>ERZ1370068.7865-contig-6758_pt1 | contig 28073 bp, 45 predicted proteins | sample MGYA00561227_ERZ1370068 | MGnify/ENA primary metagenome ERZ1370068 (study PRJEB38410, sample SAMEA6850437) | metagenome | study: Metagenomic assessment of the ecological functions of the soil: analysis of the soil microbiota associated with the...
CCGCTTACGTATTGCTGGTAGAACGCGCGGTCGGGTTCGACTTGCGTGACGACGCCTTCTGAAACGCGCCTGTCGAGCTGCGCGATGTAGGCCTCGCGACGCCGGCCCAATCGCTCAGCGGCACCACAGACACGGCGTCCTGGTGTCCGCCCCGACGATTGAGCTGCGCTCGGATCGTGGCCACCGAGAAGAAGATCTCGCAGCAGCCGGCCGTAGCTGATCTTGCGGGGATCGTAGGTGATCCGCACCGATCTCCGGCGTGGTCGTCGTTCCATGCCGACCACTTCGTAGTTGGCCGTTCGCTTCGTCGCCGTGCCGGCAGTAGCCGGACGACGGCGTTGAGGACGCCGTTCACGTGTTGATAGACGCCCCGCACGCCCCAGAAGCACCCGCCCGGCGACCACCGCGACCGCTGATGTCGCGCCCGCCGGCGCGACGTCGGCCGCGGGGAAGCGGCACCACGACCGGCGGCGCTTCCGCGCCGCACCGGAGGTAGCCGCGCACCGACAGCGCAGGCGCACCAACAGCAGCGCCAGCACCGACGGTTTCGGAACGGCGTGTCTGTTCACAGCCAGGACCTGTTGCTCCCTGACGTTCACTACCGAGCTATATCATCTGCCTGGTGAACCGCCAGCGACCGCTCCACTCCAGCCAGCGCGCGCCGCGCGCCGACGGCTCGTTCAAGAGGATGCTGATCGACGGCCAGCTGGGTCCGGCGCGCGTCCGGGCAAGACGCTTCGAGAGCCGCAATCCCGCGACCGGCGAGCTGCTGGCGACGGTCGCCGAAGGCGACACGCGAAGACATCGACCGCGCCGTCGCGGCGGCGCGCAAGGCGTTCGAACGGCCCGTGGAGCAAGTGCACGCCGTACCGAGCGGCAGCAGGCTGCTGCTCGAAGCTCGCCGATCTGGTCGAGCAGCACTTCGAGGAGCTGGCGCTACGCTCGACACGCTCGACATGGGCGCGCCGATCAGCCGGACCGCGCAGCATGCGCCTGCGCGTCCGTCGGCATGCTGCGCTACTACGCCGGGCATGGCGACCGCGATCCACGGCGAGACGATCCCGAACTCGCTGCCCGGCGAGATCTTTTCCTACACGCTCAAGGAGCCGGTCGGCGTCGTCGGCGCGATCATCCCGTGGAACGGCCCGCTCGCCGCGACGGTCTGGAAGATCGGTCCGGCGCTCGCGACCGGCTGCACCGTGGTGCTGAAGCCGGCCGAGGAAGCGCCGCTGACGTCGCTGCGGCTCGGCGAGCTTGCGCTCGAAGCCGGCGTGCCGCCGGGCGTCGTCAACGTCGTTCCGGGCTACGGCGAAACCGCGGGCGCCGCGCTCGCCGCGCACCCCGGACGTCGACAAGGTCGCGTTCACCGGCTCGCACATCACCGGCCAGTCGATCGTCCAGGCGTCGGCCGGCAACCTTAAGCGCGTGTCGCTGGAGCTCGGCGGCAAGTCGCCCGACATCGTCTTTTCCGACGCCGATCATCGACGCCGCGGTGCCCGGCGCGGCGATGGCGGTGTTCGCCAACTCCGGCCAGATCTGCAGCGCCGGCACGCGGCTGTTCGTCGAGCAGAAGGATCTACGACGAGTTCACCGATCGGGTCGCGGCGCTTCGCGCAAGAGCGCTGCGCGTCGGCAACGGCGCTCGATCCGGAGACGCAGATCGGCCCGCTGGTGTCGTCCGAGCAGCAGCTGGATCGCGTGACCAGCTATCTCAGCATCGGCCAGCAGGAAGGCGCGCAGAGCCAGCCGGCGGCGAGCGGCTGACCGGACGGGCCAGCTCGCGCAAGGGCTACTTCGTGCCGCCGACGGTGTTCGCCAACGTGCGCGACGACATGCGCATCGCGCAGGAGGAGATCTTCGGGCCGGTGATCTCGGCGATCCCGTTCACCGACATCGAGGAATCTGATCCAGCGCGCCAACGCCACGATGTTCGGCCTCGGCAGCGGCGTGTGGACGCGCGACGTCAGCAAGGCGCATCACGCTCGCGCAAGGCGATCCGCGCCGGCTCGGTGTGGATCAACTGCTACCAGGCGATGGATCCGGCGGTGCCGTTCGGCGGCTACAAGATGAGCGGCTACGGCCGCGAGTCCGGCCTGCAGCACCTCGAGGAGTACCTCAACGTCAAGGCGGTCTGGATCAAGACCGCCTGACGCCTCGCCTCGCCCACGGGGACGTGCCGGAACTGCATAGCCGGCCGCTCGACACCCGCTATCGTCGCCTCTCGATTCCTCGAGAGTGCTCATGGACTTCCATCAGATCGCCCCAGAACGCAGCCCTATCGGTCGTCGTCACCGACGTCGCGTGGAAAATCGCCAGCGCTATCGCGCCGTGGCTGATCGGCCGCTGGCTGATCAAACTCTCGGTCCGGCTGCTGCACGCTGCGATGGAGCGCGAGGCGATGGATCCGACGCTGGCGCGCTACCTGCAGAACCGCCGTGTCGGTCGTTAGCTGACCGTCGCGCTCGTCATCACCATGCTCGGCTTCTTCGGCGTGCAGACGACGACGTTCGCGGCGCTGATCGCCGCCGGCGGCATCTGCGATCGGCGTCGCCTGGAGCGGTCTGCTCGCGAATTCGCCGCCGGCGCGTTCCTCATCGTGCTGCGCCCGTTCAAGGTCGGCGGCGCGATCGTAGCCGCACGGCGTCACCGGCAAGGTCGACTCGATCCGGGCTTGGTTCGCCACGGTCATCAATACGGCGGACGGCGTGCGGACCATCGTCGGCAACAACAAGATCTTTTCCGACAACATCTGCAACTACTCCGGCGAACTCGCAGTCGGCGTGTGGATCTCACGGTGACGATCGCCAACACGGTCGATCACGATCACGCTGATCCGGCTGCTCAAGGATATCGTCTGGCGCAGATACCGCACGTGCCGCGATCGCCGGCGCCCGAGGTGGACGTCCTGCAGTTCACGCCGGCCGGACCGGTCTTGTGCGTCCGGCCGTTCTGCGCCAACCGGGGATTACGGGCGAGGTATTGTTCGACACGAATCGCGTGATCCGCGAGGTCTTCACCCAGGCGGGTTTCCCGTCGCCGGTGCCGCGGAGTTCTCGGTGCGCACACCCTTCCGGGCATTCCTGCCGGTTCTGCATAGCCCGGCTGCGAGGCAGGTCGATAGGCTCACGCGCGGAGATCAGCAAGTGAGATATCGCGCGTTCATCGCGGTCGGGTTCCTCACCAGACTGACGGCCGGTCGCGGCTGAGCGCCGCGGCGCAGCCGCCGCCGCCCCTGGCGCCGGACCACGACGCGACCGCGCCAGCTCAGAGTTCATCGTGTCGTTCTTGTATCCGCGTCGACGCTGAAACTGCGTATTTAGCTCTCCACCACGCGGTGGAGAGGTCAATGCACGTGGTGAATTGAGCTATGGAAGAACTGGTCTATCAACTGGCGCGGGTGATCGCGCTCGGGCTCAGACCATGGCGGGTCCTGATCGTCGCAATTGGCGCGATCGACGCTGCCGGGCGACTCGTCGTCGCGATCGCGCGCATGGCCACTACGCACGGCGACGGCAAGGTGGTGTGGCGCCGCTTCGGGATGTGGCTGCTGCTCGCGCTGGAGTTCGAGCTGGCGGCCGACATCGTCACGAGCGTCGTCGCGCCGACGTGGCCGGACCTCGGACGGCTCGGCGCGATCGCCGTGATTCGCACGTTCCTGAACTACTTCCTCGAGAAGGACGTGGCCGAAGCCGGAGCCGCCGAGGCCGAACCACGCGCCGAGCCGGCCCACATCTAGTGGTGTGTCTCCTCGAATTCAGTGCCGGGCCGCTCCGTTGTCGCGGCCCGAAAATCCTGATCGAAGGCTCGTTGTAACTAGTACTACTTCAGCGGATACACTCCGCTAGCCGCCGAAACTGCATAGGCGGGCCGGCTCAGCACGCGTCATCCTACGCGCGAGAGAGGGGCACACACGTGGAGGACATGCTCGCGCGCATCTGGGAGAACCCTTCTCGGACGGGTCGGCGGGCCAATGACGTTCCGGCTGATCCTGCAGCCAGCGATGGCGACGTTCTTCGCCGTCAAAGCCGGGCTGGCGGATCGGGCGCGCCAACAGGCCTCCGTACTCTTCGCGATCGTGACCGATCCGGCGCATCGGAAGAACATGCTGCACGAGGGCTGGAAGTCGACTGCGCGATCTTCGCGCTCGCGATCGTCATGGACGTGATTCACCAGATCATCGTGCTGCGCTGGGTCTATCCCGGCGAGGCGCTCATCGTCTCGTTTCTGCTCCCGCCTGTGTGCCGTATCTGCTGATCCGCGGCCCGGTCGGCCGCCTCGCGCGCAGGTTCAAGCGCGAAAGGAGTCGTGTGAGCGAGCGCCGGTCGCGGCGCCGGTGGACAATGCCGTTCCTGCTCGCGGTCGAGCGGACGCGCCTCGCGCACGAGCGCACGCTGATCGCGTGGCTGCGCACGGCGCTCTCGATGATCCTCGTTCGGCTTCACGATCTACAAGTTCTTCCAGTATCGAGATCGGCAGAGGCGCAGCCGCAGACGACCGGGACGTGCTCGCTGTCGCCGCGCGGAGTTCTGCGCTCGTCATGATCGGCACCGGACTGGTTGCGCTCCTGATGTCCACGATTCAGCATCGCGAGGGATGAAGCGGCTGCGCGCGGAGAGCGGCCTCGCCACCGTCCCGATCTCGATCGCCACCGTCGTCGCGGCGCTGTTCTCCGTCCTCGGCATACCTCGCGTTTCTGGCCGTCCTGTTTCAGGAGTAGCAACCATGAGTCTGGCTCACGCGCTGCGGACGCCGGCGGTGGATTCGACTGCGGCGCATGGCGCGGACGCCCGCATCCTGTTCGCGATGATGGCGTGACCGAGAGGGGAAGCGCGTCGATCGTGTAACGCTCGCAGCCGCCCGTGTCACTAATGCGTGAATGACTTCAATGATTTCACGCATGAATATCCCGAGCGCACTGACGGCCGCGGCGTTGGTCGCGGCACTTATCACCCGTCAACCGCGGCAGCGCAACCGGCGGCATGCGCGACGTCGCCGCGATGGAAGCGGCGCTCGCACCGTTCGACGGCGTCGCCGGCGGCCGGATGCAGCTGCGCGTGATCGGAACCACCGCCAGCGGACGATCGATCTACGCGGTCCACATCTCGGAGCACGCGAACTTCGTCGGAACGGAGCTCGAAGAGAGCGCCGCCGATAAGCCTGCGCTTCTTGTCGAGTGCGGCACGCACGCGCGCGAGTGGGCCGCGCCCGAGTTGTGCCTGAAATTTCTACAGTCGTTCTCCCTCGGGTTCCTTTTCACTCCTACGCGCATCAACGACATCCTCGCGCACGCCGACGTCTGGGTCATCCCCATGGTGAATCCGGACGGCCGCTGCCGTCGACGACTGCCGCCGGCGGCGATCCGACCAGCTATTGGACGAGCACCGTCTATCACGGCGGCGATTCCGCCGGATGGCGCGACAACGCGCAGCCGGTCAACTGTGTCGCTCACGGCGCTTTGGCTTCAACTGGGGCATCGACATCGCGCAGCAATTTCTCCACCGGGTGGAGCGGCGCCGATCCGACATGCACGAGCAACCAGTTCCGCGGCGACGCGCCGTTCCAGACCCGCGAGGCGCAGACGCTCCGCCGTTTCGTCGACAACCGGATGATCTCGATGTCGCTGACCGTGCACAGCGACGCCCAGACGATGGGCATCCGCCAGTCGGCGCTGAACGCGATTCGCGACAACGTCCTCGACATCGAACAACGCCGTGCCCGCGCTGCCGCTCGGCATCGGCGCCACCGGCGGCGGACTGGGCCAGTTTCCGGCCCTGGATGGCCGACACCTCCGACACGCCGCTGCAACCGACACCGGCACGCGCGCGCGGCGCGGTCGCGCTGCTGATGGAGTTGCCGATCGCCAACTACGGCGGCGCACCGTATCAGTACCAGCCCGGACGATGGGACCAATGGCTTCCATCCCAGTGCGCAGGATTTCCTCGACGATACGCTGCCGCCGGTTTTTCGCGGCGGTGGAGTACCTCGCAGAGCAAGTACGCCGTCCCTGGTGTCCGCTGACGCCGGGCACGCTGGCGCCCGTCGGCGAGTTGCTAGCAAGGACGTCGGGCTGACCGGCGCCAAGATCGCGCGTCTGCACCGATTGCGTTGGAACGCTCATCGAAGCGCCGTTCGGAGCGGGCTCACGTCAGACCAACACCGCCGGGGCGCGGCGCATCGTCTATCGCGTCCAGAACTTCGACAGCAGCGCGGCCGCGACGGTGTCAGACCATCGTCAGCGTCATTTCGAAGCCCATCGGCTCGGGGAAGCTACTCAACGGATCTGACCAGCCGCGACGAGCGTCCCGCTCTGCCGCCGGCGCGGCGACAACAGGATCGGTGCCGTTCACGTTCGTGGCAGGCAGAGATTACGTGGTCACCGCGAAGAGCTGGCCGGTGACCTATTCCGGGGAGACCAACACTCAGAACAACACCCGTCAGTTCCGTTTCATCGTCCAGTAGGACGACTCGAAGACCTGCCGGAAACGCATAGCGGCGGCCGCGATGGGGCGGCCGGTATCGTCGCACCTCCAAGGACCCGTCAACACGCGGACGAGGAGGAAATCATGCCCGATCAGAAGAAGCCCAACATCCTGATCATCTGGGGCGACGACATCGGCTGGTTCAACGTCAGCGCCTACAACCACGGCATCATGGGCTATCGCACGCCCGAACATCGACCGCATCGCGAAGGAAGGCTGCGATGTTCACCGACTGGTACGGCCAGCAGAGCTGCACCGCCGGCCGCGCGGCGTTCATCACCGGCCAGTCGCCGATCCGCACCGGCCTCACCAAGGTCGGCCTGCCCGGCGCCGACCTCGGCCTGCAGCCCGAAGATCCGACGATCGCCGACGTCCTGAAGCCGCTCGGCTACGTCACCGGCCAGTTCGGCAAGAACCACCTCGGCGACCGCGACGAGTTCCTGCCCACGGCGCACGGCTTCGACGAGTTCTTCGGCAACCTCTACCACCTGAACGCGGAGCAGGAGCCGGAGAATCCCGGACTATCCGAAGGATCCTGAGTTCAAGAAGAAGTTCGGTCCGCGCGGCGTGCTGCACACGCTGGGCGAACGCCGACGGCACGCAGAAGATCGAGAACACCGGCCCGCTGACGATCAAGCGCATGGAGACGGTCGACGAGGAGTTCCTCGACGCGAGCCTCAAGTTCATCGAGAAGGCGGTCAAGGACGACAAACCGTTCTTCGTGCTGGTGGAACTCGACGCGGATGCACATCTTCACGCACCTCAAGAAGGAGTCGGAGGGCGTGACCGGCCTGGGCATCTATCCCGACGGCATGGTCGAGCACGACGGCCACGTCGGCAAGCTGCTCGACAAGCTCGACGAGCTCGGCATCGCCGACAACACGATCGTCGATGTACTCGACCGACAACGGCGCCGAGGTGATGAGCTGGCCGGACGGCGGCACGACGCCGTTCCGCGGCGAGAAGGACACGAACTTCGAGGGCGGCTGGCGCGTGCCGTGCGCGATTCGCTGGCCCGGCGTGATCAAGCCGGGAACCGTGTCCAACGACGTCTTCTCGCACACCGACATGCTCGCCGACGCTGGCTCGCTGCTGCGGGTGAGCCGGACGCCGTCGAGAAGCTGAAGAAGGGCCACAAGTCCGGCAACAAGACCTTCAAGGTCCACATCGACGGCTACAACCTGCTCCCGTTCCTCAAGGGTGAGGTCAAAGAGAATCCACGCAAGGGCTTCCTCTATTGGAGCGACGACGGCGATCTGATGGCGCTGCGCGTCGGCAACTGGAAGTGCACGTTCATGGAGCAGCGCGGCTCACGGGTTGGGCAGTATGGGAGGAGCCGATGGTCTCGATGCGGGTCCCGCACATTTATAACCTGCGAGTCCGATCCGTTCGAACGCGCCTCCGAAGACGCGACGATGTTCTACGGTAAGTGGATGGTCGATCGCGCGTTCCTGCTTGGTTCCGGCGCAGGCGATCGTCGGCCAATTCCTGCAGACGTTCAGGACTTCCCGCCGCGCCAACGGCCGGCGAGCTTCAGCATCGATCAAGCGCTCGAGAAGGCCCGACAGACCCAGCAATGTCATGGCCACGAGCGGTGGTGCGGCGGTGAAGTAGCGAGACGTTGCCGGCTGAACTCTCCACCACGGAGGACACGGAGGACACGGGTAAATGCTGTGATTTTCCCCGGTGTCCTCCGTGTCCTCAGCCGGTGGCGAGCTTGATTTTCGCTGATGCCCCCATGGCGCTAGACAGCCTCGACCCGGTGTGTGAGTTCTATACCAGTCATCCCTATCCGCCGCCGGTCGCCAATCTCGATCGCGCGCGTGACGAGTGGAAGGACGAGAACCGCCATCGCGCGGAATTTCATCTGCTCTGGCCTGACCAGCCGTACCGCGCGGATCTCGAGATCCTCATCGCCGGATGCGGAACGTGGCAGGCTGCCAATGCGCACTGTGCCGGCCCGATGCGCGCATCGTCGGCATCGACGTCAGCACGACCAGCCTCGATCACACCGAGCGGTTGAAGCGTCAGTAACCTGACGAATCTCGAGATCCGGCAACTGCCGATCGAGGGTGTCGCGGCGCTGGAGCGACAATTCGATCTGATCGTCTGCACCGGCGTCCTGCACCATCTCGCCGATCCGGACGCGGGCCTGCGCGCGTTGCGATCCGTGCTGCGGCCGGACGGCGTGATGAACCTGATGGTGTATGCGTCCTACGGTCGAAGCGGCATCTACCTGCTGCAGGACTACCGCCGCAGGCTCGGCGTCGGGACATCGGCGCAAGAGATGGAGGATCTCGTCGCCGTCCTGGAGACGCTTCCGCCGCGGCATCCGTTGACCGCGCTGCTCAGCGCAGCACGGGATTTCCGGAACGCCGGATGCGCTGGCGGACGCGCCGCTGAATCCCCGCGACCGCTCGTATTCGTGCCACAGCTGTTCGAATTTCTCGAGCGCAGCGGCTTGACGTTCGGCCGCTGGCAACTTGCAGGGCGCCGTACTTGCCGCAGTGCGGCAGCGATCGCGGCGACGCGCCTCACGCGACGCAGGCTGGCGGCGCTTTCCGAACGCGAGCAGCTTGCCGCGGTGGAGTTGTGGCGAGGCACGATCGCGCGCCACAGCGTCCTCGCCTCGTGGCCGCGAGGCGAGCGGAGCCGGCGCGAAGGTTGGCTTCGACGACGCGCGCTGGCGGCGCTACGTTCCGATTCGCCGCCCCGCCTCAATCTGCGTCAAAGAGCGACTCCCGGCGGGAGCGGCCGGCGTGCTGCTGAACCGGAGCACATGCGCCGCATCACGATTTGATTCTCGTCATCGACGCGGAGGAGAAACAGATGGTCGACGCGATCGACGGACGTCGCACGATTGCCGACATCGTCGATCACGCATGTTCAACCGGGCAGAGTACGCCGAGCACGCGCGGAGAAAAGTCGCCCTGCGAACTCCGCGTCCTCCGCGGTTGATCCACTCGGCGCGCGGGCCGCTTTTCGAAAAACTGTGGCGGTATCGATCAGGTGGTCTTCGACGCGTCGACGGTTGCCGGAAACGCATAGCCGCCCACCGGGGCCCGAATCGACGCGTTCCGCAGGCGACGCGGCCTATACGGCTGCTACTGTGCCCCTTTGATCTCGGACGTCGAAGTATGACGTGATCGATCCGTCCTGGCCATTCGCGAACGACCAGCATCGCGTCGTGCTCCTGCACGAACACCAGCGGCCACCTTGGTCGGTGACTGGTGGCTGAGGTTCGCCAGCGTCTTGACGGTTTTCAGCTGCTTTTGCATTTCAGAGTCGAGAGCCGTTCCACATCGCGTCGCTACCCCTTCTGGGCACCCATGAACACCCGGGCCTGATCCCAAGGCCGATTCGGGGAAATCCAAGAATCGCGCCACATTCAATAGTGCGTGGATGACACGCTTTGTTTCACTAACGCGTCCATTGGCGGCGTAAGCGGTCATGCAAACACGGTTTTGCTGATTCTTGGGATCGTCCGGGCAGACTTCGGCTGAGGCGGTGCGCACGTCGGTGTCCGGCGCATCAGACGGTTCAGCCGAACGGCGAGCTACGGGTTTCAGACGGGCGGCAACGCTCTGATCCGGGACACGTTCGAGAGTCCGTCAACGCAGGGCCGGGAACACCGTGTTCCAGTCCTTCTGCATGCTGACGACGGTCCAGCCCTTGGCGACGCGCTTCGTCCCAGCCGACGTTGAACTTCTGGAGCTTGTCGGTCGCGGTCGTAGGCGAACTCGCGCACGGCGTCGTCGTGATGGACGAACAGCGCGAACCGCGCGCCCGGCGCCGGCCGTCGTCCACTGCAGCATCTGCAGGTCGCCGTCGGAGTTGCCGAACGCGGCAATCGGCCGGCGGCCGATGCGGCTCTGGATGCCGACCGGCTTGCCTTCCTTGTCGTCGATGAGGTCGATCTCGGCAAGCTTGATCAGCACCGGGCGTGCCGTCGCGCGTCTCGAGTTTCAGCTTGCCGCTGCTGCCGACGACCTGCTCCGGCGGAATGCCGTAGACCCGTTCCGTCCACGGGCGCATGAACTCGACGCCGCCGCCCGAGACGATGAACGTCTTGAAGCCGTTGGCGCGCAGGTAGGCGAGCAGTTCGAGCATCGGCTGATAGACCATCTCGGTGTACAGGCGCCTGGTCTGCGGATGTCGCGCCGTGGCGATCCAGTCCTGCACGGCCTGCGTGAACTCCTCGGTCGTCATGCCGGCGTGCGTCGCGGCCATGATCTGAAGCACGCCGCGCTCGCCGGAGGCGGCGACGCCGGCCATGTCGCCGTTCAACAGCGACGCGAACGGCTCTTTGGTCTTCCATTCGGGATGCTGCGGCGCCATCGCCTTGACGCGATCGAACGCGAACATCAGCTGAAACGGGAGCGGCTTCTCGGCCCACAGCGTGCCGTCGTTGTCGAAGGTCGCGATGCGCGCGGGAATCGGGACGAAGTCGGGTCCGCCTTCTTTCGTGACGCGGCCGACGAACGCGACGATGGCGCGTCTTCGCCGCGCCGTCGTTCCACGACGGCAGGGCGTCGGCGCTGGCGGAGGCGGCGGGCGGCGCCGCGGCCGGTGACGTCGAGGGCCCTTGCCCGGTTCGCCAGCGCACGCAACGGAAATCGCCGCGAGGCATGCCGCGAAGACAAGCTTCATGTCGCGGAATGCTCCGTCCGTTGCTCGTCGCGGGCTATGCGATTTCGGAAGCCGTCGCGTGCCGGTTCTGCATACCCGCCGCCGCTGCGTGCGTGCATCTTCTGCACCGGAGGGGACGCCGTGGAGGCAGGACAGAGTCCGATAGCCGCAAACGAAACCAGCCCGATCGAGCCACACGGTGCACCGCCGTTCCCGGGGATGGTCTGGATTCCCGGCGGCACGTTCCGCATGGGGTCGGACAAGCACTACCCGGAGGAGGCGGCCGGCGCACCGCGTGACCGTCGACGGCTTCTGGATCGATCGGACGCCCGGTCACCAATCGCGCAGCTTCGCGCGATTCGTCGACGCCACGAATCACGTGACGTTCGCCGAGATTCCGCCGAACCCGGACGACTATCCGGGCGCGCTCGCCGCACATGCTCTACGCCGGGCTCGCTGGTCTTCGTCAAGCCGACCGGGCCCGATCGATCGGCGCAACATCGGCAACTGGTGGCAGTTCATGGCCGGCGCCGACTGGCGTCATCCGTACGGCGCAGAGCAGCTCCATCGCCGATCTGCAGGACCATCCGGTGGTGCACGTCTGTTTCGCCGACGCCGAAGCGTTCGCGGCGTGGGAAGGGAAGGCGCTGCCGACCGAGGCCGAGTGGGAGTTCGCGCGCGCGCGGCGGCCTCGACGGCGCGACTTACGCGTGGGGCGACGAGTTCCTGCCCGACGGAACATCACATGGCGAACACGTGGCAGGGCGAGTTCCCGTGGAGAACATGGTCCGCGACGGCTACGAGCGCACGTCGCCCGTGGGATCGTTCCCGCCCAACGGCTACGGCCTCGTCGACATGATCGGCAACGTCTGGGAGTGGACGACCGACTTCTATCTGCCGAAGCATCCCAACGAAGTGATGAAAGCGTGCTGCGTGCCGCGCAATCCGCGCGGACCGCGCGCCGGAAGACAGCTACGACCTGTCGCCAGCCGGAGATCAAAATCCCGCGCCGGGTGATCAAGGGCGGCTCGCATCTCTGCGCGCCGAACTACTGCCGCCGTTATCGTCCGGCGGCACGCTTTCCGAACCGGTGGACACGTCCACCTGCCACGTCGGGTTCCGCTGCATCGTCCGCGTCCCGGCCTGAGCGCCGACAGGGTATCGGCGGCGGCATCATCGCCGTCGCGCAGATGGGTCAGTGGACGGCGACGGCCGCGGCGCGACTCCGCGAACGGATCCGCTGCAGGCAACGATGCAAGGAATGGCTGATGAGGTGGATCCCCGGACTTCGAGCGCTGCGCGAGTACCGGCGCGAGTGGCTCGGTAGTGATGTCGTCGCCGGACTGTCGGTCGCGGCAGTCGCGGTGCCGATCGGCATCGCCTACGCGCAGCTCGCCGGATTCCGTCCCGAGACCGGACTCTACTCGGCGATCTTTCCGCTGATCGCCTATGCCTTCATCGGCACCTCCAGGCAGCTCATCATCAATCCAGACTCCGCGGCGTGCGCCATCGTCGCCGCGACGCTGGCGCCACTGGCCGCGGGCGATCCGGCACGCTACGCCGATCTGTCGGTGACGCTCGCCGTCCTCGTCGGCGCGCTCTGCGTGGTCGGCGGCCTGCTGCGTCTCGGCGTCCTCGCCAACTTCCTGTCGCGCCCGATCCTGACCGGGGCTACATGAACGGCATCGCGCTCAGCATCCTGGTCGGACAGCTCGGACCGCTGTTTGGCATTACGGTCGATGGCGACGGGTTCTTCAGGAAGATCGCGAGCTTCGCATCCGCCGTCAGCGGGACGCACGCGCTCACGCTCGCCACCGGCGTCGCCTTGTTCGTCCTCTTGCGGGTGCTCAAGCACGCCACGCCGCGGATTCCTGCGCCGCTGATCGTGGTGGCGGCCGCGATTGCGGCCGCCTACGCGTTCGATTTCGCGGCACGCGGTGTGGCAATCGTTGGCGCGGTGCCGGGCGGATTCCCGCTGCCGCAGCTGCCGGCGTCGGTGACGCTCGACGATCTCGGTTCGCTGGCGTTCAGCGCCTGCGGCATCGTGCTGGTCAGCTTCTGCAGCATGATGCCGACCGCGCGGCTTCGCCGCCAAGAACGGCTACCGGATCGACGCGAACCAGGACTTCATCGCCCTCGGTTTCTCGAACCTTGCGTCAGGGCTGGGGCAGGGTTTCGTGGTCAGCGGCGCCGATTCGCGAACCGCGGTCGGTGACGCGGCGGGCGGGAAGACTGCAGGTGACGTCGCTCGTCGCGGCGGTGGCGATCGCCGCGGTCCTGATGTTCCTGACGGCGCCGCTCGCCTACCTGCCGCGGGCGGCGCTCGCCGCCATCGTCATCTCGGCGGTGATCGGCCTGTTCGATAACGTGCCGCTGGCCTACTACTATCGGGTCAGCGGCGCCGAGTTCGCCTTTCGATCGTCGCGACGCTCGGCGTCATCACGCTCGGCGTGCTGCCGGGCATCGTGATCGCGGTGGGGCTGGCGCTGCTGCGGCTCCTGTCGCTCGCCGCGAACCCGCACGACGCGGTGCTCGGCATCGTCGACGATCCGAACGGCGGCTACGCCTCCGACGAACCGCACGCGCGCCGAATTCCCGGCCTCACGATCTACCGATACAACGCGTCGATCGTGTTTTTCAACGCCGATCACTTGAAGGATCGCGTCCACGCGCTGCTCGCAGAGTCGCCGCCGTCGTGGCTGCTGATTGACGCCGGGCCGTCGCTGGTTCTCGACGTCACCGGCGCGGAAGCCCTCGAGACGCTGCGGCGCGAGCTGGCGGACCGCGGCATCGTGCTCGCGATCGCCCGCCCGACCGGTTTGTTCCGGCGGATGCTCAATCTGTCGGGCGTCTCCGACCGCATCGGCGAGCGCCATCTCTTCCCGACGGTCCGGGACGGCGTGCACGCATTCCACAGTCAGCAGCCTCGCCGCGGAAGCGGCCGTGGTGCCGGCGCAGGTGATCTGACACTGGATGTTCGCGGTCGTCGGGTCGAACGGCCGCCGTCGCTCGCTTGCGACGCGCCGTTGAGCGCCTATTTCGTCAATCTCACGACCGGCCTGCGGATTGACCTGCTGTTCGACTTTCCAGTCCCGGCAGCAAGCCTCGCCGAAGCCGCGATCAAAACCAAAGTTCGCTCACATACCCTGCGCGTCGCCTCGGAGAAGGACCTCCTGCGTCTCAAGAAAATCGCCCGGTCCCGGCGATCCTCGGCGGGCGACGAGCAGGACATCGCCTTTCTCGAGGCGCGGCGTAGGACCTCCAGATAGCCGCCTGACCGCGCGCAAGTGCGTCCCGGGGCTCGGACTCGATTGCCCGGAGTACGAAAAGCTTTTGCCCAGAATTGCCTATCGGTGTATAAACGTGCGCTACCCCAGCCGACAAAACACGGCAGCCCTTTGAGCGGAGGAGATTTATGTCACGACAAGTGTGGATACGGGTTTGCGCAGCGGCCGCTGCGAGCGTCGTCGTCGCGGCGGCGGTCGCGTTCGCGGACGGCGGCGGCGAACGGTTCCGAGTGCGCGATGAGTGCGATGCGGCCACGTTCAATTCCGGTCCACCGACCGGACCGGGGCTCGGAAATATCTGCGACCCCAACTTCGGTGGCGACGAAACGTTCCAGGAATTCATCGACGAAGTCACCGCGACGCAGCAGGCGGAGCACTGGCGGTTCCAGCCCGATCGGACGACGGTCGATCGCGGCGAGCGCACCACGATCCAGAGCCGCGCCGGCGAGACGCACACGTTCACGAGAGTCGCGAAGTTCGGCGGCGGCTTCATCCCGCTCCTGAACGATTTGTCAGGCGCCGGAGCCACCGTGCCGGAGTGCGGCAGTGTAGCGGCCGGTCCGCTCCCCGAGCGCGACCAACATCTTTGTCCCGGCCGGATCCGACGGCGCGGGTCCAACCGCGGGCAGCGCGGCTCTCCCGCGTGGGACCAGCCGGTGGCAGTGCTGCATCCACCCGTGGATGCGCTCGACCATCACGGTGCGGTAGCCACCCACCGGCTGATTCGCGAAGCCGACAGAACACGAAGGACACCAAAGGACACAAATCAGCTCTGTGTCCTCGGTGTCCTTTGTGTTGAGTCAGCGTCGCCACGTGAGGCTCTGACGATCGTCTCGGATAATCGATGCGCGTCGCGGCCCTCTACGATATCCACGGCAATCTTCCGGCGCTCGACGCGGTCCTCGACGAGGTCCGCCGGGCCGGCGTCGATCGCGTCGTCGTCGGCGGCGATGTGTTTCCCGGCCCGATGCCGCGTGAAACCCTCGATCGTCTGCTCGGCCTCGACATTCCCACGCAGTTCATTCACGGCAATGGCGATCGTGTCGTCCGGCTGCAGATGGGCGGCACGGAGGCCGGCGAGGTGCCGGAGCGGTTTCGCGAGACATGATTCGCTGGACGGCGGAGCAACTGCGGCCGGAAGACGAACAGCTGTTGGCGAGCTGGCCGCCGACCGCGCGCCTCGAGATTCCAGGGCTGGGCGGCGTGCTGTTCTGTCACGCGACGCCGCGCAACGACACCGAAATCTTCACGCGGACGACGTCGGCCGAGCGACTCGGGCCGGTGTTCGCAGGCGTCAACGCCGCGGTCGTCGTCTGCGGTCATTCCCACATGCAGTTCGACCGGACGATTGGATCGGTTCGCGTCGTGAACGCCGGCAGCGTGGGGATGCCGTTTCAGCAGCCGCAGCGGGGCGTATTGGCTCCTGCTCGGTCCCGACGTTCAGCATCGGCGCACCGACTACGACTTCGAGCAGACCGCCGCACTGATTCGAACGACCGGATATCCACAGGCCGAGGACTTCGCCGTACGCTACGTGCTGACCCCTCCGTCGGAAGCCGAGACGATCGCCCTGTACGCCCACGCCGAGCTCAGATAAAGCCGCTCGTGCTGTCACTTCAGAACTTCAGACTTCAAACTTCAGACTTTCTTACGCTATACTCCGCGCCAGTTTACGAATCGCTTCGAACTTTCGGAGTCCGCCTTCATACGGAGGTCGCCAATGTGCGGTCGAGCCTCGGGCGTATCCCTGCTGGTTCTGCTCGCGATTCTGATTCCGTTCCACGCGTCCGCACAGACACCGTCCGGTGAAATCAGCGGAACGGTGGTCGACGGCAGCGGCCTGCCGGTGCCAGGCGTGACCATCACGCTCGCCAACGTGGCGACCAACGTCGCCCGCGTCGTGCAGACCAACGAGTCGGGGTTGTACGTCATCTCGGCGATCCCGCCGGGCACCTACGATCTGAAGGGGAGCTGGTCGGCTTCAACACCGTCGAGCGCAAGGCGATCGTGGTGCAGGTCGGCAGCGCGAGCCGGATCTCGTTTGCGATGGAGGTCGGCAACATCTCCGAGACGCTCGAGGTGAAGGCGGGCGCGCCGCTGATTCAGACGGAGAACGCCGCGATCAGCACGGTGATCGAGAATCGCGCGATCGTCGAGCTGCCGCTGAACGGCCGCAACTACCTGCAACTGGCGTCGCTGATTCCGGGCGCCACCACCAACGGACCCTCGTCCAGCCAGGGCAAGCAGCGGATGGGCGGCCAGCGCAACAGCTTCGCGCTGAACGTGGCGGGGCAGCGCATTCACTTCAACCATTACTCGCTCGACGGCGTCGAGAACACGGATCTGAACTTCAACTCGTACATGCTGCTGCCGTCGGTCGACGCGCTCGAAGAGTTCAACGTCGTCTCGGGCCTGTTCGATGCCGAGTACGGCCGCGCGATCGCGCAGGTCAACGTCTCGACCAAATCCGGATCCAACCGCGTCCACGGCACCGCGTTCGAGTTCCTGCGCAACTCGTCACTGGACGCGAAGAACTACTTCGACCGCCGCGACGCCGAGATCCCGCCGTTCAAGCGCAATCAGTACGGCGGCACGATCGGCGGTCCGGTGGTGATCCCGAAGGTCGTCAACGGCCTCAACCGGCTGTTCTTCATGTTCAACTGGGAGGGGCTGCGCGAGAACAAGGCGCTGACCGGGAATCCGTCGGTGCCGCTCACCGCGTGGCGCAGCGGCGACTTCTCGGGCCTGCGCGACGGGGCCGGCAATCTGATTCCCATCTACGACCCGGCGACGCGCGTGTTCGACGCGGCCGGCAACGTGCTGCAGGCGCCGACGGCGTTTCCCGGCAACCGCATCCCGGCGAACCGCATCGATCCGGTGTCGCAGAAGCTGCTCGCCTACTTCCCGCTGGCGGCGCAGGAAGTGACCGGCCCCAACTTCATCAACAACGAGGCACGAACGTCCAACGCCGACCAGTTCACGCTACCGCTTCGACTACACGCACGGCCAGTCGCAGTGGATGTTCCGCCACAGCATCTCGCACGAGCACGGCTACGATCCGTTCCCGCTGCCGGACATGGGCAGCAACACCGACACCGACGTCCATCAACTGGTCTTCAGCAACACTCGCACGCTCGGGTCGAACAAGTTGAACGACGCGCGGATCGGGTTCGGGGTACCTGAAGAACGGCCATATCTCACCCCGCGCCGGCGTGGACAACGTCGTCAAGACACTCGGCATCAACATCCCGTCGGACAACCCGCTCTACTGGGGCGTCCCGAACATCAACATCTCGGGACTCTCGGGCCTCGGCGAAGAGAGCGACGCGCCGTTCATCAACGACGACAAGACCATTCAGCTGGTCGACAACTTCACGTGGACCGTCGCGACGCACCAGTTCAAGTTTGGCGGTGAGCTGCGCCACGTGCTCTACAACCAGATCGGCGGCGTCGTCACGCGCGGCCGCTTCGGGTTCGACGGCCGCTACACCCAGGATCCGCTGGCGCCGGCGGCGCAGCGCGGCGGCGCCGCCTTCGCCGATTTCCTGCTCGGGGATTTCAACAACTCGGAAGGCCAGGTCGGTGCGCCGATCGCCGACTTCCGCAGCAACTACTTCGCGGTCTACGCGCAGGACAGCTGGCGTCTGAGACCGACGGTAACGATGAATTACGGGCTCCGCTGGGAGTACGACCAGCCCTTCACCGATACGGGCGACAAGATCGTCAACATCGATTTCGACTGGTTCAATTCGCACCCGCCGATCTTCGTCCGCACCGGCACGGGCGATCCGTACGAGGGAATCCGCCGTATCAGCTCGCGCCCGACATTCAGCACGTGCGCGACGGAAGATTCGGCCGCGGCGTACATCGCCGGACAAGAACGATTTCGCGCCGCGCGTCGGCATCGCCTGGACCGTGACACCACAGACGGTCATCCGATCGGGTGGCGGCGTCTATTACGTGCGCGATATCGGCAACGCCGTGTTCGATACGGTGCGAAACGCGCCGTTCACGATTCGCCGCAACGAGCCGGCCGAGAGCTTCCGTCCGAACCTGAGCTTCCAGCAGCCGTTCGTGCGCACCGGCGCGCCGACGTTCATCCTCGCCAACGAATTCAACTCGCCCTCGTCGTACGTGGGGCAGTGGTCGGTCGGGGTGCAGCGCGAGGTCGGCGGCAACATGTCGGCGGAGGCGACCTACTTCGGATCGGTCGGCCGGCATCTGCGGCGGTTGATGAGCTACAACAATCCGGAGCCGAGCCAGCTCGCCAACTCCAACCTGGCGCGGCCGTTCCCGCAGTTCGGCAGCATCCAGGTGATGAGCGCGCCGAGCAGCTCGCACTACAACGCGCTCTACCTGAAACTGCAGCGGCGCTTCTCGCTGGGCGTCAGCTTCCTGAGCTCGTTCTCCTACGCCAAGTCGATGGACAACGGCAGCGGCGTCCGCACGACCGACGGCGACTCGCTGACACCGTCGAACAATTACGATCTCGAGCTCGAGACCGGCTTGTCGGCGTTCGACTTCCGCAAGCGGTGGACGACGTCGTGGCTGTGGATCTGCCGTTCGGGCGGAATCGCGCCCACATGAACAGCGGCGGCGTCACCGAGGCGCTGCTCGGCGGCTGGCAGATCGGCGGCATCTTCACGATGCAGGACGGCTTCCCGATCACCGTCACGTGCGGTCCGGGCAACATCCAGAACGGCGGCGGCGTCTGCTATCCGGATGCGACCGGGATCGATTGGCAGCTGTCGGGCAGCGAGCGCACGCGGACGCACTACTTCAACACCGACGCGTTCGTCGACCGGAGTCCGGCCAACGGCCCGTTCCGCTACGGCACCGTCCGTCGCAATTCGGTCATCGGCCCGGGCATCGTCAGCCTCGACGCGTCGGCGAACAAGCGCTTCATGATCGGCGGCACGAAGCTACATCGAAGCGCGGATCGAGGTGTTCAACCTGCCGAACACGCCGATCTGGAACCAGCCCGGCTCGCAGCTGCGCACGCCGAACTACGGCGTGATCACCAGCACGCGTCTGGACTCGCGACAGATTCAGATCGGCGCGAAGTTCGTGTTCTGATCCGTTCGTGGACGTCAGGCACGCCGAAGAGCTTCACAGACGGAGTAACGGAGCAAACGGAGGACGAACGGAGAGAAGAACGGGGTTTTTCGCAGCGTGACAGCGGGACGTGGTTGACGGCCGGCCTGCGCAGGCCGGCGGTGAAGCGGAACGCGTTCATGAACGACGGGGATCGTCGGTGTCGTTCATGAACGCGTTCCGCTTTACCGCAGCGCGTCGCTTCGCGACGCCGTCGAACCTCACCTCCGTTCGTGCTCCGTTAGCTCCGTTGCTCCGTGTGTGAAATCTGTTTTGCTCAGCAAACGACGATGAAGGCAGTCTGGCTTGCAGTTGTGACGGCGATGGCAGTGGTGGCAGCGCAGGGGCCAACTGGGCCGGTGCCGCCGACGGCCGACGAGCGGCGCGAGATTGAGAACAGGCTCGCAGAACTCTCGACGCGGATCGACGCACTCACGGCGAGCAAAGCCGATCCGGCGCTGATCGCCGACGTGGCGATCTACCGCAAGGCTGCCGAGTACATCCTGCGCTTCCCCGAAGAGTTCGCGACCAAGGCGTTCGTGCCGGACACGCTGCGGGTGCTCGACACCGGGTTGACGCGCGCGCGCGAGCTGAAGGCGGGCGCGCCGTCGTGGCCGACGCGGAAAGGCCATGTCGTTCGCGGCTACGCGTCGAAGCTGGATGGCAGCGTGCAGCCGTGCACGGGTTGACGATCCCGGCGTCGCGTCGACGGCAGCAAGCCGGTGCGGCTCGACATCTGGCAGCACGGCACCAATCGCGCGCTCAACGAAGTCGCCTTCATCGTCCAGCAGGAGAGCGACAAACCGGTTCCTCCCGAGCAGAACTACATCCAGATCGAACCGCTCGGACGAACGAACGTCGCCTACCGGTGGGCCGGCGAGGCTGACCTGTTCGAGTCGCTGGCGTCGGTCCAGCAGCGCTACCGCATCGATCCCAAACGGATCGTCCTGCGCGGCTTCTCGATGGGCGGCGCGAGCACGTGGCATCTCGGCCTGCACCATCCGGGCAGGTGGGCGGCGATCGAATCCGGCGCCGGCTTCACCGAGACACGCAACTACGGGCATCGCGAGACGCTGCCGCCGTACCAGGAAGCGATGCTGCACTACTACGACGCGGCCGACTACTCGCTCAACGCCTTCAACGCGCCTACCGTCGGCTACGGCGGCGAAGATGATGCGCAGCTCCGGGCGTCGGTGAACATCCGCGAGCAGCTGGCGAAAGAAGGCATGCGCTTCACGCAGGACGGTCCGTTCCGCTGGGTCAGCAACGATCTCCGCGCGATCTTCCTCGTCGGCCCGAAGACCGGCCACTCGTGGCATCCGGACAGCCGCGCCGAATCGAACGCGTTCATCAACAAGGCGCTCGAAACCGCCGACGAGGTTCCCGATCGCGTGCGCTTCGTCACCTACACGGCGCGGTTCAACCGCGCGCACTGGCTGACGGTCGATGCGCTCGATCGCACGCACGAGCGCGCCGACGTCGATGCCAGGCGGAGTCCCGACGGCAAGCATGCACACCGTCACGACGAAGAACGTGAGCCGGCTGACGGTCGAGTCAGGCACCACATTCACGATCGACGGTCAGGCGCTCGTCGGGCGGCCCTTTCAGGGCCGCCAGGTGACGTTCGAAAACCAACGGCGCCTGGACGATCGCGAAAGGCGAGCCGGCTGGCCTGCGCAAGATCCACGGACTGCAGGGGCCGGTGGACGATGCGTTCATGGACGCGTTTGTGTGCGTGCGTCCGACCGGAGCGCCGTGGAATGCGATTGCCGACGACTGGCCCGGCAAGACCCTGTCCGTGTTCCAGACGAACTTCGCGAAGTGGCTGCGCGGCGACGTGCGCGTGAAGAACGATCGCGCCGTCACCGACAGCGACATCGCCGACCACAACCTGATTCTCTTCGGCGATCCCAACAGCAACAGCGTCATCGCGAAGGTGATCGGCAGGCTGCCGCTTCGCTGGACGAAGTCGTCGATTGAGATCGGCGGGCGCACCTTCAGCGCCGCCGATCACGTCGCCGTCATCGTCTACCCGAATCCGCTGAACCCGAAGCGCTACGTGGTCGTCAACAGCGGCCACACGTTCGGTGACGAGGATTTCCGCGGCACCAACGCGTGGCTCTACCCGCGCCTCGGCGACTACGCGGTCCTCAACGCGAACGGCGACATCGCCCTGTCAGGGTTTTTCGACGAGCGGTGGCAGGCGAAGTGACGATGCATGGAAGAAAAAGATTCACACACGGAGCAACAGAGCTAACGGAGGACGAACGGAGACGAGGTTCGACGGCCGGCCCGCGCAGCGGGCCGGCTGACGTGACGGATCGGATCGAAATCGCGAGCACGCCGCGGATTCATGGTGCCTCGTGTTCTCGATCCGATTCGTCCGCGTGCGTCGCTTCGCGACGCCGTCGAACCGCGTTCTCTTCGCGACCACGCACACGCGTGACAAGCAGCTCTCCCTCCGTTCGTCCTCTGTTAACTCCGTTCCTCCGTCTGTGAACCGTGATCCCGCGCCGCGGCGCCTGTTGATCCGCGGCGCACAGCGGGCGAGTCGCAGGCGCAGCGACGTTACACGATTCCGGTGATCTTCTTCTCCGCCGTTGGGAAACCCTTCTCGAGCGGCGTCTTGAAGATCTCCTCGGCAATCGTCAGATAGAGATCGCCGGCGGTGTGCCGCATCTTCGAGTGCAGGCCGGTCTTCATCCCGCCCGCATGTCCGGCGAGGATCATCGCCAGGCCGTTGTCCTTGTGCGGGTTCGCCTCGGCGTGCTCGTGCGCGAACACGCACGCAGGTGTTGTCGAGCAGGTTGCCGTCGCCTTCCGGCGTCGCCTTCATCCGGTTCAGCAGATACGCGAACTCCTCGACGTGCCAGCGGCAGATGTCGCGCATCGTGCGCTGTCCTTCCGGCGATTCGGCGTTGGTGTGCGTGTAGTCGTGATGCCGCAGCTGCGTGTAGCCGAGCCACGGCAGTCGCACCAGGCTCTGGCACTTCGTCAGCATGTACGACACCACCGCGCGTCTGTCCCGACGCCAGCGCGTGGACGACGAGATCGGATTGGATCTTGGCGATGCGCGGGTAGTCGGTGAGATCGGCGACGTCCTCGGGCTCCTTGATGGTCTTGCCATAGTCCGACGGCAGGCTCGAGATCGCCTTCTCCAGCTCGCGGACCGACGTCAGATGCTCGTCGAGACGATGGCGATCCGGCTCGCCGAGCGACGGCTGCAGATCCGCGAGGTCCTCGCGCACGGCGTCGAGCACGCTCTTCTTGCGTCCCACCCAGCTCTGATCGCGCACGCCGAACAGCCGATCGAACAGATTCTGCGGAATCATCTCCGGCGGCAGCGCGCGGTCGTAGCCCGCCCAACTCAGATTGCGATGGATGTTCTCGCCGTGCGATTCCTGGCAGACGCCGACCTGCAGCGATCGAAACCGCGACTCGCCGCGCATCGCGCCCGCGATCACCTGGTCGATCGACGCGCCGCCGGCGCCGCGGCCGGTATGGCGTCCCCGACACCAGCGCGCTCATCGACTTGTGATGGGTGTTGCCCGGGGCGGTGACGCGCGCGTTCGGGTTGTCGACGCCGCTGATCACGTGGATGTCGTTGCGCAGCGACGCGAGCGGCGCCAGGCACGGCGTGAGCTCGTAGCCGGCGCCAAGTTCGCCGGGAATCCAGTAGCGCTCCGGAATGCCGTTGCCGTTGAACCAGAACAGGAACCGCGGCTGGACCGCCGCCGCTGCCGGTGTCGCGGCGTACGCCGTGCCGTTGCTGTTGAACATCGCGGCCAGCGGCGGCAGCCCGACACGGATCGCCGCGCCGGTCATGCTCAGGCTGCGGAGGAATCGTCGTCTGCTGAGCGGCATCGGTACTCCCTGGTCCGACCTGAAGGCCGGACGCTACGGTGCCTCGTAGACCTCGAGGAACTGCGGCGAGCGCACCAGCGCGATCAGCAGCTCCTTGAACTCGAACCCCGACTCGCGAAACGCGGCGAAGCGTCTTGCGGATCGTCTCGTGATCCGCGCGCGTCTCCAGCCGGCCGAACGCGTAGCGGAACATCTGCTTGACGACGCATTCCTGGCAGGCGGCGCTGGCGGCGAGCAGGCGGCCGATCTGCTTCGGCTCGGAGAACGACGAGTCGGCCAGGCCGGCGATCTCGCCCTGCCGTCGATCGGCAGCTCCACCTTCTTCACCGCCGCGCGCCGGCCGCTGCTCTCGAACTCGATCAGCTTCGCTGTCGCGCCAGCGGCCCGACGCATCGTAGTTCTCGAGGCCGAAGCCGATCGGATCCATCAGCCGGTGACAGCTCGCGCACGTCGGATTCTCGACGTGCGCCTGCATGCGCTGCCGGCGTGCGAGCGGATGATCGGCTTCCGGCTCCGGAATCCGCGTGTTCACGCCGGGCGGCGGATTCGGCACGTGCTGGCACAAGCAACTGTTCGCGGATGAAGATGCCGCGCGCGGTCGGCGAGGTCTCGACCGGCCCGGCGTTCGACGCGAGGAACGAGGCCTGACCGAGCAGACCCGATCGATGCGCATCCGCCGGGAACGTCACGCGCTCGAATTCGCCCGCCGGCGCCGGCACGCCGTAGAGCGTGGCGAGCTCGGAATTCAGGAAGCTGTAGCCGGCGGTGAACGCGTCCATGAAGTTCCGATCGTTCCACACCAGATCGTCCAGCAGCATCCGCGTCTCCTGGACCATCATCGCCGCCAGCTCCGGCGTGAACTCCGGATAGCGCCGCCGATCCTGCACCGCGCCGAGCACGCGATCGAAGCGCAGCCACTCGGCGAAGAATTCGTCGACCGCCTGCCGCGCCTGCGGCTGGTCGAGCATCCGCCGCGCGACGCGCTCGATGCCGTCCGCCGTGCGCAGTTCGCCGGCGTTCACCGCCTCGAACAGCCGCTGATCCGGCATCGTGTCCTACAGGAAATAGGCGAGGCGGCTGGCGATCTCGTAGTCGCGGAACGTGCCGTCGGGACCTTCTCCGACGTGAAACAGGAACTTCGGCGACTGCAGCATCGCCTCGACGACGACGCGTGCGCCGTCGAGGAACTGGGCACTCGCCGTCATCGCCGGTCTGCGCCGTGAACAGCGCCGTGTAGCGATCGAACTCGTCGTCGGTCAGCGGTCGGCGGAACGCGCGCCGCCCGAAGCTGCGCACGAACTGATCGCGGCACTTGATCATCGCTCGAGCCGACGCCGGCCGGCAGGGGACGAGGCCGTTGACGTCGCCGGCGCGGAACGCGTTCAGGGCGAGCTTCTCGGCGCGCGCCGCTGTAGGCCTCCGGCAGCGAGCGGCGGCATGCCCTGCGTGCGCAGCTGGTTCTTGAACCCGTTGACGAAATCCTCCGGCGGAAACCTGATCCGGCCGGCCGGCTGAAGTCGCTGCAGCAGATCGCGCACCGTGTTGCTGTACTGGCTGTGCGTCAGCCGCCGGAGATGTTGATCCGGCGCCGACACGGTGCTGCTGGCCGCGAGCCGCTCGCGCGCGGCGGTGACGGCCTCGGAGCGACGCCCGCCAGATGCCGCACCCACGTGCGCAGCGCCTGCTTCGTCGAACGAACCGGGCTGGATGCGCAGGCCGCCGGTGTGACGCACGCGATTGGTCGGCTTGTTGATCAGCAGCGACCTGGCCGGATCGGTGCGGATCGACGAGCGCGGCCAGCGTCAGCCCGAACGCCTCGATGTCGTCCGGGCTCGCATTCGCTTCCGGAAAGTGCAGCCGCGTCGCCGACGCCACGCCGTCGTCGGAATGGCAGCCGCGGCACTGTGCCGTTCTCGAAGATCGGATAGACGGTTCGCGTGAACGAGATCGGCGTCTGGCGCGGCGAGCGCGCCGACGCAGACAGAGACCGATGAGGCAAGTCAGGAACGTAGGCCGCCCCACGAGCACTCATGGCTGCTTCCCGGACTGAGCGGCACGCGCGGCGCGGGCCGGGCGCCCGACGAGACGACGGCCGACGGGCGCTGCTTCTCGAACTGCGGCGATCCCTTGCGCGGTGACCTGCGTCTCGCTGACGTACAGCCGCTGCAGACTCGACAGCTTTCGCGAGGCGCGCCAGCGTCTCGTCGCCGACCGCCGGTGTTCGAGAGGTCGAGAGCTCTCAGGTTGCCGAGCGCCGCGAGTGAGGCCGCCGCCGAATCGTCGATCCCCTTGACGTTCCACAAACTCAATCGCTGCAGGTTGCGCAGGCTGGCGAGTGTCTTCAGTCCGTTCGGCGTGATCGCGGCGCCGCTCAGATCGAGATGCTCGCAGCTTCTCGAGCGTCTTCAGCTTCGCCAGGCCGAAATCGGTGATGCGCGTCCCGCCCGGCGATGCGGCATTCCGCCTCGCCGTCGGCCGGACCGAGATCGGAGGGCCGCGGCGTGCCGAGGGCGACGCCGTAGCCGAGATTCAGGTCCTCGAGGCCGGAGAGCAGCGCGATGGTGTCCAGTTCCAGATCGGTCACGCACCGGCGCCCAGCACCATCCGGCGTTGCGGCGCTGGATGCCGTAGAAGCTCAGCTTCTTCAGCTTCGGCAGCAGCTTCAGCACGTGCAGGCCCGACGCCGCTGATCTTGTTGCCGCCGAGCGATCAACTCTTCGAGCTGCGACAGCGACGCGCAGGTGCTCGAGGCCGACGTCGGTGGATCTGCGTGAAGCTGATGTCGAGCGATCGCAGCTGCCGGTCAGCTCGGCGATGCAGGCGAGGCTCGGTGTCGGTGACGTCGGTGCCGCGCAGGTTCAGCGACTTCAGCTGGCGGTGGCCGCGCAGGAACGCCATCGCCGCATCGGTGATGAATTCGGCGGCATACAGATTCAGATCTTCCAGCTGATCGAGCCCTTCAGCCGCTCGATGCCGCGATCGGAACGTAGGTCAGCGACAGATCGAGCCGCTTGAGCGTCTGCGATCGTCGCGATGTCGCTCGAGGTCCGCATCCGTCGCCCACGTGCGCGCCAGCGAGCATCTCGACGATGTTGCCGTTGCTGATCCTGACGACATCGACGCGTTTGGCGTCGGGTGGCGCCGTCATCAGCGTGGAGAGCGCCGCCGCGATCAACCACATCAGCTTCGCCGCTCCCGTTTGGTCGACTCTGCGATCGTACTGGATCTCGGCAGCGCGGCAGCGCCGCTTTCAGCTGCTCGAACCCTTTGTCGGTGACGCAGCGTGTGGTAGAGGTCGAGTTGGCGAAGCGCGCCGAGCGCGGACAGATGCGCGACGCGCGGCGTCGCTGAGCGTCGACGCTGTCGAGCTCGAGCGTCGGCCAGCTTCGTCAGGGTCCTGTCAGCTTCTGCCAGCCCGGCATCGGTGATCGTCGCGTGATCCAAATCGAGCGCCTCGAGCGTCGTCAGGCTGCCGACGATATCCATGGCGGCGTTGGTCAGCTTCGTGTGCGACAGGCTGAGCCGCTTGAGGCGCGACAGGCCGGCGAGCTGCTTCACGCCCGCGTCGCTGAAGCGGCCGAAGTTCAAGTGCAGTTCCTCGAGTTGCGTGAGCTTGCCGATCGCCGCCATGCCCGCATCGCCGACGTCCGAGCCCGAGAGATCGAGGAACGGTGCAGCGTCGTGAGCGCGGCGAGCCGCGCGATTCCTTCGTCGGTGACGTCCGGTGTATTTCAGCGACAGCTTCTCGCAGTCCCGTCAGCGCGGCCGAGACGGCGCGAGCCCCGCGTCGCCGAGCGGCGTGTCACTGAGATTGATCTCGCGCAGCGACGCGAGGCGCGGCCAGCGCGCCGAGCTCCGCTGCCTTCGACCAGCGTGTGACTCAGGTCGAGCGTCTGCAGCGACGGTCAGCGCCGCGAGCTTCGCGACCGCGGCGTCGGAGAGCAGCGTGTGGCTGAGATCGAGCGTGCGGACAGCGCGCAGATTCCGCGACGTGCGCGACGCCGATCGCGCTGATCTCTGTGTCGCGGAGACTGATCTCCTCGAGCTGCGGCAGCTGCCGGAGCACGTCGACCTCGCGGTCCGTGATCGACGCGTCGAGTCGAGCGACACACGCGACCGCGTGCCCGGCACGCAGCTGGACGCGATCCGCCGATCGATTGCAGCCACGCCGCGATCGCCTGCTTCGCTGCCCGGCAACCGAGGCGACGTCGGCGCTGCGCGTCTGCGGCTCGATTCGACGATTCGTCGGCGAGCACGGCGACGGCTGGAATCGCCGCCCGCAGCTCTTTGACGCCGGCGGCGGTCACGCGGCTGTAACGCACGTCGAGAATCGCGCAGCTGCGCTCAACGGGGCGAGCCGGGCGAGGCCCGCATTCGACACCTTCGTGCGTACAGCGACAACTGCTCGAGATCGGTCATGCGCGCGAGGTGCGCAAGGCCGGCGTCGGTCACCGTTCGCGCCGAGCAGGTTCAGCCGTTTGAGCTTCGTCAGGTTCGCGAGATGCGCGAGGCCGGCATCCGAGATGCCCGTGCCATCGAGATCCAGCGCGGTGAGGTTCGTCAGCCCGGCGAGTTGGCGCAGGCCTTCATCGGTGATCGACGTGCCGGTCAGATAGAGCGTGTCGAGCGCGGTCATCCTGCCCACGTGGACCATGCCGCGATCGTCGAAGGAAGCGATTGTGACTGAGGTCCAGCAATACGTAACTGGAACGAAGCACAA
>ERZ1370068.2529-contig-1673_pt1 | contig 28069 bp, 40 predicted proteins | sample MGYA00561227_ERZ1370068 | MGnify/ENA primary metagenome ERZ1370068 (study PRJEB38410, sample SAMEA6850437) | metagenome | study: Metagenomic assessment of the ecological functions of the soil: analysis of the soil microbiota associated with the...
CATGCCGTTCCAGTTACGTATTCACGGCCCGGAGCGGATCCCATCAGGGCCTCGCTGCCCCGCCCTCTATACCCCTGAAGGTCTTCGGCGACGATGCGCAGCGCGGAGAGCGCCTCCGCCGCCGGCCTCTCCGCCGAGACCACGCCGCGCCGCGGCCCGTTGGGGTCTGGTGGAGGTGGCCCGCTATGGACGTCTGGCGCCCGGACGAAACCTGCATGAGTTCTGGTAGACCAGTTCGAGGAGATCTTTCGACTCGCGCAGGCAAGCGGCGGCGAACACAGGAGATGACTCGGCCGGCTTCGTCAAGCTGCTGCTGCGCGGCGGCGGCGCGGCGGCATAGCCGAGATCCCGATCTATGTCATCCTCACCATGCGATCGGATTTTCTGGGCGACTGCGCTTAACCCGCTTCCGCGGCGCTGCCGGACATCAATCAACACGATGGCCAGTACCTGGTTTCCTCCGCCTTACCTGGGACCGAGTTGCGCCAGGCGGTTGTGGGGCCGGCGTCGGTGGGTGGAGCGGAGGTCGCGCCCGCCTGGGCACGGCGGCTCCTGGGTGAGGTGGGGGACGACCCTGACCAGCTGCCTATCCTTCCAGCACGCCTTAATGCACTTGCCGGGACATCTGGGAGGCGGGTGGCCGCAAGGGGACCCCTCGATCTCGCCGGACCCACCTGAGGCCACCGGCGGCATGGCCTCCGCTGCTGTCCCGACATCGCCGACGAGGCTCACCGGGAGCTGGGAGATGGTGCGAAGGCGTGAGATGGCGCGTGCTTTTTCCAGCGGCTGAGCGAGAAGAAGCGAGGACCACCGCGAGATCGCGCAGCGCTCCCACGCTGGACGAGCTTTCTGCGCGGTGGTGAACGCCGGCGCCGGACGAAGTCACGGCCATCATGCGACGTATTATTCCGGCGGCCCACATGGCCGCAGCTTCCGCAGTGCCTCCGGCGGTTCGTCGCGCCGCTCGCCGCGCATTCCGCCATTGACATATCGCACGAGAAGCCTGATGCGCGTTTGGACGCGCCCCAGACCCAGGGTGGGTAGACGAGGGAGGCCGAGTCAGCCGCTCAATACCGCCGGCTCGCGCAGAGCGCTGAGCGCTGGCGGCCAGGGTGGCGGCGGGGCCGATGACCGACCGGAGCTTTCCATTACCTCCTGCGAGTGGCGCGAGAAGTGGCAGCCGAACGCGGCGTGGGCCGGTCGCTACTATGCCCCGGTTTCGCGGGTGCGGACGCGGCTCCGGAGAAGAGTCACGCGAGTTTAGCGTGATGCTAGCCGTGCGCGCCGACGAAGAGAGGCGCGGGCGCGAACTCAAGCGCGCCCGGGCGTTTGGCAGCGATCTCTGTTGCTGGTGGCGTGCCTGGTCGTGTCCGGGGGGCTCTTGTTTGCCCTGAAGCGAAAGAGAATCGGAAGCGGTAAATGCAAAACGCATGTGGCCAAACGAGGGGCAGAACATGAGGCGTTGAAGGCACAGGGCGAGGGCCTGGGAAGCAGCAAGGCTTGGCGGTGGACGGCGAAAGAGTCGTCGCCGAGCAGGCAAAGGGCGGCCGAGCCGAGATTTCGGCGCAGCAGCGCGATCGGAGCGTGAAGTCGCATTGGCGCGCGCGTCGGCCGCGCAAGGTTTGGACCGGCACGATGATCAGTTTGACCTGGCATTGCTATTGCCGAGGCGTGAAAGCTCTCGATCTAATCAGTTCGAGGGACGTTAAAGCAACTCGTCCTCGGGACTGAAGAGCGACATTGACTCAAGCTCTTTCGTTAAGGATCACGCGCATACAGGAAACCAAAGGCGGCTCTGCTTGGAAGCCGTGCAATCCATCCGCAGCTTACTGCCTACCTGCATGGGCCACACGCGCGCCGCGTAAGTTGTGTGACTTACACCCGTGACGGCAAACTGTTGGCATCGGGGAGCGATGACAGGGTCGATCTATTCTGTGAGAGTCTCGTCACACCGACAAATCGGACGCTCCACCAGCCATCTCAGGCCGGGTAACCAGCGTGTCCTTTTCCGCCGGATGGCACAGAGCTGGCCTCGGGCAGTACCGACCGGACAGTGATTTTGTGGAATGTTCCGTCGCGCCAGCAGAAAGGAAACCTTACGGGCCACCTTGGTAACGTGACCAGCGTGTCAGTTTTCTTCCGGATGGCACAACGCTGGCATCAGAGCAGTGTCGATGGCATGGTGATTTTGTGTGGGATGTTGCGTCGCACAAACAAATCGGTTCGCCTGCTGCCCGGCGGCATCGGTCCGATCCAGAGTCTCGGTTTCAGCCCCGACAGCAGGATGTTGGCGCTGGCGGCTTTGGGGAGAACGGTGATTTGGGATGTGCGCAGCATCGCCTCGCGGCAGCCGCTTTCGAGCCACCGAATTCGTCCGCACGGTTCGCGTTTAGCCCGGACAGCAGAACCGATCGCACTCTCGAGTGACGCGACTATCATTCCTAGTTTGACGTTGCGTCGCAGAAAGCCGCTCACAGACATTGCCAGCTGCGCCGGGCAAAGGTAAAGTATTGCGTTCAGCCCGGATGGCGGATCGATCGCGGCGGGATTTTCCGATAATGCCGTGGCCGTCTATGACGCGAGGGAAACAACCAGGTCACGGAGCCGAAGAAGCTTACGGGCCATCGCGGTCCTGTGGAGACCGTGGCTTTCAGCCCTAGTGGGTGCAGGATTGGCTTCCGGAAGCCGGGATGGTGACCTGATCCTTTGGGATCCGGCAGCAGTGCCAGGATAAGCCGGACGCTCAGGTGAGCGTAAGAACGGGGACGCTTCCATGGTCTCCTTCAGTCCAGATGGCAAACTCCTGCCTCTGGAAATCACGGATGGAACGGTAGCTTTTGGAATGCCGCGACAAGCGAAGCCCGCGGGCGAAGCCGCCGCCTGCCACGCCAAGGCAGTAAGCCAGTCTGGCGTTCAGCCCCGACGGTTCGATACTGGCCTCGGGCTGCGAAGACCAGACTGTCGTGCTGCTGGACGTCGTTAGCCGCCGGAGTCTTGCCCAGCTCAAGGGGCACCGCCGGTCCCATATCCTATGTTGGCTTCAGCCGGGATGGGAAGAGTCTCGACCTCCTCCAGCCCAGGATCCGGATAACCAACACCACACGGTTCTCTCATAGGATGTGCCACTCCCGCACGCGGCGCCGCGAGTTCGCCATCCCGACAAAGAGGCGCCAGCATTCGCTCCAGACGGCAGATATCTTGCTTCCGTGGAGGGAGAGGAGAAGATTCCTTCTGCGTGCAATCGCGTCAGGCGGCGGAGTTGGCCAGCCCGAGACTGAAGAAGAATAATCCATCAGATGGATCGACTGATGTTCCAGCCCGGACGGCAAAATCGCTGGCATCGTAGTGCTCTCTTCACATCAGACCTGAAGTCAGAATCCTGGATATCGGGCGGGCCCGCGATCTTGCTTTGGCACACGGACGGCAGCCGGTACCCAGTACTCTTCGCGACTACTGCATTCCCGGAGTGTAATAATTTCAGCCCGGGGCAAAATTGTTGGCAGTAGCCGCCAGGGGAGTACCAGCTCTTCGGGACTTCGCGACCACATAAGCAGATCGGCGCTCGCTCATGGAGGGACGAACTGCAAATCGGCATTTCAGTCCGGATAGCCAGACGACTAGCTGCGATTCAAGACATACCGAAGAGATCCACGACAAGGGGATCGAGGATGAGGGGATCGTTGGTGGGATGTCGGGACCAGCGAACTTCTCGGTTGGCTTCCCGCCGGAGAGGTGAGGTTCGTTGATCTTCAGCCCGGATGGAAACATGCTACTGACATCCTCGCTTCGGGGGCCTCGAACCTTCACTCTGTGGGACCTCAACGTCCAACTCATGGAAGGCCCGGGCTTGCGCCATGTCTCAACCGCAACTTCACCAGCGACGGACTGGGAACACCAGTTTGGCAAGAAGATGCGCCTACAGAGCCGTATGTCCGAACGCGCCCGAAGCCGGTCGCCGTGGCAGACGATCGGAAGCCCGGTCGAAGGCAGCAGTTTACGAGGAGAAAACCTGCTGCAGAGCAGGCGGGTCACCGAAGCCAACGCAGCCTTCATGAAGGAGTGCTGAAATACAGGCCCGCGTCGGCAATAGAATCGTTTAAGTGGAACAATCTCTGCTGGCTCGGTGCTTTGAACGGCCCAGGCTGCCCAGGTGATGAAGGCCTGTGAATATGCGGTGGCGCTGGATCCCAGGACAAGTAGGGCAATGTTGATACGCGGGGCGTCGCCCGGGCGCTCGCTGGGGATTGCGAGGGGCCATCGACGGATTTTCAGGAATTTATTGATAAATGGGACGGCGATGGGTCGCCGGAAGGCGCACCACATCGAAGGCAGAGACGCAGGTGGATAAAGGCGCTGGAATGAAGGTGAGAATCCGCTAACCACGCGATGTGTTGATGGAACTGCGCAAGCAGTAATGGAAGTTTGACGTTAGCCAACCTCGCCGGCCCTCGATGGCCATGGGTAATATCAAGTACACGCTGGCCGGAGTATGCCTCGGTTGTCCTGCTTCCTCGCCTGTTTATCGATTCTTGCGTAGATGCTGATTTGGCGCATCGAGGTGTTCTTACGTGCTGAGGGCTATCCATTTACAAGTTGGTTTCGAACTCCGCTACGACTGCCCACAGCCGGTGCCGATGATTCTTCTCGTGAATATGCACTTTTCACGGGCCGCTGACATTGTCGTCGCCGACCGCCTGACCACCGACCCTGTGGTTCCGGTCACGGCGTACCGCGATGGCTTCGGACAACTGGTGCAACCGCCTGATCGCTCCACCGGGAAGGCTGCGGCTCACCAGCCAACGGCGTGTGTGAGAGACACACGGCCGGTTCGAACAGGCCGTCCCCGGTGCGGCGCAGCACTCGGTCGAGGAACTTCCGAGGAAACCCTGCGTGCTTCCTCCTCGGCAGCCGCTACTGCGACACGCGATCTTCTTTCTGCAAGCCGCGTGGCAGTTATTCCAATCGACGCCTCCCGGGTGGCCGCGTGTTCAGGCAATCTGCGACTACGTCCACGATAGGATTGCCTTTGACTATCAAAACGCCGCTCCACCCGTACGCCGCGGCGCAGGCCTATGAAGAGCGTACGGGTGTCTGCCGGGATTATGCGCACCTCGCCATCACATTCTGCCGCTGCATGAATATTCCGGCGCGCTATTGCACCGGTTATCTGAGCGACATTGGCGCCTCCACCCTGGGGCGTCGAGCGATTTCGCCGCCTGGTTTGAGGTCTACCTCGGCGGGCGGTGGCATATGTTTGACGCGCGGAAATAACGTCCCGCGGATCGGCCGCGTATTAATCGGCACGCGGCCGCGATGCTTCCGACGTCGCCATCGCAACCACGTTCGGCCCGAATACCCTCGAAAGTTTCAAGGTCTGGACGGATGAAGTGCCGGAGCGCCACGACCTGATGTCCGTGCTCACCGTACGCCACGTCACCGTCTACCGCTACTCCGAGGCCGTGAGGTCTGGGCGAGCATCGCATGATGTTCCGGCCCCGCGAGAGCCACGATCTCCGGCTCATCCAAACCGGACTTTCCATTAGCTCCGGCACCGGCTCAGACTGCGCTGGCTGCATGACCCGTTCGATAATTCTGTTGCGGTCGCCATCTTTGAGGGCACCACCATCGAACTCCGCTTCGAAAGCGTTGTGACCCTCGAACATTTCGAAAGTACGGTGCCGGAGTACCCCTGGAGGACTACGCCCAGACCTATCCGTTTCAGTATTCGACAGGAGATCTTTTCAATCTCGGCCGTGGGCTCACCAATCACTTCCCGAGTGCCGGAGACTGGTAACTGGGCGCTCCAGTTTCTGGATCCAGTCCACCAGCACCGGAACGATGAAGATTCTGCGCCGCCATGACTCACGGCATTCGCGACCAGTTCGCTACAGCCGGCGCATTGAGAAGGTGTGCAAACGCCAGACGAGACCGCTGAAGAATCGCGGCCGGCAGTTGCCGCGACTTCGCGGTGCTCATGATGGAAGGTGCGCGGTCTTTGGGCATCGCAACCCGGTTTCGTCAGCGGATATATCTTTGTACCGGATGCCTCCAACGGAAACGGCGGAGGTGCTACCCACGCGCTGGATACAAGCCTACCTGCCCGGGCGCCGGCTGGATCGATTTCGACCCCACCAACAGCATCGTCGGCAACCGCAATCTCATTCGCGTCGGAGTCGCCTGGTCGCCGGACGAGGTTCTTCCCCTGTCTGGCACTTACATGGGACCGCCGGAAGCCTTCCAGGGCATGGATGTTACAGTCACGGTTTCAGAGGTGGCAGGATAGCTCGCGCATCAGATCGTGACGAGAGGCGCCTCCGCTTGAACGCTGTCTGACGCGTTTGGCGTTGGCCGATCTTGCATCTTCGACCTCGTAGCTGACCACCTCGAAACTCTTCAGCCAGGAAAGACCAAAGGTCGTGGTGATTGCGACGTCCGCCGCGTCGCGGCCGGTTGCCATCAAAACCCTGCCAATGCGTGGTGTGTTATGGCGAGCATCGCAAGTCTCCACCACCGGCCTCCAGATACACCTCAAACCAGGCGCTGAAATCCATAGGGCCGGGGACTGGTGGAATGCGAATGTCCCCGAGATAGCCGGTGGCATAGCGGGCCGGTATGTGCATGGCGCGGCAGAGTGTGATCGCAAGGTGCTGAAAGTCGCGGCATACGCCCCTGTTTCTCCACCGAGACATCGAGCGCTGTCTTGGTGGAACGGGCGAAACCGTAACCGAAGCGTCACTTGGGAATGCAGCCAATCGAGGATCGCCTGCACGCGAGAGCCATCCCTCCGGCGTGTTGCCGAAAAAGCTGCCGAGGCGAGGCCGGAAAGCTGATCGACTTCGCAGTAGCGGCTTGCCAGCAGGAACTGCACCACGTCCGCCGGCAACCGTTCGATGGGAATTTGTCCGGGCACCTTCGGAATCGGGTCCGGATCGCCGGAGTCTTCGATCAGAGTCGAGATTCGACAGGCCGTACAGTGCCCTGCAGGCGCCAGGAATCGAACGCAGCGATTGCCAAAGAGATCGGTACAAACCCTCGACCTCAACTTCGGGTAGAATCTGCACTTCATCCGGCTCGAGTAAGTCTTCACGCGCGAGAAGGATGTACATTTAGACGCCGCGACGACGGCCATCGGCTTGGATATATCCAGTTCGATACGGTAACCACAGACGGATGCGCATAAGTGCGAACCGTAGCTGCAGGTCCCGGGCCAATTATCCGCATGCCGCCTTAGCCGTGGCCGTGCGGAATCTGACACTGAATCTACCGGCGAACAGTCGTGCGGAGGTCGAGCGTGAACAGGAAGAGTCTCCCGTTTGGGTCTTCTGGCGGGACTTCTATCGGACCCGGGTGTGACCCAGGATACTAAACCGCGGCGAGCGGCGATCTGCTCCACTATAAGCCGTTGACCGGGAACTCTTCGTTGGCGCGTCCGCCGGGTGCGAGACGTGGTACGTGCAGCCGCCGATGGCACGGGACGACCACGTGTCCACGATGTCAAAGACCAGCGGCGAGTGAACCGGGATGTTGGGATGCAGGCAGGACGGCGGCTGCCGCGCGCGGTATCGGACCCGCCCACCGGGTCAGGGGCACCCGGCGGCCGTTGCAGAGCACGACGAAACGGTCGCCGGGAACTCCGAGATCTTGACCTGGACGCGTTCGACCGAAGAATCGACGTTGCGTGCCGTGCCTCCGCCGGAAGCTTCTTCGCCGAGGACGATTCAGGGCTCCAGGCGCGTGGCGCAGCTCGACGGTGATGCCGCGCCGCGGTGACGGTACCGATCAGGGAAAGCGAAATTCGAAGTGCGGTGCAAACCACTCGGGCTTGAATGCATAACCCGAGTTGCGCAGCTCCTGCAGAACATCCCGCCAGTCGAGTTCTACGAAGTGCGGGAGCATGAAACGGTCGTGCAGCGCGGTGCCCCACGGTATCAGCTTGTGTTTGTAACGGTTCTTTCCAGAATCTGCTGATCAGTGTCCGCACCAGCAGATTGCTGCGCAAGGCTCATTCGCGCGTGCGGCGGCATTTCAAAGCCCGCAGCTCGACCGGCCCCAGCCGCGAAGAAGCCGCGTCGGCCGGGTACAGCTTATCGATGCAGATTTCGGTGCGGTGAGTGTTGCCCGGTGAGATCGATTAGCAGGTTGCGGAAGATGCGGTCCACCAGCCAGGGAGTTATGTACTGGCCGGAGCTCGCGTCCGGCGTTACCTGATCGAAGGCGATCTGCAGTTCGTAGAGAGTCGGTGCGGGCTTCATCCACGCGCGGATGTTGGCTGGTGGGCCCGATGAAGAGTCGGAGAAGAGGTAGGAGAGCGACGGGTGATTCTGCCAGAAGCCGACGAGGCTGCGGAGCAGATCGGGCCGCCGCAGAAAACGCGCTGTCGTCCGGGGTGGCGCCGCCGATGACGACGTGATTGCCGCCCCCGTACCGGAAGGACGCCCATCGAGCAGAAATTTTTCGGTTCCAGCCGCGTCTGCCGGGCCAGATGGTAGAGCTCGGTGGTATTCTCCACGAGCTCTTGCCATGATTCGGCAGGCTGTATGTTGACTTCGATCACGCCATGGTCGGGCGTCACTTTCAGAGTCGAGATGCGCGGATCGAACGGCGGAGGGTACCCCTCAATCGGTGACCGCCATCCCGAGGTGGGCGGCCGGTGTCTTCCGATGGCCGGCGACCAGGTCAGAGGTAATCACGCCAGGAATCCGAGCGGCGGCATGAAGACATAGAGCTTGCCTTCGCGTACCTGGATGCACAAAGCCGGACGTGACACCCATGTAGCGGATTCGCCCTTCTTGGGAATTTCCCCGTTCCCGGGCGCCTGATGCTCTGGTGGCAGCGAAATACAGGGGCCTGAGTGAAGAGTTGGGTTTGCGTTCCGGCCTTTCCGGAAGCTTGTCGCGCGTCTTGAATGGGTCCGGATCGTAGGCGTACTCCAACGTCCTCGGGCTTTGTCACGGGAGCGATTCAAGAGGCAGGCGGTAGCCCAATGGCGAATCGCCCGGCACCAGGAAGAGTTGTGGCGATGCCGTAAACCATGGCTGGCTGGTCCAACGCGGCACGCCTGACTTAGTGGGTATGCGGCGCAGGGGGACAACGTATCCTATGATGTTGCCCAGATCCTGTTCGAAGATTCGGGCCAGGCGATTGCGTTCAATGGGATCTTTGATTTTTGAGTCGAGGGCATCCACGTTCTACCGGCAGGCGGCGCTCGCGCCAAAGGTAATAGAAAGTGTCCTCATACGCCGGACATGATGAACGCCGGGTCCACCTCGAGACGGCGTGTCAGGGCTTCAATGAAGCGCTGCGCATCGTTCGAATTGTACTTGCCCGCGGCAGCTATCGCCGGCAAACAGCGACTGGTCTTCCCAAAGAGGAACGCCGTCCTTACGCCAGTAGCAGCTCAGCGCCCACCGCGGGAGCGGTTCGCTGGGGATACCATTTCCCCTGTCCGAAAAGAAGCAGCGCTCCCGGCGCGAAACGATCGTCGCAGCGCGAAGGAAGAGTTCCACCGATAACTTCCGTTTTTGCGGTCCGGAAGCGATCGTGGTCCATTCAGGCGCGTTGGCATCGTCGAGAGAAATGAAGGTTGGTTCGCCACCCATGGTGAGCCGGACATCGCTCGCGTTCAGATCGGCATCGACCTTGTTGCCAAGCGCGACGATCTCGTTCCACTGATCGTCACTGTAAGGCTCGATTACCCGCGGCGCATTCCAGTATCCGCTTCACCGACATTTCATGACCGAAAGTCGTGTGACATGGATCGAGCGTGCCGGAAATGGGCGCCGCACTGCTCGCGTCCGGCGTGCACGCGAGCGGAATATGGCCTTCGCCGGCAAGCAGGCCGGAGGTAGGATCGAAGTCCAACCCACCCCGCGCCCGGCAGGAAGACTTCAGTCCAGGCGTGAAGATCGGTGAAATCGCTCGAGAGGCCGGCGGGGCCGTCGAGCGGTTTGACGTCGGGCGTGATCTGAATGCAGGTACCCGGAAACAAAGCGGGCGCCGAGCCCGAGATGGCGCATGATCTGGACCAGCAGCCAGGCAGAGTCGCGGCACGAACCGCTGCGCAGCGTGAGGGTGTCTCCTCGCAGGTCTGCACGCCCGGTTCCGTGCGAATCACATAGCGGATCTCCTCCCGTAGACGCCGGTTCAGGCCGGTGAGGAAATCGATTGTGCCGGATCGATTCCCTGGAGGACGGTCGAAAGCCAACTCTCGAGCGCGGGCTCCAGGGGCTCAGTCTCCAGAAACGGGCGCAGGTCGCGAGCCGTCGCGTCGTCATAAGTGAAAGGGTATTTCTCTGCGTAAGGTTCCAGGAAGAAGTCGAACGGATTGAAGATCGCCATTTCGGCGACCAGGTCTACTTCTACCAGGAATTCGGTGGTCGGTTCAGTAAAGACCAGGCGAGCGAGATAGTTGGCCTGCGGGTCCTGCTGCCAGTTCAAAAGTGTTTCTTGGGATGGATCTTCGAGCGAATACAGACAGGATCGTGAGTGCGGCAGTGGGGCGCCGGCCGCAGGCGAACAATCTGGGGTCCGAGGCTTTACGCAGGACGGTCATACCGATCACTCAGTTTTATGATTCAGTGCGATTTGAATCGCCATAAGTCACTGTAGTGTCGCTTGAGGTTGCCGGCTCACGAACAGTTACTCGCGACAAGGCGAGACCGTCGAGGACCACGCATTCGGATTCCGTGTGAGGTCCCTGCAAGTGAAGTGTAACACGCCGGTCCACGGCGCCCTCAAAGCGCGGCCGCGAAGCTCTGAAACAGGTTGCGCTGCTCGGAATCTACCGGAGCTTGATTTTCAGGATGCCACTGGACCGCGAGAACGAACGCCGCTCAGGGAGTTCGATGAAGCTTCAACAGTTCCGTCTTCCGGGTCTCTGGCGCAGACTCCGCAACCCGCGTCCGAGCCGGGCTACCGCCTGGTGGTGCCGCGAGTTGACTACCCAAGTCTCCCGCTGAGCGATGCTCGACAGCAGCGTGCCTGGCTCGATCACCACGCCGTGGGCCGGCGGGCTTCGGTCCGAGTGCGCCTGACGTGGCGCTCGGCGCCCGGCAGGTGCTGTACCAGGCTGCCTCCCAGAGTGCACATTCAGTATTTGCATCCCACGGCAAATCGCGAGCACGGGAAGGTCGCGAGCTAACGCTTCGTCGATCAGAGCCGCTTCCGCGGCATCGCGATCCGCATCGGGCGGTTGGGTTTCCGGACATGCGGTTCTCGCCGTAGAGCGCCGGGTCTACATCGCTGCCGCCGGTGAGCAGAGCCCGGCGCACGAGCCGATTTCGATCCCGGGCCGGGCTTCCTCCAGCACGGGCGTCGCTCCGGACGCTTCAATCGCGCGAGCGTACGGCTGGGCATCTGCAATGTCACGGTATACAACGAGTACTTTTTTGTTCACAGGTCTCGGTCCTCCCATTGTACCCGCCGCGGAGTCGCGCCGCAGGCTACGCGAAAAACGCGATGCGGGATCCGTGCTACGCTCAGTACAATTGTGAGCCCCGCGTTGTGAGCCCTGACCTTCTACAGATGCCGTTGCCCGACCGGTCGACTTATAATGAGTTCGCGCCGGACGGAGTAACTCCCCGACCTTACTGGTCTGCCTTTATTGATTCGCTCCAGACGCTGGGGCCTGACGAACTGGTGCGCCGCTGGGAGCGCGCGGAGCGTCGAATCCGCGAGAACGGCGTCACCTACAACGTTTACACCGACCCGCAGGGCATCGAACCGGCCGCTGGCCATCGATCCCATACCGCTCCTGATCCCGCCCGAAGAATGGCGTGTCATCGAGGCGAGGCATCATCCAGCGGGCTCCAACTGCTCAATCTGCTCTTGGATGACGTCTATGGACCCGCCGGCTGGTCAGCAACGGCGACCTTCCACGCGGCCTTGCTCTTTGCCAATCCGGCTTTTCTCAGGCCATTGGCCGGACTGGCGGCTCCCGCAGCGTTGCCACCTGCACTTGCTCGGAGGTGGATCTGGCGCGTTCGCCCGACGGCCGCTGGTGGGTACTCGCCGACCGCACGCAAGCGCCTTCCGGAACCGGATATGCGCTGCAGAATCGCACGATCGTGGCCGACGCTCTGCCGGAAGCGTTTCGCACGGCAAACGTCAGGCGCCTGGCTTCCTTCTTCCGCGCCCAGCGTGAGGTGCTGCTTGGGCTGGCGCAGTGCGATCATCCGCGCGCGGTTCTGCTCACGCCCGGACCATACAACGAAACCTACTTCGAGCATTCCTACCTGGCGCGGTATCTCAGGTTCACTCTGGCTGAGGAGGCGACCTCACGGTTCGCGACCGGCGGGTCTACCTGAAAACCGTGGAGGGCTTGCAGCCGGTACACGTAATTCTGCGCCGCGTTGACGATAGTTTCTGCGATCCGCTGGAACTGCGCAGCGATTCGTTCCTGGGAGTTGCAGGCCTGGTGGACGCCGATCAACGCCGGCAACGTCGTAATCGCAAACGCGCTGGGCAGCGGCGTGATCGAGACTGCAGCCATCATGCCATTTCTTCCTGGCCTCGCGAGGAAATTACTGGGAGAGCCGCTCAAATTACCCTCCGTAGCTACCTGGTGGTGCGGTCAGGATTACGCGCTGGATTGGGTGCTGAACCATTTGGATCAGTGTCGTGGTCAAACCGGCGTTCCCGTTGCGTGCAATGGAGCCCGTCTTCGGCGCAGGCCTGTCAAATGCCGAAAAGCAGAGAATCAGCGAACAGATACGCTCTCGCCCCTTCGAATACGTGGCGCAGGAACAGGTCGCCCTCTCGACCGCGCCGGTGTGGGACCAGGGGCGCATCTACCCGCGCAGCCTGGTCTTGCGGACGTACGTCCTGAACACCGGTTCAGGCTGGATCGCCATGCCGGGCGGCCTGGTGCGCGTTGCGGAGGCCGACGGCCAGGTGGTCTCGATGCAGCGCGGCGGCCGCAGCAAAGACGCCTGGGTCTTGTGGGATGGACCGGTAGACACCTTCAGCATGCTGCGTCCAAGGAACCAGCAGGTCCAACTGCAACACACGCCGGCGGACCTGCCAAGCCGCACGGCGGACCACCTTTTCTGGCTGGGTCGCTACGCGGAGCGGTCGGAATCCATTGCGCGCCTGCTGCGGTGCCTCATCACGCGCGTCCGGCGCGCCAATCACACCGAACTTACCTGCCTGTTTCGGCTGCACGACTGTTTCGATTCTGCGCACTGCACTCTCCCGAAAGATCGCCCCGCCACTGCGCGCGATCTGGAAGAGGAACTCGTCTCGCTAATGTCGAACACCGGGCGGCCCGACAGCCTGGCGTCCAATCTGGCCGAGGTCCATCGTGTGGGCGGAAATGTTCGCGAACGTCTTTCGGCGGACATGTCGCGGCTCATAGTTGCCCTGGCGGAATCCGCTCGCACGGAAGACTACATGCTGTTTGTCGAGTACTCGGCCGTGCTCAACGGCTGTCTGGAACTGCTCTCCGCGTTCTCTGGTATGGAGCGGGAAAACATTACCCGCGGACCGGGCTGGCTATTCATGAGTTTGGGGCGCAGATTGGAACGGGCGATGAACTCGGTGAGGCGGCTCCGCGAATTGACCTCGGGACTCGATGAAGAAAGCTGGCCTTTGCTGGAATATATATTGGAGGTGGCCGATAGTTCCATGACTTACCGCTCCCGCTACTTCACGACGTTACAGCCCATCGCCGTGCTGGACGTGTTGATGGCGGATGAAAACAATCCCCGGTCATTGATCTTCCAGATGGCTCACCTGGCGGACTTACATAGAAGCTGCCGCGCCATGCGCCGGCCGATCAGCGGACAATCCAGGACGCGGTGGCACTACTGCGAAGTCTGGACCTGGAGAAGCTGGAATTTCCGCTGCCCGGCGGTAACCGCGCCGTCCGGTAATTCGGAAGGACAATCGCAGATCGACCGTTCTCTCGGCGATATCCAGAAGCTCCTGCCGTCCTGGGCGGATAATATTTCGTTCACATATTTCGACCATGCTCACACGTACCCGATCAGTATAGGCGGATGACTTACCGAATTGTTCACAAAACGACTTATAAGTACAAGGCTCCCGTCTCTATCGGGAATCATGTGGCGTACCTCACCCCGCGTTCATTGCCTCAACACACCTGCACGTCGCATGAGTTGCTCATCACGCCGCCCGCCGCCGGCGTCAGCGAAGCGCCTGGATTATTTCGGCAATCCGGTTACTTTCTTTACCATTCGAGGAACCTCACAGCGAGCTGCACATAGAAGCCCGCAGCCGGGTTGCCATCGACGACCATGCCGTGGTCGTGGCCGGAACGCTCCGCAACCTTGGGAAGAAATCGTTCGATCTGTACCGGTGGATCTCAGTCCGGAAGGGCTCGACGCTTACCAGTTCGTGTTTGAGTCGCCTCGTGTACGGCCCGGTGACGAGTTTGCGGAATATGCTTCCGAGTCGTTTCTGCCCGGCCGGCCGCTTACCGAGGCGTTACTTGATCTCACCGGACGGATCCACAGGGACTTCCGCTTCGATTCAAAGGCAACCAACGTACGGACCGCACCGGAAGAGGTGCTTCACGACAGGCGCGGTGTCTGTCAGGATTTCGCTCACGTGCAGGTCGCCTGCTTGAGATCGTTAGGCCTGCCGGCCCGGTACGTTAGCGGATACCTGCGGACCTACCCGCCGCCCGGACGCGCCAGGCTGGTCGGCGCGGATGCTTCGCATGCCTGGGTGTCCGCCTATTGCCCCGGCGCCGGTTGGCTGGACGTGGATCCGACCAACAATATGATCCCGTTCCAGAGTCACGTTACGCTCTCCTGGGGCCGGGATTACGGAGACGTTAGTCCGGTGCGCGGCGTCATCCTGGGCGGGCGCGACCACAAAGTGGAAGTGGCCGTGGATATGGAGCCGGAATAGCATGACGCGCCGCCAACTCCTGCTCGGCATGCCGGCCTTTCTACAAAACCGCCCGCAGCGTGTAATTGTCCTGATGGTTGACGGCCTGGGCCCCGACTACATCACCGCGAGCACCATGCCCGTCCTGACGTCCTGGCAAAAGCAAGGGAATCGGCAAGATCGTGAACGGTGTCATGCCCTCCGTCACCAACGCCAATAACACCAGCATCTGCTGCGGCGCAGTGGCCGGAAAACATGGCATCACGGCCAACTTCTATTTGGATGAGACCACCGGCCGCGAAGAGTATATGGAAAGCGCGGACCTGGTCCTGGCGCCCACGCTTTTTGAAAGGGCCCGATCGGCTGGGTGTGACTTCCGCGCTGCTCTCCTCGAAGAAGAAGACCATCACGCTGCTGCCGCGCGGCGCCAGCATCGTTCTGTCTGCCGAGATTCCGACACCCGAGTGGACCGAACGCCTCGGCAAAGCTCCGGACATCTACAGCGCCGAGATCAATCACTGGCTCCTCAAGGCCGCCCTGTGGATTCTGCGCCATCAACCGGAAGTCGGCGTCCTCTACATACACACCACGGATTACCCGATGCATATGTGGCCGCCCGAGGCCGAGCAATCGCGGCGGCACCTCGCGGGGCTCGATGCCCTGTTGGGCGAACTCTCCGCCGCCGCGCCGGATGCCGCGATCCTGCTGACCGCCGACCACGGCATGCATCACAAGACACGCTGCTGGGATTTGATGAAGGCCTGCGCCGCCAGAGGCGTGACGCTGCGGACGGCAATTTCCGCCGAGCAGGACAAATATCTCAAACATCACAGCGGCTTCGGCGGAACTTCGTGGGTATACCTGAAATCGAACCGCGACTCTGATCGCGCGGCGGCCGTCATTCAAAAACTTCCAGGTGTCCAGGAGGTGCTGACCCGCACCGAGGCGGCGCGGCGTTTCCGCCTGATGCCTTCCCGCATCGGAGAACTGGTTGCCCTGGGAGATCGCGGACACTGTGTTCGGCAGCCTGGATTCCGAGTCTGTGAACTTGCCTGCGGAGTACCGTAGCCACGGTGGATTGTCCGAGGCCAAAGTGCCCCTGGTCGTTCACAATGCGGCGCAGCGCTCCCGGTGCCGGATTCTTCCGGAGCAATGTCGATCTTGCGCGATGGCTGTTCGCCTCGGCCTGAGCGCCGCGAGCATGGGAGATACAATATCGGTGACCTGGAGGGTACGATGCGCAGTTTCATGTTTCTGGCGCTAGCCGCAATTCCCACGGTATCCGCGCAGGCGGTACTTCCAACGGAATGGATCGATGCCAGCACTGGCCATCGTGTGATCCGGCTTTCCGGGAAGACGGCACGCAGAGCCTGTACTTCAATCAGAACGCTTATACCGCCGACGGCAAGAAACTGATCGTCACCACCGCCGGCGGCGGCATCGCGACCATCACTCTGGCAACTCGCGAGGTCAAGCCGTTGGTCGCCGGCCCGTGTCGGTGCTGGTGGCCGGTCACCAGACCGGCGATGTCTACTACGTCAAACGCCTGCCGGGCGGGCCTGGCGCCGCGGCTGGCGCACGCGAACACCAACGGGCCGTCGTCTACGCTGCCAACGTAGATACCGGCGCCGCGCGCGAGGTAGTGAAACTGCCGCCGGGGCGAAATGTCTCGTCCCTGAATGCCGATGAGACTCTTCTGCTGGGCACGTATGTGGACGGCCCGGCGCAGTCCGCAACGCCGCCTGCCCGCTCGCCCGGCGCCGCCGCGCGTTTCGGCCAGGCCAACTACGAAGCGGTGGGCGCGGACGGCAAGCCGATGACCTTCGCGGACGCCAAGGACCTGCAGCTGCACAACACGCTGATGGCCACGCGCGCCGGCGCGCCGCGCGTCCTGTTCACGGTGAATACGAAGACGGGCGAGACTCAAGGACATCTTTCGGGAGCACGAGTGGCTGGGGCATCTGCAATTCTCTCCCACCGACCGCAACCTCATCATGTTCTGTCACGAGGGTACCTGGCACGAGGTAGATCGTATCTGGACAATCCGACGCCGACGGTACGGGCCTGACGAAGATACATACCCGCACCATGAACATGGAAATTGCGGGCCACGAGTTCTTCTCGTCGGACGGCGCCATCATCTGGTACGACCTGCAAACCCCGCGCGGCCAGGATTTCTGGCTGGCCGGCTACCGGCCCGCGACACGGCAAGCGCACCTGGTATCACCTCGACCGCAATGAGTGGTCGGTGCACTTCAACGTGTCGCCCGACGGCACGCTATTCGCCGGCGACGGCGGCGACAGCGAAATGGTGGCACGCGCGCCCGACGGCAAGTGGATCTACTTGTTCCGGCCCGAACGCGTGCCCGACGTAGCAGGCATCAAGGCCGCCAATTCCGACAACCTGATCGACACCGGTTTCTTCCGCTCGGAACGGCTGGTCAACATGAGCAAACACGACTACCGGCTGGAGCCCAACGTGACCTTCTCGCCCGACATGAAATGGGTGGTCTTCCGGTCGAACATGCTGGGTCCGGTCCATGTATATGCGGTAGAGATCGCGAAAGCGCAGACCGCTGATGACCCAAGCGGGTATGCGCGCCGCCGAGTGGATCCACATCGTCGTATTCTCTTTCTTTGTTTCGCTGTCATGGATACGCCGGCTGCCCGCGCGGCGCCGCGCGAAGGTGACCTTGATCGGCGTTGCCGGGCTGGCCGCGACGCTTATCGCCGCATTCCTGTTACCGCGACTGTTGCCGGCGCTCGCCGTTTCCGTCGTGCGGGACTGGCTCCCGCGGCACTCGTGCTCTTCGTCTACTGGCAGGCGGGCGAGTTCTTCATGAAAGTCGATCAGCGATTCCAGGACCGCCTGGAGCGGATCGATGCGCGGATGGCCGCGCCGCTGCTGCACTGGCTCGCACGCAGCTACCTGGGAAGATGGACCGCGGCCTACCTCGAGCTGGCCTACCTGCTCTGCTACCCGATGATTCCGATGAGCATCGGCACACTCTATCTGCTGCGGCTGGCGCGCCACGCGGACTCATTCTGGATCGTGGTGCTGGTATCGACGTATCTTTCCTACGGTATGCTCCCGTTCCTGCAGACGCTGCCTCCGCGTATGCTGGCGGAGCCCTGGCTGGAGCCGTTGCCGCTCAGTCCGGTGCGCAGGTTCAATCTTTGGATTCTGCGGAATGCCAGCATCCATGCGAACACCTTTCCGAGCGCGCCACGTGGCCGCCTCGACAGCGGCGGCTCTCGTCCTCACGTCCCTGGCGCCGTGGCCCACAGGCTTGCTGTTTCTGGCGATCGCAGCAGGCATAACCGTCGGGACCTTCGCCGGCAGATATCATTATTCCGCCGATGCCGTGGTCGGAAGCGCGGTCGCAGCAATCGTTTTCATCGTCACGAGCTATTTCAGGGCATTCTGATCCGCGCCGCGGTTGCGGGGCAGTCAGCAGCCCGCAGCCGATCGCCAGTCGGCCAGCCGAGCTTGCTCGGCCCGACCGAAAGCATGCCCGCCGGAGCGCGTGCTATGTTGACTCGTATGCCTGCAAACTTCAAGGCGGAACTGGTAGGCTGCCTCGGGCAGCCTGTCGCGGAGAATCCGACCGGCGCCATGCAGGAGGCCGCCTTCCAGGCGCTCGGACTAAACTGGCGATACCTCACGGTGGAAGTGCCGCCCGACAAGTTGCGTGACGCGATACTGGGAATGCGTGCGTTCGGCATGCAGGGCGTCAACCTCACGATTCCGCACAAGGTCGCAGTCATTGAATATCTTGACGAGATCGCGCCGGACGCCGCCATCATCGGCGCAGTGAATACGGTCAGGCGCAATGGAATCCGTCTCATCGGCGAGAACACCGATGGCAAGGGTTTCCTGCGCGGCGTGCGCGCCGACGCCGGTGTCGATCCGCGGGACAAGCGCGTGGTCGTGCTCGGCGCCGGTGGCGCGGCAAGAGCCATTGTGACCGAACTGGCGCTGGCCGGCGCCTCCGACGTGTTGGTGCTGAACCGTTCGGCCAGTCGTGGTGAACAAATGGTGGCCGGCCTCTGTGTCGAAAACCAACGCGCCCATCCGGTTCGGGCTATGGCAGGGCATCGTATGCAGTCGCCGCGAGCGACACCGATATCCTGGTGAACGCAACTTCCATCGGCCTGTACCCGGATGTCGGACTCCATGCCGCCCGTGAACCTCGATGGCGCGCAATCCCGGAATGCTCGTCTGCGATGTAGTCTTCAATCCGCCGGAGACGTTGCTGATCCGCGCGGCGCGCCGGCGACGGTCTGCCTGTCCTCGACGGCCTGGCCATGCTCGTCTATCAGGGAGTGATCGGCTTCGAGCTGTGGACGGGGCAAAGGGCGCCGGAAGCAGTGATGAAGGATGCATTGCGGCGGGCGCTGGGCATTTGATCGCGATACAATTCCAGTCGCACGATCATTTTAGGAGGGCAACATGCGTACCCAGGTGACTACGGTTCTTTTTACGGTCATCGCGCTGCCATTGGCGGCCGCGTCGATCCAGGCGGCCAAGCCGGAAGATGTAGGGCTCTCTTCGGAACGCCTGCAACGGATCCATCAAACCATCCAACGTCACATTGATGGGCGCGACATCACCGGCGCCGTCACGCTGGTGGCGCGCAAGGGACGGATCGCCCACTTTCGAAGAGCACGGCCTCATGGACCAGGAATCGAAAAAGGCGATGCCCAAGGACGGCCTCTTCTGGATCGCTTCGATGTCCAAGCCCGTCACTGGTGTCGCCATTCTCATGCTCCTGAAGAAGGCAAAGTACGGCTGAACGATCCGGTATCGAAGTTCCTGCCGGAGTTCAAAGGAATGAAAGTGGCGGTCATACAGGACCGGCCCGCCGGCAGTACTTCATCGGCGCCGCCGGCCTTCTATACAGTGCCGGCAACCCGCGAGATCACCATCCAGGACCTGTTGACCCACGTCTCCGGTCTGGCCAGCGGTGGCGCCGCGAGCGGTGCGGAACTCGCGAAGGTCGCCCGAAAGCCAGGCGAGAAACTCGCCGACTATATTCCACGCCTGGCCTCGACGCCGCTCGACTTCCAGCCGGGCTCGCAGTGGCGCTACAGTCCCGGCGCCGCGTTTGACACGCTGGGACGAATCGTCGAAATCATCTCGGATCAGTCCTTCGACCAGTTCCTGCGCCAGCGCATTTTCGAGCCGTTGGGGAATGACCGACACCTTCTTTCATCCCGCCGCGGACCGCTTGCCGCGGGTGGCAACCACCTACCATCGCGCGGACGGTGCGCTGCGCTCAGTGGACATGCAGGCTCGACTCGCCAACACGACATATTTTTCCGGCGCGGGCGGGTTGATGACGGACGCCGCCGATTATCTCGCAGTTCGGCCAGATGCTGCTCGATGGCGGCCAGTTGAACGGGAAGCGGCTGTTGGGCCCCAAAACGGTGGAGCTGATGTCGTCGGTCTTCGCGCCGGACTCTCTCGCCGGACGCGCAACCCGGCCGGAGCTTCGGGCTCAGCGTACAGGTGATCAGCAATCCCGTGGCCGCGGGCTACCGCGTCTCCGCCGGCAGTTTCGGATGGGACGGCGCTTTTGGCACGCACTTCTGGGTGGACCCCAAAGAAAAAGTGGTCGGCATCCTGATGATCCAGACCGACAATCCCAACCGGCAACTCGACCGCGATTTCGAAAATGCCGTGATGCAGGCGATTGTAGACTAAGCCGGCTCTCACGCACCTCTTGACAGGCGCCTTCTCCTCTCATATACTACCAATTGGTTATACAACCAAATGGTTACTCAACGCATCGGCCAGCCATCTCAACGCGACCTTCGCGGCCCTCGCCGATCCGACGCGGCGCGCCATCCTCGCCCGCCTGGCGTCGGGCGAAGCCACCGTGAACGAACTCGCCGAACCGTTTGCCATGACGCAGCCGGCAATCTCAAAGCACCTCAAAGTGCTGGAGCGTGCCGGTCTGATTTCCAGGGATCGCGACGCCCAACGCCGGCCAAGCCGGCTCGAGCCCAAGCGGCTGGCGGAGGCCAGTGCGTGGCTCGACAAATATCGCCAATTCTGGGAAGCGTCGTTTGCCCGCCTTGACACCGTACTGGAAGAGTTACAACCCAGGAAAGCACGGCGCGAGAAATCTTCTCGCTGATCATACCGGAGGAATCACAATGCTGTTCTACCCCGAAAGCTTCAAAATCTCCACACCCACCGACCGCGAGATCGAAATCGAGCGTGATTTCAATGCCCCGCGTCCGTTGGTGTTCGACGCGTTCACCAAGCCGGAATTAGTCAGGCGCTGGCTTCTTGGCCGGACGGCTGGACCATGCCGGTCTGCGAAATCGACCTCCGCGTCGGCGGTGCATACCGCTATGTCTGGCGCAAAGAATCCATCGGAAAGGAAATGGGAATGGGCGGCGTGTTCCGCGAAGTAGTTCGTCCGGAAAAACTGGTCGCCACCGAGAAGTTCGACGACTCCTGGTATGCGGGCGAAGCCGTGGACACGACGCTCTTCGAAGAGAGGGCGGGATCACGAACAGTCAAGCTCACCGTGCTGTACGAGTCGAAGGAAGCTCGCGATACCGCAACCAGGTCCGGTATGGACGCTGGCATGATCGCGGGCTACAACCGGCTCGAGCAGGTGTTGGCGTCATTCAGCGTAAACGCCTGAAGGCGCCTCTTACTTCTTCGGTTTCTTCACCGGCTCCGGCCCGATCCGTTCGATCGTTACGCTGATCAGTTTCACCGGCTCTACCGGCTTATCGCCGCGTACCTTAGCCTCATTGATCTTCGAAACGACATCCTGCCCGGCCACCACTACGCCGAAGATCGTGTACTTACCGTTCCATGAGCGCATGGCATTGGAGGTGATGAAAACTGGCAGCCGCCAGAATCCGGCGCGCCGGTATTGGCCATCGCAAGCATGCCCGCGCCATCGAACCGAAGCCCGGGAAGAAACTCGTCGCGAATCGTAAAGCCGCAATTGTGCAAGCCCGTACCGGTGGGGTCGCCCGACTGGATCATCTCGCCATGCACCACGCGATGAAACGTAATGTTGTTGTACAACGGCACCTTCACCATCGTCCGGGTCTTCGGATTGAGCGTCGCCTTGGTGCCTTGTGCCAGCGCGACAAAATTCGCGACCGTCATCGGCGTATCCTTCTCGTAGAGCCGGGCGGTGATATTCCCCATCGACGTGTGGAATATGGCGTAGAGGCCGTTGGGCTGTTGTTGCGCGGAAACGCATCCTGCCGCAAGAAGGAACAGCGTGAATCTTGTCATTGCCTCTTAGGCGACGATTTGCGGAATCAATTCGCCGTAGACGTCGGTCAGCCGCATGTTCCGCCCATTGAAAAGATAAGTGAGCTTCGTGTGATCGATGCCGAGCAGATGCAGCATCGTGGCGTGAAGATCATGCACCGCGATCGGCTGCTGCTCCGCCTTGTAGCCGAAGCTCGTCGCTGGCGCCGATGATCTGGCCGCCCTTGATTCTGGCGCCCGCCATCCACATCGTCATCGTTCCCGGATTGTGATCGCGCCCCACGCCCTTCTGTGAAATCGGCATGCGCCCGAACTCGCCATGCCAGCACCACCAGCGTGTTGATCCAGCAAACCGCGCGCCTTCAAATCGGTCAGCAGTGCGGAAATCGGGCGGTCCACTTCGGCGGCGTGCCGCGTATGATTTTCCTTCACGTCGTCGTGCGCATCCCACGTGTCCCGATTCTGCTGGCCGAGTCCGCCATGATAAAGCTGCACGAACCGGACTCCGCGCTCCACCAGCCGCCGCGCCATCGAGGCACTGTCTGGCAAACGGCTCGGTGGTCTTGTCATCCATCCCGTAGAGTTTGCGCGTGGCTTCCGATTCGCTATTCACGTCCACCGCTTCCGGAGCGCAGCCCTGCATCCGGTACGCCAGCTCGTACGAGGAGATGCGCGCTGCCAGCTCGGAGCTGCCGGGATAGTTCTTCAGATCCAGCTCGTTCAGCTTGGCGAGCAGATCGAGCCGGTCGCGCTGCTGCTCGGGCTCACCTCGGCCGGCGGCTTCAGATCGATGATCGGGTCGCCGCTCGAGCGGAAGATCGGTGGCCTGGTAGGCCGCGGGCATGTATCCCGCGCTCCAGTTGGCAGGGCCGCCCAATGGTCCGCCGCGATGATCGTAGATCACCACGAACGCGGGCAGGCTCTGGTTTTCCGAGCCGAGCCCGTACGTCACCCACGACCCCACACTCGGCAGGCCCATCTGGATCTTGCCGGTATTCAGTTCATAGGTGGCCTGCACGTGGTCGTTCGACTTTCCGTAGCACCGATCGCAGGAACGCCATCTCGTCCACATGCTGCGCGATGTATCGGGAAGATCTCCGAGACGTCCATCCCGCACTGGCCGTGCTTGCGGAACTGAAACGGGCTGGGCATGAGCGGACCCGGGATTGCCCTGGCCGCACCACGATCTCGCCCTTGCCGTCGACAGCGGCTGGCCGGCATATTGCGCCAGCGCCGGCTTGGGGTCGAACGTATCCAGATGGCTGACGCCGCCGCTCATGAACAGCGAGATCACGCTGTTGGCGCGCGGCGCGAAGTGCGGCTTGCTTCGGCGCGTACGGATTGTAGCCGACCGGCTTTGGCGTCGCAGCGCCGCCGTGCGCCGCGCCCAGCAGTCCATCCTGGTTCAGCAGATAGCGCCAGCGCGAGACCGCTGACGCCGCCGCCGGATTGAAACAGGAAATCGCGTCTCGACCAGATGCTCTTCATGTGCTTCACCGCACGTATAGAGAACTCGTTGAGGTTCAGCAGCACATGCGTGAAGTCGGCGAGCGATCTGCTTCTTCAGGAAATCCGCAGCGAGCTTCGCTTCGTCTTCGCGCGGCGGACGCGAGAGCGCGATGCGATACGCCAGGTCCGACCTGCTTCGCGGCATCGTCCGGGCGCCGCCTCCTTCACGCGGTCCGCGAACAGCTTCGCCTGCCGCAGGACGAACTCGTCGTTGAGCAGCGTCAGCGCCTGCGTCGGGAACCGTGGAGACGTTCCGCCGGCCGCAGCTGGTGTTCTGATCGGGCAGGTCGAAGACTTCGAACATCGGGAACGGCAGGCCGCGCTTGCGATAGACGTACACGCTGCGGCGCCAGACTCGCGGGCCGTCCTCTTCGTCTCTTCCAGATGCCGCTCGGACATCGATTGCGAGGATCTCGCCGGGGATGTGCGGGAAGACCGGCGGGCCGCCGATCTGTCAGATCGAGCGCGCCGCTCGCCGCCATGATGGCGTCGCGCACGATTTCCGCGTCGAGCCGCTGGATGCCGGAACCGCCACAGGTACTGGTTCTCCGGATCCTTCTCGGCGGTCGCCCGCATCCTCGAATCTGCGACGACATCTGGTACGCCTCGGACGTCATCATGAGGCGATGCATCTGCTTGATGCTCCAGCCGCGGCTTCATGAACTCCACCGCCAGCCAGTCGAGCAACTCCGGGTGAGTGGGCGTTTCGCCCATCTTGCCGAAGTTGTCCAGCGTCGCGACGATGCCGCGGTCCGAAGTGGTGATGCCAGATGCGATTGACGATCACGCGCGCGGTCAGCGGATTTTCTGCCGAGCCGAGCCATTCGGCCAGCGCCCGTCGTCGTCCCGAAGTGCGGCCATTCGGCGGGCGGGATCTCGGTCGGCGGATTGCCGCAACGTGATCACGCCGATGAAGCCGGGCTTCATCAGCGAGCCGCGGCTTTCGGCATCGCCGCGGATCAGGAAATACGATGGCGGCGCCTGATAGCGGCCCGGCCCGTTGAAGAGAAACTGCCCTCGCGTGACGTCGCGCTTGACGCCTTTGCCGGGCGCGGGCTCGTCGCCGCGGGCCGTCCGGCGCGAAGCGGTAGTCGCCGTCGGTGACGATGGCGGCCATCGGGAGCGGCTTCGGCCGCTGCTTCTGCGAGCGCCGCGATCTGCTGCGTTCAAGTCCTGCTGTGCGCGCAGGATCCTCGGGGACATGACGCGGTCGATCTCGTCGCTGCGAGACGGAAGTGGTGCGAATCACCTGCCCGGCCAGCAGCGCTTCGCCCGGCGTGCGCTTCGTCTTCCGGAACCGCGATGGCCCGCTGCACGTTGTCGGGATACTTCTTGTACTTCTCCTGCGCCAGCTTCGTGCGGTAAGGCTCTTCGATCTGCTCGAATCTTCTGGCCGCAGCGGAGCGACCTGCGCGTCGATGTTCGGCAGTCTTCTTCTCGTACGCCTCCGCCTGCTCCTTCGGGCGCGAGCGGGTAATCCGTCTCGACGTAGCCGAACAGCGACGCCTGCATCTGGTAGTAGTCCTTCTGCGCGATCGGATCGAACTTGTGATTGTGGCAGCGCGCGCATTGCACGGTGAGCCCAGGACGCCGCGTCCGATGGTGCCGATCATGTCGTCGAGGTACTCGTAGCGGAATTGCGGATTGTCCTTCTCGCGATAAGCCCACCTTTGGCGTAGCTGCGCAGGAAGCCGGTGGCGATCATGCTGTCGTCGGTGACCCGGTCCGAGCTCGTCACCGGCGATCTGCTCGGCGAGGAAAGTGTTGTAGGGCGTGTCCTTGATTGAATGCGCGGATGACGTAGTCGCGATAGCGCCACGCGTTGGGCCGGTCGAAATCGTGCTCGAAGCCGTTGGAATCGGCGTAGCGCGCGACATCCAGCCAGTGGCGGCCCCAACGCTCGCCGTAGTGCGGCGAGGCGAGCAGCTTGTCGATCAGGTGCTCCCAGGCGCGCGGCGAGCCGTCGGCCGAGATACGCGGCAGTCTTCGGCGGGAGTCGGCGGCAGCCCGATCAAATCCATGCGTATGCCCGGCGCAAGAGAGCGATGCGACGCCCCGCGGCGCCGGCTTGAGCCCCTTTATCGCGGCGAGTCTTTTCCAGGAAGCGGTCGATCGGATCTCGCAGCCGGAAACTGCCGGGCAACGGGGATCGCGCGGGCTTCTGAAACGCCCAATAGTTGCGTGCGCCTCCGCGGTAATCGTCATCTGCTCTGAGCGAGGCGAGCGGCGAAGTCCCGGTCGGCGGCGTCGTGCCGTGGTTTCGATGCGGTGTCCCAGGGCGCGCCCCGGTTGATCCACTCCTGATGTTCGCGATCTGGTCTGGCGGTGAGCTTGCCGTCCATCGGCATGGACGGGGCTTCTCGAGTCCCGCGACCAGCCGGTACAGCCTGCCTCATCCGCCTTCCTTCGGAACAATCGCAGCGCCGCGAGCGCCGCCCTTCAGAGCCGCACCGGCGAGTCCGCAGACCGAGCTTGGACAGCTGAACGGCGCCGCCGTGGCACTTCCAGCAGCTGCTTTTCGAAGACCGGCCGGATGTCAGCGCTGCTGAACGATACGGGTTTGTCGGCCGCGCCCATGAACGCGACTGCGGCGAATGCCCAAGCGAACTTGAGCGACATTCCCAGACCCAGTTTTACCCCGAGTGCCGGACCGCATGTAAAAATCGTGCCCTGAGCCAGTATAGTCCTATTTGCACTCAATCAGAGCCGCGACCGCGAGGGGAGCGGTTTAGTTCTCGTCGCCCGACCTCAAATCCGCCGCGTGCCCGCTGCTCTATTCCCCGTTTGTCCAAACAGACGCTTTGCAGCAGGCCGGCTGAAGCTGACTGAGCTGATGCGGCTTGCGGAGATAAAGCCAGGGATGCTGCCCGCCGATCGTCGCGTCTGGGCCGAGTCCTGGTTGTAGCGCCGTGGTGACAATCACCTTTCGCGCTGGGATGAACCCTCCGCAAAATCCTTCAAGACCCTCGCAGTGGCTCGACATGCCGGGCAACGTGGAGATCCAGCAGGGCCACGTCGATCTCGCGCGTGCTGGCCCGTCAACAGATCGATCGCCGGTCTCGCCGTCAGGCGCTCTCGAGTACGGTAAATCCATTCTGGCGAAGCATCTTGAAACGGCAAGGCGGCAGCGTGTCTTCGTCCTCAACCACCAGAATCGTGCGCCGGCACAAAATCCCGCCGCCCCACCGCCTGCCGCGGGTACCGCCGCGGCGCGCCAGTCTCCTTCGCCGGCCTCGCCGCTGCACGGCAGCAGAATTTCAAAGCGCGAGCCTTGACCCGGCGCGCTCACCACGTTGACGGTGCCGCCGTGGCTGCGGATCACCCCCGCACGGCTGCCAGCCCCAGGCCGCGCCCGGCGAACTTGCTGGTGAAAAACGGATCGAAGATCCTGGATTGAATCTCTTCCGTCATGCCGCAGCCGGTATCGCTGACCTCCAACCGCACGTAGTCGCCGGAGAAAGATTGGGTGCCGCGGTAGTCGAGTCCTGGGATCGGACTCCTGCGACACGCTGACGGAGATCACTCCCTCGTCTTCTCCCAGCGCACTCGGAGGCGTTGGTGACCAGGCGTCTGGTAACAACCTGCCGCAGTTCCGCAGCGCTGGCTCCGCACCGCGGGCAGGTTGCTCGTTGAGATTAACCTTCAATACGGGCGCGTTTAGAAATCGAAACGTTCAGCAGCTGAAGCATCTCGCTGATCAGGCGGGAAAGATCCACCGGCTCGAGCGCCTGGCCCTCTTCGCCCGAAAAGACCATCAGCTGTCGCACGATCTTCCGCCGCGAATTGCCGCCGTCCCGACTCTCTGCAGCACCTCCTCGTCGAAGTGGGCGCGCCTTCCAGTGCGGTCCGCCATCAGCAGTTCCGTGGACGCCAGGATCCCTCCGAGAAGATTGTTAAAGTCGTGCGCCAACCCCGCCCGCCAGCACTCCGAGGCTCTCCAGCTTCTGCATCGCCAGCACGTGATCGTGCTTCCGCTTCAGCTCCGTGATGTCCACTGTGATCGTGATGTGCCCGAGATACCGGCTGCCCGCGAACCGTGGCGTGCCGGCGGTAAACATCGATCGCCATTCAGCGTCCGCGCGGCGTAGCCGGAACTGATCGGAAAGGCGCGCTGTCCCTGCACGCCGGCCAAAGTGCTGGAGCGACGTCTCCGCATCAACGTGGGATGGATCAAGTCCAGGAAGCCTTCACTCGCAAGCTGTTCCTCGTCTGGCCGGTGAAGATCATCACCTGTTTATTGCAGAACGAGTCTCCCGCTAGTGTCCGATAGCCAGATCAGAACGGGTGCATGTCCGCCATATGACGGAAACGCTCCTCGCCTTTCAGCGTAGCGCGGCTTCCGACTGTTTGCGCTCGCTGATACCCGAGAAGAGCCCTAGGAGTCCGACCTGGGCGCCCTTGTCATCGCACATGGGCATGCAGGAGAGCAATACGTAACTGAACGAAGTACAACAG
>ERZ1370068.5868-contig-4872_pt1 | contig 28069 bp, 42 predicted proteins | sample MGYA00561227_ERZ1370068 | MGnify/ENA primary metagenome ERZ1370068 (study PRJEB38410, sample SAMEA6850437) | metagenome | study: Metagenomic assessment of the ecological functions of the soil: analysis of the soil microbiota associated with the...
TCATCCTCAATCCCGCTGATTCACTTGTGACCGGCGACGTTGTCCATGTCGCCGCCGGCGCCCACTCCGAGACCTCTCAATGGCAAGAAATAATGAAGCCTTACGGCTGCAGTCGCTCGCCATGTTCACGCTCAAGAGCGCGAGCACTCACTCCAAAGAGAGACTGCAAAATCTCGCGGACGCGCAATACTTACGACATACGGGGCGAGCTAAAGAACATGAAAACAAAACAATACTTAGCATAATTGGCATCACCTGCTTGCACTCAGTCCCACGTGGGCGGCCGGACACGGCGGTGGTGGAGGAGGATTCGGTGGCGGTTGTTTCAGCGGAGGCCACTCCGTGGAGGCGGGGAGCGGAGGTTTCGGCGGACGCTTCGGCGGTGGCGTTCAACTTTGCCGGCGGGAGCCCGCGCTTCTCAGGCGGGATGGGTATGTCGCGAACAAGACCGCGCGGGTCTTTTCGGGACCAAGCCCGGAGAACTTCAGTCGCCCTGCTGGTTCGAGCGTCGCGCGCAATCGTGGCGCGATGGCTTCGGCCGCTTGCGTCCGTCGCGAACATTTCCGCAACGCGGACTGAACGGACGGACGGACCACATCGCCGGAACGTCATGACGCAAATTGGCACGGCGACTGGGACCGGCGGCATGCCCATTTTGACCACAATCGCTTCTTTGTCTTTATCGACGGCTTCTGGTGCGGACTGGATGACGGATTCTTCCCGTGGGATTACCTGCCGTATTACAGCCGACGACTACTACCCGCTACGATTACTACGCGGACGAGTCAGCCGTACGATAACACGGAGCCCGTATAATAACGGTGTCCCAGCGGCTGATCCCACGGTCGAAGCTACCCAGGAGCGGCTTGCTCAGCTGGGCTATTACAACGGTCCAGTCGACGGCGTTTTCGGACCGACGACGCGTGACGCGGTGGCGAACTATCAAATCGCCAATCAGCTAAACGTAACCGGAAGTCTATCGCCTGACACAATGCAGTCGCTCGGCTTGCCGCAGCCAGACGGCTAGTTGAACGACAAGCATCCTGATCACGAGAAGGCATCCGCAATCATAAATCACGAAAGTTTCAACCTACGAGAACAGGAAAACATGAATACGGAATCTGTCACGAAGCCTGACATGAAAACGAAGCGCCTCGGTAACTCCGATTTGTCCATCACGCCAGTCGGCTTTGGCGCCTGGGCAATCGGTGGATCGGGTTGGGAGTTTGGTTGGGGCGAGCAGGATGACAAGGCGTCCGTCTGCCGCGATTCATCGCGCGCTCGAGCTTGGCGTTAACTGGATCGACACGGCCGCCGTTTACGGAATGGGCCACTCCGAGGAAGTCGTCGCGTCTGCGCTTCGCACCTGGCCGGACCTACGGCCATACGTTTTCACCAAATGTGGTCTGCGCTGGGACGAACAGGGCTACGTTCATCGCGACTTGACGGCGGAGTCCATCCGCCGCGAGTGCGAAGACAGTCTGCGTCGGCTGAATGTCGACGTGATCGACCTCTACCAAATCCATTGGCCGACAGAGGACTTGGAAGAAGGCTGGACATGCGATGGCTCAACTGCAAAAGGAAGGGAAGGTCCGCTGGATCGGCGTATCCAACTTCAATGTCGAGGAAATGCGTCGGGCGCAGGCGATCGCTCCGATCACTTCGCTGCAACCGCCGTACTCGTTAGTCCGCCGCGAAGTCGAGCAGGAGATTCTGCCTTATTGCCGATCTGAACGGCCTGGGCGTGATCGTCTATTCGCCGATGGCCTCGGGCTTGTTGACTGGCGCAATGACACGCGCACGAGCCGCAAGTCTTCCGGACAGCGACTGGCGGAGTCGCGACGTCGAGTTCCACGATCCGAGACTGTCGAAAATCTCGCGCTCGTTGAGCGCTTGCGAGAAGTCGGTCGAACGCCAGTGCGACGTCCGCCCGGTACAAGTCGCGATCGCCTGGGTGCTTCGAAATCCTGCCGTGACCGGCGCGATCGTCGGCGCTCGCAGCGCCAAGCAAGTCGAAGGAAACGTGTGGTGCTGCCGAGTTTTCGTCTCACGACCAAAGAAATCGCAGAGATCGAGGGAAGAAATACGAACCGGAGCCGGAGTTAGTCACGGCAGCTTGACGAAAGAAACAAAAATGAAAATTGGATTCATCGGTCTCGGCATAATGGGGAGCCGCATGGCGGCGAACTTGCAGAAGCACGGCTATTCATTGGTCGTGTTCAATCGCACTCGCGCCAAAGCAGAGCCGCTGCTTGGTCCCTGCGGAACATTTTCTGATTCCCCGGCAAAACTCGCCGAACAAGTGGACGTGCTTGTTCACGATGCTGGCTCATCCGGACGCAGTCGAACAAGCAGCCCTGGGCGCGAACGGATTTTTGAATCATCTCCGGCCAAATGCACTTTGGGTCGATTGTAGTTCGGTCAATCCATCGTTCTCGAAGAAGATGGCCGCCGAAGCAGCGCGCCGCGAGGTTCATTTTGTCGACGCGCCGGTGACCGGCTCCGCTCCCGCTGCCGCGGAAGCGAAGCTCATTTTCTGGGTGGGAGCTGATCCGGCCGACTTGGAAAGAATTCGCCCGCTACTGCTGTGCATGGGCAACAAGATTGTTCACGCCGGCGGACACGGCACTGGGAACTTCCGTGAAAATGGTGATCAATCTTTTGTTAGGCACGGAATGGCCGCGTTCGCCGAAGCGATGGCGCTGGGCGAAGGGCTCGGGCTCTCGCCAAAGATGTTGTTCGATTCCTTGCTCGGCACGCCCGCGGTCGCACCGTTTCTCGCAGCGAAGCGGGAGAAGATCGAGAGCGGAAACTACGAAGCCGAATTTCCGTTGCGCTGGATGCAAAAGGATATGCATCTCGCATCAGTGAGTGCCTACGAATCTGGTGTGGCCATGCCTTTAACCAATGCTGTGAAGGAACTGTATCGCCTCGCAATGAGGGAAGGACACGCCACCCGGGATTTCTCGGCCATCTACGACTACCTCACTAGCAGTCACGACGTCACGACGATCGACCAAAGATCGCCGGCTCCCGCGAAGTGCACAACTTCATTAAGCAACCGCAATATCAGCTTCTATGAAGATAGGGCGCAGCGCACATTGGGTTCTAAGAGTGGAACGCGTTTGGATGTTTGTTGTGGTGGTGGCAGGGACCGTTCTGCTGATTTTCGGCTGGTGAGCATTCCGCCAAAAGGGCGAGCTGCCGAAACTACTCACCAACTCCAGAAACGGATCCGTTAACGCGGCCGAAGTCGCGTCAACAAGTTGGCACGCGCCGGTTGAGGTGACTCAGTGCTTTATGCTACCGAATCTGCTACGCGATTTATAAAGCACGAAAATGCACGTTCGGTTAACATTTGCCTGGTAAAACGTTATGTTGCACCGTTAGCTCAATTGGCAGAGCAAGTGACTCTTAATCACTGGGTTGCAGGTTCGATTCCTGCACGGTGCACTTTATTTAAATCGATCGACTCTAATAGTTATGCTAAGCAGAATTGCAATCGTCGTCAGAATTTCCGAATTTCTTCGACCTGGAGCTGCGCGAACCCGCATCTCGCGTTCCCACTTTGCCCTTCACCGTGACGGTCTTAGCCGCATATTCGGCCAGCTGACTGTTGAGAGCTCGCCGCGCCGCCAATTGGGCCCAACCAGAAGATAGACCTTACCGTCCTCACCTTTAATGCCGACCGGCAGGCCCTTCCTGATGCAGTCCCTCGCGCATGCAGCGTGTTCCGGTCCGCTCATGTTATAGGCGATGTAGCAGGTCATATCAAGCACTTCGCCTTTGACGACGATTTCTTGCCCCTGCACGAGCGGATGCCTTCCGCGCTGCGACAAACTCAGCCAAACCGCGGTTATGCCCGCCAAGATAACTATCGCGGCTGCAAGCTGCAACACTTGCGTCCAGCCTCGACCATAATGAAGTCGGCCGTTTGCGGATAATTTGCGTCCAGCCTCGACGAAGTGGAATCGGCCGGTTGCGGATAATCTTCTCCAGCGAGATCACTTGGCGGCTCAACTTCATGAGGTTTCGATCGGATAGTGCCGTAAGATCTGTTCTGTTGCACGCATCCATTCCGCAAGTTCCGGATCGCGGCGAGCATGCGCCAAGGCTTCTTCCGAATTGGGGATCGGCGTCATCAATTGATCCGCGATAAAGCAACAACCTCTCTTTGGCTTCGCTCGTATTCATGTGCTTTGGTGGCGATCGATGGTTGTCCTGGTTAAGAGTTGAAAAAGATGGATTTTGGCCACGCGCAATTCGCGACTGCACAGTGCCGAGCGGAATTTTTAACACGTCAGAATATCCTTGTAAGATAAATCTTCGCTGTAATATAGCACAAGCGGAGCCGATAATCCTCGTCGATTTGGCCGAGAACTCCGAGCATCGTTTGCGCATCTATCCGGTTGACGACGTCCGCAGATACGTGAGGAAGATTCTGCGCGACTTCGCTGATAGGTTCATCGGAGAAGCGCTCCTGACGCGGCGCGACATCTGGAGGAACTCCCGATGCAACGTAGTGAAGAGCCAGCCTTTGACCTTCGCCAAATCTCTTGAGCTGATGTCCTTTGTTCGCCCAGATGTAGAAGGTTTGCTGGGTAAGGTCACAAGCATCGGCCTCACTTCGGGTGAGACTGAAGCCGAACCGGTAAAGATCGCGATAATAAAGTTTCACTAAGTTTTCAAACTCCGGATCGACGGACATATCGCCATCATCCCATCAATGGGAGGCTCCCAGGCAGGCATTTGTTCCCGCAGCCTAGAGAAAAAGTAGCCAACGACATCATCGATCCGTCCGTGGTCGGTCTCAAATTCTTTCGCTGCCGGGAACAAAAACGATTCTCGTTCATCTCATCAGCCATGAACAACTCAACCTCAACCATAACGGAAACCATGCAATCCATACAATCCATCATAAAAAGACATGCGCGAAGGCGATGCCTAAGCGGTTGGCAGCCGTAGCCGCCTTGCCGCGCTTTCGGCGCTCACTTCCAGCTCGGCGCGCTGCTCATGCGCAGGGCACCACATCGCAACGGACTTTGTTGCGCCGAATGTATTCCAGGCGGCCGGGCCAAGACCGCTTCGCTTGAGGGCGCGGTCGACGCGTATGCCGTGCTGCTCTCGGAAACCCCAACAACCTCAATAACCCGGGGCCGCTCGCCAGCGGTCGCCGCGAGATCAACTGGGACGGTGGGCAACCCGCACTTCTGACTACTACAGCGCCGGTAACGCCGTTCAACGTGTTCCTGAACACCCGCGGCGCCCAGTTCACCACACCGGGGATAGGCCTATCGCAGGCTCCTCCTGTCGCCGATCCGATTCAGTTCCCGCCAGGGGCTGTGCCGGCCTGTTCAACAATCCGACATACGCGCACCATCTTCAGCACCTTCAGTCCGTCGCGGTTGTTCACTCCGGTGGGCAGCAACATTACCGAAGGTTTGTTCTTTCATACCCGGTCACTCAATGGTGGCACTGTCCCAGCAACGGTCACGGGTTTCGGCGCGGTCTTCACAGACGTACGCCCCAGACGGGACCGGCCCCAGCACGTTGATTGAATACTTCTGATGCCGACGGTAATCTGCTCTTCAGCGGCTTCGTCCCGCCCTCGCCGCACGCCAACGGCCTGTCCTTCTTCGGCATCGTGTTTCCCGACGCACGCATCGCGCGGGTGCAGATCACGAGCGGCAACGTTGCCCCCGGGCCGAATGATGATCGCCAGCATGACATCGTCGTGATGGATGACTTCATCTACGGCGAGCCCCAGGCGTTACCCTAAGCCCTGCGGAGCCATTCGCTAACAATCGCGTGGAGTGGGAGCGCCTTCATCGGCGCTCCCTCGCGCGAGGTCGTTAGGTCGCCAAGAGATGAAGAGGTGGTTAACCCCATCATGTCAGGGCGAATGTCCTCCGAGAAGGAGCATAGCAGATGACTAACCTCGGCATCGATCAACTCGCACCCCGTGATGGTCCCGCTTCGGGTGGGTCCTGGAAGAATCATGGAAAGGCTGGCCCACTCAAGCCCTGGAAACCGCGACCTACGATCTACTGCCGCGCCGGTTTGAGCGCCGTTACAAAAATCTCTGAGCTTAACACGGTGCAAAATCTCAATTCGAATCGACATATTTTTGCGCGATCGGCATACGACGGCCAACGCCGAACGCGCGGCTTGTCACTTTCAGTCCAGGCGCGGCCTGCTCCCTTTATGCTCGTTTAGATCGACGCGTCGCTGCACCCAGCGGACCGTCTTTTCGTCAAATCCATGCGGTGACAATGTCGCGCGCACTCAAGTTTTCCTCGACATAAAGCCGTAGGATTTCATCGAGAATCTCGTAAGGCGGCAGGAAGTCCTGATCTTTTTGATTCGGTTTCAACTCCGCGCTGGGCGCTTTTTCGATTGTGGATCTTGGAATGATCTCTCGCTTGCCGCCTGATCGCGCCGAATACGTCAGAATTGATCCAGCGCGCCAGCTCATAAACCATTGTTTTCGGCACATCGCTGATCACGGCTAGCCCGCCCGCCATATCGCCATAAATCGTGCAATAGCCGACCGCCAGTTCGCTCTTGTTTCCAGTGCTAAGCACGAGATGACCGAACTTGTTCGAGAGCGCCATCAGCGTCATCGCGCGGAGGCGCGGCTGCATGTTTTCCTCAGTCTCGTTTTCAGGAGCCCTTGAAAATTTCCGCGAACTGCGACTTAAAAGCGGTGAAGGCATTTGTGATCGGAATTTCGAGACATTTGATCCCAAGATTGCGCGCGAGCGCGAGCGCATCGTCAATGCTGCCGCGCGATGAATACGGGCTCGGCATGGAAACTCCGATCACGTTCTCCGCTCCGAGGGCGTCCACTGCGATCACCGCGACCACTGCGGAGTCCACCCCGCCGCTCAAACCGAGCACGGCGGATTTGAAGTTGCACTTTCGCAAATAATCGCGCAAACCCAACGACAGCGCCGCGAAAAGTTCCTCCGGCGTTTTGCCTTCGCGGAATTCGATCGCAGCGGTGGAATCTGTATCGACCACTTTCTCGTCTTCACGAAACGCCGCGAGTTGCGCGATCAACTCGCCGGACGCATTCACGGCGATCGAATTTCCATCAAAAATAAGCTGATCGTTGCCGCCTACGACGTTGCAGTAACAGATTGGCCGCTGATAGGCGCGTGCCAGCCCAGCCACCATCTCGTAGCGGATCGCCGGTTTGTGCAAGCTAAACGGCGAGGAGCTCAAATTGACGATGATCTCCGCGCCTTGCTCGATCAGACCGCGCACCGGTTCGACATCATAAAGCGGCCTCGAGAGATAATGTTCCGTCCAGATATCTTCGCAAATCGTCACGCCAAGTGTTTTGCCGCGCAGATCAAATAGTTCGACGCGGCCGGCCGGTTCGAAGTAGCGATCTTCGTCAAACACATCATACGTGGGTAAAAGTGACTTATGCGCTTTGCGGATCGGTTTGCCTGCTTCGAGCAAAGCAGCGGCATTATGAAACGGCTTTGCCGCGGCCTTCGTTGCGATCGACGAAACCAACCAGCAAAGCCGCTTTTCCCACGCGCGCATGAAGCTTATCGAGGAACTGGAGATTCTCCGGAACAAAACGCGATTTGAAGACGAGATCCTGCGGCGGATATCCCGGAATGGCCAGCTCCGGTGTCAGGACCAGTTCCGCGCCGGCGGCAGCGAGGCGCTCATAAGCGTGCATGAATCTTCTCAAAATTGCCGCTCAAATCCCCGACTGTTGGGTTAATTTGAGCAAAACCGATCTTCATGCTGCGCTACGCAGACTATTCGCAACGCAGCCCGCAGCAATCCACTTTTCCTTGCCTCAGCGATTTACTCCATTGCCGCGAGATTTCTTTTGGAACGATTTGGTGGCGGGGCACAGTTACCACATTCGTTTGTGCTGCTTGAGCCGATTCCATGCTATCTCCGCCGTTTCCGTTGGGATGGATCGGTAATCTGGATCTGACCTGCGCTGGACGTCACTGACGCGAATGTGTTGAGCGTGCGCAGTATTAATCGCATCCCAATACTCAGATCCAGAAGCTCGAGCAAGGATGAATGGCTTATGCCAACCAATCTCATCTATAATAAGACCGCCTGTGTCACGCGCGGCGTGAGAAAGCAAATTGGCTCGAATTGCCGATCCGTTTCAAGCGATAGCCGCCCGCAATCGCTTCCGACTGGAAGGTCGCGTGGATCGCTGCGAAGGTTGACTTCACGACTCGGGTAGAATGTGAGAACCAAGCCTCCGCCAGCGCCTTGCCTTTTTACGATCGTTGATCACAAAAGTGTTGTTTTCTCCGTGGGTTGACCACGGACCGCGCGGCACTTCACTAAAGTCCACGAACTTCCAATCCGTCACGTCCGTCTCGTTTAATCCGAGGTAATCCCGCACCGCTGGCGAGACATCGAGACCAGCGCCTTTGTTGAGATTGGGTTTTGGACGTTCGTTGCCAAAAACATATTGCCAATGATCGGTGCGGAAAGGTCCCGCGTCTTCCCATTGCGCATAGACCGTTCGATTGCCTTTGCGGATCGCGACCCATCGATCTTTGCAAGTCGAAATAGCCGGGCCTTGATACGCTTCCTTGAACCATGGAACAACGTGCGGGGCTTCCGGTCGATGCCCGGTGTTTGCCTTGTCGCTGTAAGGAAGCGCGCAGTAAAATGGATTCTGCCGGGGCGTGAATTTTACCGGGGTGTAATTGCTCCGGTGGCTGGGATTGGGGTCGTCAAAACCGCCGTAGTTTTCTCGTCCAATTTTTGTCCCAGGAACTCGCGCGATTCGGGACTGGATTATTTCCGCTTGGTTGCTCGCCGATCCAAAAGATAGTTGTCACGATATTTCTTTTCCATGGATAACGCTGTCCCGGCTCGGGCCGGAGGTGACATCGAATGTTCGGGTAAGAACGAGAGGGAGCCAACGCTGCGAAAAAAAGGTCATCTGATAATTTGTCTGATTTTTTACTCGCCTTTATCTTGGCTAGATTCTGCCTTTCGAAGGCGTCGAGCTCGCGAAAAGAGACGAAATTGACGATAACAGAACGCCGATGGTGTGAGTAATAGTTCCAGGTTTCATTGGTAATCGCTTCAGCGCAGCGGGGAAAGGAAGATACATCTTTATCAATTCGTTCACGAAGACGCGGATGCGCGTCGATCGCGGCGAGATTCAGATGCGCAGTAACAAAGTTCCTAAAATCTTAATGCAGATTTGGATTAGTCAACAAATTTTCCCGGATTTAAAATCCCGCTGGATCGAGAGCTTGTTTGAGCTTGCGATGCAGCTTACGCACGACCTCGCTCGTTGCGTCTGGCCACCAGCGTTTTTGGCCAGACCGATTCCGTGCTCGCCCGTGATTACGCCGCCCCATTTCAGCACTTGATCAAAAAGATCGTCGAGCGCGCTGATCAACTTTTTCTCGCATTTCGCGTCGCTGTCGTAATCCTTCGTCATGATGTTGACGTGAATGTTTGCCGTCCCCAGCGTGGCCAAAACAGGCGATTGGAAATCCGTGTTTTGTCTGAAGCGTTCCCGCGAATTCTATTAGATCCACAAGATGGCTGCGGGGCACAACCACGTCCTGGTTTAATTTGGTCAGGCCAGTTGCGCGAAGTGAATTACTGAACTCGCGGCGCAATGCCCAAAGCTTTTCGCAATCCGCTTCGCCGGTCGCCATCTGGAGCGCATTTGGCTTTTTCTTTCGCAAGCAATTCGCGAATGGCTGCTGCTTCGCTGCGCACGCTTTCCCTCCTGGCCATCAAGATCGACAAGCAGATGTGCGTTGCCCGGTGGCACGATCATCTTGCCGAGATCGCGCCGGGCCGCTTCCAGGGTGAAACTGATCGGCGAGCTTCCAAGCGAGGCAGGCAGGAATCCTGCCGCTGAAAATCGCCTGTGACGGCTTCAGCGGCTTGCGTCGCGGTGGCAAAGGCTGCGGACAGGGTGGAGCGCGCCGGAGGAAGTGGCAGCAAACGCAGCGTGATCTCCGTCGACCACGCCGAGCATTCCTTCCGAACCGACAAAGAGGCCAATCAAATCGAACCCAGTCTTGTTTTTGTGAACACGGCCGCCGGTCCGCAGCACTTCGCCATTCGCCAAGCACTACCTCAAGCCCGATCACGTAATTGCGGGTCACGCCATACTTCAAGCAGCGCGGACCGCCAGCGTTTGTTGCGACGTTGCCGCCAATCGTGCAATCCTTCATGCTCGCCGGGTCCGGCGGATAAAACAGTTTCTGCGCGCTGCGCCGCCGCTTTCAGGTCGGCCGTGATCACGCCCGGTTCAACAATCGCGACCGCATCGGCAAAGCTGATTTCATTGATGCGATTCATCCGTATCGAGCGACAACGCGATCCCACCGCGCGCCGGCACGCATCCGCCTACATAGCCAAACCCGCCGCCGCGCGCCGTTACCGGAACTTTTTCAGCCGATGCAAACTGGAAGCAATTTGCTTACGTCACTTGTCGACCTTGCAAACACGACAATTTCCGGCTCATGCGCCGCGAACCATTTGTCGCCGCTGTGCGCAGCGAGCGTTTCGAGGTCATCGGCAACAGCGTCGTTGCCTAACAATTGCCGCAGTTCGTCCGCCAGCGACATGTCAGATCGCAATTCGATAATGCTGCGAGCGTTCCATTCGCGTGAGAAGCCGTTCAACTCCGGGGTAAATGACCGGGCGAGTTTCATCCGCGCCAGCGAATTCTTTTACTCCCTCCATGGAATCTGAATCGCAGCAACGTAACGAACTCGACTTCGTTGCCGTCCTCGCGGATAAACAATTCCGCGCCGTGATATCCGGGGATTTTTCGCGCGGCGATGCTCGAAAAATTTCGTTGCGCAACATGTTCTCAGTACGCCTTTGCGTCTGCTGGTTTGGTCCAGCCGTGCCAGATCCGCGATCAGACGTCGATCTCTCACATTCCCCATAACTTGATAGCCGCCATCGACATAAATGACCTGGCCGGTGATCGCAGCGGCGCCATCGCTCGCGAGAAAGACACCGGTTTGGCCGAGCTCCGCCGGGTCACAACTGCGTTTCAAAGGCGCGCGCTCCTGATAATGTTTTAACATCGACATGAATCCGCTGATGCCGCGCGCAGCCAGCGTGTTGACCGGGCCAGCGGAAATGCAATTCACCCGGATTTTCCTCGGCCCAGAGATCGTAAGCGAGATAACGCGTGCTCGCCTCAAGGCTCGCTTTCGCTACGCCCATGACATTGTAGTGCGGCACGACCTTTTTCCGAACCGTAGTAAGTCATCGCCACAATGCTGCCGCCGTCGGTCATCAGCGGCGCGGCTTCGCGCGGCGAGCGCGACAAGCGAGTAAGCGCTGATATCATGCGCGGTGCGAAATGCTTCGCGTGTCGTGCTCAAGAAATCGCCTTCCAGCGCTTCTTTCGGCGCGAACGCGAGCGAGTGCAGCAACAAGTCGAGCCGATCGGTCTCGCCACGCACGTTTTCAAAAAGGTCTCGATCTCGGCGTCGCTCGAGACGTCGCAAGGAAAGAATGGTGTTTTTCCTCCAAATTCGCTGACCAGTTCCTCGACGTTTCTCCTTTAGCCGCTCACCTTGATAATTAAAAATCAGTCGCGCCCCGGCTGCGGCCCAAGCCTTCGCAATGGCCCAGGCGATGCTACGCTTGTTCGCCACGCCAAAAACAACACCTGATTTTTCCTGCTAAGATTTGCTGCGTCATAGAGTAAAGAAGATACTCAGCTTCAACCCCTCGCCAAAACCGCAATTAAAATTGGAGCTAGTCGTTGACGACGCCCGTCTCGGAAAATCAGTGAGCCTGAATATTCGTCGACCTGAAAATTGTTTATCGATCGAATTGGTTAACATTTTCAAGACTCCGATATCCATCAATAGAATTTACAACGTGATTTTTAGAGCAGATTAGACAAATCGCTGCCGATATGGACAATGGAGCCGCTTCCAAAGCCCCGCTGCTTTTTAATCCTCCCTTAAATGGCTGTCATCGGGATCACCGGCGGAATTTCCACGGGCAAGAGCACAGTTTTGCGAGTGTCTGCGCGAGATCGTCCCCAGTGCCAAATTTTTCGACGCGGATCAGTGCCGCACACCGACTTGTCGATCTTGATCCGGAGGTTAAAAAGAGATTCGACGCGAATTTGGGCAGAGCGATTTTTTCGGTCGATCAGGAGTTGAATCGAGAAGACTTCGCCGCTATAGTGTTTAACGACGCGGCTAAAAAGCGCGCGCTCGAACAGATTCTCCATCCGCGGATTCGCCGCCAATGGAGCGCGGAAGCGGAAACGCATCGCAACTCTCCCGATTTTTCTTCGCTGACATCCCACTTCTTTATGAAACCGGCGGTGAAAGGTTGTGCGATCGAGTGGTCGTGGTGGCCTGTTCGTCACAAGACCCAAGTACGCTGGCTGATGGAGCGCAAGTCGCTGGAACGCTCCGCAGCCGAACAAATGATCAACTCACAAATGCCTCTCGACGAAAAAATCAGGCGCGCAGACCATGTCGTCTGGAATCAACGGCGGTCGAGCGGCGCTCGCCGATGCAGGCGCGCTCCTTGTCGCGCTCTGGCAAAAGCAATCATGGACGACAAAGTTAGAAACCTCGACGTCATCGGAAGACGGGCAGCTGCAGAGGCAGGCGTGTCGCCTGCGAACCTTCCCAGAGAGGCCGACACGGCCGTCACTGCAGCTGCGGCACGCTCGCTTGATCTAAACGAGGTCCAAGAACTTTCCGGTGAAGAGCTGGAAGCCACTGGCCCGCGATTTGCATCTGCATTTGCATCCTGCGCGCTCGCGTCATCAGCACGTTCTCGATGTAATCCGCGCCGGATTGTCCGACGGGGCGAGTGTTACCGCGGAAGGATTTCTCGATCAGGTGAGCGATTCGTTCGCAATGCTCCGCTGGCCAAAATTGAACTTCCTGCCGGTTCCCGAGGATGTTTGCGTTCCACGCGCGGTGATTGAGCAATATCACCTGCGGCCCGGTCAAAAGCTCGCCGGGATCATACGGCTTCCGGGTCACCGCGAGAAATTCCTCACGCTTGAACAAGTCACAACAATCGAGGGACAACCGGCGGAGCAGTGGAGCGAGCCGACGGACTTCGACAAACTTACGCCGCAATTTCCGCAAGGCCGGATCATGCTGGAAAATCCAAAGACGAATTCCATCAGCGCCCGGGCGGTCGATCTGCTGGCGCCGCTCGGGCGAGGACAACGCGGCCTGATCGTCGCGCCGCCGCGAGTGGGCAAGACGATCTTGCTCAAGGAAATCGCTAAGGCGATTCGGGTGAATCATCCGGATATCGTGCTCATTCTGCTGTTAGTGGACGAACGGCCGGAAGAAGTGACCGATCTGGAGCGGGAAATTGATTGCCAGATTTATCATTCGAACTTCGACGAAAGCGTCCATCGACATGTGCAGGTGGCGGAGATGGTGCTGGAGCGCGCCAAACGTCTGGTGGAGATGAAGCAAGACGTCGTGATTTTGCTCGACAGCATCACGCGGCTTTCGCGCGGGTATAACAATCTGCAACCGGGCAAAGGCCGGATCATGTCTGGCGGCGTCGAGGCGAAGGCGCTCATCAAACCAAAGAAATTTTTCGGCTCCGCGCGCAATGTCGAAGAAGGCGGCAGTCTCACGATTCTCGCGACAGCGTTGATCGAAACCGGCAGCCGAATGGACGAATTAATTTTCGAAGAATTCAAGGGCACAGGGAACATGGAGTTGCATCTCGATCGTGCGCTGGTAGGAGAAGCGGCTTTATCCAGCGATCCACGCTTTGCAGTCGGCTACGCGCCGCGAAGATTTGCTGTATCATCCCGATGAATGGGAGCGCGTGCAGATGTTGCGGAAGACGATGGCGGCGCTTCCTCCGATCGAGGCGATGGAAAAGTTGATCGAGAATCTCGAAGCGACGAAAACAAACGCCGAGTTGCTCCTGAGCGGGTTGAGGTGATACCTGGAAAAATGAACGAAGCTCGAATGACGAATGACGAAAGAAGCTCGAATGCTCGAATCACGAAAGAAGAGGTGGAAACGCCTTCATCGTCATTTAGATTTTGTCATTGGCGCTTGCGTCAGTTAGACGCTTCGTCATTTGTCATTGCCATGCGAAGTCTGATCACGAGCGCCGCGCAGCTTCACGAGCTGGTTTCACAAATAGAATCAGTCGATCGCGTGGCGGTCGATACCGAAGCCGATAGCCTCCATTGTTATCGAGGAGAAGCTTTGTCTGCTCCAAGTCAGCCTGCCGGGACGGGATTACATTGTCGATCCACTCGCCGATGTCGATCTGGCGCCGTTGAGCACTGCGCTGGAGCGAACAGAAATTGTTTTGCACGGAGCGGATTTCGATCTGCGATTGCTCCGCCGGGGTCTGAACTTTATCGCGCACGCGCATTTTCGACACGGTGATTGCAGCGCGCCTGCTCGGGATCCGCGAATTTAGTCTGGCCGCTTTGGTAAGACGGCAGCTCGATGTCGAACTCGGCAAAGGGTTCGCAAAAGGCGAATTGGGCGCGGCGTCCGCTCTCTGCGCGGATGCTCGAATATGCGATGAACGACACGCATTACCTGTTGCCTCTTGCCGAACGCTTCGAGGCGCAATTGAAACAATGCGATCGACTCGATTGGTTGCGGCAATCCTGCGAGCGCGCAGTCGAACAGGCAGCGGTGGAACGCGTCGCGCGATAAGGACGGAACTTTGGCGCATCCGCGGATCTGGCTTGTTGCGGGGCCGCGCGGCTGCCGTGCTCCGTGCGCTTTGGCAATGGCGCGAGCAAGAAGCGAAAGCGGCAGACCGGCCACCGTTTCATGTTTTGCAAAATCACGAGCTCCTGAATGCCGCGGTGAGTTTCGCCTCGGAAAAGCTGCCTGATTACAGGCATTTTCCTCGCGCCGCCGTCAAGCATTTCGCGAAGCAGCGCAGAGCGCATTGCAATTGTCCGAAGAGGAATGGCCGGTCTCGCAGCGCCGCTTCGGAACGCGGCCAAACCCTGGGATAATCAGCTCGGACCGAAGAACTGCGACGGCGACGGGATCGCGGGGCAAGGGAACTCGATTTGGAGCCGACCTTTATCGCATCGCGCAGCAGCCTGAAGCAGTCGCGGCGGATGAAACTTGCGCGACGACTTCTTGCTGGTTCCAGTGGCAACGGAAATTGATCGGAATTAAGATGTGAGCCGCAGATGTTCGTGCCACGGGCTGCTTAGGGGCCTGACCGAACCACGCGACGATTCGCCGGCCTTGTCGATCGAAATGAAATCGCGGCTTGCCTTCGAAAGCAAAAGCACTACGGGATAATCAAGGTCTGGCCGACCTTCAAATTCTGGATTGCGGATGCTTTTGTTCGCGTCGAGAATCTCTTCCCAGCGTTTCGGCGATTTATAAAACTTCCGTGAAATCGATGCGAGGGTATCGCCTGACCGAACAAACATAAGTTCGTCCTCCTCTGATTTCCTTGAGACGGTTTTTGTCGAACTCTGCGTCCCCCGCTTTCGATTTAACCGAACCGCTCTGCAATATACGCAGCGCGCGTTTCGAGTTCCTTGTGCAGATTAAGATTCTCGTTTCGCAACCGGGCCGCCTCGGTTCGAGTGACGACGGAATCGCCGGACAAAGTCGTCAGCACGCATGCGACCTCGTCACGCTTCATCGAATTCTTCACATCGCCTGCATGAGAGCCGTTTGGACTGAGCGTGAGATAACGCTTAAAATGGTGCAGCGCACTGAGTGGATCATTCATTTTGTCGTCATAAAGCGAGCGCGAGCTTGTAATGAATCTCTGCGCATCGTGGACTGTCATCGAGTGCGGCTTCGTAAGAGATTGATCTGCGCGCTCAAAGTCTCCCTGGGCTGATTTCCCATCCGCGTCTCGAACGAGCTGGGCATGGCGCGAGAACTCGTCATGAGGCGATCGCAGCCAGTAAAAGCGCAACCAGACAAAGATCGACAACCAGACACAGCACCAGACTCACTTTTGGCACCCGCAAACGAAATGCGACGCGGAAGCCAGACCTTGTCAGCGCGCGTCATTGTCGCCAATGTCTTACTCGTGAGCCTGCGCGCACATCAATTCTTTTTCGTTGGCACAAAGCAGTTTCCTTCCTCTTGGTTTTACCCCTGCATGCAGTTCTCTGCCACCGGACAAATCTACAAGTTGAATTTTACCGATGCAGATGGACGCAACACTTTCGACCAGCGCGACGGTCACGTCACTGTCGTGGTCACGTGACAACGCACCGCAGATCAGCGGAGAAGGCGCGCAGCGTCGGAGACCGTGTTCCCGATTATTGTCTAGGCAACCCGAATTACAGAATGATTACGGTCCTGAATTTCATGTCAAACAGCACAGCGCGGATCGTGCGCAGGATCGCGACCATGCTGGTGCGGCATCGCCTCGACGAAGAAGCGAAGCGGCTTCAGAGCACGATACGACGCAAAGAAAATTGCGCGAGATGCCAGACACGACATCGTTCGCTGTGACGGATTTCGATGGTGACGCTGTCGTCCCAGCTCGGCGCACAACCCGGCTCGCTGGATTTTCGCGGTTTTCGTCTTCGGTCGAAAAGGCGAGCTGCTGCAGCAATGGAACGATGTGCCAACGCGCGGCAGATTTGGCCGCCGTCATCAAGTAGCTGTTCAATATTTTTGCATCGCCGGATCGATCTGGTCCGCCCACGCATCGATTCCGCCTTCAGACTATACGCCCGCGCGAATCCAGCGGCAGTGCAGTAGCGCGGTGCCGCGTGCGCTGCGCGTGCCACCTCTTGCAAAGCAGGATGATCTCCTCGTCTTGCTGAAGCTCGTCGAGGCGTTCCGGCAATTCGCCGAGCGGAATTAGTTTCGAACCTTCGATTCGCGCGATATCATACTCCGAACTGCCTCTCGCACATCGACAATCGCAAACGTCCCGTTGTCCTCCATTTTTCGCTTTAACTCGTGCACATTGATTGTGGCGAGGCCATCGTCGTCGCCGCACGGCGCGCGTTCCACAAAATTCTTCGTAATCGATCGGAGAGAAAATTGTCTGGATTCTCCCCGCAAACGGGACATTGAGGGATCGCGTCGCAAGTTAAGTTCTCGGAATTTCGTTCTTAGCGCGTCGAAGTGCAGGAGACGTCCGATGAGCGGTTCACCGATGCCGACGATCAAGCGGTCGTCTCAATTCGCTTGCAACATCCCGATAATGCCTGGCAAAACGCAGAGCACCCCGCCTCCGCGCAGTTTGGTACTGTGTCCGGCGCGGGCGGTGGTCCGAAACAAGCAGCGGTAACAGGGCCCGCCCAAATGAGGCGCGAACACTGTGGTTTGTCCTCAAAACGAAATAAAGCCAAAGCCGTAGACATTCGGTTTGCGCGCAAAGACGCAAACGTCGTCTCGACAAATATCGCGCGTCGGAAAATTATCCGAGAGCCGTCCACGATCGACGTCGCACTGCGCGACAAGCTGCCGAGTGCATTCTCGGCTCGAGAAACGGCAGCTGTGCAATTCAATGTCGATCTTCTCAGTTGATGTCGCGCAAGCGGTCCCGCGACTCCGATTTGCCGCGGCCAATATCCTTTGTTCCATGAAGAATTTGCCGCTGCAGATCTGAAAGATCGACATCGTCGAAATCAACAATCCCACTGTTCCCTATCGGCCGCGTCAGATACAGCAGGCGACCTTAATCCGCCTGCGCCGATGCACACACACACAAAACGCGGGCCGTTTCAGACGTCGTTGCCCTTCCTGTGTAACTTCGGGCATCGCGTGAGGTGGCGTGAATACTGCTGCAGTTCTTCAGCGCTCAACTGCACTGCGTTCTTTCGTTTGTTTCAAGCTGATGATGCTTCGCCGCCAGCGCCGGCAAATTTTTCCAGCACAAAATTTGCCGCTGGTGAGGCGCGTGCGCAACCCGATAAAGACGCCCGAGTATCCCGACGCAGCGCGTTCGCGAGCGGAATTAAAACCAGGCGTGAACAAGATAAAATCTGATGCAAAGCTCCGGGGTTAATGCCCCATCCGCCACTGTTGCCCCAGTGCGGATTAATGAAAGCAGCAAGGCCGAGGAAACATCCAGACCGGGCGGCCGAAGCCCGCCGTTGATTGTCGTGAAAAGCGCGATTAATCACGCCACGATAAAAAAATGATCCCCATATCTTAGCCGGACTGATTTCCGTGCATAATTTGGCCGGCGCGACTTTAATCAACAACCAGCTTCTTACTCTTTCACACCACGGAGTGCCTACAGGGGCGTTTTCGAAAACGGCTTGGCCATCTTTCGGCAACGAATGCAATCGTGCGATGCGGCGAAAGGTGGAACATATCCCCTGGTGCATCGCGTAGCCGCCTCCGGAAAATACGGCGTACGGCATTCGGGCGCCATCGAAATGTGCCCGGCGGCCGGCGATCTTTTCGCGTATCAATATTGGATCGCACCACGCCGCCGTAATCATCTATGTAATCACCAAATATGGCCGGAGACGCATCGATGTCTTTGAGATAACGTCATAAATGTCCTGGCGGCGTGAGAAGCCGGGTTTGCTGGTAGAGGACGTATCATCTCGCCAATCAAGTTGCCTCTGTGGAAAACAGGTGCAAGTCACCGAGGTTCACGACAATTTTCGGTGAATCGGGCACATTGTCGCCATTCCAAAAGCCGGACGGCTGTGGTGCAACGTGGCGAGCGTGGATGTTCGATATGAAGCGTGAAGCTCTTCGCAACTGGAACCTGGGGGCCAACAATTACTGCGCCACCTGCGAGCTGAACGAAACGACAAATTTCATAGCCGTCTAAATACTACCGTGTGTCTCGTTTATCCATTTAAAATGCAAAATGTCGATCCTCAGCGTTGTAATATGGTTCCCCGCCAGCATAAGTTCCATTAGTTTGACGCGCTACGCGCGGAAGCAAATACGCTCGTCTTATGGCTACTGGTGCTGGAGCGAAAAACAATAAAAACGCTGGCTGGAAAGCCGCGCCAGACCCGCAGTGCCGATCAATCTCAAAACTGGATGAAAGAGAACAGCCATCTTTCGCCGCCGGTAAGCAACCGCCATCTCACGACGGGCGCGATTTTTTCGTCATGGTCAACAAAGGTCCGAACGCCCGAAACGATTTTCATCTCGTCGATTCGGAGGAGTATTTCTATCAGCTCAAGGGCGACATCAAAGTGCGCATCCGCGAAGGCGACCGCATCGTCGATCACCTCGTGCGCGAGGGCGAGACGTTCTTCATTCCGCCAAATGTTCCGCATGCCCCAGCGACCGCCGGACACATCGGCGTCGTGGTCGAACGCGCCGCCCGCCTGGAGAGAAAGAACACGTCATCTCTACTGCGACAACTGCGGGCGCTGGTGGAAAACATAGAGTTTCGACTGCGCCGACATCGTCCAACATTTCAGCCAGCGACGCTCACTTTGGAACGACGACGCGCGGCGGACTCCAAATGTGGCAATGAAGGTCCCACAGCCCGAACCGGTCGAGCCGTTCGATACGTAGAGGACCGGCCCCCAACTTTAAATCTTGCCGCCGTGTTGGCGGGTTGCCAGGGCTGAGTCGTAGACAGCGGGCTCTATCGAGCCGTTGCGCGGCTCGGCAGGTGTTTGGCCCCGGACGCGATTGCTGAATTTGCTTCCGCGAAACCTCCCACCACAAACCGCCATAGCCGAAAAACATGAAGAAAAATCTTGAGCGTGATGGTCTATCTCGCCGGTGATAATAACCTGACTCGGCTGAGTTACCGACCTCAACGAAATGAAAATCGGTTCGACTTGAACGCTGAACGTTGTCGGACACCTGACCTGACGCGCCGCCAGCCACCAAACCCACCGTTATTTCGAGGAAAGGCGGGCAACCTCGAAAGCGACGTGGTTGATAATCTTGGCGAAACCAACACGGGTGATCCCAAGTGTTCTGACGGATTTCATCGTTTGGTCAGTCAAGAATTATCCAGCCGCTCGCTACATGCTCGTCATCTGGAACCATGCGGTGGATGGGATGACACCCGATGTGTATCGCCTGGCACGCAAAGCCGGGTAGCGGGAGCGAATGTGACCAGACGCGGCGCGTCATTGATCCATCCTGCATCGGACGCTGGGAGCAACTGATTCCGATGCGGCGACAGCACGGCGGCCGCAAGTTCCATCGCGCGCTTTTTCGCAGCCCGATCGAGGCGCTTCGTGCCATCGCTTACGACGATAACGCGCAGTGATTTTTCTCGATAACGTTGAGCTCAAACGCGTCGTTGCTGCGGCGAAGAAGAAGATCGGGCGCAACCTCGACATTCTGGGCATGGATGCCTGTCTTATGAGCATGGCGGAAATCCGGATACCAATTGGGTGTGACGGTGCCGGATTTTACCGTCGGCTCAGGAACAGACTGGAACCGGGAGATGGTTGGCCCTGGCACCACATTGACTGGGCGATCTCGCCAAAAAATCCGAATATGAAACCACGCGATCTCTCAAAGTCAGATCGTCAAGCGTTACCTCCGCGCTCCTACGGGACCAATGATGGAGAGTGACTCAATCGGCCTGCGACCTATCATCAAACAACTTCCGGTTTGCTGCGCGCCGTTCGATCGGTTGGCAGCGTGACCCTCCGCAACGGATTGACCTGGATCCCGCGTCGCTCAGAGCCGAACCAGCCAATCGCGTCTCCAAGTGCAATCATGCGAGTTCCGGTTCCGACTGCGTCGATCTGCTGCGCGATCTGCGCGAATTACCGCAAAGCGGTTGCGCTGGCGAGCAAATCAATTGCGAAGGCGGCGAAGGGGGTCAACCAAGCCGTGGCAAAGCTGGCAGCATGTCGTCGCCAGCGGTGCGGCGGTGATGGAGTCGCGAATTCGCACGGTGTCTCCGTTCATTTCCCGGCGGACCCCTCGCAGCCGCTCTGCCTTTACGGCAACCTGGACTTCGCAAAGGATGGCAGTTGTGGAAGCACCTACGGTGGTCGAAATGGCTGGAAGACGCTTCAGCGCAGAAAGCCGCTGCGCCGCCCGCGGTTGGGAACCAACCCCCGCTGATCGACTGAAGAAATCGACCGGCAGCGGGTCGTCGCTTAAAATCAATGCGGAAGAATGGGAATTCCTCCTCCTTCCGTGGCAAGAATCTGCGGGGCGTGGCGCGGTGTTTCCATTATATCGCCGGCCGCAGGGCCCCCCGCTGAAGCGTCCTTGCGATCCGGAAAAGTCCGAGGTTGAGAAAGACGGCTGAGGCCGGTTCCCAAGCCGGCGGCGGTCCGGCGTTCTAGCGGTATTTCCCGATGCTCGACCTGAGCGCACCCGATCCGGACCCGGCGAAGGAGAGCGTGTTACTAGTGCGTCGTTTCGTGTGATGACTGGCGCGGCGGCTCGCAGTCGCGCAGCACGGTGACTTTCCACCGGGCTGTACGGAACGTGTGTGCCTTTGACACATGGCCGTGACCGGGACGCGCGTCGCCGCGCCAGCTCTCGTCCGACTTCCCGCGTGCCGGTGCGAGCCGCGTTCCGCACACCTCCACCCATTGGGTTGCCCCGCAACGACGCGGGATCATCGGCTGCGCAATCGTCCACAAGGCCATTTGAGGCGAACGATTCTAAAAATCATCGGCGCTGTCGCTGACGCGGCGCTGCCAGATTCCAGCGGGGCTGATGGGAAAAACGGCTTCCGCGGAAAAGGAGCTGGCTAAGCGAAGGCTGGCTCCGCGTCGACCGCAGAAAAATCCTGCCGCGAAGAAACTCGACCGCTGGCAGCTCCGGAGAAAAACGTTAGGCAGCGGATTCGGTCGCTTTGTTAGCATTGCACGGAACCTTTTCCAACTCCGGCGGCGCGTTCCACAGACTGGCGAGAAGTGATTTCTTTGACCGGATCGCGCCGTTCTTACGGCGATCGAATATTTGCCGCCTGATCATTTCTCCGTCAGTCGAACGCCGGAGCAAAACGCTCGCGGATGCTCGTCTGAGGCGCTCTCGGCGGCGCGTTTGAATTCGATGTCGTTACGCGCATTCGCGCGGGGGCCCCGTGCAGCTGCGAAATCTAGTCGAAAAGGCAGCGGCGCTCGGAGCGGCAGGCCAGCGGATTTCGGCTCAGGCATGCCGTGCTGGTTGCCCGCTCTGGCGAGGGCAATTCACCCGCTCGCAACCCGGAACGATGGGACGTACTGTTGGCTGGATTTCTCGCGAATTTACTGGGATGTTTCCGGACGTAATCGCTTCTGCACGACTGGTGCGTCGTGGATCCGGGGGTGCCACTCGTCTGGCTGCGGCGCTGACTCGCGATCTGCGAATTGCTGCGGGGATCAGTTCGATGAATGCGGCGGGCGATCTCTTAATAGTGAATTGCAGTACCGCCTTCCTCCTCTCGCCCGACGCCTATTCAGCTCTGGCTGCCTGCTGCCTCACCCGTATGGCCGTGTCTGGATGTGCGTCTGCTCTCGATGTCGGCGGCATCGACGGCTTCTTCGAGCTCAGCTGCTGAACGTACCTGGTTTAATGCCACCGACAGCCGGAGGCTGGCATCATCGAGAAGTAGCGCGTGAATTCTTATGTGCCGCCGGAGCGGATCGGTTACGCTTCGGCGCCGGCGGAAATCTGGCTGGCTCGGTGCCCAGTGCATCACCTGAACTTTTTCCAGCAAATCCGATTCGGCCGACTTCATTGCTGATCTTCTGGCGCCGCAAGCCCCACCCGCTCCGATCCAGTCGATCCGTTGCGCTTGTTGCCCAGGACGGCGGGCGGCTGGCGCTGTGGCAGCGCGGATTCCTTCCGCGCGGGTTGCGGGAGCGCAATAGACCGAAGCGGGACGAGCCGATGAGCTTTGCACCGTCTGTGGAGATCGCACAGTCGTCGCGCCATGGTCGACGGCTGGGGTGTGTCGAGGGTCGCTCGCTCCCAAGCTGACACATTTTTCTAAGCGTGCTGGAAAACGCCTAGCGAGCAGCCTGAGACGAGTGGAGAGGAAGGGCAAGCAAGTGGCCGCGCGTTCCGCGCAACTGCTGGCGAGCTACTGGCGGCGCTTCATCGTGGGTGCCGTTCCACCAGGTAGATGAGCGGCGAAGGCGCTGGTGGCAGCGCTTCCACAGCAAATCATCCAGCCTGCAGGAGCGGTTGCGGAATTATACTCGACAACTCTGGCTCCCGGGCGGCGACACTGCCGAAGACTCGGAGAGTTGACTCGTTTCGGCAAGCTGCTGTTTCCGGAGACACTCTTTCCGAGCGATGCCGCGTCGGCTCTACGGTGGCGCGCGGTCCCCTTCGCTGCGGAAGCGAACTTGGCTTGACCTGATCCTTTTCATCGATGATTCCGGCGGATCGCGGAAAAGCCATGGGAGTTTGCCTACGATCCACTGGCGCGGCGCATTCTCGCCGCTGAAGAAATTCTGACTTCGAGTGCGCGTCAATGTTCTGACGCCGATCCCGGCCGAGGGGAAATCTCCGAGCTGCGATCCGCCGCTGCTGCATCCTGGTGGCCGGCGCTGGGGCCAGTGGGAGCTGGAGGGTTATCGAGCTGAAGAGGGAGAAATCAGAATTGGATCGCTGGGATTTCAAACCGCTGATCCCTGAGATCGGTTACGCCGTTGCTGTCAGAGGTCTTGCGCCTCAGGCTGAACGCCCATATGAGTTTCTCACGGCTACATTTCCACTGGGCATTTCGACATTATCCATTTCATCGGACATGGTGAATTCTGGACGACAAAGTGGAGCCTTGCCTTCGAGGATGCGCAAAGCCGCTCAATCGCTACGCTGACGTTGCGTGAGATCGCTGTGCCAGCGGCATCCGACCTCGTCTCTTTCTTAATGCTTGTGAAAGTGGGCGCGGTGTCGTCGGCACTGAATACGTGGCGCGCAGGCTGCGGCGCTCGTTGCCGGCGGTGCCCGCTGCGGTGGCCAACCAGCATAAGGTGCTTGATCAATCAGCGACCTCGCGTTCGCAATTCTTTACTGGGCACTGGCGCAGGGTATGTCCGTCGCGCGCGCGGCTCGCGAAGCACGTATCGCCCTGAAGCATCGCCAATCGGATGGCGAGACCATCGATTGGGCCGTTCCAGTCTGGCAGGCCACTTCTAACCCACGGGCAATTTTTGTCCGCGCATTCAACGCTGGCGGCACGGGCCGTCCAGTGGCGTCAGCTGATTACTGCGCGCTGAGCGGCTTGCTCGCGCTATCGCCGCTCATGTATATCGCGCCGGAGTGTGGGATGTGGCCCACGACTTTGCCAAGCTCGAAACAATTCTCGCCTCGAATGAACGCGGCGCAACGGTTCGGTTTGAGTTGGTCACGCTCTCCGCGCCGATCGGCACATGGCAGCAGTTGAGCCAAGAGGTAAAACACCGCGCTATCTCGATGCAAATAAGGTAGTTTCACCTTCGCAATGCCGAACGTGAGCTGGGATCGACGCGCTCATCTGTATTACCAACCACCGTAACGGCGGCCGCGAAAAGCGGCAGTCGGGTTGCTAAAAATCTCTACGCTTGTGATGATCCGGGAAGAAGCCTGTCATGCTCATCTCCATCGCGGGCTTCAAATTTCCAAGCGAAGATGAGCGCGGTGAAAGTTGAAAAGGCGACGATCGTCAACACGATCGCGTTATGCCCGGCGGGCCAATTTTGCGCAGATTGACCCGCACTTACGGCTTCCGCGCGAATGTCTGGCTCTTCGTAACGAGACTGATCATTAGAAGTGCTCAAAGCCGGCAACGTAATCTCGAGCCGAATGCTGCCAACAACTGAAGCAAAGGATTCCCGAAGATCTTCCCGCGATCGAAGCGCCGCTGAACGCCTTTCCGTCGGCGCGGACAGCCTCGCACAGCGGCCGCGAGCGGGCCCGTCCGGCTGTGCGTCCGGCGAAGAAGTCGTCACGCACGCCCAAGCAACGCCAATAAGACGTGCCCAGCAACGCTGGACGGACGCACCTTCTTTGCGATCGCCATCTCTTTTAAAGTTCGATCATTCTCGCGTGGGTATTCGCTCTTCGACTCCTTCGGCGTGACGTGCTTCAGTTGCAACGCGATCAAGATCGACCTGCACACGCACATCCTCCCGCGCGATTGGCCCGACTCGACGCGAAATACGGCTACTGCGGGTTTCGTCAGGCTGCGATCACCATCAGCCGTGTTGCGCCGCGGATGATGATCGGCGACCGCGTCTTTCGCGAGATCACCGACAACGTTTGGGAACCGTCAAGCGCCGCCTCGAGGAGATGGATCGCGCCAATGTTTCCATGCAGGTGCCTATCCACGGTGCCGGTCATGTTCAGCCATTGGGCGAAGCCGGCCGATGCGCTGCGATCTTTCCCGGCGCCTGAACGATCACATCGCCGAAGTCGTCGCGCGATCATCCGGCAACGCTTTGCCGGCCTGGCCACGATCCCGCTGCAGGATCCCGACCTGCCGCGCGCGAGCTCGAGCGATTGCGTGCGCGACTGGGTCTGCGCGGCGCGCAGATCGGCACCCACGTCGACGCGAACCAGCACTCCGGCCGCGATCGACACCGCTGAATCTGACAATGCCGTCGCTCCAACCGCGTCTGGAGCGCCGCGGAGCAGCTCGGAGCGCGGCGATCTTCGTGTTCACCCGTGGGACATGGTCGGCAAGGAACGGATGCCGAGATACTGGCTTCCATGGTTTGTCGGCATGCCTGCCGAGACTTCGCTGGCCATTTGCTCGATGATTTTCGGCGGCGTTTTCGACTGCGCTTTCCGAAACCCGCGTCGCCTTCGCCCACGGCGGCGGCGCATTTCCTTCACCATCGGACGGATCGAGCACGGTTTTCACGTCCGTGGCCGGATTTGGTTTCGATGGAGAACAAACGAACTGAGAAACATTCCCGCCTGGCGCTGGATAAACAGAAAATAACGCCCGCCCGGTTCTACGGACCTGCTCGTTCACGATGCCGTGAGGCGCGCTAAGGTTGCTGCTCAACCTATTTGGCGCAGAGCGCGTCACGCCTGTAACTCTGACTATCCATTCCCCCGGGCGAAGCCCACCCAGGCAAACTCATCGAATCGATAAAAGAACTCTCGTCGCAAGAGAAGATGCGACTGCTCTCCGGAACTGCGCGCGAATTTCTTGGGATGGATTCCTCGCATAAACAACACCAAGGTCACAAAGGTTAGGTAGGGGCGATCGCGCTCTGCCTCAACCCGCAACCTTCCGAAGTCCGATCCTCCTAACGGCAGAATTGGCGCGCCTCGCGTTCTGCGTATCGTCTTCCGTGATTAATGGCGGCTTCACGCGCGGCTGAAGCCGTTAACGAACATTCGTCGCAACGCCGATGAGGCGCGCTCGGAGATCAGCGGCGTCGCGCCTCACCGACGCCGCAAAGCCGGGACATCCCTGCGGCCCGTTCAGGCTTCCGGCGAAGGCCCGCCTCTGCTTCGGCGACGTTAACCAGCTGAACCTTCCCCGCTCGGCGAGGCGCCCACAACGAGTGGCTGCAAAGACCAGTCATTCCCCGTCAACGCCGCCGTGAAATCGGCATATGCTTCCCACAGGGTAAACGGCGGCGAGCGGTTCGGCGGCATTGTCCGCCGATCGTCGGAACAACTCCGCAACCCGCGTTCGCCCGATGGCGGCAAAGGTCTCTGCAACTGAGCGAACGGTGATTCAGCGGGCATATCGACCCCCGAAGCGCTACGAGGTGCGATGTTCCGTGTTCGCGCTAAGGGGCGGCGGCGGTGAGCCCGTCTGACCGGATTTCCGCGCTGACGGCGGCTTCGATCTCCGATCCACCAGTCTCCGTGGTCGGGGCCGGACGCCACAGAGCGCTCCGCCCGCGCCGACAGCAAAACTTTTTCGGCTCCCAGCGTGACGCGAACAACGTGATCTGGCGTTGCTAAAGCGGTTGGGTTCGCCGTTGAAAACGATCGTGGCTTCTTTCTCTTCCCCAGGCATGCGGCGCGACTCGCCGCCCGCCAGCAGCACGCGCCGTCAGCGTCATTACTTAACCGTTGCGAGCTGCAGTCACTTGAATTCGGCCCGTCGCCTAGTGATGCGCGCACGCAATCCGCCGCGGCCGCGCAGAAATTCTTCTCGCGCCGGGCGCAAACGCCTGATCCATCCAGGCAACACGGCCGGCATTCCTCCCACGCCGGCGCGAAGGAGGCTTACCTCTGAACTTCGAATTCCGCCCCAATCAATTCATTGAGGTCCTGATTTCGCGTGGTGGTGGCATTTCGCCGCCGCAGAAGCGACGGCGGTTTGTCCAGGCTACGCCGAACTCGCCGCAGAGCGCGTGGTAAGTTTCCTCCGCAAAAAAGGTGACCACGGCCTTTTTATAGGCGTTTTTGTAATCGAAAAAGCGGTCGCTGCGAATTCCGCGCCCGGCTATACATTCAATGGCAGGCACTTCAAAAATTGGATGAGTGCCGGCAGGTCGCCAGCGGTGACCAAAGAAGTTGTTGTCCGGGCGGGTCATGCAGAGGTGCGTAATTTCCACGTGGTAAAGCATCACTTCCCGAAATCACTGCGAGCGTCCTGCGCCGGTTGCGGGACGCCAGGGGCAGCCGCGGTGGCTACGGGAAGGGAGGTCAACCCAGAAGTGAGCGCACTCGAAAACTGAAGTTCCTGGAATCGCGGCGGGGAGTGTCGTTCGCCGCAAAAGCCGACGGTTCGTGCGAATGTATTACGGACGAAGTGACGGTAGAAGAACCATTGGAGATTCGGATCGGCAAAGATTCGGTCGCCGCTCTTCACGATGCGCACGCCCGGTGACGACACGGATCTGACTGCGGGTTTGCTTGCTTCCGGAAGAGGGATCGTTCAGGAAGCGCCGGGCTGACGTTGTCCAGGAGATCGCGCGCTCTGCATTACCGGGCTCCCTCGGAAACGTCGTGAATGTCACCCCGTGCACGGGGAGTGCAATGGATGCCGCGGCGTCCGCGCACCGTTTTTGGAACGATCTCACAACGAGCTGCGGTTTTGCGTGCAGCACGACGGCATCGACTCTCATCTTCGGCGGCAAATTCCCTCCGCTTCTTGATAAAACAGCATCAGTCCGCCCTCGCCGTGGCGCGGCTGTTGCAAATGCCCGACCAGCTGCGGCGTGCTCAGGGAAATTTCGCGCGCACCGGCGGAATTCACGCCGCCGCCATCTTAGCAATACGTAACTGAATCAGCTAAA
>ERZ1370068.2315-contig-1471_pt1 | contig 28059 bp, 41 predicted proteins | sample MGYA00561227_ERZ1370068 | MGnify/ENA primary metagenome ERZ1370068 (study PRJEB38410, sample SAMEA6850437) | metagenome | study: Metagenomic assessment of the ecological functions of the soil: analysis of the soil microbiota associated with the...
GTTGTGCCCGTTCCACAGTTTGCATCCATTTGCCGGCGTCACTGCAGCGCCGGCTGGCTGGATTATGACCGCGATGGCCGGCTCGACCTTTTTGTCGGACGCTATCTTGAATGGGATTTCGATGCGGGCTCGGTTTACTGCGGCGAAACCAGACCTGGCTACCGCGCTTATTGCCATCCGGACAATTTCAAAGGCGCCACGCAACCTTCTCTATCACCAGCGGCCGGATGGTTCGTTTGAAGATGTCAGCGCAAAGTCGGGGATTGAAGCACCCGGCGGCAAAGCATTAGGAGTTGCGCTCGGCGATTTTCGACAACGACGGGCTCATGGACATCTTCGTCGCCAACGACAGCGTGCGCCAGTCGCTCTATCACAACCAGGAAACGGAACATTTGAAGACATCGCGGTTTCATCGGGCGCCGGTTATGACGAGAATGGCAAGACCTATGCGGGCATGGGAATCGATGTGGGTGACTATGACAACGATGGTTACGCCGATGTTTTCATTACCACGCTATCAAACGAAACCTACGCGCTTTATCACAACGATCACGACCTGAGCTTTACCTACACCACCAATTCGGCCGGCGTTGGGCAGATCACGCTGCTCTACTCCGGCTGGGGGGCACGCTTCATCGACGCCGACAACGATGGTTGGCGCGATCTCTTCGTAGCACAGAGTCACGTGCTCGACACGATTGAAAAGACGAACCCTTATCTGAAATACAAACAGCCGCCGCTGCTGATGCTCAACACGGGCAAGGGCTTTGTAAACGTGTCAGCCACGGCTGGACCAGTGTTTAGCAACGCACTCGCTGGACGCGGCGCCGCGTTTGGCGATTTGAACAACGATGGAAGGGTTGACGCGGTGATCGCTACGCTCGACGGCGGCGCGGTGGTGCTGCGAAATGAAGGAGCGAAGCAGGGACCTCAGAATCATTGGCTGGGCGTGTCGCTGATTGGCTGGAAATCCAACCGCAACGGAATTGGCGCTCGCTTAACGGTTACAGACGGCGCTGGCCGGAAACAGATATTCGACGTGAATACGTCGGGGAGTTACCTCGCTGCGAACGACCCGCGGGTTATCGTCGGGCTGGGAGCGAATGCGAGTGCGCGAAAAATTGAAGTGAGCTGGCCGAGCGGCATAGTACAAGTAGTCAACCAGCCGCAGGTTGATCGTTACCTGGTGATCAACGAGGCAGATGCGAAGTAGTTCTGGCGGTTTTGAAGGCTCCCAGTAGTTACATTGACACTGTCTGAGGTCGTAAGTTCAGTCTGGTTTGGCAAAATATGAAGACCCTTTTGAAAACGTCTCGCCGGGTAAAGCCAGGCAGATCCGCCAGGTTGTTCTTGCTAACACTGCTTGCCGCAACGGTGTTTGTTCAGGCGCAAAGTCCGCAGCAGAAGCCTGAACCGCAGGGCGGCGCTGTCCACCGGCACGCCGGTCAACTATTCCTCGCGACGCACGGCGGGCATCACGGATCCGAGAGCGCCGGTCGTATTTGAAGACGTCACCGACAAGACCGCGCTGGCCAACTTCAAACATCGGTCCGGCAGTCCGCAAAAGAACTACATCTTTGAAACGACCTCCGGTGGCGTTGCGATCTTCGACTATGACAGCGATGGACTTCCGGACGTTTACCTGGTGAATGGCTCAACTCTGCCCGCGCTCGAACACAAGGAAAACCGCCCGCGCCGCCCTCTATCGCAATCGCGGCAACTGGAAATTTGAAGATGTCACCGACAAAGCCGGCGTTGGGAACGATCGCTGGGGCGCCGGCGTAGCAGTTGGCGACTATGACAATGACGGTCGCCCGGACATGTATGTGACCAACTTTGGCGAGTCGCGGCTTTACCACAACAATGGCAATGGAACCTTTTCGGATGTTGCCGAGGAGCTCGGAGTCGCGCGCAAGGGTTGGTCCACCGGGCCAAGCTGGGGCGACTACGACGGCGACGGGCGACTCGATCTTTTGTTCCTGGTTATGCCGAAATCGATCTCAACAATTTGCCGCCGAGTCCGAGCGAGGCAGGGAAGCCGGGCCGAGTTGATCAAAACTTTTGCCAGTTTCGAGGCGTGCCGGTGATGTTGGCCCACGGGGCCTGCCTGGCGAAAGCGACACCCTCTACCACCAAAAGACCTGACGGCAGCTTCGAAGACGTGAGCGCGAGAGGCCGGCGTAAGCGACAGCCAGAAGTATTACGGCTTTACTTCAGCGTTCGTTCACGCCGACGACGACAAGTTGCTCGATTTGATTGTGGTTAACGACTCGACTCCGAAACAGCTCTACATCAACAAAGGTGACGGAACCTTTGAAGAGGTCGGCTATCCTTCCGGCGTCGCCTTGAATGAGAACGGACGCGAGCAGGCGGGCATGGGCCTGGCCATCGGTGACTACGACAACGATGGGCGCGTCGATTTCCACATTACGAATTTTTCAGACGACTCCAACGTCCTCTATCACAACGACGGTGAGGGAAACTTTTACCGACGTCACTTTCCAGTCCGGCCTCGGCGAAGTCACTATTCCGTTTCTCGGCTGGGGCACGAGCTTCATCGATTACGACAACGACGCGTGGACGGGATCTATTTCGTGGTCAACGGCCACGTATTACCCCGCAGTTGACGCAAACCAGTGGGGAACGAGTTTTGCCGAACAGGCTTTGCTCTTCCACAATCTCAAGAACGGAAAGTTTGAACGCGTTGGCGCCGCGCCTGCGAGTGCCCTGGCGACCGCTTCGGCCGCCGGGGTCTCGCTGTTGGCGATCTGGATGGTGACGGGCGGCTCGACCTGGTGATCAATAACCTTGACGGCAAGCCTGCGATCCTCCGGAACGTTGCGGCGCCGGCCGGTCACTGGTTGAATTTGCGGCTGGTAGGCGACGTCTGAGAAGAAGACGCCGCGCGATGCAGTCGGCAGCATCGCCTACTTGACTACCGGCAAAATTAGACAAAGACTCGACGTGATCAGCGGCGCGGTATATTGTTCGCAAAACGACCTGACGCTTCATTTTGGCTTGGGTACCGCCACGAAGGTAGACAAACTTGAAATCCAGTGGGCCAACGGAAGCGTCGAAGCGTTCGACGTTCCGGCGATTGATAAGACTGTAACCATCATCCAGGGTAAGGGTCCCGTCAAGTAGCTGGCTGTCGCTACCGTGAAGGCGAACAAATGGGCACGGGACTTCAGTCCCAAATGGGAGCTTCAGTCCCGAATGGGAGCTTCATGACTTTGCGACGACTCGATTTAAGAAAAACTCAGGCCGCGCGCCTCAACACCATCCGCGGTATCAATCGGCAGATCGTGTTGAACTACATTCGCGAGCGCGAGCCGATTTCGCGCGCCGAGATTGCCCGCGAAACCGATTTGCAGCGCCTCAACGATTTCGGCGATCGTCGAAGCGCTGGCGACGGAAGGATTAGTTGAAGAAGTGGGCGAAGGCGAATCGACGGGCGGTCGCCGGCCGACGCTGTTAAGACTGCGCACTAAAGAAGCGATAGCGATTGGCGTATCGATTACGCCGAGCTGCACGACGGTCGCGACGAGTGATCTCGCCGGACGAATTGTCGAGCAGAAAGAGTTTCTGACGAATCCCGACCCTGACCACACTCTCAAAGAGGTCATAGCTCTCATCCGGGAGTTCTCCATCAAGAACAAGGGCTCGATTGAAGGCGTCGGCGTCAGTCTTCCCGGGCTGGTTGATCCGTCGACTGGAACGGCGGTTTACGTTCCGTACTTCAAGTGGCGCGATATTCCTGTCGCCAAGATGATCTCATCCGCTTCGGGCCTGCCCGTCATCATCGACAATGACGCTAACGCCGTGGCCCTGGCGGAACTTTGGTTTGGCCGCCCGGAGGTGAGCGACGCCAGAGATTTTATTCTGGTGCTGGTCGCTGAAGGCGTTGGCACCGGGATCATTTTTGACGGCCAGGTCTATCGCGGACAGCGTGGGGCGGCGGGTGAGTTTGGTCACATGGTCATCGGCACTCAGGCGCCGCGTGCCGTGCTCCTGTGGCAACCTCGATTGCTGGGAAGCATTTTCCTCAGAGCGGAGCGGCGCTAAGGCTGCGCTATTTGAAACTAGCGAAAAGAAAGAAATGCGGCACCGTTTGGTTTTCGGGAACTGGTGGATCAGGCGCTACGCGGTGAGGCGCACGCCAAAGCGGCGCTGGTTGAAACTGGCGCACTATCTGGGCATCGGAATCTCGAATCTGGTGGTCGGGTTCAGTCCGGAGGCGGTGGTGGTCGGTGGCGAGATTGCCCGCGCCTGGCCGCTGGTCGAGAGCTGCGCTCACCGAGACGATTGAACACAGCGTCCGCCGTGGCCTGCCCTCGGCGAAGATACTGCCGTCAACCCTCGGCGAGAAGCCCACTCTGAGAGGGGCTCTGAGCCTGATCCTCGCGGGCAAGTTTGCCGCGCGCTCTTTGCCGCCTGAATTGATCAGTCAGTAGATCTCGTTAGCCGCGCCGCATCCCAGCCAGTCGGTTCGGCTTCTTTCGTGAAATAATCTTTCCCAACGGAGTCGAAAAGAGTTGACATGCCTTTAAAACTGTATTAATACTTCGTTCGCTTAGACAACAAACTGTCAGCCAGCTTTTTCATTCGCACTTTTCATAGGTTTCTTCGAGCGTTTCCGACACCGCAGTCGTCAGACTAGGCAGGCCAGTGCAACGGCCGTAGTCTTGGCGCTATTTCTAAAAGTAGGAATAAGGCGAGCGACTTTTGCCTGGAGGCAGGCAGGAGCGCTCCTTCACCTTCTGCCAGGCAGGCGAGGAACAAAAGCAATGACAAAGGCACACGTGGCGCGATTTGCATCCCTGACTCTGTTGCTTCTGGTGTTGGGGATTTTCGGCTGTTGCCCAGGAGCAACAAAGGGCACGGTCGTTGGAACGGTAAAGGACCCAAATGATGCTCTGGTCACCACTGCGGAAGGTGACGGTCACGAATCTCGCAACCCAGGAGACTCGTGAAGCGACTACCGGCGACGATGGCACTTTCGTTGTGTCAAATCTCGAACCGGGCAAGTATCGCGTGTCGGTTGAAGCTGCCGGTTTCCAGAATGTGGTCTTTGAAGACGTAACGGTGCAAACGAACGCGCGTCTGCCGCTGGACGTGAAGTTCGCCACCATCACCGGTGGGCGGGAACGGTAACCGTTTCGGCGGAGGATGTGCCGCTGACCGAAAGTGAGACTAGTGTTCGCGGGCGACGTAATCACCGGCAAAGAGGTAACGGACCTGCCGATTGCGCAACGCAACTTCACGCTGCTCGGCGACGCTGTCGCCAGGCGTGACGTCGTCCCGTAGTGGGCGTGATCGGGGGCGGCGGTAACTTCGAAGGCGGCGGCGGTAATCCCGTTGGCACCTCGACCGAGTCTACGCGCTTTTCGCGAGTCAGGTGGCTCGGTGCTGGTAGTCAACGGCGCGGCCCAACCAACAATAACTTCACGCTCGACGGAGTGGACAACAACGAAGGATCGTTTGGACAGATTGGCATCTACCCGCCTCCGGACTCTGTTTCCGAGTTCAAGATTGAGACGAGCGTAGCGCCGGCAGAAGGCGGTCGTGCCGGCGGCGGCATTATCAACACGACTTCAAAGTCCGGTAGCAACAGCGTGCACGGAACGCTCTATGAGTACTACCAGGGGCGGATCTGGAGCGCGCTAAGCCGGTCGGAAAGAACGGTGCCTTTACACCTTACCAATCGCAATACACATCAGTCACGGCGGCACCGCCGGGCGGTCCGATTTTCCTGCCCCGCTTTGGCGAGGGTGAACCATCGATCTGGGACGGGCGCAACCGCTCCTTCTGGGTTTGTTTACTATGAAGAACAGCGCAATGCCACGCCTTCGACAACCGGCGACTTCGGCTTCGTTAGCGTGCCCACGGCCCGGATGCGCGTGGTGACTTTGGCGAGCTAGTTCAGCCGGGAACCAACCTGACCTACAACACGATCAATGGAGCCGGTAAACGCGCCCCGAGGCACCGTCTTCTGTCGCACCGGGATTCCGGCTCTGAATAACGATATCCGCAACTGCGGTCAGGCTCTTCTACGGCTGGGCTGAACGTTTTGCAGGCCTATCCACTGCCGACCGTCGGCCAATAAAATCTTTGATAACTTTGCAACCAATCGCAAGGAGAAGTACAACCGCAAAGCTTACGGTCTGCGCTTCGACCACGCGTATCCAGCAGTTCCGATTCGGTCTTCTTCGCTTATAGCAAAGACAATAGCTCTCGCGCGCGCGATAACAACTTCCCCATCGGCTCATCGCCTACCGGAAATGATCTGCCGTCGGGGTTCGGCGCCGGCGATGAATTCGGCAACTCGCGCGGCGTTCGGCTCGGCGAAACGCATACGTTTCTCGCCGACGGTTATCAATGAACTGCGCGCAGGCTATACGCGCGTTGAGATCGGCATCTTCAACACCGGCGTCGGCGGCGCGCTCGGCTTCAACCCGCAAATCTCAGCGGCGCTCGGGATTCCCAACGCAAATACTTGCGGCGAAGTGCACCGGCTCGATATTGCTCGGTATCGAGGAACCATTCCCAGAACGGTCGCCAGAATCAACTCGAGTTTATCGGCGACGGTGGTCGCTTTCTATTTCAAGTCAAACAACTTCAGCTTCGCGGATACGCTGACCTGGTCACGTGGCTCCAGCACGTTTAAGTTTGGCGGCGATTTGCGCATCCGGCAAAACACCGTCCTTCGACGCCGGCCGCGCAGGCGCCATCAAGGGCCAGTATCAGTATGGCACCAGGCGCCGGCGGCTTCCTGGCCGGCAACTACAGCGGCATTAATAACTTGGGCCACGCGACTCCGGCTCCAGCGCCGCCAACTTTTTGCTGGGCTATGCTCCAGCGCGTTTGTCAGTCGGGGCACTCCCGGCACGCCACCTTTCGCTTTCAAATCAGGAGCTGTCGTTCTTTGGTCAGGACGACTGGAAGGTCAACTGAAAACCTGACGCTGAACCTCGGATCGCCCGCTGGAACCTGTTCACGCCAGCCGCACCGAACGCTTCGACAGTCAGTCAAATTACAACCCGACCAACGATTACGCTCACCCGCGCGCCGGCGAAAACGCACCTGGCGGGCGAGACCTCGTCAATTCCGACTGGAACAACTTCGGGCCCTCCGCCGGCTTCGCGTGGAGCGGATTCAGGAAGGACAGGTCGGTAGTAATTCGCGGCGGTTACGCGATCAAGTATTCCGTCCGACGCTCCCGGCATTCCCGGTCTCCTTCAGTCCAACCCGCCAAGCGGCGCCAGTTACGGCTGCAGCATTACGCAATACGGAACGGCGGACTGTCCGCAACTTCCAGCCAACTTCAGCCTCGACAACGGCATTCCGTTTCCGCAGGTAAGGCAATAACATTGCGCCCGGAGCCACGTTTGCCGCGCCTGCCGGTTACCGCCCTGGTCTTCGTCATTCCAGACATCAACAACAACGAGATGTTCCAGCAGTTCAATCTGACGGCGCAGTGGGAATTTCGCCCGAGTTGGCTCGCGGAAGTGGGCTACGTCGGGCAGCCGCGGACAAAACCTGCTGGTGGTTAAGAATATTGGCAACAACAACAACGGCTTCCCCGGTTCGCGCGGAGTGACGACACACGGCGACCGTGCAAACGGTCGACTACAGTGGCAAGTCGTGGTACGACAGTCTGCAGACAAAGCTTGAGAAAGATACTCAGCGGCCTGTCCATCATCGCCAGCTACGTATGGTCCCATGCCATCGACAATCTCGCCGGGAAACTTCTGCACCGGTGGGACTGCGTCCAAACACTTGCGGCTTCTCAACCCGCTGCAGCCCAATCTTGATAAGGCGAGTTCGGACTTTGACGTGCGCCAACGCTTCAGCTTCGCGGCCATCTGGGATCTGCCATTTGGCAAAGGTCGAAGATATGGCCGCGATGCTTCGCGCGGCCTTGACCTTTGATCGGTGGTTGGCAGGTAAACGCAAACATCAATATTCAAAGTGGGCCGCCATTTTCGATTTTGCGGAATGGGCAACGCGTTGACCTTGGTTTCCAGCGGCGTTACGCTATGCCCGCTCGTCCCGGTGAGAGCTCGCGGGTTAGCTCCAAAACTTTCGCGGGCCAGACCCTGTGTCCGGCGATCACGCCCGTCTTTTCCTACTGATCCGAATGGGCCGAAGTTTGGCAACACGGGCCGTGTTTTCATCAGCGCGGGGCAGGAGTATGTCAATGCTTCGCTCTTCAAGAAACTCCACCTGGCCGAAACAGTCAACGCGCAATTTCGGCTGCAGGCTCTATAACTTGTTCAATCACTGAACGGCTTCCGTCCAACCAACGACTTTAACAGCTCGACTTTCGGCCAGATACTGCTGAGCAGAGAGCCCGCCAGCTCGAGTTTGGCTTCAGGTTAACCTTCCTAAAGGGACTCAGCCAGTCTCCGCGGACCCAAACTGTGGCGGGCGTCTCCTTCGGTAGATGCTCGCCACTTTGATTATTGATTTTCAAAGCCTTGAATTGGAGACGCAATAGCAGTTAACTTGTGGGACGGTTTCACTCCCCCGCCTTCCTACAAGTCCTTCGAGCGCGCGCAAAATGAGGTCGCGCAGTCCGGCTTGTCGGAAATCTATGATGAGCGCGAGCGCACCAGAAACTAACCAGGGCAGATTAGTTGCAGCATTGGCCTGCGCACGCTGACCGTATTCGCCGGAGTTAAAACAGTTCCGGCGCAGAACGACTCGGTGCCGGCGGCGCAAGTAGTCGCAACGATTGCGCGCGTTCAGGCGGCACCAGCGAGCGCGGCGGCCCCGCCCGAGGCGATGGCGCTCGGACAGCGTCTCCTTATTCAACAGCGTTACGGAGGAGGCATCTGAACTGTTTGCGGCACTCGTGGCGAAATGGCCGCGTCAACCCGTTGCCCTCTACGGCGCGGCACTGGCCGCTTTCAATCTCGGGCACCCGAAAGAAGCAGAGCCGCTGGTCGCGCGCCGCGGTAGAAATCTACACTGCCGAAGTTGGTGAGGCGGTAAACGCACGATCCCTTTCAACCCAACAACGACAGCGCGGCGCCGATGCGCTCGTGTTGCTGGCGGTCGATCCTCGGATCGCGCGGTGCGGACACCGAAGCTTTGCAGACCGTACAGCAGGCTGTCATTTTGGCGCCCGACCACTTTGACGCGCAGTTCACTCTCCGGCCGGGCTTTCCCGTATAGCGTGGGCGATTTACGCCGGCGCCGCCAAAGCCTTCCGCGCGTCGCTCAAACTAAAACCGGATGATTCGCGTGCTTTGCCTTTTCTGGCCACCGCGCTCGAAGGCGCCGGCGCAGAGACGACGCGGCCGTGAGTGCTAATATCTAGAGCGTGGTCCGGCAACAAGCCAATGCTGCGGAAGGGCACGTCGGTTTGGGCGTACTGCTGATCTAGCGCGGCGGCGGCGACACGGGAAAAGGGTATCGCTGAACTGCGAACTGCGGTCGCATCGATCCCAATCAATACGAAGCGCAAGTGACTCTCGGCCGTGCCTTACTAATGCAGAAACAGCCGGCAGAGTCGGTCGAGCACCTGCGACGAGCCGCCGAGTTAGCGCCGGCAAATCCGAGCCCCATTATCAACTCGCGTTGGCTTACCGGCGATTGGGGCTAAACGACAAGGCAGTTGAAGAGACTGCGATCGTCAAACGAATTCACGAGACACGCCGCGGCGAAGGGCCGCAGACAAATAACACTGTCAGGCCGAACCAGTGATGAAGATTTCGCCGGAACGATATCGCGCTCGCCAGGGCAACCCGGCAACGTGCCTCTGGCGCGGCGCCCTGTTGTTTCAGTGTTACTTGCATCAGTTCAGCAGTCGAGCGTTGCCCAATCGTACAGTTTCAAAGCGGTCGTTACTCAGCTCACAACACCGGGCAGTTTCAAAAGTCCGGTTCGCAACCCAGGAATTCTTCCGCTGGTTCGCGATGCCGCAATGCTGCTCGAAGCTGGAAAGCTTGAAGAGGCGGAGACGGTTGCTCGTCGCGCGGTCGCAGCGCAGCCACGCAATACGGCGGCACGTTCAGTGCTCGGGGCGATTCTCGACCAACGCGGCCTGGCGAAGGAAGCAGAGGCACAGTATCGCGAAGCCCTGCGCCTGGATGCGAATTCGACCGTCGCGCTTACTAACCTCGGCGTGTTGCTGGTGCGCAACGGTCGGGTCGATGAAGCGGTCACGACTTTCGAGCGCGTGCTGCGGCTCCAGCCTGGCCATGCGCAGGCGACGTTCAACCTGGGAGCGCTCTACATTGCGCGCAAGGACTATGCTTCGCGCGATTCCGCTGCTGGAGCGCGCGGCAGGGATTGGCGCTGGCGCCGCCAAACAGTCAGCCGGCGCCAGCGACGTCGCGCTTATCCTGACGCTTGCAAATGCGTACGCGCATGCGGGTCGTAACAAGGACGCAGCAAGGCTTTTTGATCAAGTGGAACGCGGCTCGGGCGACGATCCGCGCGTCCTGTTTACGCTTGGTCTGAACGTAGCCGATGCGGGGAGACTACGAGCGCGCCGCGAAATTGTTCCAGCCGCAACCGACGCGCTGCGACCGTGACACGTATGAGGTGCTCTACAATCTCGGGATCGCTTTATACAATCTCAACCGTCTCGATGAAGCCCGCGGCGTGCTGCAACGCGCGGCGACGCTCCGGCCCGAGCAACCGGAAGTGTTTTACCGGCTCGGTCTGGTTGCATCCGCAAAGAGCTGAAAGTGAGAACGCGCTCGGCTTGATGCAGCGTGCGCTGAAACTCCGGCCGGTCTATCCCGGAAGCGACCTTCATGATTGCGGAGGAACTGGTCAAAAATGGACGAGTTGATCGTTGCCGTACCGTTCTACGAACAAGCTGTAGCCCAGAAGCGCCGGCTGAACCGATTTACCAGATCCGGCTCGGCGTCGCGCATTTCCGTAGTCGTGCCTATGGGAAAGCCGACGAAACGTTTCGCAGCGCGCTGGTGCGCTTCCGGACAGTCCGGTGCTTTACTATTTGCTTGGTTACACTGCCCGCGCCAGAAGGCCTGTACGACGAAGCGGCGAAGGCTTTTAATCGCTCACTTGAGTTACAGCCGAAACAACGCCGCGGCCGTCGCCAATCTTGGTTTCATTGCAGCCGAGCGGTAGTCAGGACGCTGAAGCGGAGACTCTGTTGCGTCGGGCCATCGCCCTGGAGCCGGAAAACTATCCGGCGCACTACGACCTGGGACGTTTGCTGGTGCGACTGAGACGCTACTAACGAAGCATTGCCGATTCTTTGAACGCGGCGTGCGTCTGGGAACGACGATCCCGGGGGTACACTACCAGCTCTTTATCACGTACTCGCGGTTGAAACGGAAAGATGACGCGGACCGCGAGCTGGCGCGATTCAAGACTCTCGAGGAGGCGCGGAAGCAGCGCGAAGGCGGCATGGGCGAAAAAGACGAGCTGCCACCGCCGCGGTTCCCGGGCAGTATGCGCGATCAGCGGTCGGCGGCCGCGGCTACAAGGTCAGAACCAGCTGCAGTGAGCGGTGGTACTTGGCGCTTCACTGGGAGCGCGGGCGTCTCGCCCACAACGTTCATTTAGCCGAAGATGATCTAATGTCAATCACTACTCGGCGCTAACGCGCTCGTTGCGGGCGGGTCGAGCAGCACCCAGCGGGGCCGACCTGCCGGGACCCCGCCAGCCCGCGCTCCCAGTGACGCATCAGACTCATCGCTACCGTCATTCTCCTCTTGGTGTCGATCTCCTAGTCGTCGCCTCGCCGCAAACCGGCACACCCTTCAGTAACCAAAGTCGAGCCGCCATCGTGGTGGGCGCGACACTGCATTAACCCGGTCCGGCTTGCTGGTGCGCGGAAAAAACCTCAGTGGCGGCGCAGGTTCGTTCCGCTAATCCAGTTATCCAAACTTCGCAGGTTCTGGTTAACCCGAGCGCGACCTATCTCTTCGTGCTGCAGTGTAACGATCAGCCCAACCGCGCGTCCGGGATCGTACCCGCTCACGTTGCCTTCACGCCGCACGGCAACGCGACGATTCCGTTTTCGATTTCGGCGCCGCTCGCTGCCGCTACGCATTTTCAGGGAATCACGCCCAGCGATGTCATCCTATCTGATCATGCCGGATCGTTTTGCCGACGGCGACCCATCGAACAATGCGCCTGCCGATGTGCCGGCCACCGCCAACGATCGACAAAATCCGCGCGCCTTTCATGGCGGCGATCTGCGCGGCATCATCAATCATCTTGGTTACCTCAAAGACCTGGGCGTGACTGCGCTCTGGCTGAATCCCTGGTACGACAACTGGAACGGCGTGAACAACTGCGATCGTCCCTGGTGTCAAGCACTTACTATCACGGCTACCACGCGATCGATTATTACGCGGTCGCGAAGATCGCTTTGGCGATATGCAGACGCTGCGCGAGTTGATCGAGAAAGCTCACGCGCTGGGTCTGAAGGTAATTCAGGACCAGGTGGCGAATCATGTTGGCTCTGCGACATCCCTGGGTCACCGATCCGCCGCTCGCTAACTGGTTTCACGGCACGCTCGCCGCATCACGATCGCAACCGTTTTCAAAACAGCTCGCTGCTTTCGCCGCACGCAAACGGGGATGAATATTTCGAACACGCTGAACGGCTGGTTTAATGACGACCTGCCGGACGATGAACCAGGAAGAGCCGGAGGTCGTGCGGTACGAAATTCAAAACGCACTTTGGTGGATTGGCGCCACCGGCATCGACGGCATTCGCCAGGACACAATTCAATAGCATGCCGCGACGTTTCATTCGCGAGCTGTCCGACGCCTTGCATCGCCAGTATCCGAAGATGTGGATGGTCGGTGAAGTTTTCGACGTCGACGCAGTGCACACTTCCTACTTCATCGGCGGCCATACCGGTTGGGACGGCATCGACACCAAACTGGACTCAGTTTTTGACTTTCCGCTCTGGAGCAAGTCGCTTCAGGTGTTTACCAACAAGGCGCCGGTGCGCGCGCTGCGCGACGAGGTGAAATACGACGCGCTTTACCCCGACCCTTTGCGACTCACCACGTTTGCAAACAATCATGGATACCGCGCGCTTCATGTCGCTCGAGGGCGCGACGCTCGAAGGCGCAATGCTGCACGTTGCGTTTACGCTCAGCGTGCGGGGCATCCCGCAACTTTACTACGGCGAAGAGATCGCGATGGAAGGCAAGGACGATCCCGACAACCGTCGCGATTTTCCCGGAGGCTTTCCGGGCGACGCGCGCAACTGCTTTGACGCATCGGGTCGTACGCCGCAACAACAAAAGATTCACTGATTGACCCGAGGCTGGATTCGCTTGAGGGCGGAGCACTCGGCACTCAGGACTGGAAACTTGATCGATCTATTTTACGACGACGACACCTACGTGTTTGCACGTCAGGATAAGAACGGAGACTGTGATTGTCGTCTTTAATCGTGCCGACAAGGAAAGAAAGATAACTGTAGTCGCATGAGCGTCCATCGGCTTGACCGGATGGCGCTGAGGTGTCGCCTGTAATTGGACACGTCGGGCGGCGAAGTCGCATCGCGAATAGTCAGGCGATCCTGACTTTGGCGAAGACCTCGGCATCGGCCTTTGCAGTTCACCAGGATTTCGGCGGCGCCCGTTGCGACGAACAACCCTATGAACTTCCCCAGAGCCAGCAGCGCATTTTGCTTCACCCGACTTCGTTGCCAGGGCCTTTTGGCATTGGCGACCTCGGGCCCGAGGCTTATGCCTTTGCGGATTTTCTCGAAGCCGCCGGCCAAAGCCTTTGGCAAGTGTTGCCGCTTGGGCCAACCGGATACGGCGATTCGCCCTACGCGTGCTACTCAGCGTTTGCCGGCAACGCCCTGCTCATCAGTCTCGACGAACTCGTCCGCGAAGGTTTGCTCACGAAAGACGATGTCGCAACGATGCATCCATTCGCGGCTAACCGCGGTCGAGTTTGACGTGGTTCACCGATTACAAAGAATCGATGCTGCGCATTGCGTTTGACGCGTTCAGGCTCGCGGCAAACTCCGAACTCAAAGCTCCTTTTGCAGATTTTTGTCGGGAGCAGTCTGCCTGGCTCGACGACTACGCCTTGTTCCGCGCGCTAAAGAATATTTACAACGGCAAGGCCTGGAACCAGGTGGCAGCCGGAGTTGCGCGCGTCGAAACGTGGCATCGCTGGAGATGCTTCGCTCGCAGTCTTTCTTCAGCCAGTGACATCGAGGCGCAGAAGTTCTTTCAATTCCTATTCTTCAGGCAGTGGTTTGCGCTTCAAGGCTCACTGCAACCGGCGCGGCATTCAGTTGGTCGGCGACATTCCGATCTTTGTGGCCCACGACTCAGCCGACGTTTGGACCAATCCGGATCAGTTCAAGCTGCAACGACGGATGGCAGTCCGATTGTTGTAGCCGGCGTGCCGCCGCGATTACTTCAGCGCCACCGGTCAGCTCTGGGAAATCCGCTTTATAACTGGGACCGCATGCTGCGCGGACGGATTCAAGTGGTGGATCGAGCGCGTGCGCGCGACGCTAGCGATGTTTGATATCGCGCGCATCGATCACTTTCGCGGGTTTGCCGCGTGTTGGGAAATTCCCGGCGGCGACAAAACCGCGGAACGTGGGCGTTGGGTTGAAGCACCTGGCAGGGAACTGTTCACGGCGATCAGAGCCGCGCTGGGCCAGTTGCCGATTATTGCCGAGGACCTGGGCGTGATCACGCCGGACGTCGAATCGCCTGCGCGACGATTTCGGTCTGCCCGGCATGCGCATCCTGCAGTTTGGTTTCAGCAGCGATTCTAAGAACATCGATCTGCCGCACAACTATCACCAGAACGTCGTGGTCTACACCGGGACTCACGATAACGACACGGCGGTTGGATGGTTCACCAGCGTTGCCGGCGCGGGCTCGACGCGCGACGCCGCGCAGATCGAGCGTGAAAGAGAATTCTGCTTGAAGTACTCTGGCGACCGACGGCGAAGAAATTAACTGGGACTTCATTCGCGCGGTGCTGGCTTCGGTCGCGAACACAGCCATCGTGCCTTTGCAGGATGTACTGGGCCTGGGCACGGAGGCACGCATGAATCTTCCCAACAGCACTGAAGGAAACTGGTCGTGGCGCTTCAAGGCTGGAGAGCTGACAAACGAAATCGCGGCACGTTTGAGAGCGTTGAGTGAGTTGTATGGAAGAGCTTAACAGACAAGCTCAGCCCAGCGGATGGATCAGGTCCAGTCCACAAAGCCGATGGATCGAATCCAGTCCGCGCGACGAATGAGTAGCCCAGCGATTTATCGCTGGGGTCAGGCACGACTTTTCCATCCAGAGTCCGCGAAGCGGACGACTGGCACGTGTTGCCGGGAGGTCACTTTAGGATCTTCAGTCGCCGCTTCGCGGACTCCCTGATCCTAATTGATCCTGATCCCAGCACTGAAGTGCTGGGCTACTCTCAACAGTCCGTTCCACGGACTGCAGTCGCCGGTCTGCGGCGTTTGTCATTCCTGGATGATCTTGCTTGGAAGCGTCTCGGTTTGGTTTCTCGCAAAACGCACCTCAGGTGCTCAAAGTTGAGCCGCCAAGCTGGTGGGCCGGAAGTTCGGTCAACCCGATACGGCTGCTGATTCGCGGCAGCAATCTGAAGGGCGCGCGCGTGCAGCCGGTCGGACGCGGTTTGCAGATCGTAGGGGACCCAAGGCCAACGAACGAGGAACGTATTTGTTTGTTGACGTCGCAATCGAGCCACGCGCCAACCTGGACCGCGTCAACTAACAATTACAACCGCGGACGGCATCATGCACGCGCCGTTCGAAATTCTGCCGCCGCTCGACCGCGCCGGCCGGTTCCAGGGTTTCTCGCCGGCGGACGTGATGTACCTCATCATGATCGACCGCTTCAGTGACGGCGACCGGACCAACAACGATCCACTGCAATCCCGCGGCATCTACGATCGTCGGAACAAGTTTTACTACCATGGCGGCGATCTTCAGGGCGTGATCGATCGCCTGCCCTATCTCAAGCGACCTGGGAGTCACCGCCATCTGGCTTACGCCGTGGTATGACAATTACGATCATCCGAACGAGATTGAACTCAAAGACGGCAAGCCGAGCACCGGCTTCCACGGTTACAACCCGCAGGACTTTTACCCGTCGAGGAACACTTCGGTACGCTCGCGAAAGCTGCGCGAGCTGGTTGAGGCTGCGCATCGCTCCGGCATCAAGATCATTCAGGACGAAGTTGTAAATCACACCGGCCCTTACCATCCGTGGGTTGACGATCCGCCCACGCCGACGTGGTTCAACGGCACGAAAGCAAACCATCTGCAAGAATGTTTTTCAAACCTGGGTGCTGCACGACCCGCGTCCGGTTGAGGAATTGAAGCGTGAAACAATGGAGGGTTGGTTCCTCGACTTCCTTCCCGATCTCAATCAACACGACCCGGAAGTCTCTCGCTACCTGATTCAAAACACGCTGTGGTGGATTGGCATCGACCGGGCTCGACGGCATTCGCATGGACACCTGGCAGTATGTGCCCAACAGTTTCTGGCGCGATTGGAACGCGGCTTTGAAGCGTGAGTTTCCGAAGTTCAAAGTGGTCGGCGAAGTGAAAGACGGCGACGTGGTCCACACTTCTTTTTCCAGGGCGGCCGGGTGCGCTTCGACGGCGTGGATTCCGGTCTCGATTCATTGCTTGATTTCCCGCTCTTCTATCCGGTGCGCCGCGCGTTCGCCGAAGGCCATTCGGCTTGATGAAATTCCGAAGACGCTCGCCAAAGATTATCTCTACAACAATCCGGAGATTTTGGTGACGCTGCTCGGCGGACACGACGATGGCCGCTTCATGAGTGAAACGGGAGCAACCATCGCCGGGCTGAAGTTGGCGAAACGCGTTTCTGCTGACCACGCGCGGTGTGCCGCAGCTTTACTACGGCGACGAGATCGCGATGACCGGTCCGGACGAGCCTACGACGCGCGGCGATTTTCCCGGCGGTTTCCCCGGCGACGAGCGAAATGCGTTTTCGCAGGCGGGACGGACGAGACAAGAACAGGAATTGTTTGACTTCATTCGCAAGTTAGCGCATTTGCATACTGAACTCGATCCGCTCAGTCGGGGTGCAGCTGGTCAATCTCTACCTCCTCAGGTCAGCAGTATGCCTACGCGCCGCACGGTGCCGAGGTGGGCAGTTGTGGTTGTTATCAACAACGAAACAAAGCCGGACCTTGGTCACGTTTGACGTGGCCGTTGCCAGTTTGGCAAATGGCACGGGGCTGGTTGACCGTTTGGGTGCAAGCAAAGACGTTCAAGTTGAGAATGGAAAAATGAGTGTGGCCCTGCCGGCGCGTTCAGCAGCGGTCCTTACGCGGAAGTGACGGCGATGAAAACAAAGCCGCTGGCTGAACAAGTTGCGATCGTTACCGGCGGCGGCACGGGAATTGGTCGCGCGTTTACCGAGGCGCTGGCAGCGGCTGGCGCGCGGGTGGTGATTGCTTCGCGTCGCGAGGAAGTTCTGCACCGCAGTGCCGGTGAAGATCAACGCGGCGCTTGGCAGCCGAGCGAGTTTTCCTTATCAGTTCGACATTCGCGAGCGCGCGCAAGTTGAAGCGCTGGTGGCCGACGTCTTTGGCCAGATGGCAATCGATTGACCTGCTCATCAACAACTCCGGCCTGGCGGTTCCCGAGACGGTTGAAGAGATCACAGACTGAGGGTTGGGACACGGTGATGGAGACTAACCTGCGCGGCGTCATGCAACTGGTGCGCGCGACCCTGCCGCACATGCGCCGGTGACTTCGGCGACATCGTGAACGTCTCGTCGCAGGCCGGCAAGCACGGGTACGCCGACGTGCCATCGTATTGTGCGTCGAAGTTTGGGCTGCTGGGTTTCGCCGAAGCGCTCCGCGATCACGTGCGCAAGGCAGGTCTGAACATTCGCGTCTTCAACTTCTGTCCGGGGCTGGTTGATGTGGAAAACAAGCGGACCGGATCAAACGCCGCGCGCCGGTTTCATTCACGTCGCGAACCTGGCGCGCACACTGATGTACGCGCTCTCGCTCGATCGGAATGTGGTGCTGGAGGATGTCAGTCTCTACGCGCGCTAGGCCAGTGAACTGACAGGCGGAAATCGGAAAGCGCTACAGTAAGTCCTACTGGCTCATGGAGGGCTACTGATGCAAAAACCACGCTTGAGCTTCTGGCAGATCTTCAACATGAGTTTTGGCTTCATGGGGATTCAGTTTGGCTGGGGCCTGCAACTCGCCAACATGAGCGGCATCTATACCTACCTCGGCGCGAAACCCGAACAGGTACCCATTCTCTGGCTGGCCGGACCGGTAACCGGTTTGCTGGTCCAACCGATCATTGGCCTCGATGAGCGATCGAACCTGGAATCGCCTGGGCCGTCGTCGCCCCTATTTCCTGACCGGCGCCATCCTCGCCAGCATCGCGCTCTTCTTCATGCCTGATTCATCCGCGTTATGGATGGCCGCGGGCCTGCTCTGGATTCTGGACGCGAGCATCAACGTCAGCATGGAGCCGTTTCGTGCGTTTGTCGCCGACAAGCTCAATGTCGATCAGCGAACTGCCGGGTTCGCCATGCAGAGTTTCTTTATCGGCATCGGTGCGACTTTGGCAAACGGTCTCCCTTACATTTTCCGCAGCCTGGGCGTTGATGAGCGCGCCGTCAACGCCGCCAGCCAGGCGGTGCGAGTCATTCCCGCGAGCGTGAGCTATTCGTTCAAGATTGGCGCCGTTGTGTTTTTGTTGTGCGTGCTCTGGACTGTCTTCACGACGAAAGAATATCCGCCGGACAACATCGAGGAGTTTGAGCGGCAGCGACGGGAGACTTACGGCGATGCCACCGGGCTTGGAAAGATACTGCGGATTGTCAGCGAACTGTTGCGCGAGATTTCCAGCGCCATGCGAGAAATGCCGCGCACGATGAAGCAACTGGCGGTGGTGCAGTTCTTCACCTGGCTGGGTCTGTTCTGCATGTGGATGTTTTTTGGCTTGATGACTTCCTACCACGTCTTCGGCGCGGCGAATGAAAAGGATCCGCTTTTACTGACGGTCAAGCCTGGGGCGGTAACGCGTTTGCGATTTATTCGATCACCTGCTTCGTGGTGGCGTTTCTGCTGCCGCCGCTGGCTCGCGCCACGCAGCCGGAAAACGGTCCACGCTGTCTCGCTTCTGTGTGGCGCGCTCGGTCTCCTTTCGGTTTATTTCATTCACGACAAGGGCATTCTGTTGCTGACGATGATCGGCGTGGGAGTCGCGTGGGCTTCAATCCTATCGATGCCTTACGCCATTCTTTCGGGCGCGTTGCCGGCGGCGCGCATGGGTGTCTACATGGGCATCTTTAATTTCTTCATCGTCATCCCTGAGATCATTGCGTCGTTTGCTTTTGGTCCGGTCATTCGCGCGGTCTTCGGACGGAACAATCCAAACGCTCCGATGTTCGTGGTGATGGCGGGCGGCGTCTTCCTGACGCTGGCGGCCCTCAGTGTGCTTTTGGTGCAGGATGTCGCTGATAAGAACGCGGACGGCGAAGCAGTCATTGAAGCCGACGCGCACGAACTATTTACTGTTCCGGCGTCGGTGCAACCGGTGCCGAGTACCGGATTGACGGATAAGGAATAAGGGGCGCATGAAGAGATCATTGATTGCTTTAGTACTAGGTCTGCTCCTTTTCTCATCGCACCCACTTGAGAATGCAGCGCGGCAGGGCCCAACCCAAAGCCCGGCGAAGGAGCAGGCCCGTCCGACGCGCGACTGGGTGCGCGACGGCGTGGTCTATGAAATCTTTCCGCGGCAGTTTTCGCCGCAGAGGAAACTTCAACGGCATCACGGCGCGTCTCGACGATCTGAAAAATCTCGGCGTGAACATTCTCTGGCTGATGCCGATTCATCCCGCCGCCCCCTGTTATGCCTACGTTACGCTACAGCCAATACAGCTTGGGCTTAACCAATTGTATTTTCGCTGATTTTTACTTCTTCGCCCAGCATCACCTGTTTCAGCACCGCTGACGCCCCACTCAGCCTGTTGATTTTACCTGTAATTGCCGCTCTTTCTTGCCGCCCCAGGGATCTTTTATCACACCGCTAATAACATTTAATTTACAAGCTTTAAACGCTTTCTGCTTCGGAAAAACAGAAGCAAGCAGATGCCCGTCGCGTTGGTGCGCATCATTTGTATCGATAGAACTGATTGCTGCCTTCAATTGAATCTGCAGCAGCGCTGAAGTTTGTTCCGTCTGTTTCACTCTGCAGTGAAGTTTTTGAATAGACCCTGCCACGTTAGTAATCATCAGGTGTTTAATCTAAAACCCAACGTGCTGTGCGTGGGATCGATAAGCCATTTTGTGCGTGCCATAATTTTACTTTTTAGATGCTAAGTTGCGTCAAAAGAAGGGTGAATACCAATGACAAAAAGCAAAAAAAAAAATTGTGACAAAAATCAAGGGGCAGGCCAACAAAGGGTGTTCCAGGTTTTATTATGTTGTTTTCAGTTACAAGTTCTTAATTCTTTTCCAAACCACATCCTGGCCATTCCGGCGTTCATTCATTAGCATATTTTGATTCTCATCTTTTTACAAATATTTTCTCCCCTTGTGTCTTTTTCTAAAAAAACATTTTCAGTTTCCTGCAAACAAGGGTTCTCTGCTTCTGTCCTTTTTTTTTGAATGAATAGAGTGTCGTCAAGCTGATTATGCATGTAATGCTGTCTGTCAATTTGTAAATTCGCATATTTTTTAAAATTGAATTGTTAATTTTCAAAGCAACCGGCAATTGAGGTATTTCAAAACCTGCGATGCTACTATTTTCCAGGATGTATCTGTTTTAATGTAGGTATTTAAAGTCGAGTAAGTAGTGTGAAGAAAAATAACTTCATATTCGTCCGCTACACATAATGGAACCGTCGCGATGTTATTTTTAAAAAACGAAATGAAGGGTTTATAACTTTTATATATCCCGAAAACCCTTTTGGCAAAGGTCCAAACGTGGATAAAAATTCCTTTTATTATACCCGGTTCCATCTTCGGTAATTAATTATAAAATAACTGTCATCAAGATATCTATTCCATAAAGCAGTATCCGCTGAAGGAATAGCGTCTAAGAGTTGCTGTTCAATCCTGATGATTTGTGAGCTGTATTGTATACTGTCGTTATAACTAGACTCGCGGCAAAGCTTTGCGGCTATCAATATATAGATGCACAGAAAATAAAATTATGTTTGAAATTCATTTGATTATTTTTTATGGCCATTAAATTTGTTTTTTACCAGCGTTAAGATAATTTAGGTCGATTCTATTTACTTCTCTCATTGCCGGATAAAATATTCTTATTCATTTGCTGACTTAAATTTTTAAACTTATCGTCTGCAACAGTTAAAAGGTCAATAGTTAATTGAAGCGCAATTTTTCAGATCGAGGGGTTTTTAGCAATTGTGTCTTTTTCAGACAATTCTGAGTGGTGATTTTTTTATAGGGTTCAATTTCCAGTCCGCTGTAGAGTTTTCCTGCTGTTATTACTTATTCTCTTTTTTCAATCACAAATTTTTAATCGGCGTTTATACATTACCATATTTTGTTTCTCGTCTTTCCGTCTTCGGTGATAAAAAATAATTGTCATCAGAGATCTCCTCCATAATGCAGTATCGGCTCAGGAAATTTATCAAATGTGTTGGACAATTTTTTTGACAGGACGGACGGCGAGTAAATAAGTATTTATCAATTTATCACTTTTGCATGATAATATGTATTGCCTTCTCTTTGCGCAATTCAGCGGAAATTGATATTTTTTGAAGACAGCACTTCATAAGCCCAGTCCTTTCAATTCTTACCCCGGATCGATTGATATTTTCTTCAAACCCTATTTTGTTACAATGCAAAAAAAAGAAGAAAAATTCATTTGGAATAACACCAAGGCCAAAATAATCGTTGCCACAGCTTTTGTAGCCGGCGCTGCCAAGCCTTTTTTAGCAACGCTGAGAACAATTATTAATTTTCTTAAAGATGTAATATCTCGCAAAAAAGTGGAGGTGGTAAGCGTCTCTTTTTCAGGAAATGACAGTCTCGATATTAAATTAAGGAATACCGGTGAAACAGTTTCTATTTTGAAAACTATCGTAATTTCCCTATCAAAAATCGTTGGCTGCTTTCTGCCTGATGCGAGACGAATCAAAAAAGTTTTCTTGTTGTTGATTCGAGATATGATATTGAAATCGACACGTCAATCCAGACCGGGAACTGTCATTGAAAAAAGCAATTTCAGAGCAACTCGAACCCAATAAGGCGAGTCGCTTTTTGACTGCATTTTGGCCCTCTCCAAAAGATCTTTCCTGCAGCTATGTTTACCTGGCAGATCTTACTATTCTTTGCGACGAGGACAAATAAGGCGAAACTCAGAACAAAAATCTTTTATTTGCCCTCATCGATCATTCCGGAATCTATTTTAAACAAGGCGAAGCCGGTAGTAGTCCGGCAAATCTTTTCGGCTGTTCAGGATATTGAGCAACATCACTCCCGGTATACGCAGCGCAGCGGTTATCAGTTTAATCGACATGATTAAAAAAGGTAAAATGAAAATATCTATGTCTCGTCATTTCTCCAATGATCGATAATTTTTCTCCATCGGTTGCGCAACCCCGTTATGCGTTGGTGATAGGGCGATGCTGACTATACATATGGCACGAGTTTGCGAAATCCCGGAAATAGGCGCACATACGACTTGCGCTCAGTCTCGCTGATTGCGGCTTTAAAGCGATCGTTAAAGGTTAATTTGAAGCTTGCTGACTTCAATACCGTAATCGACGAATTTTATAGGACCATAAAAAAGACTCCGTGCGTGACGCCCTTCTTTTTATTCATGGTCCTTGGCATTCAGCATGAAGAGTGAAAACTACCTGATACCTGTTGACGCAAATATAATATCGGGTCGGAGGGCGATATCACAAATACCAATGTATTCCCTTGCAGTTGATTTTATCTCAAAATGGGAGGACGCAAATACAAGAATAACACCAAATATTATCATCCTTGATGCCTGTAGAAAAGATCCTTTTTCCGAAAAGGATGGTCAAAAGAGCAATGACAAGGATGGCCTTGCGGGTATTAGTCGCACTCCTTCACAGTCATTTATAGCGTTTGCGACTGCTCCACTAACAGTTGCGGCAGATGGAAAAAGGAGCCAATAGCCCTTATACCGCTGCTATTGCCAAAGTATATCGGTGAACCAGGAAAAATATTTTTTGAAGCTTTTCGACTTGTATCGATCGAAGTAAGGCGACAGAACCCAAGACAAATACCCTGGAACAACTATTCACTAGATAACAGAATTTTATTTTATAGCTCACCAAAGATTTTCCAACCAGGACGAAGACCGATGGAATTTCTGGTTGCGGAGGACTGCATTTTTCTGGCATATTGATAAAAACAAAATTGGAAGTTGTCCCGGTGGTCAAAAATTTAAGATACCTTACGATGAAGGCAGCCGTACTCAAATCAGGGTGATTAGTCAAAAAAGATTCCAGTCTCTATTTTGATACTATCTATAACTACAATCCCGCAAGCAATGCTGGCGATAATTTGATGATTATCCCTCTTAACAACAAAATCATCGACATAACGAAGAAGTGCTCCATTACTTCGATTCAATTCAAATTCAGCATGGTTCGTGCGTTGAAGGCGAGACTTTACTATGGGCACTTCTGCAGGCAACAGTGACGAAGGTCCTAAGCGCACCTTGTACATCTTGACCCTTATTTGATCTCCAAATTTGAGGTTACTCAGCATCAGTACGCAGCCATCATGGGTAGTAATCCGAGTTTCTATCATGACTGTCCGGGTGCCCGGTTGAGAATATTAGTTGGAAAGATGCAGAAGATTTTATCAATACCCTGAATAATTCTAAGAGGAGAGCATTATCGCCTGCCAACAGAGGCAGAATGGGAATATGCGGCATCGGGGAGGTAACAAGTCAGAACATTTTAAATTCAGCGGTAGTGAAAAAACTGGAAACCGTTGGATGGTTTTATGGTAATTCATCCGGCCACCCCCGCAACATTAATACAAAGGCGAATTAATGAACTGGGAATTTCGGACATGAGTGGAAATGTTGCAGAATGGTGTGTGCTGACTGGTATGGCCTTCGTTTTACAATCAAAGCGCCGCCCGAGCAAATCCACATGGCTCCGATACGGGTTCAGAAAAAATTGTCAGAGGCGGATCGTGGAATGATTATGAACAGTTCCGATCGGAACAGCTATCGCGACAAACGCGCTATCATCTCATTCAAGGACAAAACGATCGGATTCAGACTTGCTGCAAAAGTATTGCTAATCAATAACCTCGTAAATCAGCGCAATATGTATAAATTTCTTATCCTCTTTTGGCTTCTTTTGCCTGAGCTTTTTCGATCTACGCGTCACACTTCGCATAGGCTTTACCGGTGGAGGTATTTCAGCAAGGAACTCTCTTAAATGAAAGTCACCGTACAGATTTTTACGATATTATTTTTGTATTACCCGGAAGAAGTAAGCCTTACGAAACGATCGGGTGAATTTAGCTCGCGCATATTCTTATTATTTAGGTCTTACCGCAGATGTTCAGCTAACATACAGCCTGTTTATTAAAGCAAAATTGTTAATCGACAATAAAGTGATGGAAAGAAAACTTTAAAGAAAATGGTCATTGGGATAATGGACTTACGGGACCGCCAAGGGTGCAGGTTTAATGGGCCGATCAGATTCAATTAGTGCAACAGAAATTTTCAAACTTAGTTGCCTGACTTTACCAATATATATCGTGTTTTTATGCACCCTTAAAAGGCAGTAACGCTCTCAATTATTTTTTTGGCGTCGGTGCCTATCTGAGTTGTGGCCTGATTGGCTGCCACTACCGGTTTAGAGGTGAGAGACCCTCGACTTTTCCTCCAGATGTTCTCAGCGACTCTGTTACAGAAGTCAGTTTCCATTCCGGAAACCTGTATAGATCGGCTTAGCATACCACGCCTACACATTTGACTATGGTTTGTCGGCAAATGCGGGCATTGAATTTCGAAATGGATTCTTTGTAGATTTCAGCTACTCCTATGGACTGAAGGGATGTTGTGACCGATCACTACAACCACGTTGATCCATATATTCGCAAAGCTGTTTCACTTTCAAACAGGAATATCGCTTTTTATCTTGGAGTTGGATTTTATTTGAAGAAATAGGTAAAAAACCTTTTTATGGGACATTTAAAATTATTATTTCTTATCATGAGCCAATTTCTGCTATTGAAATTATCTGCCCAGCCAAAAAATCGGTGTTCTCGGTGAATTAATATTTCTTCAGCTTTGCCTCTGAATCAGGATATTGACGGATTTGCCTATAATGGTAGTAATCCGAGCCTCAATCTTCACTACAGCAATTCGAAATCTGTAATCCTCGGTTTCGGAGGAGCGATTATTAATTTTTGTATTCGAATAAATCCCTTTCCGTAAGCAGCGGACTGCAATATATTGAAAAGGGATTTAGGTCACGCAGTTTTATCAATGCGTGATGCAACGATTGATAGTGTAGTTACGTATACAATCTTCAGGATTATAATAACACCTATCGGGTAATCTATTTAGAGATCCCAGTGAATATCGTTTATAGCACGCCGGTAGGGCTCTGGAAAAGCTTTTATCGGTGCAGGACCCACACCGTCTTTTGGAATCAAGGGGACCAAAAGCAGTAAAGGATATTCACAAGATCAGCTTTCTTCGCAGCCGACATATATTGAAAGCAGTCAAAAGTTAACATTCGATAGTCAGTCTGATACTTCCCTTAAAAAGAGTGACCCTCGGAATAGACTTGTTACTTGGATATGAGTTCAGCAATGGAATTTTTCACCGGTTGGCTATGACGTTCGGTGTCACAGGAATATTTCACGGAGCCCCTAAACAAAATTTCAGCTTATTTCAATTTGGTGTTGGCTATATTTTTAGGCATGTCAGAAATAAAAAAAATGATCTCTCAAATGATCGTATTCTTTTTCCGAAATCAGTTAATGGTTTTATAGTGTCGACAAGTCAATCTAAAGACTGAATTTCAAAATATGGATTGTAAAACTCTTATATCCTTCCCTTCTCAGACGAGTCTCCGCCTTCGTGATTAAGAAAATTTTACTGATTCGCGGGACTCGTCGTTTTATTATCAATTTATTCTTCTTGATAAATCTATATCCTCCAATTCCATGAAATTTGTAACTGCATATATTGCCTGCTCTCCCGTAATATAATATTTCGCTGAACTATCGATATAATCCACCGGACTTTCTACCAATTTCCATTTGCTCCGTACAAGGATTATCATGCATATAATCCAGCGCTTTTGATTAATCAGTGGCGAGACTCTCGCCTGAGAAATAAGATGAATCTCTTTTAACAATCAGTCTTCCATCGCTTCAAACTCATCATCGCAGCAAATGTCCGCTTCAAGGTTTTACTTAGTCCGTAACAGGCATTCCAGAACTTGACTACTGCTCGTGAAATTATTTTTGAGTCATGTTCACCAAAATTAAAAACTATAAACGGCATTCACGTGCTGTATTGATTAGATTTTTGCAGTCAAAGGTTTTTCACATTCTTGACTTGACAAAATCGTTAATGTCGGATTTGAGGAAATAGTTAAGAAAATAATTATCAGTCCGGGAGCCTATTACCATTCAGGTGAACAGAACTAACGATCCCAAACGTAGGGGAGATGTCAATGTACGAGACAAAAATAATACTGACTGAACTTTGCGAAACGGATCGTGTTGATCTGCAAAAATATGACGACTGCATTTGAGGCTACCAAATGTATGGTTGCGCGCAATTTACCATCTTTCCACGACCAGCTTTTTAACGCCCACTACACTATTTGTTGCCATCCAATATACGCAAATGGCGTAAAGCCCCTGAACTGCAAAACTGGGAATATGCATGAGCTCTGACCGGCATGTGTGCGGTAATTGTCGCCCTCTCCTGCTCCGTCAGCTTTCGACCCCAACACATTGGCTCAGCTGAAAGAGTGCCAAATTGCCTGGCGGCAGCTCATTGGGGTGAATGTGCTGACTACATCATAGAAAACGGGATCTGGAAAACCCTCTTTATCTTCTTGAGTTTTGTCCAGGGACCACTCTTGTAAAAGCCTAAAAATCGGATCCGGCCGAAGTTTTTTGTGAGCAATACGTTGCTTTGTTGGCGAGATCGAGCGCTGCCATAAATTTCATGATTTGTGCGCGACGGCGACGCATTCCATGTTTCGGGGATCAACAATAAAATAAGCATCTGCATACACCGACAACTGCTTACCATATATTTGCCATACTCATTTACCGCAGCCCCGATTGAGGTGAATTTCGGCGGCGGTCCTGAAATGGTTGCCAGAAAGGAGGTCATCCCTGGTCGTGATATCACCGCTTTATACCCGGTTGCTGGCAGCTGGATTAGAATGCGCCAAAGATCCCGGCATCACCGGCTACCAGGTCGCCGCCGGGAGTTAGCGCGGGGATTGCGAATTGTCATTTCGTTGTTGCTGTGGATCATCCGGCAATTCTCCCGAGGTCAGTGAGGCTTTTCGGCACCACCCATTCGTCGTAAAGCGGATCAAAAGTGATTCCCGTCATTAGTAACCGTATACCCATAATCGTCAGGAGCAATCACCAGGCCGGGTGATGGGGTTGGCGGGTTGGGGCGCAGTCGGGCGGCTTTGCTGAAGAATTGATCCATGAACAACAAATACCTTCATCGCGGAAGCATCGACAGCGGAGTTGGTCTTCATTCATGGGAGATTATAATAAAGCCGGTTGGCTTTCCTGGCACAAGCGTTGGCTAGCATGCGCACTACCGCCGGGTGCCGGTTGTTCACTGTTGTTACCACGGGCACCATTAGCCGGAGTGGAAATTTCGTTACCGACAACCGCCTGATAGGTAGAGAAAGTCCATAAAGCAAGACCGCTTTACGTCCCGCATATTTGTAGATAGCAATATACTGCTGAGAATTCGCCCCGTCCGGTGTCATCTAGTTACGTAATGCAACCCATTCGGTTCCTAATGACACGGCCACCAGATAGAGCAATACGTAATGGAAACGGCAC
>ERZ1370068.2328-contig-1484_pt1 | contig 28056 bp, 43 predicted proteins | sample MGYA00561227_ERZ1370068 | MGnify/ENA primary metagenome ERZ1370068 (study PRJEB38410, sample SAMEA6850437) | metagenome | study: Metagenomic assessment of the ecological functions of the soil: analysis of the soil microbiota associated with the...
GGTAATACTTCACGTTCAGTTACGTATTGCTGATCCGCGCGCCTCGTTCAGACGTTCCGCCCGCCGCCGGTCAAAAACGGTAGCCGAACGAGAACCCGACCGCGACGCCGGCGGTAGCTGGGCGTTGCGCCGTACCCGGCGTCAGAGCGTGCTCCTCCACGCGCGCCCCAGTCCTGAACCCAGCTGAGCCGGCCCTGTCCCACGATGCAGTGTGCTGCTCTGCTTGTCGCGTGACGGGCCGATGCCGGCCTCGGCCTCGATGCTGGCGCCGGTCGGAAACGAGCGAGCGTAGCGAACGAAGCCCGATGCGCCGTCACGAGCCCCTCGGGCGCGTAGTAGAGGGGTAGAGCTCGTCCTACTGTCGCCTAGATCGAGGCGGCCGCCGGCTGCGATCCGGAACCCTCTTCAGAGACATCGACGAGTCGCGTCGGCCCAGCCGTACACCGATGGCGTTTCCGTCGGTGAGGTCTCCATTACGCGACATTGGACCCGCGATCTCCAGGTGCGGCCGTAGACGTCGTACAGATCCCTCGCAGCCGCGCCTCCATGATCTCGTCCCGAAGCGCCCCGACCGTCTCGACGTCCGTGACGCCGCACGCGCCGCCGAACCGATGGCCGTCGATCGCGCCCTCGAGCCGTGACCTGGCCTTCGAGCGTTTGGACCCCGTCGCCGAGCGAGCGCCAGCGCAGCCAGCCCCGGGCCTGACGCGGCGCGAGCCGACCCAATCCGCGCCGATCGTCCCTCGAAACCCGGAGAGCGTCGGGAAGGCGTCGTCGCTGAACCGAGCCGTGCCCAAGCTGGCCGACGAGATCGACCGGTGCTTCGAGGCGGGTACCGGCCGGCGGCGACCGACTCGATCGCGTCCCGGTGATCCGAGTCGGCGACCAGCTGCAGATCGGCCCCTGCCTGCGGGTCGGTCTCGCCACGCGAGATCGCTGGCGAGCTTGCGTGCGCGACGCATCGGGCCGCACCCCACGCGGGGCCGGCAGGAAGGGCGTCGCTACGCCCGCCTCGGCCTCGCGCATGAGCTGTTGCTCCCCCTGAGGTCCGCGGCGAGGAGCACGCCCGCCTCGGAGTACGTCCGGGGCTCGTCGCTCGATCACGCGGCGCACGTCCGATTCGGCCTTCCGGAGCTCGGCGTCTCGCCGCATCGAGCTCAGACACCGTCAGCCGCGCCTGCACGGCCGGCAGAGCTCGACGCGAAGATGCGCGGGCAGCCGGTCGGCATCCCATTCGCGCTCGACGGCCAGCCGGTTCAGGAGCAGCCGTGGGCGCTCCCCGGGCACGGAGCGTGTTGTAGCCGGTGGATTCCTGGACGAAGCCGTAGCGATAAAGCTTTCCGAACGCTTGCTCGTTGACGCCGAGCGCGTCCGGCTCGGCTGCCGCCGTGGAGGCTGCCCCATCTCCGAGAAGGGGAAGGCGTAACCGACGACCGGCGTGGCCCGGGAGGTTGTCGGTGAGCCGCTTCAGGCGGGTTTGCGTAGTCTCCTTCGACGCGCGCCGCGAACTCGTCGTGCGTCTCCAGGCGGTTCTCGTCCGCCAGCCACTGCCGGTTGACCAGGAATTCTGCGAGCGCACCCTGCCATCCACCGGGATCGGGTCGTGACGGCGAGATGCCCGTGCGCCTGGAAGTCCCACCGGCCGGTCGCGGCGAGCCGCATTCAGGGTCGCCCAGTCGGTGCTGAACGCGCTCTCCTCCGCGATGCGGACCGTCGGGACGAACATCGTGGCCTTCATGCTGAGCCGGGCCAGCACCGGATCCGCATACCGGAACGAATCGGAGCGGGCGTCGTCGAACGTACGATCGCAATGGGCTGTGGCGGGGAAAAGGGATGCGTCCGGAAACCATCGCGTCGAGATCGGAGACGGTGATCGCAAACGTACCCCGCTTCGTGGATCGCCTCCATCTCGTCTCTCAGAATCGCGCGAGCGAGACGTTCAACGACCGCGTCGTGCTCGCCGATCCCGTGATAGAGCAGAATCGGAAGCTCCACCCGTGCCCGCGGGGGTGTGATGATCTTGCGGCGCAGCTGCGCCGCTTCCGCCCGGCGTCCCATGTCCTCCAGGATCGACGCCTCTTCCAGCGCGCGCTCGTTCCGATCGAGGAAGCCGGGCCCCTTCGCGCGAACCAGCGCCAGCGCTTCGTCGAAGCGTCCGACGCCCTACGGGGAATGGACCTCTCCCGTCGAAGGACGGGTTTCGATTGCGGCCCAAGCGATCACCCAGCGTGCGGTACGTCGTCAGCGCCCGTGCGGCATGCCCGCGTGCCAACTCGTTCTCGGCCTGAAGGAGGCCGATCTCCGGCGAGCGCGCGTGCCGCGCGAACGCGAGATCGAGGACGTCCGCTTCGGCGCGGAACTTCTCCATCTTCTGGTACGTGCGGGCGAGCGACGTCCAGTAGGCGACTGCGCTGGGGAAGCGGTTCGTCAGCTCGCGATACAACCGGACCGGTCGCCGCATCGTCCTCGCGGATCGAAGCGTCCTCGGCCAGGAGCCTGAGGATCGGCTCCGTCGCCGCCCCACGGCCGACCGCCGCCGTGGCTTCACGGATCGCCTGTTCGAAGGCACCGGTCTCGTACAGCGAGCGGAGCCAATAGTGCATTGCACGAGGGGGACTCTCCTCCCATGTCGATGACCTTCCGCCACTGAACCCCGGCCGCGGGAAAGTCGAGGCTCCGCCAGAGCGTCTCGCCGTAGACCGTTTGCACCGCCAGGTCGTCCGGGTAGCGGCCCGCGAGCGTTGCCGAAAGCTCGCGCGTGACGGAATTTGCCGTCCGCGAGGTAGGCCTTCGTGAGAAGGACGTTGGGTCGAGAGGCGTCTCCATCAATGACCAGCGCGGCGCGTGCATGATCGATCGCCTTCGCCGGGGCGCCGTGCTGCAGCTCGAGCCGGCCCAGGAGCTCGTGAGGCTCGGCGAGCTTTGGATAAGCGGCGGCGTAGCGCGCCCACACGCCGCGGACGCCCTCCCAGTCGCCGGTCGCGCCAGAGTGCCCAACCTGCATCGCGCAGCGCAGCCCGGTTGCTGGGGTCGGCGGCCAGGGCTTTCCGGTAGAACGCGACCGCCTCGCTGTCGCTTCCCGCCCGGTAGGCGGCGCCGCCCCTCGCGGCGTACAGGCGCGCGAGCGCCACGTTGGCCGGGCCGCGTGAACCGGATCCGAGGCGACATCCTCGAACACGCGCTGACCGCTTTCGATCGCATCGTGGCGGATGAACAGGTCGGCCATCCGAACCGCATCGTCCTCGCTCGCGCCTCCGGTCTTGAACATGTCGCGAATCGCTCGGGCGGCGCCACCGGCGTCGCCGCCGTCGAGCGCGATCGAGGCGAGGGCGTAGTACGCCGGTCGCGCTGCGAGGGTCGGCGGCGGCCGCGCGCGCGTACGCGACGCGCGCTTCCGCGGTCCGCCCTTGGTCGAGACTCGGCGTCGCCGACGGCCCGCCAGAGGGCGGCGGGATTCTGCGGCGTCGCGCTTCAGGGCTTGCTCCCAAGCGGTCACCGCGGACGCCCCGTCCCCGGCTCGCCTTTGAGCCCAGCCGAGATTTGACGAGGTACACCGTCTTGTCGGAGATCGAAGGACAACGCGCTCCGATAGAAGGCGACGGCGTCGGTGAAACGCTCCGCGTGAAAGGCGTCGTCTCCCCGCTTCGCGAGGACGCGCCCCAGGCGCATCGTGATCGCGCCGTTCCGGATCGGACCCCTTCGCGAGTGCCGCGCGAAGCACCGCTTCCGCCGCATCGAGCCGCCCGCGCGGATTCCTCGAGATCCGCGAGCCTGACCGTCGCCTTCGTCCCGCGCTCGCCGGCGGAGGATCGCCTTGTACTGCGCCGCGGCGTCATCGGGGCGACCGAGCTTCTCGTAGGCCTGGCCCAGCCGGAGACGGACGTCGTTCTGCTCGGATCGGAGCGCGAGGCTCCGCTCGAGCGCGGCCGCGGCGTCGCCCCACGCTTCGTCGGCGAGCTGCACGTCACCGACGGCGTTCCAGCAATCGACGTTCTTGGGCTCGAGCTTCAAGACGGTGCGCCACACGCGAAGGGGCCTCGCGATCGTCGCCGAGACGATGTTGCGCCCAGCCGATGTTCTCCCACGCCTTGGTCAGGGACGGATCGAGATCGACCGCGCGCCTGAAGCTCGACAGCGCGTCTTTGAACATTCCCTGCTTGTACCGCGCGACCCCGTCATCCAGAGCCTGCTGGCCCGGCGATCGCCCCCAGGCGGGAGCGTTTGCGGCGAGCGCGATCGCGACGAAGGCGGACAACCGCTTCACGATGTCACCAGCACGAAGCGCCGGCGGCTTCGCCTCAGGAGCGTCCCGAGCTCGCGGGCCGCGTCCTTCCAGCGCGGTGCCTCATCCGGTCGCACCGCCTTCAGGTCGAAGCGGACGCCGGCCCACCCCTCGCGCGCGATCCGCGCCGGAAGCTTCTCGCATCCAGGCTTCCGTCGCGCGGTCCGGGCGCGACCCCGCGGCGACCGCGACCGTCGGCACGATGTCCCAGAGCGTAGCGCCGGCCCAGAATTCGGAACAGATCCCGGATCGAAGGTCGATTCGCGGATCGTCATCCCGTCGAGCCGGACCCACGGCGGGCTCAGCGCCGCGATCTGCTCGGCGTCGGCGGTCAGCGCGGCGACCTCGCGGGCTTCGGGCGCCGTGGAGACGACCTGAACCCGATACGCGTACGTGAACCGAGCGCGACGTGCTCCACCGTCAGCGAGGCTTCACCCTCCCCGCCGTAGGCGACGAGGGCCGACCTCCCCGCCATGCGTCGGGGAGCACGACGGGTGTGGCGGCGATCGGACGGCCATCCCATCGCACCGAGACGCCCGCCCCCGCCTGACGATCCGCACGACGTGGGCCCCGCGCCGGGTTCCAGGAAAGTCGGCGCGCGCAAGGACGTCCGGCGGACGTCCCGCCGTCCGCTCTTGCACGAAGAGCGATCCCTCGGCACCCACCGAACCGCCACTCGCGGCCGGGGACGCTTCCGGGTTGCACGATCCAAAACTCTCCGCTCGTCGCGCGGACCCTCGCTTCGAGCCACCAGTCGTCGGCCCACCGTGCCGTCGGGATCCAGATCTCCGCTCGCGGCCGGCCGGCCAGCCGGACGCCTCCGCCGTCGAGCTCGATGACGCCCTCTCCGGCGACCCACGCGGTCGCGCCCGAAGCGACGGGATCGCGCGATCGCGAGCTCCGTCCGATGGAGGGAGCTCGTCGGCGCTCCACTTCGGGTCGACGCGCAGCCGGCCGATGCGAAGGGGCTCGCTTGCGGGTCGTTCGCCCCCGACCGGATCGTCGGCGAAGCCGAGCCACGGGACGGCAACCCGCTCCCGGGCTCTGCGGTCACCGTCGTCTTCGCACCGGAGCGCGCCGAGCGGTTCGACCCCTCTCGCGGCGCCCACGCCGGCGCTGCGGGAAGCTCGAGCCGGCGGGCGATCAGCCCGGCGCCCGGCGGCCCTCGGGGAGGCGTCCGGCGGGATCCCTTGCATCTTGCTTCGCGGGATCGCCCGACGCGATCTCCCACAACCCGCTCTGCGACATGCGGCGCAGCCGGTCCCAGAAGAGGAACGACACGTCGCGGTTCTCCTGCCGGTCGGTTCGCAGGAACATGACCGCCGGCCACCGCAGCTCGCGAAGGACCGGGTCGGCGGACTCGTACGTGGCGAGGTAACCCTCGTCGAAGCTCACGAGCACGGATTTTTGCGGGAGGCGGCCGGCCCCCGGTAGGCGTCCCGAAGGTCGCGCAGTGTGATCGGTTGCCAACCGGCGGACGCGAGCGCCCGCAGCTGGGCACGCAGCGTGGCTCGATCGAGATTCTTTCCGTCCGGGATGGGAACGACCCGATCGTACGCAAGAGCCACGAATCGGCCGTCGTCCGTTCCGTCAGCGGGCCGGCGTTCGGCCAGGGCGACCCGTCGATTGAGCCATGCGCTCGTCCCCGCCCAGACGACGGCTCCAAGAACGAGGGTGAGGATCCACGTGCGCCGATCCCGGGCGAAGGTTCGTGACTTCAGGCTTCGAGGATCGGTCATGGCGCGACCGCTCGGTTTAGCGCGTGCCCCAGTGGTTCCGTCTCACGGTCGCGAGCGCGTAATACGTCTGCCAGACGAGAACGAGCATGTAGGAAAATGCTGAACGCGAGGCCGTAGACCCAGAGGCTCGTCTTGTGCCGCACGAGGTAGACGAGTCCGTAGAGCCAGCGCCATGAGCGTCGTTCCGTAGACGTACATGTACGAGAACGCCCCGAGGCCGAGGAGCGGCAGCACCAGCGCGACGAAGACGACGGCCGGCGACACCAGGGGAAACACGACGCCCAGATAGAAATAGAACGCCGCGAGCGGGTGCCGCCTCCACATGAACATCGAGGCGAGCAGGCTCTCGCGGATCCACGACTTCTTCCAGCGGAGCTGCTGCTTGAAGAACTGCCGCATCGTCGACGGAACGATCGTCGAGCAGATCGCCGAGCTGTCGTAGATGACCCGCCAGCGGCGAAGCATGAAGTTCGTGAGGCTGCGATCGTCGCCGAACGTCGCCTGCTTGCCGAGGAACGACTGCGCGAGCCACACGTCGAGGGCGTCCATCAGCGGCGCCCGGCGGTAGGCCGCCAGGCACCCGGAGCAGCAGGTCACGGTGGAGAACAACGACTCCGCCGCCTTCACGATCCGAAAGGCGACGTAATAGCGGACCTCCTGCATCTTGGTGAGGAAGTTCTCGCCGGCGTTCTCGGACCTTCGCGTGGCCGCAGACGGCACCCACCTCGGGATCGGCGAACCCCTGGACGATCCGTCGGAAGGCGTCCGGCCGCACGAAGCTGTCGGAATCCACGTACACCACGACGTCGCCGGTCGCCCGGCGCGCCGCGGCGCCCATGCCGTGACGCTTCCCCCGGTTCTCCTCGAACCGGATCAGCTCTGAGCGCAGGGTGCCGCGCCCGCGCCGTCGTCATCTCGTCCCACGTTCTATCCGTCGAACCGTCGTCCACGGCGATGACCTGAAGGCGATCGCGCGGATAGTCGCTCGCGAAGATGCAGTCGATGGTCCGTCCGATCGAGGCTTCTTCGTTCTTGCAAGAGAGCGCGACCGTGATCGGGGGCCGCCAGCCCACGTCCGGAGGCGGGTTGTAAAAACACGCGAGCGCGATGCGGGAGAGGATGTAGCTCGAGATGAGGATGCCGTAGAGATTGACGACCGGGTGGTACCAGAAATAGTAGATGTTCGTTTCCGCGCAGCCAAATCACATGACCGGCCGCGGCGCAGGATCAGCGCGACGCCCACCCAAGGAAGCACCAGATCGAACAGCGAGAGCAGCCAGAGCTTGCGCGCCTGGGGAAACTCAATGGCGTACGCGTGCTCGGTCATTTCCTCCGAGACCGCCCGCGACGGCGATCTCCCGCACGACCCGGCCTCGAAGGCTCTTTTTTCGCGCGCAGCTCGCTCGGGAGCGCGTTCAGGTCCCGGAGCGACGGGGCTCACGCGAGGCGAGATCCACTCGCCGCATTCCAAGCGACGATCGGTTCTGAATGTGCGCCCCGGCCGCTGCGTGACGTCAGTGGTGAGGCCGTGTCCGCGTGGATCCCGCGGAAAGCGCAGCGACGAGCGGAAGTCGAACGGAATGCCGACCGCGGCCCGCGGCGCACGCCGCCGCTCCGCGCCAGGGAACGGTGCGTGATGCGTCGGGCCGGCGTCTGCGCGTGGTGCCCCCATCACGCCGTCATCGGATGTTCACGCGAGTCCTCGTGCCTAGAGACACTTTGAGTGTACGCCGGAGGCACGGATCGACCGGTTCTTTTTGATGCTGCAGGAGATTCGTGGCGCCCCGGTCGGGCCGGACGGCTACGAAAACCCGGAAAGGCCCGGAAGGTGCCACGGCGGGGCTACACTGGCATCAGGGTCTGACCCACGACGCCTGGAAGGGGCGCGAAACCTGGGCGACGAGATCGTCCACCAGACCGCCGTAGGCTTCTTCGGGGTCCGTGGCGCCGAACGCGAACTTCCCGCCGGCGACCTGGACCTGCCCGACGGAGTGCGTCGTGCGGGCCGAACGGTTCCAGAGCGCGGCGCCGGATTCGGCCTCGTACATCTGGACGTCGAGCGTCGCATCGACCTGGGCTGTGACCGATCCCGAGCGGAACAACGAATCGACGCTCACATCGGGGCGCACGTTCGAGACGGTGAGCTCTCCGGCGACGATCGTCGCTTCACGCCCGCCTTGCGGCCGATGGCGATCAGCGCGTCTGTGTCGAGCCGAGTGTGCCCGACGGACCGGAGCGCTTCGTCGCGCGAGCCCAAGTCCACGACCCGGACGAGCCCCTGGTCCCGGCGGGCCGCCTCCGTGAAGCGGCGCGTGGCGAGAGACCCCAACCTGACCCTTCGACGTCGCGGCGAACTGGATGATCCCGGATCGTCTCGCGCGCCTTGAGGTCGATCTGGGGTGGCACCATCACCGGAGCAGGCTGCTGCGTTGCGGTGCAGCCCGCAAAACCGATCGTGAGGGCCAACGAGAAGAGCCCGGCAAGGTGTCGATTCATGGCATCCTCCGGTCCCGAAGGTCGTTCCCGAGGCCCGGGAAGGCAAGGTTGGAGGGGCACGATCCATGGCCGTCAACGTCAGGGACGAAGGAAACGTTTCGATCGTGCACCTTTCCGGCGAGTTCACGCTGGGAAAGGGAACTTGGCGCGCCCGCTCGATCTCCACGGGCATCGCTTGGAGGACCTTGGTCAGATTCTCCGCGGCATCCTGGATCGAGGAGGCTGCCGCATCGTGCTCGATCTCGATCAGGTCCGGTTCATCGACAGCGCGGGGCTGGGCGAGCTGGTCGCCTGGAAAAACGAACACTCCAGCTTGGCGGCGACGTCCGGCTGCTTCGCCCTCGCGGCCGCGTCCGCGAGATCTTGGAGGCTCACCGCGCTGACGCGCGTGTTCCAAACGTTCGAAGCCGAAGCGGAGGCCGTCGCCTCGTTTCGTTAGCTCAGGAACGTAGCAGCGCTCGCGCGACGACGGCGTGGCATTGACGTCGCCGTTCGCACGGGGGTACAAGAAATCAATCTTTCATTTCGCGAGGAGGACTCCCATGAAGAAGCTCGTCCGCGTCGCTGCCGTCATCTCCGTTGGTGTTGGGTTGCTTGGAGTCGCGAACATCGAAGCCAGGAAGGGAGGAACACCGGCACCGCCTCCGCCGGTCCTGTGCGGCTGCGCTTGTCCCGACGGCTCGTTCGTGTTCACGCACGCACCGGACGCCGAATCTTGCCCGAGCGTCTGCGAGAGCGCGCTTGCAATAACACGATGTGATCGATCGCGCGGGGCGACACAAGACTCATTGAAGCCCCGCGCGCTCGAGCGCTCCCACCCGCCCATCTGCCTGATCCCAAACTAGTGGCATTCCGCCAACCGGGTGGCTCGCCGGTCGCGACCTGAGCCGGGCACGCGCCGGGTCGAGAACCCACCAACTCGCTTTCTCTGAGGCACTTGTGGTCGACGCAAGGCGCCGCGGCGCGGTCGGCACGGCCGTTGCGATATGCCGGCACGAACGGCCACCTCTAACAAGGAGAACGTCCCATGAAACCGAAGAAGTTCGTACGGCTCCAGGCTCTCGTGCTCGCGTTCGCCGGGTTCGCGGCGCTCGCACTGACAACCCCGGCCTCTGCCTCCCCGCGACCGACCGTCTGCGCGCCGTGAGCAGTCGCTTCTTCAAGAATCAAAGTCTGGCGCCGCAGGTGAAAATCACCTCGCCGCTCGACGGTGACTTCATCGCACCCGGCGACTCGCGCATCGGGGCGGGCGATCCTAACGGCACCGGGTTCCTGATCGTCGCCGAGATCGTCACCCGTGACGCCAACAACATCTCCGTCGACGAGGACGTCAACATCCGCAATGTCAAAACCCTCGGCAGCCGCAATGCAAAGTTCCCGGGCTTGCTCGTCTTCATCGACGAGGACCTGATTACGCCGGACGGAACGATCATTCCCGCGGACACCAACCTGGGCCTCGCTCTTCAACATCGCCGGGTGCCGACGACACCCCCGGCGCCGGCGTGACGATCTGGGCCGGATGGCACGTGCTCGAGTCCATCCGCCCGCGGAACGGCGACAGCTTCAACCTCACCGTCGCCGTCGTGGACAATGCCGGTCGCATCGCGTTCGACAGGGTGCGGCTGCACGTCGACGATTCCGTGACCGGCCGATTCGGGACGTCGGGGAACGGCTTGACCCAGAATCCGGGCGAGCCGAACCGCGTCGCCCTGGGCACCGCACCGATCGTCGAGATCATCGCTCCGCGTGAGCCGACCGCCGTAACGTTCGGCGAAGCGCCGCCCAACGGGTCGCTTCACTTCATTCAGGTCAACATCATCGACAAGGAAGGCGACGTCGTCGTCGATGAGCTCGGTGGCTCGGACGGGCTGCTCGACCCGTCGAGTCGACAATCTCGCGGCCCAGTTCGGCCGCATCGACGATGGCGCCGCGGGCGCCGGCCGCGCCGAATCGCAACGTTCCCGGATTCGACTTCGAGTTCAGCGTGCCTTCCGGCGCGGCCGGCGGCAACGCGAACGTGAACGTCGCTCGGCTGTTCAACATTGCGGGCAGCGAGGTCATCCTCCTGGAAGACGGCACGCCGGCCGTGCGCACGGTGCTCAACTGGGTCGTCGCGGCGCCGTTCGTCGGAGCCGCACTACAACGAGATCTTACGTGACCGTGAAGGCGACCGTGACCGATGCCGCCGGAAATCAGGGCGTCGCCACCAAGTCGTTCCAGCTGACGAACTCTGCGGTCAACGGCGACGGGCTGACGCCGCAGCCCACGAGCAACCCCTCGTCGCAACGGTAAGGACTTCTGTCATGATTCGCATCGGGCCCGAGCAGAGCTTGGATCTGCTCGGGCTCAACGCTCACGACCAACCGCCCCAACGTAATCCTTCACCAAGCGCTTGGGGGCGCGCGCAAGCCAGGCTTCGACGATCAGCTCCTCGAGGTCGGCAACCTTTGATCTTTCCAAGACGGATGAGAACCGCCGGGTAGCCGTCGAAGTGCGGTGTCGTGAAGAGGACGTCCGGCGGGGCGGCAAGACGCGCTTCCTTCGCCACGAGACTTTCGACGCGAACGCCCAAGATTGCCCCACGCGGCGCTCGCTCCCCGAGCGCGCGGAGGTCCGACGGCCGCAACGGGCGCTCCCAGACGAAGAGCTTGTCGCGCACGCGCCAGGTCATGGTTCCGCGGTGAATCTCCGCGGTCTCAGGCAGCGCGAGAGCGATCCGGGATACCTGCTTCCATGTCGCCACGACCGCATCGTACCGCTCTTCACGCCCGCGATCTGCGTTAGGATGCGGCCCTCGATTCAGAGGGGTTCCACGATGACATCGATCCTGAAAACGACGATTCCGGCTGCGATCGTTGCGTGCGCCGGCGTCCTTGTCGCCTGCCCGTCCCACGCGGCCGATGCAGATCTGAGCGCGATCCGTCAAGAGATCGTGAAGCGGCACGACGAAGCGGTGAAGCGGCTCCAAGACTGGATCGCGGCACCTGGCGATCGCGGCCGAGAACCGCGGCTACCCGGATGGGGCGCAGCGCATGGCGCAGCTCGCCAAGGACGCCGGCTTTCAAAAGGCGACCGTGATCGAGACCGACGGCAAGCCGGGCGTGTTCGCGACGCTCGACGCCGGTGCTGCGAAGACGGTCGGGCTGTACTTCATGTACGACGTCAAGCAGTTCGACCCGTCGGAGTGGACCTCGCCGCCGCTCGAAGCGCGGATCGTCGACAAGCCGGGGGTGGGAAAGGCGATCGTCGGCCGCGGAGCGGTGAACCAAAAGGGGCCCGAAGCCGCGATGCTGGCGGCACTTCACGCCATCAAGGGCGCTGGGAAAAAGCTGCCGGTCAATCTCGTTCTCGTCGCCGAAGGCGAAGAGGAGATCGGCTCGCCGCACATCGCGCAGCTCGTTCGCCGGCCGGAGGTCGAGGCCGCGCTGCGCAATACCGTCGGGGTCTTCATGCCCTCGGCCGAGCAGGAGCTCGACGGCGTCGTCACGGTGAGCCTCGGCTCGAAGGGTGTCGTCGAACTGGAGCTGGTATCCAGCGGAGAGAAGTGGGGGCGCGGACCCAAGAAGGACATTCACTCGTCGTTGAAGGCGATGATCGACAGCCCCTCGTGGCACCTCGATCAAGGCGCTCGACACGCTCGTCTCGGCCGACGGGAACACGATCACGATCGACGACTACCCGAAGCCGCGGCCGCTGACCGCGGACGAGAAGGCGATGGTCGCTGTCGGCGGCGAAGCGGAGCGACGAAGCCACGATGAAGAAGCAGTTCACCGTGGAGCACTGGATCGACGACCTCCCGTGGCCGGAGGCCAACGCTTCGTTTGACGTCCCAGCCCACGGCCAACATCGAAGGGCTCGTCGGTGGCTACACGGGGCCTGGCGGAAAGACCGATGCTTCCGCACCGCGCCGCGGCGAAGATCGACCTGCGCCTCGTCCCGGACATGAAGTTCGCCGACGCCGTCGCGGCGCTCAAAGCACATCTGGCCAACCATGGATTCGGCGACATCGAGGTGAACGTCACCGGCGGGTACGATCCGACGAGCACCGCCGCCTCCGCTCCGTTGATCCAGGCGCAGGTCGCGGTGCTGAAGCGCGGCGGGATCGATCCGGTAATGTGGCTGCGGAACGCCGGCTCGTACCCGGGCTACGTCTTCACCGGGCCCCCTCAACCTCGCGGCCGGCCACTGGGGACTGGGTCACGGGAGTGGCGCCCACGCGCCCGACGAGTACTACGTCGTCGAGTCCACCAACCCGAAGATTCAGGGGTTCGATGGCGCGGCGATGTCGTTCGTGGAATACCTCTATGAGCCAGCCAAGTAATACTCGGATAAGGAGCGATCATGCCGACCAACACGATTCGCATTCACCGCGTTCTCCGGGCGACGCCCGAGCGGGTCTATCGAGGCGTTCTTGGACCCCGACGCCATGGTCAAGTGGCTGCCTCCGAACGGTTTCACCGGGAAGGTGCATCAGCATGGACGCCCGCGTCGGCGGCACCTACAAGATGTCGTTCACGAACTTCACGAGCGGCAAGAGTCATTCGTTCGGCGGAACCTACCTCGACCTGGTTTCCAACGAGCGCATCCGCTACACGGACACGTTCGACGACCCGAACCTGCCGGGGAGATGCACGTGACGGTCAACTTGAAGAAGGTGGCCGCGGGGACCGAGCTGAACGTCGTGCAGGAGGGCGTGCCGGAGGTGATTCCGCTCGACGCTTGCTACGTCGGCTGGCAGGAATCGCTCGTGCTCCTGGCGAAGCTCGTCGAGGCGGAGATCCCCGACTAGCTCACACCCGCTCGAGCGCCGTGGTCAGCGCTTCGATCAGGTCCTCGGCGTCCTCGAGACCCACGGAGAGGCGGACGAGCCCGTCCGTGATGCCGACGCGCTTGCGCTCGGCCTCGTCGACGTCGGCGTGGGTCATCGTGACGGGGTGCGTCACGAGCGATTCGCACCGAGCCGAGGTTCTCGGCGAGGCTCCAGAGCTTGACCGAGTCCATGAGCCGCTTTCCCGCGGCGACCCCGCCCTTGACCTCGAACCAAACCATCGCGCCGTAGCCGCTGGCCTGCCGCCTGGCGAGCGCATGCTGCGGGAACGACTCGAGCCCCGGATAGCAGACCTTCGCCACCTTCGGGTGGCTCTCGAGCGCGCGGGCGATCGCCATCGCGTTGGCGGACTGGCGCTCCATCCGGACCGAGAGAGTCTTGCACGCCCTGAAGCGTGAGCCATGCGACCTGCGGAGACATGATCACCCCGGTCGCGTTCTGGATGAACTTCACCGCGTCGTGCAGTTCCGTCGTGCGGGCGCGACCACGGCGCCGCCGACCGTGGCGTTGTGGCCGTCCATGTACTTCGTCGTGCTGTGAATCGCGAGATCCGCCCCCAGCTCGAGCGGGCGCTGGTAGAACGGCGTGAGGAACGTGTTGTCGACGGCGTGCAGCACGCGACGCTTGCGCGCGATCTCGAGATCGCCTGGATGTCCGTGAGCTTGAGCGTCGGGTTCGCCGGGCGTCTCGGTCAGGATGAGGCGCGTGTTCTCGCGGATGCTCTTCTCGACGTCCGCCGGATTCGCGGTGTCGGCGAACGTGAAGGTCACGCCGAAGCGGAGAGGACCTTCGTGCAGAGCCGGTACGTCCCACCGTAGGCCACATCGGAGACGACCACGTGGTCACCGGCGCTCAGGAACGCGAGCATCGCGCGCCTGGATCGCCGCCATCCCGGTCGCGAAGCACGTCGCGTCCACGCCACCTTCGAGGTCCGCGAGCTTCATCTCGAGCGCCCGAACCGTCGGATTGCCCGAGCGCGAATAGGAGTACCCCTTCGCGAGGTACTCGTCCACGGAGGGCTGCACGTACGTCGTCGTTTGGTAGATCGGCGTGAGGATCGCGCCGGTGGCCGGATCGGGCGTGACGCCGGCGTGGATCTGGCGGGTCGTGAATCGCATGAGGTCTCCCTCGGAAAGCGTTCGGGAGGGGAATGATATGTTCAGGGAACCAGCGCGACAATTCGCAGCGGTGCCCCTGATCCTTGCGCGATCTTCATCGGCAGCGCCACGATCCACGCACCCGTCTCGGGAAGCTCCTCGAGGCCGGCGAGGTTCTCGAGCCCCGGAACGCCGGCGCCTGCTGCGACCCGGTGGACGATGAAGTCGCGGGACGGTCCGTGATCGATGCTCGGCGTATCGACGCCCAGCGCGCCCGCCTTCCGTTCCTTCACGAGCAGCTCGGCCGCGTCCTTCCCGTAGGACGGGAAATGAAGATGAAGCGCATCGCCTGGCGTGTCGTCCCCGAAGTAGCTCTTGCGATCGGCCACCGCTTTCCCCAGCCGGTTCGCAGTAGGACGATCGCGCCTTCGGGGATCCGGCCGTGCGCCGTCTCCCAGCGCCGCACGTCCTCCGCCGAGATGCGGTAGTCGGGATCGCGTGCCGCTTGGGCCGACACGTCGATGACCACGGCAGCCGCCATGAGCTGCCTTAGAGGAACCGCGTCGGCGGTCCGCCCGTCCTCGGCGAAATGGAAAGGCGCGTCCAGGTGCGTGCCACCGTGCTCGGGGGCGCAGAAGGTGTTCGCGGCGTAGAAATACCCCCTTCCGTCTTCCCGCGGCTCACCACTTTGAGATCGAACGACAGAGCCGAAGTCGGCCAATAGAGCGTGTGCTCGTCGAACGGATGCGTGAGGTCGACGATCCTCGCGGAGGCGAGATCGGGAACCTTCGGCGGCTGGGCGGCTTCGATGCGCCGGCACCGATCTTGGCGAACGGAACGTCGAGGATCGGGTACTCCGTCCAGTCCTTGTAATCGAAGTGCCACCATTCCCACGGGTAGACGAAGAACCCCTCGTGCTCCATCGCCGCGCGCAAGCAGATCGCGCCGCGATCGCGCCTCGGCGCTTCCCGCCGGTGGAGTCGGATACGAGCGCTCTGACATCTCGTCGTACGCTCCCGGCATCTCCACTTCTCTCCCCGTCTTCAGGTCGTAGAGCGAAAGGTCCACGGCGCACCCACGGTTGTGCTTCGAGCCCTTCCGCGGGTCGGCCACGAAGTCCTTCTTGTCCTCGGGCGTGAGATCCCAGAACACCTTCGTCACCGCCCAAGGGCGGTAACCATCGAACACGAGCAGTCCGTATCCCTCCTTCTTGAGATTGCGGTGCGCGCGTACGAGAGCTTCGGCGGCGGGCCGCTGCGAGGAAGGCACGCGCCTGCGCGTACACCGCGCGGCCTACGAAGTTGTTCGCGGTCGCGTAGCGGATGTCGAGCTTGATCGTCGGATCGAGCGTGGTCAGCTCCACGAGATCCGGCGGCCGGAACGAGCCGGCCTCTGACCGGCGGAGCGTTCTGCGGATCGGCGGCGGCGAGGGCCAACGCGAGGGCGAAGGGCAGGAACAAGGTTCGCTTCATGGAAGCCGCATCTTACCCGGCTTGGCTTGGGCGAGGCGGTAGGACATCGGCCAGAAACGTACCCGAAACGCCCGGCCGTGCCGCAGATTCCCTATACTCGCCCGATGGAGCCCGGCCGCACTCTTCTGCACTCACCGGCTCGGCGCCAAGCTCGGCGTCGGCGGGATGGGGGAGGTGTGGCAGGCCACCGACACGACGCTGGGTCGTGATGTGGCGATCAAGGTCCTACCGCAGGCCTTGGGCGCAGATCCCGGAGCGGCTCTCGCGCTTCGAGCGAGAGGCGAAGGTCTTGGCCGCGCTCAATCATCCCAACATCGCGTCGGATCTACGGCTTTCACGAAGACCGCGGCACGCGCTTCCTCGTCATGGAGCTCGTGCCGGGCGAGGATCTCTCGAAGCGGCTGGGTCGCGGATCGCTGCCGCTTGACGAGACCGTGCACATCGCCCGACAGATCGCCGAGGCGCTCGAGGCGGCGCACGATCAGGGCATCGTTCACCGCGACCTCAAGCCGGCCAACGTGCGGATCACGCCCGACGGCAAGGCTAAGGTCCTTGATTTCGGTCTCGCCAAGGCGATGGACCCCACTCAGTCCGTATCGGGCATCTATGGAGACGCCGGAGCGTCCCCGACGGTGACGCTCGCTCGGGACCGTTGCCGGCGTGATCTTGGGGACGGCGGCCTACATGAGCCCAGAGCAAGCTCGCGGCAAGCCCACGGACCGGCGCGCGGACATCTGGTCGTTCGGCGTGATCCTCTTCGAGATGCTCGCCGGGGGACGGCTGTTCGACGGCGAGACGATCAGCGACACGCCTCGCCGCAGTCCTGAAGACGGAGCCGGACTGGAAAGCCCTTCCCGCGTCGACGCCTTCCGAGCTTTGCCGTCTCCTCGCGCGCTGCTTGGAGCGCGATCCCCGCCTGAGATTGAGAGACATCGGCGAAGCCCGCGTTCTGCTCTCGGGACCCCTTCACGAGGAACCGGTCGCCGCGGACGCCGGCGTTCCAAGAGCGTCGGGCGGCTCCCGGCTTCCGTGGATCCTTCAGGCGTCGCCGTGCTCGCGATCGTGCTCCTGGCGGTGAAGGCCGTGGCGCCCGCGCCGACGGCACCTCCCCGCGTGCGAAAATTCGCGATCGAAGCGAAGGCGGAGCTCGGCTCCCGCGGCAACGCGCGGGAGTTCGAGCTGTCGCCCGACGCCTCGCGCATCGTGTTCCAGTCCGACCGCGGGATCGAAGTGCGCGATCTGCGCGAGCTGGTCTCGCGCGTCCTGGTTCCGCGCGCCGAGCTCGGCACGAGCGAGCAGGGCGCAACGCCGTTCTGGTCTCCCGACGGAGCGAGCATTGCGTATGCCGCGACGGGAAACCTGGTCAAGATCGCGACGGAAGGCGGGTCGCCGTCCACGATCTGCAGGCTGCCCGCCGATTGGAACGGCGGAACGTGGCAGGCGACCGACGACACGATCGCCTTTGCCACGCTCCGCGGCGCGATGTACCGCGTGTCGGCTCGCGGCGGCGACGCGCAGATGCTCATTCCGCTGACGCCAGAAGGTCGAGCTCGACTTCCATCAACCGAGCGCGCTTCCCGGCAGTCGCGGCCTGATCTATTCCGTCCATCGCGCTGAAGGCGTGGATACGATCGAGCTATTCAGGGATGGCAAGCGCAACGTCGTCTTGCGCATCGAGTCGCCGCAAACCGACCTTCACGACACGCCCCAGGTGGTCAACGTTCCCGTCTATTCCGCGACGGGACACATCCTTTTTCAGCGAGACCGGGGACCGAGGGGTCTGGGCGCTTCCGTTCTCGCTCGAGCGCGGGGTCGCGACGGGTGAGCCGTTCCTCGTCGCGCCGAAGATGGGCTATCCGTCGACCGCTTCCGACGGCATGTTGATCTACGCGCCCATCGCCGGCACCGGTGCCGGTGAGCTCGTGCTCGTCACGCGCGACGGAAAAGCTCGAGCGCATGCTCGGCGGGCAGAAAGCCGATCTCGACGTCGGCCCGTTTTCGCCGGACGGGAAGCGCCTCCTCTACGTGGCCTCGGAGCGACGGGGGCGGGACGTCTACGTCTACGATCTCGCCGCGGACAAGGCGACGCTGGCTGACCGACACGCCCGAGTCCGAGGACGACCCCACCTGGATTCCCGGGAGCGGACGCATCGGATTCTCGGCGCCCGCGGAAAGTGCCGGTCGGTGTTCGCGATGAACGGCGACGGCACCGGCACCCGCCAGCAGCTCGCGGAAAAGGGCTCGAGCCGTCGTTCGCTCCCGGGGTTTGGAGTTTGTCTACACGAGCGTCTGCCAGGAACGGCGGGGATCTCCCGCGTCGTCGTCGGCCGACCGGAGGTCACCGCCGCTGGATCGACTCGCCTGGCTGGGATCGACTTGCCGGAGATCTCACCCGACGGCCGCTACGTCACGTACCGCTCTTGGGCCGGCGGAAGCCCGCAGCGCTACGTCACCCGCTACCCGAGCATGGACGGCCGCTGGCTGATCGCCGCGAGCCGGTCGCACGCGCACTGGGCGAAAGACGGCCGGGAGATCTACTACACCGACGGACCGCCCATGCGCATGATGTCCGTCCCCGTGGAGCTCGATCCCGTGTTCTCCACCGGGACGCCGCGGAGCCTGTTTCCGCTCGAGCCGATTGGCGTGGAGCCGGAGGTCTTCGGCGTTTCTCCGACGGCAAGCACTTCGCGATGGTCCGCTTCGTGGGGGCTCCGGCGAGAAGGGCGCGATCATCGTCGTCGAGAACTGGTTCGAGGAGTTCAAGAGGAGGTAGACATGCGCCACGCAGCTTGCTCCTGGTTCATGGCGGCGCTCTTCGCGGGCTCGGTCGCCGCCGCCGGGATCGACGAGCCGCTCCGAGCCACGCTCCTTCAAATGGGGAGGACGATCAAGCGGCGATCGCGATCGCCGTGGCGAGATCCTTCGCGCCGATGACCGAGGCCGAGTCGAAGGGATCGCAAGAGTTGCGTCAGCGAAACGAAGACCTCATCCGCAAGATCGTGAAGGAGCACGGGTGGCCGGGCATCAGCCTCGTGGGCGAGGACGGCTCGCGCGCGGCGTGGCTCGTGGTCCAGCACATGGACGGCGACCTCGACTTTCAGCGGAGCTGCCTGGCCCTCATGCAGGAGGCGTGGGATCGAGGGGAGGTCCGCCGCACGATCTCGCCTATCTGACCGACCGGGTGCTCACGCACGAAGGAAAGCCCCAGATGTACGGAACGCAAAGTCGTCGGCGTCACGTCGGCCGAGGACGAGGCCCGCATCGACAGGAACCGCGGCGGCGATCGGTCTCGAACCCTGGCGCGTCGCCGTCGAGAAGCGCAAAGAAGAGTACGCGAACGGATACGGCGCGGGCGCGGCAAAGAACCCGTAGCCGGCGTGTAAAGTCGGCTTGACATCCGGGATTTCGCGATGTAAAGTTAGCTTGTCATGTCGGGAATCCGCAATCGCGTAAAGAGCTGCGCAGCGCGCGCGGCTGGACGCAGCAGCAGCTCGCCGATGCGGTCGGGCGTATCCCGCCAGAGCATCAACTCGATCGAGCGCGAGCGCTATGTCCCGAGCCTGGAGCTTGCGCTGTCCTTCGGGCGGGCGTTCGAGGGTTCCCACTCGACGACATCTTCACGCTCGCGAGGCGAAAATGAGCTACTTCTGACGAACGCTTCCTGACCCACCGCCTTCGCTCGTCGAGCGCCGATGGGGATCGTCGGCGGCATCCTGGCCGCCATCCTCTGGTTCTACCAGTACGTCTTCCGCCATCGGTTCAGCTGGGACCTGTTCGCGGTCGCGGTGACGATGGCGGTCGTCAAACAGGGCTTGATGATGTGGTATCGATTCACCGACTGATCCTTCGGAGGAGACAGCTATGTTCCGCGTGATTCAATCGAAGACGATGTTTCGTGTCGGACTGATCGCGTTCCTGATATCGGCGCTCCTGCGAATCCCGACGCGCATCCGCCCCTGATTTTCATCCCGACCTCATGGATGGCTTGCGCGGTCTGTGCCTCGGGATCTTCATGCGGGCGCCGTGGCCGTGACGATCTGGAGGAACGGCAGGCCCTACGACACGATGACGCACGGAAGCGACGGGCGAAGGCTGGTTGGCGAGCGAGGTCGATGAGGCCCGTGGACGCATCGCTCCGTGGCTTCCCGCTACGCCGCTGCGCCGATCGTTCGCGCTGACGCATCGCAGAACGTCTGGCTGAAGCTCGAATGCTGGCAGCCCACCGGCTCGTTCAAGGTTCGGGGCGCGCTGAACCATCTGGCCGCGCTCTCCGACGACGAACGGCGGCGCGGCGTGGTGCGCGGCGTCGGCGGGTAACCACGCGCTCGGCATCGCATGGGCCGCGGAAGCGCTTGGGCGTCGACGTGCCGGTCGGTCGTGTTCGTCCCCGAGAGCACGCCGAGGCGAAGCTGTCGAAGCTGCGCGGGTTCCCGGTCACCGTGCGTCAGACCGGCGCGACGTACGAGGACGCCTACGACGCATCGCTCGAGTACGCTGCCGCCGAAGGGGAACGGTATCTCCACGCCTTCGAAGACCCGCTGACCGCGGCGGGACAGGGGACGATCGGGCTCGAGATCCTCGAGCAGCTCCCGGAGGTGGAGCGCATCGTCGTGCCGGTCGGCGGCAGGCGGCATGATCTCGGCGATCGCCGTGGCGGTCAAGGCGAAGGCTCCCGGAGTCCGGATCATCGCCGTGCAGCCCGAGGCGTCGCCGTCCTTGTCCGAGTCGCTCAAGCAGGGCCGGCCGCTGCATCGCTACGAGTCGGGCCCCACCCTCGCGGACGGGGTCGCCGGCGGCATCGGCGACATCGTCTTCCGGCATCAGGGACTTGATCGACGAAGTGGTGCACTGTCGAGGAGGCCGCGCCCTCGAGCAGACCATCGCGGCGCTGCTCGTCGAAGATCAAGTCGTGGCGGAGGGCGCGGGCGCCTCGGTGCCGGGGCCTTGCTAAGCGGACGCATTTCTGACGATGGGCGAAAGACGGTGCTGGTCGTCAGCGGCGGTAACATCGACGCACGCCACTGGGCCAGGCTGCTCGCGAGCTCCGTCTAGAACGCGCCGTTTTCGTTCGGCGAGTCCTTGCTCAAGCAACTGGCCGAGATCCCAGAGCTCGACCACCTTGTCCCCCTCGAACTTGAAGATGTGCACGACCGCGATGTCGGGATCGCTCGGGTTCCCTCTCACCACCAAAGAGTGGCGTGATCACGAAGTCTCCGTCCTCGAAGACGTTCTTCACGTCGATGAGCTTGTTGGGGCTCGTCGTGTGCGCCTCGTCCATCGCGGTTTTCAAAGACTGGCGGTCCCCCTTGAAATACTGGTTGTGATGGATGAACTTCGGCGCTGATGAACCTCGCGTAGGCTTCGTCGGTCTTCCCCATCCCCGCCATCCTCAAGAACGCGACGGCTGATTCCTTCCTCATGATGAGACTCCTTTGAAGTGAATTATCACCCGCCGTCCGCGTTGGCCCCAGGGTAACGCATCCGCACGCGACCGAGCGCCCATGCAACCTCGTCGGGCCGCGATCCGTAACGTCCACCCGAACGGATCTCCAGCGTCGCTAAGACGCGCCGGGGGAATCATGAAGCGACGACGCCTGCTTCCATCGATCCCGTCTGTCTTGCTTCTCAGCTCGCTCCTCCGAGCGCTCGGACCCGGCAGGGCTTCGACGGGACCTGGTCGCTCGATCGCGACAGGAGCAGCTCCCTCCCCAGGCATGGAGCAGACGGATGACGTTGGTGGCAGAAGGCGGGCAGATTCAGGTCAAGACTACGATCGTGACCGATTTCGAGACCGTGCCCAAGACGACCGCTACGTTTTCTGACGGTGCCGAGCACGACATCGTCTCGGCGGGGCTCGGAACGGGACGGCGCTCGGCGACGCGCGTTGACGATCGTGTGTTCAAGTCCGTCGACCACCTCAAGGGCCCGACGGGAGAGACCACCATCGAGCGCAGCTTCGCCCCCGTCGAAGGATCGAACGAGCTGACGATCGATCTGACCTCGGAAGGATTCCGGCGGACGCAATTTCGCAGTCTCACCGCGTGTTCACACGAGGCGACCATCCGCCGTCGGCGCCGGGAGCAACATCGCGGCTGTTCCCAGTCGATCTCTACGGTAAGCCGGTGGCGCCGTCGCCGCTTCTGCCGCACCGGCAAGCTGGCGCTGGTTTACTGGAGCTTGCTCCGGAATTTTCGAGGGGGCGACATTGAATGGAACCGTCTCGAGGTGCAAGACGACGCCGGGCGCACGCTGGCGTCCTACGAAGGGGAGCATGGCCGCTCGCCGGGCGACATCTTGGCGAAGCCCGGCACGCCGCCCGGTCTTTGAAAAGCCGCGCCGCATCGGAGGAGGGATGACGGCCGTCGCGTACCTCTGGATCGTTGTCGACGGCTCCGGCACCGCGCGCGCTGCGTCATCGCGCCACCCTGACCCCGCCGTCCGCACGCTCGGAGCGGCGCGCGTCGTCGAATCCGGCCCGCTTCCGGTCGGCGCGGCGGCGGTCACCATCGGGCCGCCGGCTCGCGGCCGGGGCTGGGTCGCGCTGCTGATCTCGAACGAATCTCAGCCTCATCGCCGCGGTCTGTTCCCGGTCGATCGGCCGCGCGCAGATCGCTCAGCGGTTCGCGATCGATTGGAACCGGCAACGACGACAAAGGCATCGAGCAGTGAGGGCGACGCCCTCACAGAACGACACGCATTCGGTCTTTTACGGTCAGGGCGTCATCGCGGTCGCCGATGCGACGGTCGAAAAGGCGGGATCGACGGCGTGTCCCGCAGAATCGCGCCGCCGAACATCGCGCCCGGTGTGGGACTCGATCCGGAGAAGGCGCTCGGGAACAGCGTCGTCTTGGCCCTACGGGGCGGGCTCTTTTCGCCACCTACGCTCACATGCAGCCGGGAAGCCTGACGGTCAAGGCGGGGGATCACGTCAAGCGAGTGGCGGTGCTCTTGGGCCGCGTCGGGAATTCCGGAAACAGCCACGTGGCCCGCACCTTCACTTTCACCTTGCGAGCGGACCGGGGCTCACGGGTGAGGGTGTGCCGTACGTCATCGACGCCTTTGAATTGCTGGGCCTCGGAGAACGTCGACGGCGACGCCAGCGCTGGTCTTTGGCACCCGGCAGACGCGAAGATCATCGCGCGAAGCGCACGCGGAAAGTCGCGTCGACCGAGCACTCTGGTCGTAGCGTTTCGCTGACCGACGCGCGGGTTGGAGGTGATCCCCGTCGGTCGGCCTTTGGGTCTACCGCCTGACGAGATAGAACCCGCTGCGCTCCCGCGTCGGCGCAACGTCGTCACGTCGATCACCTGCCGGCCCGTGGGAAGGTCGAACGTGGTCCCGCGCCCGAGAATCGCCCTCACCGGGCGCTCGACGTCAACCCGCGTGACGCCGTTCACGCTGACGGAGCCGGTGCCCCACGGCGCGAATTCGAGCTTCGCGGGCTCGGTGCGCTCTTCGATGTGCTGCATCGTGACGCAAAGGCGACGGGCCCGTGTCGTCGACGAACAGCCTGCGCGTGGCGCCGTTCCAAATCCTTGACGAACGCGGTCTCTCCCGACGGCTCGTGAGCTGCTGAGCGAGCGCGTTATAGCCGCCAGGTAGAGCACGCGCAGCCGCGGGTCGTGCCGCGTGCGCCTCGACGAAGCTTTGCGGCATACCGATCGCGTCGAAGGCCAGGTAGTTGCTCTTGCAGCGGTCCGCGCATCGTCCCGACCACATCCGGGTCGTTGCCGGCGAACAGCGCCGCTTGGGCTTCCCAGAGGCGGGTAGGGAACGCACATGAACGTCGAGTCGTAGATGTTGAGATAGCGCCCTGCGGTCCCAGAAGGCGAACACCGGCGTCGCTCCACGCTGCCACACGCGCGTCGGGGGCAAGGCCTCCTCGAACCGGGTGAGGTCGGCTTCCGTCAGCACGTCACCCTTCAGGCCGAGAAGGCCGAGGAGGGTGGGACGGCCATCGCCGGGTACGCGATGGCGATGCTCACGACGAGCGCCGGCGCGGCCCACAACGCGATACGCCTTTGTTGAGACGCCCGCCAGCGCAGAAGGGTCGCGAGCGCGAGCGGGTAGACGTAGATCGACATCTTGCTCAATCTCGCGCGGGAAGCACGAGGAAGACGCCGAGGGTGGTTGCGAAGACGACCCACTCCCAGCGGATCGAGGATCGCGTCTTCGCGTCCTTCGGTGCGCGCTGCGGGTCGTACACAGCGCCGCCATGCCGACGAGCCAGCCGGCGGATCAGCGGCAGTACCGCGGCAGAAGCTTCGGCGCGTCGACCTCTTGAGCGAGATCGAGCTTCACGAGGCCGAAGAACGTGACGTTCTGCGCGTACCAGAGACGAAGGCTCTCGATCGATGGGGCCGCAGCACGAGTCCCGCGCGGCGACGCCACCGCACATCCACGCGGGAAATCGCGGATCCCACCGGCCGTTCTCGAAGCGCAGCGCCGCGCACCACACGGCGGCGAGCCCGATCATGAGATGAAACGGCGTAGCTCAGCGTGTAGATCGCGGCGAGGAGGCCGCACAGGCTGGAAACGGTGACGGGCGGCGCTTCGCACAGGAGGAGGAGCAGGTGAGCGAGAGGACGTCGGGGCGAAGTCTGACGATCCGCGAAGAAGGGCGCGGCGGTCGCGTACAGCCACCAAGGGAAGCGCCAGCGCCCACCAGGTCTCCTGCTGGGCAAAACGAGAGTCAGCGCCGATGAGCAGGGCATTCATCACAGCGCGACGCGGGCGCCGGTGGAGGCGTCGCCGACCGTGAACGGAATGAGCGCGACGTGGAACAGGAGGTCTTTGTCGCCCCCCTGAGGTCATGCTGAAGCGGCCCCAGGGCGCGGGCTCGAAGATTCCTTGGGTCCGGTAGTGACGCGATCGCGGTGCAGGTAGGAATCGGTGTCCCAGAGAGCGCGGAACTGCGCGGCGAGCGGTGCGAGGACGAAGAACGCGAATACGGCGCTGATGACGGCGAGCTTGGCTTCGACAGCCTTTCGGGGCGCCATGGGACGAAACGATACCTCACTGGCTCGCGCAGGAATGGCCGTAGGCGCTGTGCGGACCAAGGAGGGTTCGTCATGAAGTCGTCTCGCGTTCGCCGCCGTACCCGTCGTCTTCGTCGCAGGCGCTCATACGCTGGTTGCGGCCGTCAAGCTCCCCAAGTGCGCGTCGATCAACTGCCGGCAGCTCGGCTGCCCGGCCGACGTCCTCTGCGTGTCGGGCTCTGCACCGCCGGTCGTGCGCGGACATCTGCAACGGGAGGTAGATCGTCTGTCGTCGTGAGGCGGTGCTGCGCTCGACGCCGGCGGAGTTCCATCCCCAGGTCCCGAGCTGCGGCGCGGCTGGGCGATTCATATAGAAGAAGGCCCCTCCCGGGAGAGGAATCTCGGTGTCGCGCCAGGACGTTCCGACGTCGTGATCCCCACGCACGGGGGTGAACGACGGCGACGCCGAGCGGCGCGTCTGGTACTGGGGTGATCCCGGCCTGAGCGGGCCAGGAGTAGACGTTCTCACGAACGAGTCCTGAACCCGGAATCCTCGGACGTTTCCGGACCCGTGGATTCGAACGCGCGCCGATGTCGCAGCGCACGAGCTGGGGTCGAAGGACGTTGCGCTGATCCCGCTTCGCAGGCGTCGCCCCCCCGCTTCCCGGCGGTGCGGGCTTCCCGCATTGATCGCGGCGCGTTGTCCAGAGGAGCGGCATCGTCTGGGTCGTGCCGCCGCTTTCAGGCGAGCGCGCGCCAGCCCTGCGGCGTGCTCGATTTGTCGCCGACGGCGCTGAATCCGGCAGGTATTCCGCCGTCGAGGTTTGCATCTCGCGCGATTGATCGTCCCGCCCGCCGGTAAGGCTCACAGGCGCTTCGGCGACGATCGCAGCTGCAATGATCGCCGACGCGCCGTTGGCGGTACTGTTGCTCCCCGTGCCGGCGACGTTCCCCGAAAGGGTCACGTTGCTCAACGTGGTCATGATCGGGCCGGAAGACGTAGATCCCGCCGCCGAACCCGGAAGGCCGCGCAATACGTCAGCAAGCTTTGATGACCTGCGCCGCCGGCACCGGATACGAAGAGGCGCTCCCCGGCGCGGGCGGAGTTTCTTTGAAGGTCGTCCCGACGATCGTCATCGGGCCGGCGCTGTTGGCGATCACGGCGGCTGGACCGAACTCACCGGAAGTTGTCGATGAAGTTTCAACACCGTGACGCAATTCGTCCTGCCGTCGATGTCGAGGTGCATCGCGCCCCCGCTCGGGCCGACTGGTCCCGGACGACGCACCGCGTGAAGCTCATCGTCTTGTTGAAACCGTTCGAGTAGGCCACCGCAGCGTCGTCGACGAATTGCGGGTTGGGGCGGCCGTCGGCGTGATCGTCTGGCGAACGTGCAGCCGGTGAAGGCGAAGGGCATTCCGCTGCTCAACACGACGCGCCTCGCCGCGTCCACTCCCAGCGGCGCGTAAAACTGTCCCTTCCCGCGCCAAGCGAAGGTATATTCCTGATGCCGCCCGACAGCGCGCGCCCGCGCCTGGCTCTGACGCATCGTGAAGATCCGTTCGCGTATCGCCACCGCTGATCGTGAGCGCGCTTTGTCCGGGGCCGACGATCGTGAGCGGCCGGTCGATGACGACGATCGCCCGGACCCAGCGGGCTCGGTCTCCGCCACAACCTCGGGCGCGAAGGGACACCGTGCGCCCCGAGCTCGCGCTCTTCGATCGCTTCCCCGTAGGGAGCAGTCCGGCGTTGCAGACACCGTCGTCCAGTGTCTGCGTTGCTTGCTGACGACGAACGTCGCCGCGTATCCCGAAGCGATTTCCGCCCCAACATTACGCCGCATGTGAGCGGCAAAGCATGAACGCGCGCCGCAAAGCTCCCGCCCCCTGCTTGAGTTCCCGGACGCCCTTGTTGCACGGCGAAATCGCACCCGGGAGGGGGGTCTTACCGTAGGGGAGGCCCCCATTCACGACTCGAGACGTCAACGCCCCCGTGAACCACCGGTTCTCGCTTTGGTCGTTGCAGCAGCAGCACGCGAACGTCGACGGTATGCGCTGGTAACGTCTCGTCCGCCGTCCGCAGACACGTCACCGGTAGGCTGATTCGCCGGGTCGCACGGCGTCGGTGCACGCCGGATTCTGTGGGGCATCGTGAACGATTCTCGCCTCGGCCCCACCGCAGCAAGTCGCCGTCGCTCCTTGCAGACAGTCTTCCAGTGACCGCAAGTGCCCGTCGGACGGCTTCAGCCGCGTCCATCGGGCGTTTGCATGTTCGAACTCCTTCTGACGCGAGGATACAGCGGAAACGGGCCGCGGTCATCGTGCCCGGACCGTTTTGACGCTTCTCCTGACGCCTTTCAGGATGTCGTCGCGAATCGCCTGAGCCTGCGTGTCGCGCGGCGGGCTTTGCGTCACGCCCGCGCAGGTGCGCGAGCTTCTCGCTGAGCAGCGTGCCGAGCAGCCCTTCGATCAGACCCGAGCCGTTCTTCCCGTCCATGCCTCGCCATCGTGATCTTGGGGACGACGTCCACCTGGGACTTCTCGACCGCTTCGGCAAAGCGGTTCATCACCTGCTGCACGAGCTGGAACTGCGGGCCGCCGTAGGCGCGGACCTGCTCCTCGATGGCCAGAGCCTGCTGCGATGCCGACGTTGGCCGCCCGCATCGCCTCGGATTCGGCGAGCGCGCGAATCCGCTTCGCCTCGCCCTCGCCCATCAGGCGTGTCTTTCCGCCTCGGCTGCGGCCAGCGTCTGGATCTGGGCCGCCTGCTGTTGAGCGCGGGCGAAGTCCGCCTTCCCCTGGTTCGACTGAACGTTGATCGAGATCTCGGATTCGGTGAGCAGAGTCTGCTGCTTGGCGCGCGCCTCGGCTTCGCGTAGCTCGCGCTCCTTGGCGGCGGCGCGCTCCTGGCGCGAGTAGGTCTCGACCTGCTCTTCGGCGATCTGGCGGCTGCGGAGCTGGATCAGGATCTGCTCGATCTGCGTTCCGCCGGCTCCCGGCGGCATCGCCCGCCGTCGGCGTGCCGATCAGCACCTCGAGCAGCTCGAGGTTGTACTGCTGGAACTTCTCCTTCATCTGCTCGCCCGCGACCTGCTGGATGGCGCTGCGGTCCTGAAGCGAGCTGGATGAGGGTTCGCGTCAGCAATACGTAACTGAACGAAGTACAA
>ERZ1370068.5331-contig-4356_pt1 | contig 28055 bp, 43 predicted proteins | sample MGYA00561227_ERZ1370068 | MGnify/ENA primary metagenome ERZ1370068 (study PRJEB38410, sample SAMEA6850437) | metagenome | study: Metagenomic assessment of the ecological functions of the soil: analysis of the soil microbiota associated with the...
TGCCGATGGTCTGCACGAGCGTCTTGCCGTCGTGCGTGAACTTGAAGATCGCGTGGCTATGGTCGTCCACGATCCATACGTGCTTCTCGGCGTCATGCCGGGTTGATGTAGACCGAGTGCGGCCGCCTGAGCATCTTGTCCCACTGCGTCCACTGCTCGACGATGTCACCGGCCTGGTTGAAGGCGACGACCGTGTGCTCCCATCGGGCGTCGATGCCCATGCGCCCTTTCCACGCCTGCGCGGGATCCTCAGGGTCCGCGCCGGGGCCGCCCGCACCGGGCGGGCTCGCGACCATGCCCTGGGACGCGTTCCGGAAGGGCGCCTGCCCGACAGGGAACGACAGGCTCGGCCCCATCTCGGGAAACGCCTTCGGCGTGGGACGCTGGATCGCCGGCAACTCGCCGCGCTCCAGCGTGAGAGACGCGATCGGGACTTTCCGCGAAGACGCCCTGCACGGCGCCCCACGTCAGTTCTCGTGGCCCGGCAAACTCGAGAGCGGCTTCGGCCAGTTCGCGACGACCTCGTGCGGACCGGTCATCACGTCGAGTCCACCCTTGTATCCGGCGACGGCGCCGAAGCCGGCGTTGGCTGCCTGACCCTGCAGCGGTTTCATGGATCCACCGAGGATGAAGCCGCCCACCAGGGCAACCGCGACAACGGTCGTAACGGAACAGCCCTCGACTCGCTGACGCTCGCTCGGGGTAAACCCCTCGACTCGTAGCGCTCGCTACGGGGCATAGAGCAACTCCTCAGTTGGCGCCCCTAGTTCACTTTGGCTGGACACGTCTCCAGTCACACACGAAAAACTCGACGCGACCTTCAGATCGCCGGTGCCGTTGTATCGCGGCCACGCGGGTAGACGCACATCGGCCGGCGCCGCTGGTTGTTCTCGGGATTGATGTCAACGGCCTCCAGCGTTCCCGGCGCGTGCCCGCCATCCACCCACGCGTCGAGTGCGCCGAGCGCATCGAACTTCGCGTTGAAGAGACCGTTGCCGTGAGCCAGGCCGGGAATGCGATAGAACCGCACGAACGTATCAGCGGTGGCCTGTCCGAACCGCGCGACCAGACGTTCGTAATAGTTGACGGTGTTGTAGGGGCTGATGGTTGTGGTCGATCGAGGCCGACCGTCAGGATCACCTTCCCGCCTTTGCTCGCCAATTGCGACAGGTCCACGCTGTTGGCGTCCCAGACCTCCGAGACCTCGGCAATCCGCGTCGCCCATTTGCCGGGATCGACCGCGAGCGGATCCACCGTGAGATCGCGCGTGATGACGTATCGAATGGTGCCGGCGGCCTCACTGATACTGGGTCGCGTCCTGATTGGTCGGCCATGGTGACGGCGTGGCGGATCGTCCGAGCGCGTTGAGAAACGTCGCGCCGTCGAGGATGGCCAGTTTCGGAAAGACACTCAGTCCGGCGGAGGTCGGGAATCCCAGCGAGAACGGCGTGTTGAAGGTGTCGACCGTCGCCAGCTGCGCGTCCGACAGGCAGCCGCTTCCGGTGTCGCGCCCGTCCGCGCATCTCAACTTCGCGCGCAGCGTATCCATTGTCAGCACGCGATGGCATCCGGAGACGTTGCTGATGATCCCATCGCTCGCGCCGTCGAGGCCGTCGCACGCGCCGTAGACGGCGGCGGTGATCGTCTTCATCTTGTCGGGACTGATCCACGCGTCGGCGCTGCGGAACAGCGCCCGCGCCCGGTGTTGCGCCGCGAGGTGCATCAGTGTCAGGTCGTAGGCGGGATAATGCGCGACGACCCCATCGTAGTCAGCGGGGTAGAACACGGCGGCGGCGAGCGCCTCATGGCCGCCTTGCGAGCCGCCGATGAAATACGAGTGCGTCGGCGAGGCGGCGTATCGCGCTCGAATGAGGGCGAAGCGCCACGTCGTGCGTCTTCTTGATCTGCAGCCGCCCGAAATTGGCGAACGCCTCGGCATTCAATGCGAACCGGCCGTCGAATCCGCCGGCGGTCTCGTGGCCCGAGTCGCTTCCCCACCGTGACGTAGCCCAGCGCGAGCGGTGGGCGAGGTCGGTATCTGGTTTGACGCACCGGCGAGTCCCGTGACGAGCGTTCCATCAAAGCCGCCACCGCCCATCTGCGGCAGCCGGTTGTTCCATCGCGACGGCAGGTTCACCTCGAACTTGATCGGTGGTGCGAGCGGGTCGATTCCATGAATCGAACCGAGAGCCTTGCAGAACTCGCCATTCGTGTTGCCCTCGTCGCCGGCCGCGACCAGTGACGCCGACACGACCGTCGCGCCGCTCGTCGGCAGGCCAATCGAGCTCGCCGGAATCCTGACGCCGCGCAGAGCGAGACAACGCTGACGGGCACCGACCGTCGTGCCAGAGCCGGCGCTCTGTGCCAGCGCATGCGGTTCGATCCCGGCAACCATCGCCATCGCCACGGCGACGGCGAGAAGGCGTGTCAACGTCCAGGTCCCTTCACTTGGCGCGTCCCTTAAGACCCTGAGCGAGCATCGCGATCTTGTAGACCGCGCCGCCACCGACGACGTAGAGAGTCTTCTTGTCGGGTCCCGCGAACGCCGGCGCCTGCGGGTTCAGCGGCGTCTTGATCGTCCCGGATGCTCGCCCTTGCGGGCTGAACACCTGGACCCCACCTGCCGCGACGTAGAGGCGTCCATCCGCATCGATGCACATGCTGTCGGCATTGCCGCCCATGAGCGTCGCGAACGTCCGGAAGTTGCGCAGCGATCCGTCGGGCTGCACGTCGAAGGCGAGATGATCGGTCCGTTGCGCCGCGTAGAGGACTCTCCCGTCAGGGCTCAGCGAAATGCCGTTGGGCCGCTCGACTTCCTCGCTCGCCTTCACCGCTTTGCCGTCCGGGCGGATGTACACGATCCACGGCTTCGTCCGGGACGCAGGCGTCGGCCTGAACCTGCTGTTGAGCGTATCGGTGAAATACATTCCACCCTTGGTATCCGCGACGATATCGTTTGGCGCGACGATCGGCACACCCGTCGATCTGCTCCACCAGCGTCATGCGCGTCGGAGACAGCACCTCGATGCGCGGGATGTTCGACTCCACCCCGATCAAGCGGCCCTTCGTGTCGTAGCGCGAGACCGATCGTCCGGTTCGTGTTGTGTGAGCGAACACCGAGACCTTGTCGTCCTTGTCGATCTTCACCAGCCGCCCGTCGCCGGCATCCTGCTCCGTGAAGAGCAGGCTGCCGTCCGGCATCGCAATCGGAGCCTCCGGTGCTGTGAAACAGATCTCGAATGAGCTGCACCTTCGTGCCGCCGCGGACGACGCCCGGGATATCGGGAGCCGTGGTGTCAGGAGGCGACTTGACCGGCGGTGCCGGAAGTCCGTGGGCACGGCTGATTCTGACCCTGACCCCGACCCTGACTCGACAGGGACGCCGACAACAGCACCGCCGCGACCACCACTACTGCTGCCCATCTCGTCATCGCGATTCCTTTCACGGGACGTCTGAGGGCGCAGTATGGCTCAGGGAAATCCCAAAACCCAAATCCCAAACGACCAACGACCAACGACCAACTTGGAAGTTGGGAGTTGGAGGTTGGGAGTTTCGTTGAGCGAGCAGAGTCGCTCGCGAGCGAATCAAGGTGGCCTGCTCGGGTGTGAACCGTAACAGACCGTGCTGCGCGCGCTCCAGGTCTTCGCGGTTCCACAGGGCACGCATCAGACCTGTTGAGAGTGCGAATACTGCGGAAGCAGCAGGTGCCCGAGCTCGTGCGCCATGAAATGCCCGAGCAACCTGCCGCGATAGAGCGGTGTGAGTTGTTCGGTCCGGCTGTAGAAGATATACGCCACCCGCCCCCGCTCGCCCCCGCTATCCGATGCCATCCCCATCGTGTTCTCAGGAAGATCGTCGTTCAGGGCCGCCGGGTTCTGTCGAATGGCCACGGTCAGCATGTTCCGCGGCACGGCGACGCCGCTGCCATGCGAGGAAGACGGGTTGAGATCCCACACCACGACTTGCACGCCGATCTCCCCATAGATCCGCACGAGCTCGTCCTTGGCCTGCCGTAGCCAGTCACGCGGGACTCCGCTTCGTCCTGCACGGCCACGGTGATAGTCAGCGCCTCTGGCACCAACTGCAGATTCGCGATGAGAACGGCCAGCGGCAGACCTGACATCTGGACCTCCTGCCGGATGAACGACCGGCCTGTGAGGTCCTAACGGCGGATCGAGGCGAACTGCGTCACTGAGGTGTCGAGAACGCGGCGGCGCCGGTGCCCATTGACTGGCGGGTCTGAAAGCCGAACAATCCCGGTGACTTTCCGTCAGGTCGCTGATGCAACCAAGCCAGCGGGCGCTCGATCAACCAGCAGGGCAACCGGCCTGCTTCGGGCCTGGGGACGTGGCGATCTTCAAGCCCGCGACGACCTGCTTCCGCTGGTGTGGCGAGCTGCGGCAGCGCGCGGCCGCGTATCTCCGGCGCGAGCGGCGGGACCTACACCTCAACCGACGGCGCTCGTCAACGAGGTGTACCTGCGACTCGTCGGGCGGCGCGTGTCGTGGCAGAATCGCGCGCACTTCCCTTGGCTCGGCCGCGCAGATGATGCGGCGCATCCTCGTCGATCATGCGCGCGCGCATCAGGCCATTCGCCGGCCCGGAGCGGATTGAAGGTGAGTCTTGCGGAGGGCATGGGCGCAACCAGGCCGCTCGACTGCGAGGTGCTGCTCCTCGATCAGGTCCTCACCGACCTTGTCGCACAGGATCCCCGGCAGGCGCAGATCGTCGAGCTCCGGTATTTCGGTGGCTTCTCGGAGCAGGAAGTGGCGGACGTCCTCGCCATCTCCCGATCGACCGTGACGCGCGAGTGGCAAACGGCGCGAGCGTGGATGTATCGACGCTTGACGACCGGCAACGCTCCAGGGGCTTCGGTGACGGGACCTAAGTGGCAGGACGTCAAGGAGGTGTTTCAAGCGGCGCTCGACCACGAGCCGCCAGAGCGGGCGGCGTTTGTCCTCGGGCGTGCGCGGGGACACGGCGCTGAGGCGGAGTCGAATCGCTGCTGGCCGCCCACGAGCGCGTCGGCAGCTTCACGGAGCGGCTTCGCGACTATGCCGCTCGGTGAATCGTTCGGCGGATATCAGATCACCGGATGGCTGGGCGCCGGCGGAATGGGCGAGGTCTACCGCGCGCGACACGACGCTCGATCGCGACGTCGCGCATGAAGGTCCTGCCGGCGCTATTCGGCGTTCGATCCCGATCGCCTCGCGCCGCTTCCAGGCGCGAAGCGCGAGATCCTCGCGTCGCTGAACCATCCGAACATCGCCGCCATTCACGGCATCGAAGAAGACGATGGCCGACAGGCACTCGTGCTCGAACTGGTGGACGGACCCACGCTCGCCGATCGCATCGCGCAGGGGCCGATTCCGCTCGATGACGCGCTGCCGATTGCCAGGCAGATCGGCAGAAGCGCTCGAAGCCGCCCACGAGCTTGGCATCGTCCATCGCGATCTGAAGCCATCGAACATCAAGCTGCGACGGCGATGGAGTGGTGAAGGTCCTGGACTTTCGGTCTGGCGAAGGCGCTCGCGCAGCTTCGCCGGCTGATCGCCGGCGCTCGACGATGAACTCCTGGCGGACCGGACGCGCGAAGGCACCGTCCTCCGGGACCGCGGCGTACATGAGTCCGGAACAGGCGCGCGGCAAGCCGTCGACAAGCGCAGCGACATCTGGGCATTCGGCGTGCGTGCTCTACGAGATGCTCACGGCGGACCGGCATTCGCCCGTGACGACGAGACCGAGACGCTCGCGGCGATCGTACGCGACGAACCTGCATGGACGCGTTGCCGCCTGATACGCCGCCGCAGTGCTGACGCTGCTTGCGACGCTGCCTCGTAAAGACCCGCAACAACGGATGCCGAGACCTCGGCGACGCGCGCCTGGTGATGGAGGGAGCCTTCGACGCGCCCGCGCAGACCGCAAGCCGACGCGCTCGCGTCGCCTGCGGCGATCCGGCATGGACGCGATTCGCGATCTACGCAGCGGTGCTGCTGCTGGGATCCTCGGTGGCTGGCCCGCTCGCTGTCCGGAGCCGCATCCAGCTCGAGCCCGCGCTGGCGCGTTTCGCGATTCAGCTCGGCGCGAGCGGAGCTAGTCTTCAGAGGCCGCCATCTGGTGACGATGTCACCCGACAACCGCTTCATCGTCTATGCTGGCGAACGAGGCGCTGCGCACGGAGGCCTCTCGACCAGTTGCAAGCCAGCCGCATCGCGAGCACTGAGAGGCCGCAGTCCGTTTTCGCCCGATGGCCGGCGGTCGGGTTCTGGACCGGCGACGAACTCAAGAGAGTCGGCGTCTCCCGTGGTGTGCCGGTGACGATCTGCCGCGTGCCCAATCCGTGGGGCGTCAGTTGGGAGAACGATCACACGATCCTGATCGGTGAAGGCCCTGACGGCATCTGGCGCGTGCCTGATTCGGGAGGCACGCCTGAAGCCGTCATCAAGGTCGCCGCGGGTGAGAAAGCCCATGGGCCGCACCTGCTCCCCGGCGGCGAGTGGAGTACTGTTCACGCTCCTGCCAAGGGGCACCGAGTCCTGGGACGAGGCGCAGATTGTCGCGCAATCGCTTCGCACAGGGGAGCGGCGCGTGCTGATTCGCGGAGGCCACGATGGCCAGCGCGTGAAAACAGGGCATCTGGTATAGCGTCGAACGGAGGTTGCTCTCGGCAGCATTCGACCCCGGGGAACTGCGTGTCATTGGCGACGTGAGCACTGTTCTCGACGGCGTCGCGGATGCGGACGAGGCAACGACGGGTGCCTCTCACTTCAACGTGACGTCAAGCGGCGGCCTGGTCTATGTGCCCAGCCTCCCTCGCCGGCTGGGGCATGTGCTGGTGTGGGTCGATCGGGAGGGCCATGAAGAAGCGATCAACGCTCCCGTTCGCGAGTAAGTCTATCCTCGCATCTCCCCGATGGGGCACGGGTCGCCGTCGCGATCGACGCTGCGCAACCAGGAGAACGACGTCTGGCTCTGGGATCTCGCGCGTGAAACGCTGACGCGTTTGACCTTCGACCCGGGGATGGATGAACCACCTGCCTGGACGCCTGACGGTCGAAAGATCGCGTTCGCTTCCGGGCCGGGACGGAGGTGGTGTCTTCTGGCAAGCGGCAGACGGCAGTGGGCCGGTTGAGCGGCTCACGCAAGGCGGGTCTCTCTTTCCGAGCGGATTTTCACCCGATGCGCTGCACCTGCTCTTTTCGACGTCGGGCGTTCCTCGGGTGGCGAGCGACATCGCCATGATCGCCCCGGGAAAGAGCGACCATCCCACGCCATTGATGCACACGTCATTCGGCGAGTCGAACGGGGAAGTCTCACCGAACGGTCGCTGGATCGCGTATCAGTCCGACGAGTCCGGACGAGCGGAGGTCTATCTGAGGCCATTTCCCGACGTCGAAGCGGGCCGCTGGCAGGTATCGACCAATGGTGGAGAACGTCCGCTCTGGGCGCGAAACGGACGGGAATTGTTTTATGTGACGCCAGGCGGGCTGATGACCGTACTCCATCGAGCCGACCAACGTCTCCCTCGATGGGCAAGCCTGAAAGGCTTCTCGACGATCGATACTTTTTCGGCACCCTCTTCTTCCAGGGCCGGACCCATGACGTCTCACCAGACGGCAAGCGGTTCCCTGACGATCAAGGAAGCGCCGGAGGAATCCTCGCACGTCACGCCTCGTCGTTGTTCTCAACTGGACCGAAGAGCTGAAGCGACGAGTACCGGCGCGCTGACCGCACGTCGCCGTAACAAACTCCTGGGAGTTGGAAGTTGGAGGTTCGGAGTTTTCCTGCTTACTCGAGAAGTTGTGTGCGAAGTTCCTGAAGCTCTTTGAGTCTGGTTCGATCGGCTTCCGGGTACTGCAACTTCAGGGCGGCTCATCGTGTCGAGAATGACCTGCGACACGATCAGATGGGCGTTGGGCTTGTCGTCGGCGGGCACTACATACCAGGGTGCGCGGTCCGTGCTGGTGGCTTCGAGGCAATCCGCGTACGCGCATGTAGTCCTTCCACCGGTCGCGCTCGGCCAGGTCCGCCGCGCCCATCTTCCAGTTCTTCTTCGGATGGTCGATGCGCGCCAGCAAACGCCTGCGTTGTTCATCCTTGGACACGTGCAGGAAGAATTTCACGACACGCGTGCCGTTACGGTGCAGGTGGCGTTCGAAGTCGACGATGGACTCGAAGCGCTGCTTCCAGAGGAGCGGGCTGTCGGCCGCCTTGTCGGGGAGGCGCTGCGCCGCCAATATCTCCGGATGAACCCGCACGACCAGCACTTCCTCGTAGTACGACCTGTTGAAGACACCGATCCGCCCTCGTTCGGGCAGACACCTCGTTGTCCGCCAGAGAAAGTCGTGGTCGACTTCCTCGTCGCTCGGACGCTTGAAACTGAACACCTGAACTCCTGCGGGTTGACGCCGGACATGACGTGCTTGATCGCACTGTCCTTGCCCGCGGCGTCCATCGCCTGAAAGATCACGAGCAGTGCGTACTATGGTGCGCGTACAGCGAGATCCTGGCGCTCGCTCAGCCTCTTCACGTGATCGGCGAGGACGGACTGGTGCTGCGATTTCGAGTCGTACAGGGCCGAACGCGGGTGGGCCATTTCTTGAGGTCGACGGCGCGGCCCTGGCGAACCGCGAAACTGTGAGATGTCGATCGACATGGTCGTGCCGCCGCCATTATCTGCCGACCCGCGGAACCGTTCTGCGGATCGCAGCGTTCACGCCCGAATGGGACGTGGTCAACCGCCCCGCCTGGCGTGCCTCGCCGGGCGCCTTTATTCGCGCACATCACGCCCCGCCCATGCGATGATTCGCCGCGGAGGTCACAGATGGAGATTCGGCGCTCGATGCGATTCGTCCTGTCGTGGATGGTTCTCCTGACCGTCGCGAACACTGCAGCCGCGCAGACCCCGTCTGGCGAGCGTCTGCTCGTGCTCCTCAGGAACGCCAGCGCGCTCGCGTTCGTCGATCCCGCGTCGGGCCACGTGCTGGGGAAAGTCCCGGTTGGCCGCGACCCGCACGAGGTCGCCGTGCGCCTGACGGCGCGACGGCGTTTTGTGGCCAGTCCCGGCGTGGGCATTTCGATGATCGACGTGCGCACCATGAAGGAGGTCCGGCGCATCGACACCGGGACCGCCAGCGCTCCGCACGATGTTCTCTACGCCGGCGGGAAGCTGTATTTCACCGCCGAAGGTTACAAGAGCATCGGCCGCTATGACCCGGTCGCAAACAAAGTGGAATGGATGCTCGGCATCGGCCAGGACGGCATGCACCTGCTGGTTCTTGGCAAGGATCAGCAGACGATGTGGGTGCCCAATCGCGGGTCAACAGCATCTCGGTGATCGATGGTGTGGCGGGAGGGCCGCCGAGGTGCAAGGTCACGGCGATTCCCTGCCCGGGCTGACCCCGGAGGGCCTCGACCTGTCGCCCGACGGCCGCGAGCTCTGGACGGCGACGCGCGGGGATGGCGCCGTGTCGATCATCGACACGAGCACGCGGCGGGTGACGCAGTCGTTCGGCTCTGAGGCTGACCGACGCCAACCGCCTGAAGTTCACTCCGGACGGCAGCAAGGTCATCATCCTCGACGGCGGCACCGGCACGCTGATCGTCCTGGACGCCAAGACACGCAAGGAGATCAAACGGCTCAAGGTCGCCGATCGCGACACCGGCGACGGTGGCGTCTTCGTGATGCCGGACGGATCGCGCGCGTATCTCGGCCTGAGGGACGACCACAGCGTGGTGGAGGATCGACCTGAAGACGCTCGCGGTCGCGAACCGCTTCCCGATGGGCGCCGACTCCGGGCCCGGCTGCATCAACTGGGCGTCGCTGAAATAGGAGATTACGTCGATGAGAACGTCACTCCTCGTAGCGGCCGCGCTGCTCGCGATGTTCGCGGCCGCGCGCAGCTCGCGGCGCATCATTCCTTCGCGGCCGAGTTCGACGGCAGCAAGCCCGTGACGCTCAAGGGCACCGTCACCAAGATGGAATGGACCAATCCCCACGCGTGGCTGCACATCGACGTCAAGGGGCCGGACGGCAAGACGGTCACCTGGATGATCGAAGGGGGCGCGCCGAACGCGCTGCTCCGCCGCGGCTGGAACCGGACATCGGTCGCCGCGGGCACCGCGGTCGTCGTCCAGGGTATCGCGCGAGGGACGGGTCGAACAGGGCGAGTGGCGGTGATCTCACGCTGCCCGACGGAAAGAAGTTGTTCATCGGATCCACCGGCACGGGCGCACCGGGCGACCGTCCTGACGCAGGGGAAGAAGTGAGGTCGCTCGCGCTCGTCGCGCTCATCACGATCTCGGCTCTGGTGACGGCCTCCGGCCAGGCGGCAAAGGACTGGACGCGCCGCCGCGCACGCCCGACGGCCAGCCGGACATCCAGGGCATCTGGACCAACTACACGAGCACGCCGTTCGAGGTTCCCGACAAGAGCGACAACCCCGACTTCTACGCCGGCGATCTGGATGGAACGGGCCGCGGCACCGGTCGCTTCCGCCTTCCTGACCGACACGACGGATCGCAAGCTGTCGAAAGCGAGATCGCTCGTCGTGGATCCGCCGAGCGGGCGTGTGCCGATCATGCCGTGGGCCGAGGAGACCCGGAACTACAAGCTGGCGCACATCCAGGACGACTGGGTGAATTTCACGCCGTGGGAGCGATGTATCACGCGTGGCGTGCCGGGAGGGATCTTCCCGGCCGGCTACGGCTCGGGGTACCAGATCCTGCAGGGTCCCGGCTACGTCGCGATCGTCTACGAGATGATCCACGAAGCGCGCATCATTCCGGTTGACGGGCGTCCGCACCTCGGCGCGGGTTTCCGTTTGTGGAACGGCGATTCGAGAGGCCACTGGGAAGGCAACACCCTGGTGGTGGACATCACCGGGGTACAACGACAAGGGCACTGTCGCGACCAACGTCGCCACGCAGCGTGTTCGGGCGATTCCGCAGAGCGAGGCGCTCCACGTCGTCGAGCGCTTCACGCGTGTAGACGAGAACACGATCAACTACGACGTGGCGATCGAGGATCCGAAGGTCTTCACCGCTCCGTGGAAAGTGGCGATGCCGCTGCACGAGGGAACCGGATTACCAGCTCTTCGAGTACGCGTGTCATGAGGGCAACCGCGCGGTTCCGAACACGCTCAGCGGCGGGCGCGCGCGCGACAGAGGCACGCGTCTCCGGATCGCGGTAATCATCCGAGGAGATCCGATGCCGAACTGGCTGAAAGGCGCCGTCATCGCACTGGTGTCCGTCGCCGCCACGCTCGCGGTGGTGCAGATGATGCGATCGCCGGTCGAAGGACGCGCGCCGGACGTCGAGGTGTTGCGGACCGCGGACGGCAAGCCGGATCTCAATGGCATCTGGCAGGCCGTCGGTTCGGCGAACTGGAACCTCCAGGATCACCAGGCGCGAAGCGGTCCGGTGCTCGAACTCGGCGCCATCCTCGCGGTGCCGGCGGGCCTGAGCGTGGTGGAGGGCAACGAGATTCCGTATCAGCCGTGGGCGGCGGCGAAGCAGAAAGAGAACTACGAGAACTGGTTGAGCAGAGACCCGGAGGTCAAGTGTTACCTCCCGGGCGTCCCGCGCGCGACCTACATGCCGCATCCGTTTCAGATCCTGCAGACCGCCAACAACGACATCCTCATGGCGTATGAGTACGCGAGCGCCAGTCGCGTGATCAAGATGGGAAAGTGGAGCCGCCGCCCGTGGACACGTGGATGGGCCAGTCAGCGGGTCACTGGGAAGGAGACACGCTTGTCGTCGACGTCACGGGCCTCAACGACCAGACATGGCTCGACCGTGCGGGCAATTTTCACAGCGAAGCGTTACACGTCGTGGAGCGATTCACGCCAGTGAGTCCGGACGTGCTCGACTACCAGGCGACGATCGAGGATTCGAAAGTGTTTACGCGCCCGTGGAAGATGCAGATGCCGCTCTATCGCCGGCACGACAAGGGCGCGCAGCTTCTCGAGTTCAAGTGCGTCGAGTTCGTCGAGGAATTGATGTACGGAGACCTGCGCAAGAAGACCGGCAAGGAGCAGCCGTTCGCGCCCGCTCGCCTGCGGTGGCCGTAGTCCCGCCACCTACACACCCCATCTCAGCTTGACTGACCTCTGTAGCGGACGCCACACTCGGGGAACGCCAAAGGTCGCTCCCCAGCTGCGCGGCTTGTAAAGGACGAGTGTGTTCCAGGCGTCAGGAGACCATCTCGTCGGTCAGTGCATGACCTTCCGCTGGTCGTGTTGTCCGTCGTCATTTCGATCTTTGCCTCGTATGCCGCGCTGGATCTCGCCGGCCGGGTAACCGTCTCGCGCGGGCGCGCGCGCCTCTTCTGGCTGACCGGCGGCGCGACCGCAATGGGCATCGGCATCTGGGCGATGCACTACGTCGGCATGCTGGCGTTCCGCCTTCCGTGCCGGTGCTGTACGACTGGCCGCTGGTCCTGCTGTCGCTGCTGGCGGCGGTGGCCGCCTCGGGTGTCGCCCTCTTCGTGGTCAGCCGGCCGCACATGGGAGTCTTCCGCGCGTGTGTCGGCAGCATCTTCATGGGCTCCGGTATTTCGGCGATGCACTACATCGGCATGGCGGCGATGCGCATGCCGGCCATGTGCGCTCTACGTGGCTCCCGTGCTGGCGCTGTCGGTGGCGCTCGCGATTGCCATCTCGTTCGTCGCGCTGTGGCTCAGTTTTCACTCGCGCGAGGCTGAGGCGAATCAGCGCCTCAAGTCCTTCAACGCGCTCGTGATGGGGGCCGCGATCCCCGTCATGCACTACACGGGGATGTCCGCCGCCGTGTTCACGAGCGCGCCACTGATGGCGCAGGACCTCCAGCACGCCGTGAGCGTCTCTTCGCTCGGGCTCGCCGTCATCGTCGGCGTGACGCTGTGTGCGCTCGGCGTGGTGCTCCTGACGGCGACGGCGGAACGGCGGATCTCGGTTCACGTGACGGGCCGCGAGCGGGCGGAAGAGAAGCTCCGGAACACCGAGGATCAGATGCGGTTCGCGCTCGACGCCGCCGGCGTCGGTACCTGGAAACGGACCTGACGACCGGCCAGGGCGAGTGGTCTCCCCGACTACAGGCGCTCCACGGCGTCACCGGCAGCGCATTTCCGAACGGCGTCGACAGTTTCCTGGAGCACGTGCACTGGGACGATCGCGCGATGGTGAAGGCCGAGATGGATCAGGCGATCCGCAACCGGCGTGATTGAGCGTCATCTACCGGACGGTGTGGCCCGATGGAAGCGTGCACGCCGTGAACGAAATCGGCCGCGCGTTTTACGACGAGGCCGGCACGCCGGTGCGGACGGCGGGCGTGGGGATTGACGTCACCGAGCGGCAGCGGCTCGAGATGCATCTCCGGCAGGCGCAGAAGATGGAAGCCATCGGCAAGCTGGCCGGAGGGGTCGCGCACGATTTCAACAACCTGCTCACCGCCATCATCGCGTTCAGCCAGATGGCGCGTGCGCAACTGGACGCCGCGCATCCGGCCTGGGCCGACATCGGCGAAGTGCTGAAGGCGGCCGACAGCGCGGGCTCGCTGACGCGACAGCTCCTGGCCTTCAGCCGGATGCAGATGCTGCGGCCGCAGGTCCTCGATCTCAATGCCGTCGTGACGCGGCTGGAGGCGATCCTGCGGCGGACGATCGGCGACGACACGCGGCTCGTCATGCAGCTGGATCCGCAGGTGGACCACGTGAACGCGGACCCCGGGCAGGTCGAGCAGGTCGTGATGAACCTGGTCGTCAACGCGCGCGACGCGATGCCGCAGGGCGGAACGATCACGATCGCCACCGCGAACGTCACGCTCGACCGGACGTACGTCGCGACGCATCCAGGTTCTTCGGCGGGCCCGCAGGTCATGATCGCCATCACCGACACCGGATCCGGAATCACGGAGGCGGTCAAGGCGCGCCTGTTCGAACCCTTCTTCACGACCAAGGAACAGGGCCATGGCACCGGACTCGGCCTGGCGACGGTCTACGGCATCGTCAAGCAGAGCGGAGGATTCATCTGGGTCGATACCCAGGTTGGCCGCGGATCCACGTTCCGGGTGTACCTCCCGCGCACCGAGCGCGATCTCGAGGCGGCGGAGACCACCGTGCGAGTGGCCGAAGGCGGCACCGAAACGATCCTGCTCGTCGAGGATCAGGAGCAGGTGCGTGCGGCGGTCAACGCGATGTTGACGCGGAGCGGCTTATGCCGTCCTGTCCGCCGCCAGCGGCGACGCCGCCTTGCGCCTCGCGGAGCAGCATCCGGCGTCAATCGATCTGCTCCTCACGGATGTGGTGATGCCGGGCATCAACGGTCCGGACCTCGCGCGTGCGCTGCTCCGGCGGCGGCCAGACGTGCGTGTGCTGTTCACCTCCGGCTACATCGACCGCGCCGTCGTGAGGGAAGCGGTGATCGAGCCTGGACTCCGCTTCATCCAGAAGCCGTTTTCTCAGGCGAGCCTCCTGCGCGAGGTGCGTCTCACGCTCGACGCTCCTCCATCCACGGCGTCCGTGTCGCGCTGACGTGCACCACTATTGCCAGCCGCCGTTCCCGCCAGGCACCCGCGCCGTGCGTGCTAGGATGCGCTCGCCAGGGATCCACTCGTGCAACCCGTGACGAAACTGCTCGACACGCCGGTCAAGTTGATCGGAGCGGTGACCGCGTTCATTTCCCTCTTACTCGGCGCCAACCAGGTGGCGAAGGTCTTCTCGGAGGCCGGCGAGCAGCGCCGGCACGTCGCCGAGCTGCAGCGCGTCGCGACGGAGCAGCTGAAGAGCGCCGACTACCCGTCCGCGTGGGCAACCCTGAACGAAGCGTCGAAAGCAGCCGACGAGGGCAGCTACTCGCGAACGTGGTGGGGCGTCTCGACGAGCAACGGCTCGCGATTCGCACGGCGCAGGAGGACCTCGCGATGGCCTGGCTCCGCGATGTCCGGGTGCCCAGCGGTTCCAGGTTCTCGGATGTCGTCGATCCGCTCGCCGCCGTCGTCACGCGCGGCATCGTGAGCGCGACCGGCGTCCGAAAAGCGGATCTCCTGGGCCACCTTGGCTGGGCGCAATTTCCTGAAATCGCGCGACGGCTCGACCGCCGGGAAACCCGAGGACTCGCATCCGGCAGGCGCTCGACATCGATCCGATGAACCCGTTTGCGCACGCGCACTGGGGCCATTGGATCGTGTGGATGCGAGGGAGCATCGAGGATGCGAGCCGGCATTTCACCGCCGCGGTCGCGGCCGGCCGGGAACGCCCGCATGTGCGACGGATTCAGTTTGCGGCCTATCGGCTCTACGGTTCGGCGGCCGCCGACAGCGCCATGCTTCGTGCCGTTGATGAAATGCGGCGCAACAACGAACCGATCGACGGCGCCGACCCGGCGCGGCGTGTTCTCGATCTATTACTCGGCGTTCAACTCGGAGGAACAGCTGCGGCGCGTGCTCGGCATCCTTCCTCCGACCGATCAGCATCGCGACCATCCGCGCCCTGTTCTTCGATTCCGATTTCGACGCGGCGCGCGCGCCCTCCGTGACGCAACGGTGGCGCTGCTCCAGGAGGATGCGGGCCTCCGCGACGAAGCGCTCGCCACATGGCGCACCGTTCGCGCGGAGTTGCCGCGGGAGGCGACGTGCGGGTGGGCGAGCGCGCGGATGCGGCGATCGCGCGCCTGTCCGGCCCGAATAGCGGCAGCCGCAGACGCTGAGCGAGAGTGCAGTCGTCCGGTTTCAGCCCAATCAGGACGCCAGGGCGCTCGAGTCGCTGAGCAGCAGCCACGGCTGATGGGCAATCAGTCGACCGGCGGCATCGCTGTCAACGGGCTTCGAGAAGTGAAACCCCTGCGCGAATTCGCAGCCGAGCGCGCGCAGGTGCTCGAGATGCTCCTCGCGTTCGACGCCTTCCGCCACGACATCCATCGAGAGATTGTGAGCGAGCGCGATGATGACGCGGACCATCTCGGCGCCCGCTTCGTCCGCACCGATGCGGCTGACGAACGAGCGATCGACCTTCACCGTGTTCACGTGGAGCTGGTGCAGGTAGCTGAGCGACGAGTAGCCGGTGCCGAAGTCGTCCATGCTCCACTCGACGCCAATCTTCTGCAGTCGCGTCAGCGTCGCCTGCGCGGCGCGCACGTCGCCGATGCAGGCGCTCTCGGTGATCTCGAGCTTCAGGTGTGACGGATGCAGACCGGTCTCGCGCAGGATCGCCTCGACCTCACCCGCGAGGTCGCTGGAGACGAACTGCTGGCTGGAGACGTTGACGCACATCGTGTCCGGCGCCTGCGCGCCGAACGCACGGCGCCAGGCCGCCATCTGACGGCATGACTCGCGCAGCACGAGGCGGCCGATCGGCACGATGAGGCCCGCGTCCTCGGCAAGGTGGATGAATTCCATGGGGCCGACGATCCCGCGCGATGGATGGCGCCACCGCACGAGCGATTCGAATCCCGAAATACGTCCCGTGCCGATCGAGACGATTGGCTGATAGTGCACGACGAAGTCGTTCCGCCTCGACCGCGTTGCGCAGGTCGGTTTCGAGGCGAAGACGGCGCACCGCGCGGTCTCTCATGACCGGGTCGAACAGCTCGCATGACGAGTGTGCGTGGCTTTGCGCGCGGTGCAGCGCCGTGGTTGCGTCGCGCAGGATCTCTTCAGGGCCCTGGTAGCCGCTCGTGCTCACGGCGATCCCGATCGTCGCGGACACGAACACCTGCTGCCCGTCGATGTCGAAGGGCTTCTCGAGGCCTTTCTGCAGCCGGTCGGCGACACGGACGGCGTCGCTGGCATCGGTGATGTCGTCGAGCAGCACGGTGAACTCATCGCTCGCGCACCGCGCCAGCGTCGCGCCCGTTTTCTCGGGCGTCACCGCATCCGTGCAACGCAGGCTCGCCTGGAGGCGATGGGCGACGGCGACGAGAAGCCGATCGGCCGAGACCGGCCTGAGCGTGTCTCCGATCCGCGCAAACCGGTCGAGGCTCAGCACCAGGAGCGCGAAGACATAGCCCGTGCGACGCTGCGCGCGCTTGATCGCGCGGTCGAGCAGATCGGCGAACAGCACGTGATTGGGAAGTCCTGTCAACGGGTCCGACACCTTCGCGTCGGTGATGTCGGTCAGCGAGCCGGCCAGACGCGTCGCGATTCCGTCGGCGTTCTGATCGCCGCGCCGCGGCAGAGTACCCACCGGAACGTGCCGTTGCGGTGGAGAACCCGGTGCTCGCATTCGTAGCTGCGGCTCCTGGCCGGCGAGATGGGTCTCGAGCCCGCCGCGTACTCGGGCGACGTCGTCGGCGTGCACGCGGCGAAGCCATTCATCGGGATTGGTGCCGATTTCGGACGCCCCGTAGCCGAGCATCGCCTTCCAGCGCTCGGACCAGTACACCTCGTTGGTCACGAGGTTCCAGTCCCACAAGCCGTCGTTGGCGCCCTGCATCGCGAGCGCGTAGCGTTGCTCGCTTTCGTGGAGATCCTCGACGGCGCGCTTGAGCGACAGGTGCGTGCCGATGCGCGCGAGCGCGACGGGGAAGTCGATTGGCTTGGTGACGTAGTCGTTCGCGCCCAGGCGGAACGCCTCGACGATGTCGCTGCCGCTGGATCTCGCGGTGACCATGATGACCGGCAGGCTCGTTGACGAACGGCTCTGGCGGACGGTGGTCAGGACGTCCAGCCCGCTGATGCCGGGCATCTCGACATCGAGCAGCAGCAGATCGAAGGAGCCGGACCGCACCCGCGCAAGCGCCTCTGCCCCGTCCGCGGCGACCGTGACGTCGTAGCCTTTCAACGTCAGCCGCCGCGACAGGACATCGCGGTTGGCCTCGTTGTCGTCCACGACAAGCAGCGACGCGCGGCACGTCATGGCCGGTCTCGCCCGAGCAGACTTTCGATCTTTCCGATCAGCCGCGGCAGCTGCACCGGCTTGGTGTCGAAGTCGTCGCCGCCTGCCGCGAGCGCCTGTTCGCGATCGCTCAACATCGCGTGCGCGCTGAGCACGATGATGGGGATGTGCCGGGTCTCGTCGTCCTTCTTCAGCTGCTCGGTCGCCTCCCAGCCGTCGATGCCGGGCAGGCCGAGGTCCATCAGGATCAGGTCGGGCTTGTTCGTGCGCGCGATCGAGACCGCCTCCTGGCCGTCAACGGCGACCAGCACGGTGTAATAGCGGCGCGCGAGCCGGCGCGCAGCGCGTCGCGGCTCGGTTCGTTGTCTTCGACGATCAGAACGGTGGGCATGGGCGATTGGCAGCGATGAACGGGCTAGACCGGGACCACGTCGTCCACGAGGTCGGCGACCTCGATCGGCAGCCGGACCGTGAAACAGGATCCGAGTCCGGGCTCGCTGACAACCGAGACCTCGCCGCCCATCAACCGGCAGAAGCGCGAGACGATCGCGAGTCCCAGGCCGGTGCCGCCGTACTTGCGGGTCGTCGTGACGTCCGCCTGTGTGAATGGATCGAAGATCTTCGAGGTCTGCTCCCGTGTCATGCCGACGCCGCTGTCGGTCACGGTGAAGACGACCGATTGATCGCCGCCCGCGCGCTCGCGCCGGACGTCGAGCGCGATCGTGCCATCGCTGGTGAACTTGGCGGCGTTGCTGAACAGGTTCGAGCAGGATCTGCCGCGTCTTCATCAGATCGACTCCGTATGGTGCCGACATCGTCGGCGCAGTGAATGGTCAGCGAGTTCGCGTTTTTCTGGACCAGCGGGCGGACGGTGTCGAGCAGCTCCGCGATCATCTCGCTCACGTCGATGCGCTGGAGGTCGAGCGTCATCTTTCCCGCCTCGATCTTCGAGAGGTCCAGGATGTCGTTGATCAAGGCGAGCAGGTGGTGGCCGGCGGAGCCGATCCGCTGCAGGTCGCGAATCGACATCTCTTGCGGGTGCTCTTCCGCTTCCTCCTGCAGCAGCTCGCTGTACAGGATGATCGCGTTGAGCGGCGTGCGCAGCTCGTGGCTCATGCTGGCGAGGAATTCGCTCTTCGCGCGCGTCGCCGCCTCGGCGGCCCGCTGCGTGACGCGCAGTTCATCCACGAGCGACGCAAGCTGCTCGCCGTTCAGGCGCTGCGTCTCGTGCGCCGCCTCGAGCTCGCGCGTACTGCGCCGCCACGTTCTCCGCCTGCTGGCGGAGCATGGACTTCCTGCTCGAGCGCAGCGGTCCGCGCCGCGTGCTCCTTCATCTCCGCGATGCTGCGGCGGCACGTGACGATCAGGACGACGTCTTCGAAGATGACCCAGGCGGCGTGCTCCAGCCAGCGCCACTGGCTCGCGACCAGCACGCCGTACACCGACTGCGGCCAGAACATGCCGCGCAGCAGATGGTCGAGGGCGACGACGACGGTCGCGGGAATCAGGACGCGCCAGTCGCGATAGACGGCGAGAAACGCCAGCGAGCCGAACACGTGGAAATGCGTTTCGATGCGGCCGCCGGTCAGGTGGATCAGCAGCGCGCCCATCAGCATCTGCGCAATCCCGATGGTGTAGCGCGTCGACGTTTCGCCCGGCCGGAGCAGTCCGAGGATCGCGGGGAACAGGCAGATGGCGCCGCCGAGGAAGATGGCCGCCCAGACGTGCACGTGCGTCCGGCTGGTCGCGCCGTACCACGCCAGCGGCGAGACCCAGAACGCAAACACGATTCCGGCGATCCACTGGAACGCCATCAGGCCGGCGAACATCCGATCGGTGCGCTTGTGAATCGCGAGCTGGTGCTGCGCGAACAGATCGGCGGCGCGGCGCGCGGACGATTCCGAATACGCGGACTCGGCGTGCAGGGCCGACGGCTCGAGGGTCGCGGTCACCGCCGTCATGACTCGCTCGACGCGAACAGCGGACAGCCGAATACGCTCGTCCCGCGCGTGGCGGCCGTGCCGCGGGTCAGCAGGTCGATGAGCGCGTCTTCGCCGGCGTTCTCGCCTGCGTGGCCGCGCGAGCCGGTGATGCCGCCGCTGAAGATCAACGCACCGCTGCGGTCGTAGAGAAGTGTTTCGCCGGACGTGTACACGCCGAAGCGCTGCGCCTCGACGCCATTGTCGTCACTGAGCACCGTGACGTCGGGAAGCGCGGCGGCGCTGTGCCACAGGTCGGTGCGTTCCCATCCCGTGTTGAACGACGACGGCTTCAGGAAGACGACGTAGGTTTTCGGATGGTTCGTGGCGCGCGCGAGGATTTCCGCGAGCTCCTGGATGCTGGCGCGCGTGCAGGTGCACTGCGGATGCGCCAGGAATACGAGTGTCGGCCGATCGGTGGCCGCGGTGAGCGCGCTTTGCGCCGGCCACTGCTGCGGCGCGTGCGCGTCAGGCCAGGACGATTCTCGTACGCCCACGACCCACAATCCGGACGAGACGCCCGTGAGCCAGAAGATCGACAGCGCCCAGAGCCACCAGCGGCGCTTCACCGGACGATCGTTATCTGGGGGTTGCGGCACACTACTCGAATGCACGACTCACGTGGTCGAGCAATTGATGAGCCAGTGTCGCGTGAGACGACGCTAAGCCTATGACTCGATCGGGAATTAGCGGTGATGGCCGCCGTTTCGCGCAACGGCCAGCTTGAACGGAAGTGTTCCTGTTCGCAACACGCACAAGGCGCCTGTGAGGCGCAAACAGGAGTATTTGTTCAATATCAGCGCAGATTCATGCCCCGTGTTCCATCGGCGCGTCACACGTTGCAGGATCGGGCACGCTACTAGCCGCGTCGCTGCAGCAGGGCCTCAACGCACGAAGATCCGGGGCCGCGTCGAGCGCGAGCACGGCCATCGATCAGGCGCTGCGCCTGCGCTGCGCCCGAGGACCGGCGCCATCAGATCGCGCGCCTTCTCCACGGACCTCGTCCCTCGTCATCGGATTGCGGACGGTTCCGCGGACCGCCTCGACGCGATCACTGAGTCGCGAGCCGTCCTTGAGCGTGACCTCGACGGCCGCCACGCGCACCGGCAGCAGGCGCGCGAGCGCCTCGTCGGGCACGTACTCCGACCTTGGCCCGCTGGCGGCGCACCGCCGGATCGTTCATCCGCGCCTTGTCATGCGCGCGCGGCAAATGATGCGGTTCCGTCGACGAGCATCACGGCCATCATGTGCTGCAGGCAGATATCCGGGATGTCGCGGTTGTCCACCACCGCGCCGACGGTAGGCGCCAGCCGCACGACGACCTTCTGCACGTCGTCCGCGGTCGAACGCACGCTGGCGGCGCAGGTTCGCCATCGCGTCGAGCGGCGCCTGGATCGGCGTGCCGACCGTCCACTTCTTGATGTCGGTGCGCGCCACCTCGTAGCGCTCCCCGAGCCGATCGATCAGCGTCGCCGGCGTTGCCCTTCGGCGCATTCACCTGGAAGTAGTTGTCCGCCCCCGAGAACACATCGTCCACGCCGTTGAAGCCCGAGCGCACGAGCAGGGCCGCCGTGACTCCGTTGCGAGCCGGCATGCCGGCAAAGACGAACCCTTTCTCGATGTGATCGGTGTCCCGCTCCCAGACCGCGAATCCCAGACGACTCCTGCGACGCGTAGTCGAGCAGCCAGCGCATCTGCGTGCGCGTCGAGCGACGCGGCGCAGCCGGCCGCCGCCGCCGCGCCGAACGTGCCGGCGATGCTGTGCGTGCTGCGGCGCGTGTCGTTCCGGAACGCGACCGCCCCGAGCGCCATCGTCACGCGAGGGCCGATGTCGTAGCCGAGCGCCACGGCGCGAAGGAAGTGCGCGCCGGTGATCTGCAGCGACTCGCCGGCGGCCAGCGCGGCGGGAACGGCCGACGCTCCGGGATGCGATTGCGAATCGCCGTGCGAATCGTCTGTTTCGTCCGAGTGGGCGAGGCACGCCATTGACGAGCGCGGCGTCCATGGGAGACGTGAGGACGGTCGAACCGGCGACGGTCGCGACGGGCTTACCCGCCTGCGCGGCGGCAAACGCCAGGGCGGCTTTCCCGGGCGGCAGCTCGGAGCCCGAGACCATTGCGGCAAAGGTGTCGAGCACGTGCTGCTTGACGGCTTCGAGCACGTCGGCGGGAAGCGCGACGCTCCCGGGCCGCCGCCATGTACCGGCTCAGCGTCGCCATGACCGGGCTCACGTCCGCGCGCAGACGAGCGACCGGAAGCATGGCGGCCGCGAGCGCCAGCGCGCCACGGCTGATGAGCGTTCGTCGAGTCACCACGAGCTCCTCCCCAACGGTGGCGTCGTCTTCGGCGGCGAGCGATGGTGCGTCGCTTGTTCGTAGGCGTACGCCAGTGTCAGCAACGTCGGCTCTGAATAGGCTGGACCGAAGAACGTGATTCCCGTGGGCAGCCCGCCCTCGCTGTAGCCGGATGGCACGGTCATGCTGGCGGCAAACACCAGGAAGGTGTTCAACGTCGAGACGTAGTTGTTGCCGGCCTTGTGCGGCGGATTGATCGCCTCGGCGATCTCGATTGGTGGGACTTCCACCGTCTTGTGGACGATGGCGTCGAGCCTGTTGTCGGCCATCACCTTCGCGATATTGATGGTGAGCTGCTCGCGCGCACTGGAGGTATGCGCCCCACTGCGCCAGATCCGTCTTCGCGGGCCGGAGTGCGCCACTGCGTGGCTTTGCGGGCGGAATAGCGCTTGTCCATCCCTGGATGACGCCCGATCGCTTCTCGCGTCCGGAGTGACCACGCCGGCGTGCGACCCAGATAGAGCGCCATGGCTTCGGTCAGCGAGCTCGGGGTGCGTGGCCCGTATGCGCCATCAGTTTCTTGAGATCAGGGATCACGATGGGGTCGATCACCGTTGCGCCGGCCGACTTCAGCTCGGCGACGTTTCTTGCGAACACGGCGTCTACCGCCTTGAACTCCATCGACGCGGGATCGGTGGAGGTGCCGAGCAATTCACGAAGCACGCCGATGCGCGCACCCTTGAGGCGCGTCCCTCTTGAGGTATTGCGCGTACGGCAGGTGCTTCACGTTGACGCCGAGCGCGGTCAGCGGATCTTCAGGGTCGTATCCGACCATGGCGTCGAGCAGTCTCGCGAGATCGGTGACCGTCCGCGCCATTGGACCCATCTGCGCTGGAGTAGTGGGGTAGCCATCCCACATACCGGTCCTGCTCACGAGACCTGGAGTGGGCCGAAGTGTCACGAGCGCATTCCAGCCGCCCGGGCGGCGAATCGACGCGAGCCGTTTCTTCCCCGATCGCGAGCGTCGAGAGATTCGCGGCCAGTGCGGCGCCGATCCTCCGGACGATCCTCCGGCCGTTCGAGGTCGGGTCGTAGGGGTTTCGCGTGACGCCGAACATGGACCCATGCGTGTCGCCTGCCGCGAACTCGCTCAGCGTGGTTTTCCCGAGAATGATCGCGCCCGCCTTGCGCAGCCTCCCGACGACGAAGGCATCCGCCGGAGGCCGGTGAGTCTTTGAACACGAGCGTGCCGAGCGTCGTGGGCATCCCCGCGGCGTCGATTTCGTCCTTCACGAGAATGGGGATGCCGTGCAGCGGGCCGACAAGGCCGCTCCTCCTGAACTGCGCGTCCAGCGTGCCAGCGTCCTCGAGCGCGCGCGGGTTGATGGTGATGATGGCGTTGAGGACCGGCCCGCGCTTGTCGTAGGCCTCGATGCGATCGAGGCTGCTGCGTCAGCGCACGGGCGGTCAGGGTGCCGTTCGCGAATGCGGCGTGGATGTCGGCGATCGACGCTTCAACCACCTGGAACGGCACGGCTGTCTGCCTGCCGTTCTGCGTGCGTGGCCGACGACGCCGCATGCGATGCACGCGATCGCAACCACGTAACGCGTGTGTCTGCACATCGACGTCGTGCCTCCTCAGGCCGTCAGCGCCGCGGTCAGCCCGGTCAGGGTGGACGCGCTCTCGAGCGACTTGACGAGCGCGACGATCGATTCCGTCTTCCTCGCCGGCCACTTCGCGAATTCAGCGTTGGTCCTGAACTTGTCGGCGACCTCGTCGTAGGTCATCGGGTTCTTCGGGCTGCCCTTCGCTGGCTCGGTGCGTGTGGACACGAGACGGCCATCCTTCATGTGAATCTTGAGGATCGCTGGTTCCTCGAGCACCGCCTGAAACGCCCCGTCCTTGCCCAGGGTGTCGAACTGCGGGTCGGCGTAGTACTCACGCGCCCGACCAGATCCTGGACCTCGGAGCGCTTGACGGACTCGTCGGTGAACTGGCCCAGGCCCGCCTTCCCGTCCACCAGCAGGATCGCAACCGCGAACTCCATGCTGAACTTCGCTTCGAGGCCCGTCGTCGGTCGATGACGGAACAGCGTGTTGACGTTGCTCTGGTTGCCGCCGACTTCGACACGTTCCACGTCGGCTGCCCTGATCGCGTGCTGCGCGATGAGGCGAAGCGTCGCATCCATCGCCGGACTGCTGAATCGTGCCGCACGGGAAGCGCTTGATCAGATCGCCTGGCGACGCAAACATCCACGGACGACCGAGACGATTCACGATGGCGGCCGGATCGTAGCCGCCGCCGGCAGCCTGAAAAATCCGAGCGGGGTCTCGAGGACGTCGTCGGCGGCCGTGAAGCCGATCGCGGCGAGATCGGCGGCGACGCATCCATTCTCGGCGGCGTGCCCGCGTGGAAGGCCTTCGTCATCGAGCCGAAGTTGCGCCGTATGCCGCCGGCCTGTGACGCGGCGACCCCGAGCGCGTAGGCCGCTTGCGCCACGCTGAGTCCGCGAAGCTTCGCGCATGCCGCGGCGCTGCCGAACGAGCCGATGGTGCCGGTCGTGTGAAACCCTTCGCGATCGTGGCGGGGAAGATCGCGTCGCCGATCTTGCTGGCGACTTCAACGCCGACGTGAAAGGCCAGCATCAGGTCCCTGCCGCTGCGGCGCCCCACCTCGCAGAGCGCGAAGGCCGGCGGAAGCACCGGCCCCGTGACGTGCAGCGATGAACCGGTGTCGTCGTAGTCGTCCGCATGGATCGACACGCCGTTGGCGAGCGCAGAGAAGCGCGGCGGCACTTTCATGGTCGTGCCAATGACCGTCGCTGATTTCGCGGGCGGCAGCCCGAGCGTCCCGATGTATTGCCGGATGATGGGCCCGGCCGCGGCGGCCGACCCGGCCAGCGCAAGGCCGAATCCATCGAGCAGCGTCTTCTTGCCGAGCGTGACCACGTTTTCCGGAATGTCTTCGTACTTCGTGTTGACGATGAACTCCGCGACGTATCGGGTGAGGCCCGGAGCCTTTCGCAAGCTCCTCGACACCGGCTGCAGTGGCGGCCTCGAGAGGCCTGCTCATCGTCAACCCGGCGAGCGCGAGAGGCGTCTTGGAAGAAATCGCGACGAATCATGCAGGCACCTCGGCGAAGCGGGTGGCCGTCAGGGTGCGACGCCGGCGGCGGGGTTGGCAAACAGCCGATCGTATTTCGCGGTCTCCGAGGGAACGCATTCCTGCTCGGGAATCTCGAGGCTGGCTGATTGCAGCCTGTACGGAAGCTTGTCGAGCGCGACCCACGGACGCGTGTAGTACTTCGGGTCGTCTATCGTGATCGTCTTCTCAGGTGATCGGCATCGACGCGATGGTACGTTTCGATCACGTGCAGCGCGTCGCTGTGAGGACGGCCCGCGTTGTCGAGCCACGTCCGATCGTCGAAGCCATTGGAATCCGCGACGAACGTGTAGTCATCCACCCACCGGCCGACGGAATATCCCCAGAAGCGTGCTTCAGGTGGCGGTGTGTCCCTGATGGCCCACGCCGGCACCTCGGGATTGCCGGGGAGCGCCCGGCCATCCGTCCAGATCACGCGCCACTTCTTGTTGAACTGATAGAGGATCACGACCTGCGTGGCCGTCTCGATGATCTGCTCGGTGTGGGAATTGTGAAGAACGATGCGGGGAATCCTGCGGATCGCACCCGGGCATCGGATCGTTGGTGAGCGCCGACGGCACCTGCGTGATGCCGAACGTCGGCTTGTTCGCGATGAAGGCCTTGCGCCCTTCGGCGGTGAACGGCAGCTCGTGTTCCGGCTTGCCATCCGACGGCATCGCCTTCGCCCCATCCGCCTGAATCCCTCGGCGCCGCCCTTCGCGAATTCCCAGGTGCCGGAGAGGCTCCGCCGCGGCGCGGGCGCCCGACTTCTTGCCCGCGAAATCCACGTCGTAGCACGGCGCCAGGCGCGCGCCGGAATCCCTGCTGGCCGCGCATCACCGGCGAGAGCAGCGTCACGAGTCGCCGCTGCGGCGATGACCACGCGCGTTATGGGCCGGCTGAAGCCGGCCCCTACGCGGCGTGAAACCGGCCCCACAGGCGGAGTCACGGCTTCGCTCCTCCCGCCTCCCCGGCAGGGATCGCCGGCGCGCCGGCGACGAGCGTCTTGCCAGCTGGGAAGGACGGACCTGAAGGATGCGCCCGAGCGGCTGGCCGTTCTTCACGGGCTCGAGCGTCACCGGTGACCTGATCGCCCGACGCGAACGACTGCTTGGCTCCAGCCGAACGGGATCATGTTCGGCGGCGCCTGCGTCTCGGCGACCCAGTGCACCACCTGGCCGTCGTCACCCTTGACGTCGAAGCCGCAGGCAGGCAATGCGGGTTGGCCCAGAACCACTCCGTCACGGTTCCGGTCAGCGATGAGCTCTCTTGCCGACGATCGAAGACGGCGTTGGCGTGGTGGGCCAGCTGACGCGCCCGTACGATGGACAGAAGGGCCGCACAGCACGCGAACAGCGCAACACAGCATCCTTCTCATGTGATCATCCGTCCGAGATCGGGATGGATGGTCGCCTTCTGATTGAGGAAACGCTCGCGGAACCGCAGCTCGTCGGAGATGGTGTAGATGTTTTCCGTCATCGATCCGTCCGGCGCCGGCTTGAAGATCAAGTGTGCCGTCCACGGTTTCGTGAACGCGCCCCGGATCCTCGAACGTGATGTCGAACGCGAGGTTCTCGCCCACGCGGTGGATGCGCTCGACGAGGTGGAGATCCTGCGTGTGCGGCAGGCCGCGCGCGTCGAGCCACGTCGAGTCCTTGTAGCCGATGGAATCGACGACCAGCGTATCGCCTTCCCACTTGCCCACCGCGTTGCCGTACCACGTGAGCGCGGGATCGGGATCCTGCGGGGCGTTCAGCGCGATCTGCCGCCAGTTCTGGTTGTATTCCCAGAGCTGATATACGTAGTCGTCGGTCTGAACGAGCTTGAATCGCATCGGGTGCAGCGAGATGCGCGGGTAGCCGTTCGGATCGGCGTAATCTCAGCGACGGATCGGTGGTGTTGGCGAAGTCCTGGTTGTCGCCCGCCGCCGGCCGCTCGGCCTTGAACTTTGCGGCGGCCCAGGGCGTGAGTGGAATCTCGTTCACCGGCGGCAATCCCCGACTTCCCGGTCGCCGAGAGGGCGCACCCACGAGCCGAGAGATTCGGATGCGCCGGCGCCGCGGGTGCTGCCGCTGGCTTCGAACACGCGGCCGCCGCGAATAGCGCGGCGGCCGTTGAGAGCGCGACGAGATGCCGGATCACGCGTGGAGCTCCTTGCCGTCCGCCGTCGACCAGCTTCACGACGACGCCGATCTTCGCGCCGCGGAGCCCGGGATGGAACGTGACGGTGATGACGTCTCCGGTCTTCACCGTTCGGCTCGTCCACCCTCGGTTCCTGATGTTCGGCGGCGAGCCGAGCTCGAGCAGCAGCTCGGTCGTCGTGCCGCCGCGTCGTCGAGATCCGAGCTCGACGTGCGGGTTGGTCCACACGCTACCGGTGACCGTCGCCTTGATCGTCGTCTCCTTGCTCATGTCGTAGATCGACGCCGCGCCATGATGCGCGAGCGCGGAGGTCGGAGACGAGCAAGGCGGCAACGCCGCCGGCGATGACGGCGTGAACAGGTTACGACGCATCACGCCACCTCCTAGCGTGCTCTCTTCGGTGCCGACGCCTTCGAGGTTGAAGGCGATCAGCAGGTTCTGCATGCGGCACGACGCGGCCATGCACCGGCGCGATCCGATCCGGCTTCAGCTTCAACTCATTCGACTTTGTCGAACCAGCTGCGCGGCGATAGTCGGGTCCGCGCTCGGGCGTCCGAATCTCGTCGCCGGCCGGCGGATTGTAGCCCGTCGCCGTACATCAGGATGCGCTCCTTCGGCGAGATACGCGATCAGCTGCCCGGAGTGATGCTGATGCCCGTTCATGAAATAAAGCTCCACTGTCCG
>ERZ1370068.10587-contig-9272_pt1 | contig 28051 bp, 42 predicted proteins | sample MGYA00561227_ERZ1370068 | MGnify/ENA primary metagenome ERZ1370068 (study PRJEB38410, sample SAMEA6850437) | metagenome | study: Metagenomic assessment of the ecological functions of the soil: analysis of the soil microbiota associated with the...
CGTCCTGTTTGCTTTCGCTCTGCAGGCACTTGGCGAGCGCGGCAGGGTGCTGCTCGGAGTGATCGATCAAGCGTCATACGCATTATTTGGTGTCGTCGGAATCATCATGAAGGTGGCGCCCATCGGTGCATTCGGTGCCATGGCATTTACGATCGGAACATATGGAGTGGGGACGCTGTTCTCACTCGCCAAACTGATGGCTGCCGTCTATATGACGTGCATCATCTTTATCGTTTTTGTGCTTGGGTTTTTCGCCCGGCTTACAGGTTTCAGTATCTTCAAGTTCATTCGCTACATCAAGGAAGAATTGCTGATCGTGCTTGGCACATCTTCCTCCGAGTCGGTGCTCCCACGCATGATTGCAAAATTGGAAAACCTCGGGTGTGAAAAATCCGTGGTCGGTCTCGTGATTCCGACGGGGTATTCGTTCAATCTGGACGGGACATGCATCTATCTGACGATGGCCGCCATTTTTCTGGCGCAAGCGACCGGTACAGAACTTAGTCTGGTTCAGCAGCTTGGGATCGTGGGCATCCTTTTACTGACATCGAAGGGCGCTGCTGGGGTGACTGGCTCTGGCTTTATTGTCCTTGCCGCGACGCTCGCTACTGTCGGCACGATCCCGGTTGCCTCCATTGCACTGATTTTGGGTGTCGACCGCTTCATGTCCGAAGCCCGGGCGCTCACCAACTTGATCGGCAACGGCGTAGCGACTGTCGTGATCTCGAAATGGGAGAGGCGCGCTCGACGTCGACAGGATGCGCGCGCATCTGAACAAAGAGACGGACGCCGAAGCGGATACGCCAGAGGAGGTGCTGGTCGAGGACGAGATCACGGCTGCAGGAAAGCCGAAGCCGGTGAGGATGTAATCAGCATGACGCGCCGTCTGAGCCGTCTGAGCCTACCGGCGATAGCAGGAGTCAATATGAAGAACGCACTGCTCTGGATCGCGGCAATCCTGATGGTAGTTCTCGGCTTGCCGAATGCCAGCCGATCAGGTGAACCGGATTGGCCCGAAACGCTCACCATCGGCACGGCGTCGCCCGGCGGTACATACTACCAGTTATGGCGAGGGACTCGCTCGCCTGCTGACCCGCAAGCTTGGTCTGCCGGTCATCGCGCGTCCAACCGAGGGGCAGCAGAAAACATCAAGCTGCTCGAAAGTGGAGAGATCCAATTGGCATTTGTCACCCTCGGCATCGCACAGCAGGGATGGAATGGCACCGGAGATTGGACTGGCGGCCGGCAATTCCGCACCGCTCGGGCATTGTTTCCAATGTACGATACACCGTTCCAGTTCATTGTAACTTCTGAATCTCCGCTCCATTCGATTACCGATCTGTCGGGTAAACAGGTGGGGATTGGCCCGGAGGGCGGCACAGGCGGCGTCTATACACCGCTCATGTTTAAGGCCCTCAATATGACCGCGCCGTTCGTCACGGGAACGTGGGCTGATCTCGCTGCGCAACTCAGCGCGCGCAGACTTGATGCGCTGGTCGTGGTCGCCGGCACTCCCGTTCCCGAGGTCGCCGAGCTCGAGAAGAAAGGCAACATTCGCTATCTGGCCTTGACGCCGAGCCAGAAAGTCTCGGTGCGCGTGGCACTCCCAGAGATGACATCTTCTTTCATCGCTGCGGGCACCTACCCATCGCTACGGCGCGATTATCAGACACTTGGAATCTCATAACTTCGCGGTCGCGCGCCCGATCTGCCTGAGAGTCTCGCTTATGCCATCGTCGAGGCGGTCTTCACCAACCTCGACGAAATGATGCAGATCCATCCTGCAGCGGCAGAGACCGTTGCCGCCAATTTCACGCGCAACACGATCCTGCCGTTCCACGGCTGGAGCGGCGCGTTGGTACAACAACAATGCTGTCGCTGGCAGTCTTCGGGGTGACTGACGCACAGCCTATGTCCCAACTTTCTGAGGCGTTTGAAACGCTACTTATTCGACTCGTTTGTACGACGGGTAGCGTGGCTCCCACATCTTGGCACGTACCGCGGCGGCGACTGCTTCATCTGACATAGGGCGAGTGAGGCCTTCCTTCTGCGCCTGCTTGCCGACGGCAACTGCAACATGGAAAGTGAGCTCACGAATTTCGCGCAACGGTGGAAGCAGATTGGCGCTCGGATCGTCTATTGGCCGGACTTTTCGCCGCGACCGCATGAGCAGCAGCGAGGAACATGCCATCCGATATCCGTTGCGAACCTGTCGCGATCGCGCCGAGCCCTATGCCAGGATAGACGTAGGCATTGTTCGTCTGATCGATACGGAAGGCTTTACCGTTGCGTTTTAATGGCGGAAATGGGCTACCAGTGCCAATGACAGCGCGGCCCTCAGTCCAGTTATCGAGTTCTGCCGGAGTCGCCTCGCTACGGTCGGTAGGATTCGAAAGCGGGAAAATAATTGGCTGGCGCACATGGCGAGCCATGTCGCGCACGATCCTTTCGGTGAACGTGTTTGGGTTGGCCTGAGGTCCCTATCAATACCGTCGGCTTTGCGTTGCTTATCACATCGGCAAGACCGATGCGGGTTGGTGTCTCAAGTTTCCAATTGCTAATGCGATCGCGCTGCTGGGCAAACGGCATTTGAAACGATTGCAATCCAGACATGCCATCGACCAACAATCCGTCTCGATCGACGAGGTAGAACCGGCTGTGCGCCTCCGCTTCGCTCAAACCGGCGTCGATCATAGCGCGCGCGACAAGCGCGCTAATGCCGCTCCCCGCCGAGCCTGCACCGAGTACGGCCACGCGTTGCTCCGTAAGGGGAACGCCAGTGACGTTTATCGCGCTGAGCAATGTCCCAACTGCGATAGCGGCTGTTCCCTGAATGTCGTCGTTGAACGTGCATAATTGATCACGGTATCTGGAAAGCAGCCGATTGGCGTTACCGATCGCGAAATCCTCCCAATGCAAAAGTACATGCGGCCACCGCTCACGGACCGCATCGACGAAACTCTCGACAAAATCATCATATTCAGGCCCTCGCACCCGCCCGTGCTGCCAGCCGATATAGAGCGGATCGACGAGGTGTTTCTCGTTGTCCGTGCCAACGTCCAGCATGATCGGCAGCGTCGTCGCGGGATGCAGACCGGCGCAAGCGGTATATAGGGATAGTTTTCCAATCGGAATCCCCATACCACCGGCGCCCTGATCACCGAGGCCGAGGATGCGCTCGCCGTCACTGACGACGATAGCCTCAACATGATCGAACCGAGGATGCCCGAGGATTTGGCGGATGTGGCGCTTGTGCGGAACGCTTAGAAATAGGCCGCGGGGCTTGCGGAAAATGTGGCTGAAACGCTGGCAGCCCAGCCCAACCGTCGGCGTGTAGATGATCGGCATCATCTCTTCGATATTGCGCGTCAAAAGCGCGTAAAACAGAACTTCATTGGTGTCCTGCAATCCGCGCAAAAACGTATACTTTACAATATCGGTATGAAGGCTGCGAAAGGCGTCATATCGGCGCTTCACCTGGTCGTCGAACTGTGAAACATGCGGCGGCAACAGCCCGTGCAGGTCGAACTCGTCTCGCTCCTCTTCGGTGAAGGCTGTGCCCTTATTGAGCAGAGGATCGTTGAGCAGCTCGTAGCCGCTCAGTGAAGTCTCGACACGGAGTAGAGTTTCATCGGTCATTGGTTTTCCGGGTGCGGCTTTTCGTCGACGTCGCTGTGACGTATTCCAGCGGCGGCGCAGTGTTCATGGTAACCGCCCCAGTGTGATCACGTGCGTTTCTTTGCCGGCGGCAAGTCCGTGCACACACCTTCGAAGACCTCGGCCGCCATGCCGATCGATTCGCACAACGTTGGATGCGGATGAATGGTTTTGCCAATATCCACCGGATCGCATCCCATCTCAACGGCAAGACAAACTTCGCCAATCAGATCACCAGCGTTGGTCCCGACAATGCCGCCGCCGAGAACGCGGTGATTATCTTCGTCGAACAGAAGCTTGGTGACACCCTCGTCGCGACCATTAGCGATGGCCCGGCCTGACGCTGCCCATGGGAACACCGCCTTGCCGTATTTCAGCCCCTGCGCCTTGCATTGTTCTTCCGTGAGCCCTGCCCAAGCGACTTCGGGATCCGTGTAAGCGACCGACGGAATTTGCCGCGCGAAGAATGTGCTGTTCTTGCCAGCCGCCGATCTCGGCGGCCACATGCGCCTCATGCACAGCCTTGTGCGCAAGCATCGGCTGGCCGACGATATCGCCGATCGCGAAGACATGCGGCATGTTGGTCCGCATTTGCTTATCGACAGGGATGAAGCCGCGGTCACCGACAGCAACGCCCGCTTTTTCAGCCTCGATCGCCTTCCCGTTCGGGCTTCGGCCAACCGCGACCAGAACCATGTCATAGACTTGCGGCTGCACCGGCGCCTTCTCGCCTTCAAAACTGACGCGTGATGCCCTCGCGCGCCGCTTCCGCCGATACGGTTTTGGTCTTCAGCATGACGGAGCGGAAACGACCGGCATTCTTTTTCTCCCAGACCTTCACGAGATCTCGATCGGCACCAGTCATTAGCCCGTCGAGCATTTCGACCACATCGATCTGCGTGCCAAGCGTCGAATACACCGTCGCCATTTCGAGCCCAATTATGCCGCCGCCAATCACCAGCATGGATTTCGGCAGGTGCGAAGCACGAGCGCGCCGGTGGAGTCCACAACGCGTGGATCGTCGGGCATGAACGGCAACTTGATCGATTGCGAACCGGCCGCAATGATTGCCTTGTCGAATTTCACGACTGTGCGTTCGCCACCGTTACGTGGCGTGACATCGAGATGATGCGGGTCGAGGAATTTACCGACGCCCTGAATGACGGTGACCTTGCGCGCCTTGGCCATGCCGGCGAGACCGCCGGTCAGCTTCCCCACCACTTTGTCCTTATGGGCGCGTAACTTGTCTATGTCGATCTGCGGCGGGGCGAACGCGATTCCGTGCGCCGCCATTGTTTTGACCTCTTCCATGACCGCTGCGGTATGGAGCAGTGCTTTGAAGGGATACAGCCAACGTTGAGACAGACACCACCGAGGGTTGGGTAGCGTTCCACCAAAACCGTCATCATGCCGAGATCGGCGGAACGAAATGCTGCGGAATAGCCGCCGGGCCCCGCGCCGAGGACCAGCATTTCGCATTCGACATCGGAGCCGCCGGCATGGGTTGCCGCGACAGGGATCGGAGTGCCAGATACTGCGGCTCCACGACCTCCCGATGGCGCGACTGGTGCCGCCCCGCTAACTCCCGTTTGCAAGGTCAGGATGAGGCTGCCAGCGCTGACTTTGTCGCCGATTTTGGCCTTCATCTCCTTGACGATACCGCCTGCCGGCGAAGGCACCTCCATCGATGCCTTGTCGGATTCAAGCGTGATCAGTGGTTGTTCCGGCTGGACCGCGTCGCCGTTCTTCACCGCCACTTCGATGATCGGCACGTCTTTGAAATCGCCGATTTCGGGAACGCGCACCTCGATCACTTCGTAAACGCCGGACGCTGCGCCATAGTCCGCAACCGGCGCGCCTTCGCCCGACGCGGCACCCTCACCTTTCACGCTCTGCTTGGGTGCAACACCGGCTGGCGCTGCTTCTGTTTCCGCAACAAGAATAAGCGAGCCTTGTGAAACCTTGTCGCCCACCTTGATCATCAATTCTTTGACCACGCCGTCGAGCGGCGATGGCACGTCCATCGAGGCCTTGTCGGACTCGAGCGTAATCAGGGCCTGCTCGGTCGTGACTCGATCGCCCGGACGCACCAGAACGTCGATCACCGGGACGTCCTTAAAATCGCCGATGTCAGGGACTTTGACGTCGATTAGATTTGCCATCGCTGATTTCCCTATACGAGGGCGCGGCGCATGTCGGTGAGCAGACCGCCGAAATGGGCGTTGAAGCGCGCCGCGGCGGCGCCGTCGATGACGCGGTGGTCCCACGACAGCGACAATGGCTGATACAGCCGCGGCACGAACTGCTTGCCGTCCCATACCGGCTTCTCGAACGAACGGCAGGCGCCCATGATCGCGACCTCGGGTGCATTGATAATCGGCGTGAAATAAGTGCCGCCGATGCCCCCGAGACTGGAAATCGTGAAGGTGCCACCCTGCATCTGGTCGGGCTTGAGCTTGCCATCACGCGCGAGCTTCGCCAGGTCGCCCATCTCCTTGGCGAGTCTCGACCACACCCTTCTTGTCGGCGTCACGGATGACGGGCACGACAAGTCCCTGCGGCGTGTCGGCAGCAAAGCCGATGTGGTAGTATTTCTTCAGGATCAGATTGTCGCCCTCAAGCGAGGCGTTGAACTCCGGAAATTTCTTCAGCGATGCAACCGCAGCCTTGATCATGAAGGCCAGCATGCTGACGCGCACGCCGGATTTCTCATTTTCCTTGTTGAGCTGCTTACGAAACTCCTCGAGTTCGGTGATGTCGCATTCGTCGTGATTGGTGACGTGCGGGATCATCACCCAGTTGCGATGTAGGGTCGGCCCGGAAATTTTCTTGATGCGCGACAGCGGTTTCGATCTCGATCGGGCCGAATTTGGCGAAATCGACCTTGGGCCAGGGCAATAGCCCAAGACCGGCGCCGGGCGCCGACGGCGCTGGCGCCGCGGCGGCCGCCAGCGAGGGTGGCGCTGAAATTGCGGACATCCTCAGGCAGGATCCGCCCGCGTCTACCGCTGCCCTTGACCTGGCGCAGATCGATGCCGCGTTCGCGCGCAAGCTTTCGCACCGACGGACCGGCATAGGGGATATCGAAAGCTGCATCGGGAACGTGTGCGGCCGGGAGCTGGCAAAGACGCAACCGTCGGCCCCGGTGCGGCCGGCGCAAGTGGAGGCGTCGCAGCGGAGGCCACGCTCTGCGCCGGTGTTGAGCGCGCGGCTTCCGTCGTCAACGTAAGAATGACTGAGCCCTCGCTGACGCGGTCGCCGATCTTGATTTTCAACTCGGCGACGACCCCGCCGAACGGCGAAGGCACTTCCATCGAGGCTTTGTCGGATTCCAGCGTGATCAGGGGCTGTTCCGGCTTGACGGTATCGCCCGGTTTGACCGAGACCTCGATGATTGGCACGTCTTTGAAGTCGCCGATATCGGGCACTCGCACCTCGGCAACACCGCTGGGCGCGCTCGTCGGAGCCGGGGAGGCGTTACAGCTGGCTTCACCAGGTCGGCAGCCGAGCCCGTGCGCCGTCGAGCTCCAGCGAGAGGATCGGCGTGCCCTGGCTGACCCTGTCGCCCACCTTCACCGCCAGCGACTTCACAACACCTGCCGACGGCGAAGGCACTTCCATCGAGGCTTTATCGGACTCCAACGTTATGAGTGGCGCTTCTGCTTTCACGCGGTCGCCGACCTTCACCGCAACTTCGATGATCGGGACGTCCTTGAAATCCCCAATATCCGGAACGGCAACTTCCCTTATCTCACCCATACACGGCGTCTCCAACTACGCACGCTTCCTGGACCCGCGCTGCTGCGGGCGAGTACCGCTCCCTCCGAAGTCAGCATTTCCACGGCGGCGGACGCTCCGCATCGATGCCGTATTTCGTGATCGCCTCTTCCACTTTCTGCGGCGGCAGCGCGCTATCGTCGGCAAGCGCTTTGAGTGCTGCAACGGCGACGTAGTGCCGGTCGACTTCGAAGAATTTCCGCAGCGCCTTGCGATAGTCGCTGCGGCCGAAGCCGTCCGTGCCGAGGCAAACAAAGCGTCCCGGCACATAGGGCCGGATCTGCTCCGCGAACGCCCGCATGTAGTCGGTCGACGCGATAACAGGACCTTTGCGTCCGGCTAGGCATCGCTCGACGTAACTCTTGCGTGGCGTTTGCGTCGGATGCAGCAAATTCCAGCGCTCTGTCGCCATGCCGTCACGGCGCAGCTCGTTGAAGCTCGGGCAGCTCCAGATATCGGCGGCAACGCCAAAATCTTGTTCGAGCAGGTCTGCCGCGGCAATTACCTCGCGCAAGATGGTGCCCGAACCCAGGAGCTGTACCTTTCGGCCGGCCTTCTTCGCCGGTCCCTCGCGCAACAGATACATGCCGCGGCGGATGCCCTCCTCGGCGCCAGTGGGCATCGCCGGATGCGCGTAATTCTCGTTCATCAATGTGATGTAGTAGTAGACGTCCTCCTGGTCCTTCATCATCCGGCGCAGCCCGTCCTGAATGATCACCGCAACCTCGTAGGCGAAGGTTGGGTCGTAAGACACGCAATTCGGGATTGTCGCCGCGAGCAGATGACTATGGCCGTCCTCATGCTGTAGGCCCTTCGCCGTTAAGAGTGGTGCGGCCGGCCGTGCCGCCGAGCAAAAATCCACGCGCCCGCATGTCGCCTGCGGCCCAGGCAAGATCCCCGACCCGCTGCAAGCCAAACATCGAGTAATAGATGTAAAATGGGATCATCGGCACGTTGCTGGTACTGTAGGAGGTCGCCGCCGCAATCCATGACGACATGGCGCCGGCCTCGTTGATGCCCTCTTGGAGCATCTGGCCGGATCGGTCCTCGCGGTAATACATGAGCTGGTCCGCGTCCTGCGGCTTGTAGAGCTGACCGACCTGCGAAAAGATCCTGAACTGCCGGAACATTCCCTCCATGCCGAAGGTGCGGGATCTCGTCGGGAACGATCGGCACCACGAACTTGCCGATGTTTTTGTCGCGTAACAGCGTATTGAGTATACGAACGAAGGCCATCGTGGTTGATATTTCGCGGCTCTCCGGTGCTGGCGAGCTGAGCAGCGAAGGCTCGAAAGCTCGGGCACATCGAGCGATGCGGACTTGGCCCGCCGTTGTGGCAGCGATCCGCCGAGCGCGCGGCGCGTTTCCTCAAGATATTTCCTTTCCTTCTCGTCCAGCTTGAGGAACGGGATTTCTTCGATCTTAGCGTCCGAAAGTGGTATCGAGAATCGGTCACGGAATTTACGCAGCGCCTCCAATCCCATTTTCTTCTGCTGATGGGTGATCATTTGACCTTCACCGGCTTCACCCATCCCGTAGCCTTTGACCGTCTTTGCAAGAATGACGGTTGGCTGGCCAGTGTGTTTCGCGGCGGCGGCGTAGGCTGCGTACACCTTGTCGGGATCGTGACCGCCTCTCCTCAGCGCCCAGATTTCGTCGTCGCTCATGTCTCTTCACGAGCTCCGCGGTCTCGGGATATTTGTTGAAGAACTGCTGGCGTACATAGGCGCCGTTCTTTGACTTAAAGTCCTGATATTCGCCGTCGACGCATTCCTCCATTCGCTTGCGCAATCGGCCGGTAGAATCCTTGGCCAGAAGCTGATCCCAGCCAGATCCCCACAACACTTTGATCACGTTCCAGCCAGCGCCGTGAAACAGACCCTCGAGTTCCTGCACGATCTTGCCGTTGCCGCGAACCGGGCCGTCCAGCCGCTGCAAATTGCAGTTGATGACGAAGATCAGATTGTCGAGCTGTTCGCGACCCGCCGAGCGAGATGGCACCGAGTGACTCCGGCTCGTCGGTCTCGCCGTCGCCGAGAAACGCCCAGACCTTGCGCGACTTGGTGTCGGCGATACCCCGCCCGTGCAGATACTTGAGGAACCGCGCCTGGTAGATCGCCATCAACGGGCCCAGGCCCATCGATACGGTCGGGAATTGCCAGAAATCCGGCATCAGCCAAGGATGCGGATAGGATGAAAGACCTTTGCCTTCCGGTCTCCTGACGAAAGTTCAGCAATTGCTCTTCGGTGAGCCGGCCTTCTACGAAAGCGCGGGCATAAATGCCGGGGGCCGAGTGGCCCTGGATATAGATCAGGTCGCCACCATGCTTGTCTGTCGGCGCGTGCCAGAAATGGCCAAAGCCGATGTCGTAGAGCGTCGCCGCCGATTGAAAGCTCGCGATATGGCCGCCCAGCTCCGAAGAATGCTTGTTAGCGCGCAGAATGATCGCGACGGCGTTCCAGCGAATGATCGATCGAATTCGGTGCTCGATGTCGCGATCCCATTTCGGTCGCTCTCCGCGCTCCGGAGAAATCGTATTGACGTAGGGTGTCGTCAGCGTGGGTGAAGTACTCAATCCCGCGCGATGAGCCTCATCTGCCAATTGGTCGAGCAAGTAGGACGCGCGCGCCTCCACCTTCGTGTTGCAGAACCGCGTGCAGAGAATCGAGCCATTCTCGCGTTTCAAGAGGATCGACATCAACCGCTTGCGTCATGGTTTCCCTCCAGATATTTTATTTCTTCAACTCAGCGGTAATCCCGGCTTATCCGCGCTCCACTGTAAGCGCTACGCCCATGCCTCCGTCTATACAGCAGCTGCCGTAGCCGCGCTTGGCGTTCCGCTTTTTTCATTTCATACACCAGCGTTACGAAAATGCGAGCGCCGAAAGCACCAATCGGATGTCAGCAGCAGCCTCTAAATCGACCTTTCCCAACGGCGTAGCGGGCTTGCTGGCGTTCGCGGAAGAACTCCACATACGTCGTGATTGGCTGGTCGGGATGGTTCGCCTGCCGATGCGCAACGTATGTCTCGTAATCGGGAACACCAATCATCAGACGCGCAGTGCGCGTGCTCCAATAACCTGCGGCCCGCATCGCACTGGCGGACTCGGTCGAACAAAGCTTGCAGATCAGGCATGGCGACCTCCCGCGCTGCTCCGGCGAGCCCGATTTCCATTGCGGTCGGCTGCGGATTGCCCAGCGCTTTTCGGATGCTGATCAGGCCATAGATCACGGTCGCAACGACCACCAGCACGAACACAGCTGCAAGCGATGCATCGATGTAGTCGTTGAACACGATCCGTCTCATCTCGCCAAGCGTCTTTGCCGGTGCCAGCAACTTACCCGCTGCGATGGCGTCGCCGTACTTGAGTGCGTGGCTGATGAACCCCACGTTTGGATCGGGGCTGAGCACCTTCTCGAGCCCGGCAGTGATCGTGCAGACCACGAGCCACGTGGCGTGGCACGATCGTCACCCACGCGAACCGCTCGCGTTTCATCTTGAACAGAACGACCGTGCACACCGTCAACGCGATTGCCGCCAGCATCTGGTTGGCGGTCCCGAACAGCGGCCATAGCGTCCAGATACCGCCTAACGGATCGATCACGCCGACGTAGAGAAAGTAGCCCCACAGCGCGCACGAAAGCGCCGAGCCGATGAGGTTGTTTGTCCAGGACGTGGTCTCCTTGAAAGCCGGAACCGCGTTGCCGATGAGATCCTGAATCATGAAACGGAGCACGCGCGTTCCGGCATCGACTGTCGTGAGGATGAACGAGCGCCTCGAACAGGATCGCGAAGTGGTACCAGATGCCCATCAGGTGCGGCCGCCAAGGTACGACGACAGGATTTGCGCCATGCCGACGGCGAGCGTTGGTGCGCCGCCGGTGCGCGACATGATCGACGTCTCTCCGACATCCTTGGCCATCTGAGTGATCTCGTCCGGGGTCACCGCGAAGCCCCATGCCGAGATGACCTGCGCGGCTTGCTCAGCCGTGGTGCCGATCAGATCCCGCCGAGCTGTTCATCGCAAAGTAGACGCCGGGATGGATGATGCTCGCGCCGATCATCGCCATGATGGCGACGAACGATTCCATCAACATCCCGCCGTAGCCGATGAAGCGCGATCTGCCTTTCGTTCTCGATCATCTTCGGCGTCGTTCCTGACGCAATGAGCGAATGCCATCCGGAAACGGCGCCGCACGCGATGGTGATGAACAGGAACGGGAACACGCTGCCAGACCAAACAGGTCCGCTGCCGTCGATGAACTTGGTGACGGCCGGCATCTGGAGATCGGGACGAACGATGATGATGCCGATGGCCAGCAGCACGATGGTGCCGATCTTCAGGAATGTCGAAAGATAATCGCGCGGCGCCAGGAGCAGCCAGACCGGCAGCACGGATGCGACGAAACCGTATCCGATAATGATCAGCGCGAGTGTCTCCCCTTTGAAATTGAAATAGGCGGCGAGCGCAGGCGTCTCCGACACGGTCTTGCCATAGGCTAGCGCTGCAAGAAGCAACACGGTGCCAAGTAGCGACATTTCGCCGATCCTGCCCGGGCGGATGAACTGATTATAGACCCCCATCAGAAGCGCGATCGGAATCGTGCAGAACACCGCGAAAGTTCCCCATGGACTGCCGATCAGAGCCTTAACGACAACGAGAGCAAGCACAGCAAGTACGATGACGCAAATTAGAAGAATGCCTATACCTGTGATCGTGCCCGCCACCGGTCCCATCTCGGCACGCACGATGTCGCCGAGCGAGCGACCGTCGCGCCGCGTCGATAGAAACAGCACGGTCATGTCCTGGACCGCACCGGCAAACACCGCGCCAGCGAGAATCCAGAGCGTGCCCGGCAGATAACCCATTTGCGCGGCAAGCACCGGACCGACCAATGGACCCGCGCCAGCGATCGCTGCGGAAATGATGGCCGAAGAGCACGTACTGATTGGTCGGAACGTAATCGAGACCGTCATTATGACGAGCAGCAGGCGTCTGCCGCGCGCCATCGACCCGAGCGCCCGGTTGGCGACGAACAACCCATAAAACCGATAGGCGATGAAATAGATGCAAACCGCAGCGACGACCAGCCACGCGGCGTTGACCGCTTCACCTCGATTGAGCGCCACGATCGCAAATGCCACGGCACCTAAGAGAGCAATCGCGATCCACAAAAGCTTGGTCTGCGGCGCACTTGAATTGTTGATGGCACTCATGGGATGTCCTCCCGCACTGCAGGAAAGCCCCCACAAAACAAGTTTGATCGTCGCGGGGACCTTGATCAAGGCAAAAGTGTATTTGCGAGGAAAAATTTAAATCACGACATGTCGGAGAAGGACGTCTACCGGAGCGCGTGATGCCCGCCTTACGGCTCTTCGGAAAGCCGCTTTGATCAATTAGCCGTGGAGTTCTCCCGGGGATGCCCTGCCTAGTTCTATGCGGGTGCGGACATGATCTGCTCCGGTAAGCTCCTCGAGCCGTGGATCAGTGCGAGCATCTTTCGGCGGAAAAGTGCGAACTGCTCTCGTCACAAATTTCGAAGTTATTCAGCAAACAGTTAAGGCACGCGCTCAGAAAGAGACAACGTACTTCCTTGCAAAACCGTAAAAATCACTAATTTTTGCCTGGAAGCCGGGTGCTAAGTGATGGCGCGCCGCATGTCTCCGCTTGATGTCCGCTATTACCCCGAAAGCGGACATTGAGACTCTACGAGACACGCTGCGTGTGCGGTTGCTGGAGAGGTTACGCGCCCTCGACGGCAATTAAATGATCGATGGCGGCAGGCTGACGCATCGCGAGTAACGGTGCGTACTCCGGTGAATTGTACGTGCGGATGCCAATGTCATTCCAGGACCTCATACTTTCCGGTTATATTGCAGAATCTAGTTTTCGGTACACATAAGTCCCAATTTAGATCAGGCGAGATAACAGGATCAGCACGGCGGTCACGGTGATCGCGCCTCCGATGCGCGTCGCGATCTGGGCGAACGGCATGAGTTGCATGCGATTGGCGGCCGTGAGAATGGCGACGTCACCGGTGCCGCCTTGCCCGCTGTGACAGGCATTAATGATAGCCGCTTCGATCGGATACATGTTGAGCCAGCGTCCGACGAGCGCACCTATCGCCATCAATGTCGCCACCGTGCTGACGATCGTAATCAGGTTGGGCAGATTGAACGCGGCGATCAGCTTGTCCCACGGCGTCATCGACACGCCGATTGCGAACAGGAGCGGATAGGTTACGGCCGTCGAAAAGAACTTGTAGACGACGAAACCGCCCTGCTGCAGATGCGGCGAGACCGCGCTGGTCAGCTTCGCGAGGACTGCGAGGAACAGCATGGCAACCGGCGCGGGCAAGCCGAACAGACGGTGGCACATGACGCCCATGAGATAGAGCGTAATCGCGGCCAAACCGGCGGCAGCGACCGTGCCGACGTCGATCGGCGCGCCTTTCTCGTCCTCCGTATCCTCCCGCGCGGTATCCATGTCGTCGTGCTCGCCCGGCTGAAGGCGTCCCTCGCCGGTCAGGTGCGGATAGCGCTTGCCGACAAAATTCAGCGTTCCCGCACAGCAAGATCGCCGTGAGGCTGCCGAGCATCACGGGCGGCAGAACCTGGGCGAACATGTCGCCTTGCGGTTGGCCGAGAATTTCCGAGTATCCGACGGAGAGCGGGATAGCCCCTTCTCCGACGCCGCCCGCCATGATGGGTACCACAACAAAAAGAACGTGTGATAAGCGCCAAGCCCGAGCAGGGTGCCAACCAGCGTGCCGACGAGGCCCGCGACAATCGAGCCGATGGCGAGCGGCACGAAAATCTTCAGGAACCCCTTCACCAAGACCTGACGGTCCATGCTCAAAATGCTGCCGACGATGATGCAGGCGATGAACAGGTAGAGGAAGTTGGTGTACTTCGTGAATTCGATGACGGACTTCTCGATCTGCGGCGGCAGCAGCTTGTAGTAGGCAAGGGCGGAAGGGACAAAGGTCGCGAAGATCGCCGCAGCCCCAATATTACGAAGCACGGGCGTGCGCTTGCCGATTTCCGCGCAGGTGAAGCCGCCGATCACCAGGACGGCAATCATTATCGACACTTCGCCCTTGATGTCGCCCGTGTAGGTGAAACCCGCGAGCAGTCCGACAAGAATGACATAGATCGGAAGCGGGACGATCCCGATCCGGGTGTCCACGATTTTCCACCATCCGTGAGGCCACCACGGTTCGCGCAAAGACTCCGGCGATGCCGAGATGGAGACGCTCTGCTGCATGGCTTCCTCCAGATCTGTTCATCGAGGTGAAGACTTTTGCTATCAGGCTCTGTGTATCCTCGCTTAATCGCGGATCGCATTGAGGTCGATTTCGGGGACGGCGTTCGTCTTTCTCCAAATCACTGTTTGTAGGATCGTCGAACAGGACCGTCGCACGCCGAATGAACCGGTCGTCGAAGGTTTTCTGAACATTGATCTTCGCGCCCTTTAGATCGGGGTCGAACGTCGCGAGCATGTTGAGGGCGCTGTTCATTCCCTGGCGCGTGATAATGCCCGGTCTTGGAGTAGACGAGCAGGTTCGCTTTCAGCGCTTTGACGTAGATTGCGCGATCGCCGAGGAAGTAATCGGTCGGAACGGCGTCGACGATCTCGTCAGTCGTCGCTGTCGCGATCCATTTCAGTGTCTTGTAGAAGGCATTGACCAGGGCCTGCATCGTGTTTGGGTTCGCGGCGATGAACTCCTGCTTGGCGTAGAGCACTGCCGCCGGATTGGTGCCCCCGAAGATTTCGTAATTCACGCGTGGAAATCGAGCTGTCCGTGATGATGCGGATGGTGCCATCCTCCTGCAGCCGGGTGATCACCGGATCGAGATTCGAGATTGCGTCGATCTCGCCGGTCTTCATCGCGTCGACTGCCGCCAGCCCACCGCCCACGCCGACAAACGTCGCATCCGCCGGTCCGAGGCCCGCCTTCGCCATCAGATAAAGGACGAAGAAGTGGCTGGAAGAACCGGGGCCGTCACGCCGATCCTCATGCTCTTGAGGTCGGCATGCGACTTGAACGGCCGGTCCTTCCCGACCGCGAGCACGACTCCGGGAAACCGGCCGAGCTCGATGACTGCACGGATGTCCTGTCCCTTGCTCTGCGCACGCAGCGTGTGCTCGTATGCGCCTGTCACGACGTCGACCGATCCGGCAAGCAGCGCCTCGAGCGACTGACCACCACCTTCGAAATCGGCTGTCGCGATCGTTAGGCCGTAGTCTTTGAAATGGCCCCGTCTCTCCGTCAGCGTGAGTGGCAGGTAATAGAGATGCGCCTTGTTAGCAACACCAAGCGTGAGCGAAGGCCGTTCAACCTGTTGCGCTTGAGCGGTTCGCGAAAACGTCGCGCAAAGCGCCACGCTGGCCAAGCCAGTCGAGAAGGTCCGTCGATCGTATGTCATGCTACCGCGTGCTCCGCCGAAGAACAGCCGTAGGTTCCGACTCTCGCCCTATTCAAGCACTCCTGCCAATTGCGAAAAACGGAAGGCCGTCGCTTCCGAAACTCCGTCCATTTGAGCGGGGCGCGCCACATCGAGTGCAATTGCGTTGGGCCGACCGAGCCGCGTTCATCTGGCTCTGTCGTCGCTGTCGTCGCGTAGGCCTGCTCAGCTCAAAGTGAGCATAGAGTCAAAAGCAGACATGACTCAAATGTTTTTCGTGATTCAGTTCGTTGAGGAATTGAGCGATTTGCGTTCCTTAAATCGCGTCGGGATGCTTGCTCAAATCTCGAACTCGATGCCAATTTCCATTATTTGAGTACTCGGGATCTGGAAATACGCACCAGGCCGCTGCGCGTTATGATGCATGAACGCGAACAGCTCCTCGCGCCAGCGCGCCAGACCTGAACGCCGGCCGGACGGGATAATGGTCTCGTGGCCGGTGTAATATATCACCCGCGCGGGATCGAATTCTGCGATCTGCCCGCGCGCCACCGCGAATTCAAGCCCTTTGGGAACGTTGGGCTGCTCCATGAAGCCGAAGCGCAGCTCGACGCGTGTTATACCCGCGGCGATCGGAGTGACAGCGACCCGATCCTCATCCGTCACCCGCGGCGTTTCCATCGTCGTCACGGCGACAAGCAGTACATTCTCGTGCAGGACGTGGTTGCACTTGGTGTTATGCGACAGCGCGAGCGGCACGCCCTTGGCCATGCGGCCGAGTACGACCGCTGTGCCCGGGATCCGAAACGGGGGTCTTGGTTGAGGTGTTTGATGAATTCCTTTGACGGCTCGCGAACTTCAAGCCGAACTGTGTCCATTATCTCCTCGCCCTTGCGCCAAGTGAGCATCAAAAATGCGAGAACCAAAGCGATGAGCAAGGGGAACCAGCCGCCTTCAAACAGCTTCGTGGTGGTCGACGCAAAAAGAGCAAGTCGAGGATGAGCAAGCTGCCGTTCACCGCATAGACGAGAATAGGATTGTGCTTCCAATGCAGTGCGACGAACGTCGCCATCAGCGTCGTGATAGCCATCAACAACGAAACCGCTATGCCGTATGCGCCAGCTAGGGCGTCCGACGAGCCGAATCCGATAACAGCAGCGAGCGTGGCAGCGGCAAGTGCCCAATTTACGAACGGAACGTAGATCTGGCCAATCTCTTCGCCCGCGGTGTGTACGACGTTCATACGCGGCAGAAAACCGAGTTGAATTGCTTGCTGGGTCAGGGAAAAAGCGCCTGAGATAACCGCCTGGGACGCAATTACGGTGGCGGCAGTCGCCAGCGCGACAAGAACGTAATGTGCCCATGATGGGGCCAGCTGATAAAATGGGTTGTCAATTGCGCTGGGATCAGCGAGCAGCAGGCCGCCTTGGCCGAAATAATTAAGAGTTAGCGCAGGTAGCGCCACGCCGAACCAGGCAACTCGAATTGGAAATGGACCGAAATGCCCCATATCGGCGTAAAACGCTTCTCCACCGGTCACGGCTAGGAACGCACCGCCGATCACAACAAACGCGACCGGCCCTGCATGCCAAAGATAGGTGATGGCCGGCAACGGACTCAATGCGGCGAGCACGGCGGGATTTTTGGCTATTCCCCGATACCGAGGACACCGGCCACCACGAACCAGGCCAGCATGACCGGCCCGAATATGCCGCCGATCCAAGCCGTGCCGTTGCGCTGGATCAAGAATAGAAGTGCCAGAATCACCACCGTTAGCGGGACTACTGCATGCTCCATGTGCGGGAGCGTCGACCTTGATGCCCTCGATCGCGCTCAGCACGGAAATTGCCGGCGTGATGCAGCCATCGCCATAGAGCAGGGTCGCCCCGATGAGACCGATCACAACCATGATCGCACGCCATCTGCTTTGCTTGGCGCGCCTCGGGCTGACCAAAGCGAGCAGAGCTAAGATGCCGCCCTCGCCGTGGTTGTCCGCACGCATGATCAGAATCGCGTATTTGATGGAGATGACGACGATCAAGGACCAAAAGATAAGCGATACGACCCCCAGCACAGCGTGTGGCGATATCTGACCATCGGGGCCTGCGGCCTTTACCGCCACGCTGAGCGCATAGAGCGGGCTCGTGCCAATGTCGCCGAAGACAACACCCATGCAGGCAAGCGCCGCAGGTGCCCAAGCGTGCGCATGTCGGGAGTGGTTCACGGTACTAGTTTTTGGGATCGCACTCATGAACAGTGATCCCTAAGCAGGACGGCCCATCCTATTGGCTTAAACTACCATATTGGAAGGGCCAGGTCCGCTTTGGTACATAAGCGGACATTCCGTGATGTCCGTGTCATGTCCGCTTTACCTCGCAAGCGAACATTCATTAGCGCGAGCCGCTAAAGGCCGAAAGCGGACATGATGTCGATCAATATTTGCACCCGTCTCGCAAGAAAACCCTATTCCCGGCGCGCAACAGCGCTGGATGATTTTCAATTCCAAACGCGCCCGCACCTAACAAAGTAAGAAATTTGCAACGGACCTAATCTGTTCTGAGATTCATCAGTGCAGGGGCGTGACCACAACCCTCAATGGTGTGAACTTTTGCCCGGGAATTGCGACGAACCATTTCGCCCGCAAGATCGGCCGGCAACAAATCCAGATCCGCACCACGGATAACAAAGATCGGTGCTTCGATCGCCATCCAGTATTTCCAGATATCGACGCTGTAGTGCCAGGGGTTGCGAAAGGCGCGAACGATTTGCGGGTCGCAGAGCATGACGTAACGCTCGCGACTCGGGTGCCATGCAACGCTGTGGCGGGTTATGTGGCTCCAATGCTCGTCGGGCAGATCTCCAAACGGTGCCAAGACCTCCCGGAAGTAGGCTTCGACCTCGCCGAGGTCATGAAAGTCGGCCGGCATGGCGCTTAGAGTACGAGCCGATGCGGGCGAGACCTTCCCACGGCAGGAAGGGCCGATGTCGTTGACCACGAAGTCGCCGGATCGGGCTTCCCGGCAAGCCCGCGAGCACGATCCCGATCAGTCCGCCGAGCGAGGTGCCGACCCAGTCGACTTGCTCGGCACCGACTCCGCGAGGAGCGCATTGATGTCTGCGCAGTATTGGGGGAGCGCATATTCGGTCGGATTCCGCAGCCTCCCGCTTCGCCCACGCCCGACGAGATCGGGACATATTACGCGTCGCCCCGATGCGGCTAGATCAGCAGCCAGATAGTCAAAATCTCGGCCTTGACGGCTGAGCCCATGAACACACACGACCGGAACTGCCGCATGAAGTGGACCCCAGTCCACGTAAGCAACCTCGTGAAAGCCGGTCAGGAAAGCCCGTGGATAGTTCCGGTCCGATCCGGCTCGAGGCTGGGCTCGGCAACCGATTTCGAGGTGCGATACGGGAGGCGAAGCATCAAGGCCTCGTCTCATGCAATGGCGCACGTTAGATGAAGACGATGCTTCAACATGCAAATGGTCCCTGAAGAAAGAGATCGCGACCGGATCATAGTCGCTGCTGCGCGGCGCTGAAAGCTTGCGCTTCCGGCCACGTCTCGAAAACGTGCGGCGCCAGGTTGCGTTCCGCGAGGCCGGCTCCGAGCTTCAATCGCATGAAGGCGCTCGTCGTGTAGCGCGAGGCGCTCGAATAGTAGCGGTTCTGCATATAGGTGATCATGGAAAAATAGGCGTCGCTCACCATCGGATCGAGATAGAAATCCGTCGTAGTTGGCGACGAGTGCAACCTTGCGGCCGATCGCCTTGCAGCGCGATTCCATCTCGCGACGAACGAGGTCCACGTCGGCGGTGGTGCGGACCTGGAAGCCCTCGAAGTTGATGAAGATCGTGTTGCGCGCCTGATCGTAGGATAATCCGCTCAGCGAGACTCAGCCCAAGAGCAATTGCTCGAGACCCATCGGCTCGGGCTTGAAAATCAGCGGGTTCATCGGCGCGCGGATTGCGCACGATCGGTCTGGAAGCCCATGTGCGGCAGGATGTCCCTCTCGAGGTCGATGCCGGGGGCAATTTCGATCAGTTCCATTCCGTCCGCGGTGCGCTGGAACACGCACCGCTCGGTTACGTAAAGGACCGTCTGACCGGTCTCCGCCGCGTATTGCGCCGCTGAACGTGATCTGCTCGACGTGCGTCGATGAATTTCTGCGAGCTTGCCTTCGTTCGCGATGACGAGCTTGCCGTCCTCAATTTGTACCTCGAGACCGCCGACCGTGAACGTGCCCGCGAACAGGAGCTTCTTGGCGTTCTGCGAGATATTGATGAAGCCGCCGGCACCAGCGAGCCTTGCGCCCGAAGCGGCTGACATTGACGTTGCCCTGTCGCGTCGGTCTGCGCCATGCCGAGGCAGGCGAGGTCGAGGCCGCCGCCGTCGTAGAAGTCGAACTGCTGATTCTGCTGGATGACGGCTTCGGGGTTGAGCGCCGCGCCGAAGTCGAGCCCGCCTTGCGGAATACCGCCGACGATCCCGGGCTCGGCCGTCAGCGTCACGTATTTGAGGATCGCGCTCCTCCGCGGCGACCGCGGCAACGCCTTCCGGCATACCGATGCCGAGATTGACCACGCCGCCGAGCGGCAGTTCGAAGGCGCAGCGCCGTGCGATGATCTTGCGCTCATCTAGCTCCATCGGCTCGATGCGATCGAGCGGCACGCGCTGCCGGCCCGAAAAGGCGTGATTGTAGGGCGTGCCGTAGGTCTGAACGTGATTGTTCGCGTCGGCGAGCACCACGCAATCGACGAGAATGCCGGGGATCTGCACTTCGCGCGGATTGAGCGAGTCCGCGGCGGCGATGCGCTCGACCTGCGCGATGACGAAGCCGCTTGAGATTTTTGGCTGCCATTGCGGCGGCGCAGATTGTCCAGGGTCAGCGCCTCACGCTCCATCGTGATGTTGCCGTTCGGGATCGGAGGTGGTGCCGCGAATGAACGCGACGTTGATCGGGAAGGCCTTGTAGCGCAGCCATTCCTCGCCGCCGATCTCGATCAGCTCGACAAGATCCTCAGTTGTCACGCTGTTGAGCTTGCCGCCTTGCTCACGCGCGGATCGACGAAGGTGCGCAATCCCACCTTCGAAATCGTGCCCGGTCGGCGCGCGGCGATCTCGCGATAGAGGTGCGAAATGCAGCCGAGCGGCAGATTGTAGGCCTCGATCTCGTTGTTCAGTGCGAGCTCGCACGAGCTTCGGCACCAAGCTCCAATGTCCGCCCACTACGCGCTTGAGCAGGCCCCTGTGCGCCAGGCGATTGAGGCCGCGCTCCTTGCCGTCGCCCGGCGCCGCGGCGAAACATCAGGGTGAGGTCGGATGGGATGGCGTTCCTTGAGGAAGCGCCTCTCGAGCGCGAGGATCAGTTCGTCTGGCGTGCCGATGCCGACGAAGCCCGAAACGCACACCGTATCGTCGTCGCGGACGAATGGCGATGGCTTCGTCGGCGGAAACGATCTTGTTCTTGAGCGCCATCGGCTCAAGTTCCTCTCGGACCAGCCACTTGGCGATCCCGGAGCCGAGCAGGGCCTGCGACTTGCCGCCGACGAACACGCCGACGTGTCCCCCGGCAGCGGCAGCTCCGGTGTAGTCCTTGGTTGCCGACTCTTCGCGCCAGAGGCCTGAGAGGTGGCGGGCGGGATGATGTGATCGTCCTTTGGCGAAGACGTTGAGCACCGGCATCGTGATGTTGGCCGAGGTCCACCGGCCGGCCATTGATCATGAACGTGTTGTTGATGAGCTTGTTGTCCTGATAAAGCTCCTTGAGCCACTGCTTGGCGGCCTCGCCCGGATGATGCGGACGATCGGCGATCCACTTTTCCATGCGCAGGAAATTCAGGAACTTCTTCTCGTCGTCCATCGACCTCCAGCATGATCGAGATTGTACTTCATCAGTGTGCGCATGGGGCGTCATCTGCGAGAACACGGACCCCATGAACTCGCCCGGCAGATTGCCGTAGGCCTCGATCAGCCGATCGATATCCTCCGGCTTGAGGCTGCGCGTCCAGATATTGATGAAGCCGTGGCCGAGGCGATTCTCGACCGTGTCGCCGTGAAAATCGATCGGCGTGATGGTGAGCACCATGGATTTCACGGTGTCGGGATGAAGCGCCGCATAGCAAGTCGTAAACACGCCGCCCTCGCAAATGCCGAGCAGGCTCACCTTGTCTATGCTTGTGGCGTTCGGAAATGGCGCGACGCATTCTGCCAAGATAGCCATCGATGTAGTCGTCGAGCGTGAGCCAGCGGTCGGCACGCGACGGATTGCCCCAATCGACCACGTAGAGGTCGACCCCGAGCTTCAAGAGGTTGCGGACAAGCGAGCGATCTCTCCTGCAGGTCAGCCATGGTGTAGCGGCCGATCAGCCCGTAGACGATCAGCACGGGGGTCCGTCGACCTTCCTTCGGCGAGCGGCACGGTAGTGGTGCAGCGTGCACCTTGTCCTGGCCGCCAAACCTCGTCCTTAGGCGTGGTAGCGATTGGCGACTTCGTCCATCGCGCAGCTTCGAGAACAGCTGCGGCTCCTCGTGCGATCTTTCTGCGCCTAGGGCGGCGGCCTCTGAAATCGCCTGCTCCGGCGTGATGTGGACCGGCGCTCCGCTATTCGTCATTCTTGACGCGCTTCTCTTGGACAGCGGGCGGCCTCCGACGACCGCTCTCGCGTCTGCGTCGGTTTCGGCTGTTATCGGCTGCCGGCGCGCTGCTGCAGAGCCCGCAGTTCGCGCCGAAGCTCGGTGACACCGCGCGATGTACGTCGTCGAGCTCCGCGCGCGGGTCGGGTAGCCGAACGATCTCGCTATAGAAGGCGGCAGCTTCCTGCTGCGCTAGCCGTAGATCGGTGCTCGCTTTGAGTATCTCCCGCTGGCTCTTGAGATAGGCGTCATGAACGCTGTGTTTCGAGGAGCGCGGTGTTACGCCGGTCTCCACCCAGAGCGGCGAGCAGCTCGCGCCAGGACGTCGAGCGCCTCGTTTGCGATCCGCCTCTTTCGTTCAGGTGCTTCGCGCATGGTTGCCGGCCGCATGAAGCCGAGTCTCAAGATCACTGTATTGTGCTCGAGGCTTCACGCCTGCGCAATTCCGCCCAGGCGTTGGAACAGCGTTAAGCATCTTGCGCTCGATGTCCCACAGATCAGCGAGGCGCGGCCCCTCCGCCATTCGTTGCAGCGCCTCGTCCATCCCGTCCGGTGCCGGAGAACCATGCCTGCGGGTCAAAGATCTTGCCCAACAGCTCGGCTACGAGCGGATCCTGCTCTCTTGCTGCCGCCCTGTATGTTTCGGGTAAGGGTCTGCGACAGCTCGAGCTGCGGACGACCACAGTTTCTCGAACGTCTCGGTTGGCCTGGCGTCCAGGCCCTGAGGATCGAAGCAGGCTGGCCGGCGGCAGCGCTTGGAAGCGCACCTTCCGTCCGGCGGACTTACGCCATACACGTTCAACATGTCGAAGACACGTCCTGCTGCGCGGCGCGGCAGGTCCTGCCCGCCGCGGCCCCACAGCTGCCGCCAGCGCCTGCATGTACTCGAACGGCGTCGTCACGTCAGAACACCACCACCTGCCGCACTGCTTTGCCTTCGTGCAGCCGATCGAAGCCGAGATTGATCTCGTCGAGCTTCAGACCGCCCGCTCATCAGCCGGTCCACCGGTAGTTTGCCTCGCCGATAGAGCTCGATGTAGCGCGGCAGATCGCGCGTCGGCACGCAGGTGCCGATGTAGCTGCCCTTGACGGTCCGCTCCTCGGCGACGAGGTTGACCTGCAGGCAGCGCGAAGGGTGTGCGTCAGGCGGCGGCAGACCCGGCTGTGACCGTCAGTGCCTCGCCGCGGCGCGTGATCTTGTGAGGCGAGATCCATCGCGCGCACCGAGCCGGCCATCTCGAAGGCAAACTCGACGCCGCCGCCGGTCGCGGCCCTGATCTCTGTCGATTGCATTCGGGACTGCCAGGGTTGAACGTATCGGTTGCACCGAGCTGGCGCGGCGAGGCCGAGCTTATCGTCGGACAAGGTCGACCGCAACCACGCGGCGCGCGCCGACAACGCAGACGCTCCGAGCAGCGAGCTCAGCCCGACGCCGCCGAGACCGATCACCGCCACGCTCGAAGCCAGCGGTCACCTTCGCGGTGTTGATCACCGCGCCCACCCGGTCAGAACCGCGCAACCAAACAAGGCTGCTTCCTCGAGCGGCAGCTCCTGGTCGATCTTGACCAGCGACCTGCGCGCGAACACCGTCGCGTACTCGGCGAACGCCGAGACAGCCGAGATGATGGTTGAACATCAGCTGCCGCCGCGATGCAACCGCCGCTGACCGGACGAGCAGCGTGCCGGCTCCGTTGGCGGCCGCGCCCGGGTTCGCACAACGCAGGGCGGCCTTCCGCACAGGGCAGGCAATGCCCGCAACTCGGCACGAACACCATCACCACATGATCGCCGACCTTGAGGTCGTCGACGTCAGGCCCAAGCTTCTCCACGATGCCCAGCGGCCTCGTGGCCGAAGCACCATCGGGGTCAGGCGCGGACGATTGCCTTCAATCACTGGAAAGGTCGGAATGGCAGAGGCCCGCTGCTGCCGATCTTGACCAGCACTTCGCCACGACCAGGGTCCGTCGAGGCTCGACCTCCTCGATGGTGAGCAGCTTCGATTTACGCATGGGGCAATTCGGTGCCCATCTCTTGATTTCAGGACGGCAGCTTTGATCTTGCAGTGGTGCCTCGATTCCTTCGAGCTCCGTCGCGAGCCGAAGCATGTCGGTTATCGACCGGCTGGCATTCCAGCAAATCCAACACCGAGGTCCTCAGGTCCTCGTCTCGATCAGCTGAAGCGCGACCGGCATCGGCCCAGCCCCGTTGAAGCTCTGCAAAAGCTTTCTGGTTTGCTGTGACCATGTCGTTCCGCGGCCTCGTTGGCGCCGCGCCACCTGCTCGGCTACGGCGTTGTGTGCTTCCTCAGCCTTCGCGCATCCTGCTCCATCGTCTTCTTGTACTCGCTGCGAGCTTGTTCGCCCATCTGTTCAGTCGGCTCCTGATAGTCGCTCACCTGGGCTCCGCCAGATCTCGCTCTGCGCCTTCAATTGATCAGCCAATTGCTGTTTTATCACCATGTCGTTCCTCGCTTTGGCTCAGGGTAGATAAGATCAGGCTACCTCGGGGACTGCGTCTGTAGCTCGTCCACAGAACCCGCGTGTTCTCCACATGAGTCTATGGGAACTGTTATCAGGTGCACGCCGGTGTCTGCAGAGGCGCCGTCGATGGTCAGGACGAGATCGTCGCGTGCGCTTCACCCGGTGGCCGATCGCGCCGTATGATTCCGCGTATCTGCGACGAAATCTGGATTTCCGAACGTGAGCCCCCAGTCATGGAAATTGTCGACACGCCTGTTTCCAGCGGATCATCCACGTAGCGAATTCGTCCAGGATCAAAACCACTAGGTTCCAGCCCCAGCCGCACCGCTGTCTCCATTTCCCAGGAGTTCATCATGAACCCGCCGTCGCCACCGCCACCGCAAGTACACGGCGTTTCGGATACAGGATCGACGCCATCATCGCCGACGGCAGCCCGGCGCCCATCGTCGCCAGCGCATTGTCGAGCAGCAGCGTGTTCGCGACGTGAGTGCGGTAGTTGCGTGCGAACCAGATCTTGTACATGCCGTTGTCGAGGCAGACGATGCCGTCTTCCGGCATGACCTTTCGCACGTCGTGGACGATGCGCTGCAGGCGTCAGGCGGAAGCGTTCCTCGCGTCTGCCCGATCGCGCGATGCCGTTCCGCAGATTTCGCTCGCGCAGCGGCAACAGCTGCCGGGATCCGCCTCAGTTTGCCCTCGAGCCGGTCGGCCAGCAGCGCCAGGCTCGGGCCGACATCGCCAACAACCTCGGCGTGCGGGAAGTACACTTGCTCGACGTTCGCCGGCGTGAAGCCGACATGGATCACGCTGCGGACCACTGCGGGCCCATGAGGAACGGAGGCTTCTCGACCGTGTCGTGGCCGATCGCGATGATGAGATCGGCACGGTCGACCGCCTCGTGAACATAGTCGCTCGCGAAAGCGCGGCGGTGCCCCAGTATGAGTTGTGAGCCGCCGGCCACCGTGCCTTTCCCATCTGCGTGTTGAAGAACGGGATCTGGGTACGGCGGACGAAGCTCGGTCAGCCTGGCGGTCGAGCAGCGTCGGGCGGCTCGATCGCTGCACCAAGCATGATCAGTGGCCGCTGCGCCGCGAGGATCATCTCGGCGGCGCGATCAAGCGCGGCGCGGTGGCGCGACCGGCAGCTCGATCGGGTGCGGCGGTATCAGCGGCAGCGGTCTCAGTCTCCTCCCCGGCGATGTCCTCCGGAAGTTCAGGTGCACCGGCCCGGGCCGCTCCTCCATCGCCACCCGGAACGCGTCGCGCACGAACGTCGGGATGGATCGCCTGTGACTGACGATCTGGCGCGTCATCTTGGTCAGCGGCCGCATCGACGCGCACCACGTCGACGATCTGGAAGCGCGCCTGCCGGCTGCCGTCATGATCGCCTTCTGGCCCGGTTATCATGATCATCGGCATGGCGCCGAGATAGCGCGTAGAGCCGCACCTGTCGAGGGAGGTTCCGAGCGCACCGGGGCCGAGCGTCGCGATGCACACACCAGGCTCGGCCGGTCAGGCGTCCGCGTGTAGTCGCCGCCATGAAGGCTGCGGCCTGTTCATGCCGCGGTGAGAACGAGGAAACTGCGATCTTTGATCTTCGCAGCGATTCGACGACGTCGAGATTCTCTTCGCCGGGAACGCCGAAAATGCGGTCCGACGCCTTCGTTCTCCAGCGCAGCAACCAGAAGATCAGAACCTTTGGTGTTCATATCTGATGCTCCAAACTCAACACGAACTAAGCGGCCAGCCATGCACGCGGCACCCTTTCAGCGCTCGATGTGTCCCGGTGCCCTCGCGAGATATCCATACTTGCGCGATGTTCGGGCATGACGAGGAAGAGGCGGCAAACGTAATGGCGACCATCCCGGCGACGTACCAGAAGAACCATTGTGCTCCTGCCCTGCCGACTTGGCGAGCCACAGCGCCCTGCACCATACTCCCGGCGGTGCCGCCGCCGAACATTGGGTTCGCGATCAGCGGCGTAGGAAAGGCCCACAGCCCTGGCGCCCGCGCCTGGGGCGGGAATGGCTCGCGCCTTCACGACGCCGCTAATGGATGTTGTGAAGCTGGCGATCGCGCGGGGTCAGCCAAGACGAGGTGAAAGCGGTTGTAAGGGCTGGAAACCTGCCCGATCAAAATCAGCCTTTGAGGAGTGCCGCCCAGCCAGCATCCCCAGGGCCTGAAAACAGGATCATGTTACGGTCTTGCGTCCGATCCAGTCCGAGGAGTGCGCCGAACGCCGGTTTGCAGCAGCATGAATACGATCAACGCCGTGGTCATCACGAAGAGAGGTGACGGTCATGTGGCGGCCATGTTCGCAGTGTTCACGAGATGCTTTCTGCGTAGTAGGCTGGTGGGAGCGTGTAGAAGTAGAGCCCGAGCCGCCCATCGTGAAGGCCAGCAACGACTGAGAGACGGCTCGCGGATGACGATCGCCGCAAGACCAGTTGCCGACCCCGCCTCGCCCCTTATTGTGCATCATGATCTCCACTCGGACGCGGTTTCGGCGAGCGAGCGCCGCAGTGAACATCGGCGGCGACTGCCGCCAAAGGCTCAATCACGAACGGGATGCGCCAGCCCCACGCCTTGGCGGCTCGTCGGTCGTCAGCGGTGCCTGCAGGACACGGCAACGCACCAAAGGGCGAGGAGCTGTCCGCCAATCAGCGCGTCACGTATTAGGAAGGGAGGAATAGAACCCACGATGCCCTTTCGACGCGCCACCCACCGCTCATGTGAGTCGCGGCAACCGTGCCGTACTCGCCCAGCGCCGACCGAGCGGCCCTGCGTCATGCCGGGCCAGAGCGCCCCGGCTTAAGACCGGCGCCGCCAGATCCCGATGGTCGCGTGCGTGGAGCATAAGCGCAATCATGTGAGCGAACCTGCGCACGGCGCATCGTGGCACTGAAATGATCATCGATATGCGCCGGCCATGGGTGTCAGCAGATCCAGCCGAATAGCCAGCCACCCCAACATGGCCGCATGAAAAAGCCGACGGCGAAGGGAATTCCAGCCCGGTGGCGAGGAAGTTGACTGAAAGTCGTATCGCCGCTGGGAAAAAACGCCGCTGCGAAGAATAGAAGCAATACGTAAC
>ERZ1370068.8987-contig-7799_pt1 | contig 28051 bp, 37 predicted proteins | sample MGYA00561227_ERZ1370068 | MGnify/ENA primary metagenome ERZ1370068 (study PRJEB38410, sample SAMEA6850437) | metagenome | study: Metagenomic assessment of the ecological functions of the soil: analysis of the soil microbiota associated with the...
TCTCCGCCAGAATGTTTATGTATCCACATCGATCGATCGAGTTGATCGGAACAAAACCTGTTGTCACGATGCGTAATGGCCGATATTCGTTGGCGCGCTGGTGCATAAATGCATGAAGAAATACGACGAGCATGGAATCGCATGCTGGTGCCAGGTGCTGCCAGTTGTTCGGCGCGATTAGACAGGTACACGAGGCCATTATGCTGCGATGGCATCGTCGCCGCCACCCAGGCAGGTGGTGGCACTGCCGCGATAAGATTTGAGCTCGTGACAATACCGCGGCGTGCCAGGTTGATGGGAGTCGGCGATCCAGTCAAAGATCCCAGCAGAGCACGAAGTGGCTGCAAAGTGTGCTAATGCTCAAAGCCGTGTTTGTCCTAGGTCGACAGTGATCGTATAATGCCCTGTAGGGGATCCACAGGTTTTTTAGTGCAGGCCAAGGAAGTGCTGATCCTGCAATGCGTGCCACGTGGCCGGTGGGGGGCTGGCGTGGCGTGGCTGATTTTTCCGAACGATCTGGCGAGCACTGCCCCACTGGCACTCAAGCTTCCTGCATGGGACGCTCATGGAGAGGGACAGCATACGCAGTGGCCTGGCCTGGTCTTTGAATGGCAGCAGGCGGCAAACATGGAGGCTGAAACACGGCCCTTTCATGGTGAAAGTCTCAGTAATGACGAGGCTGTAGTTTTCACTGGAGTGGGCTACGCTTCATGCTCCTGGAGAATGCTGCCACGCCACTGAGGCTGCGTGACAACCAGCTGACGAATTTCTTTTCGAATCCTCTCGGTTTGGCCACCCGTCGGCCTGATAACAGGCACACAGAAAACTGAGCATCAGAAATGTGCAGACACGCAGTGTGGATGCCCTGTTCTGCTTTTAAAGTGCCAAGAGTGCTGGCCTGGGCAGACGGTACTGTGCCGGCTTCTTCCAGCTGTAAAAGAGCTCGTGAGGGATGACGTCGGGAAGATGTCGCCGATGTTTGTTCGTCCGCCGGTTCGAACGGTGCTTCAACTGCCGCTACAGGACCGCCATCGGCAGAAAACATCGTGGCGAAACGAGCTGAATGCAGCAGCCGATCAGCCGCCGCCGTATGCCGACCGTAATGCCGGCAGTGCCACGAATCAGCCGAATGGCAGCTCCCAGCAAACAGCTCGACGCCCCAGATAAAGTGGCAGCTGGTAGTCAAGAGCAGCGCCACGCCAGCCGCAGAAAAATGCAGAATCGTAAGAGATCGTCATTGAACTGCAATAGTTATTATTACTGCTGTAAAGATCCAATGTCTTCCTGCTAGAACAGTTGTTGAAAATGGTACTGCTCCGCCGCTCAGGATCTAGCTGCGGTCTTCAAACATATGACCTGTGCCAAAGATGGGAATATGCCGCCTCGATCGATCAGCCACTGCCGCGGTGAGGATTCATCACGTCGCAGCAGATGTCGCTGCACTGCGGTACAGAAGTCTCGAAGATCGTCAATCAGACCAGTCGGTGAATGATCAAGCCGCAACACTGGTGCGGCGAGACCGGAAGAATGCGACTGGGGCCGAAGAAATTGCACGCCTCAACAATATCACGAAAGGCAATGAATATCAACAGGACGCCACCAGGTGCAACGGTGGCTGACGAATGCCGCTCGCGAATGCGGCCATGCGCCGTCGATGCTGAGACTCTATGCCGCGCAGGCAGGCGCTGACCAGCGGCGGATTGGTGCGCGTTCACGCGCTGAAACCCGGGCGGTCGTAATAATGCCGCAGGTGGGTCGCTACAAGCTGCGCCGACAAACGATCAGCTCACTGCTAGCTGAAAATTTATCCGCACTGCAAGATCGTACGGGCTGGTGTTCGGCAAGGCGTTTATCGAGCGGCATTGGCGTCGCCGGTCAATTACGTTTCCGACGAGCAAGATCTCTGGTTTCTTCATGATCGAATTCGTCCCATCAATAGTCGCTAATATGCTGGAATGCCAGATGTGTATTTTGCCGAGCGCGGAATAATGCAGCAATACGAAGGAGTGCCACGCTGAGGCTAAACGCTGACGACATGGGTCTGAAATGAGAAACATTACTGAAAAACTGGTAATTTGCGTGAGGCAGCCCAACCACAATGGCTCTAAGGTGTCCGGTGGGTACAATCCTCGACGACGCCGGGTCCGTGCTGCTACCCAGGTGGCCTGCTGTGGAGGAGGGCGACGATCACATGCCGACGGCCGCTGACAACTGCCGGCTGGAGTTTCAGCGTCATAGGCAGATTGCCAGTTTATTCTGCTTAGTAAGAGAAAATAAAGATGGGCGACGGAAGTGGAATTACGCAGTTTCAATGAGTTACAAGGAGCTAACAAAAACTGGGCCTGGGCTGAAGTGTCCAGGTAGCACGTGAGATCGCAGCGCAGCTGTGCCTGAAAGAGCCTGACTGGGAAATGATCCACGGCCGATCGCGTGACGACGGAAACACACCACCAAATGAGTTTCACTGATCTATAAGCCAACCTCAAATGAGTGGATGCCAGACAAAGTCGCAGCAAACAGGAGCCGTGATTTGTGGAGCCCAGGCGCGAGGGTAATATCTATGAGCGTGACCACCGTGACGACGCACGGCAAATATTCTTGAAGATCGTGGAGAGTTTTGGCTGACGGGGCTGGTCTGCCACGAAGCAGTGCTGAGAACAGGCTATCTGAGAGCGTGCTTAGCCGCAGAGTCGGGACAGGCTCGCCTCCAGCCTGACTGTGATTTAACTCGTGATCTGCAGCCGGTGCCAGTGAAGGCTGCCCCATAGGGCACGAAGAGGCTGTCTGTCACCACGCCTCGTGCCGACGATTGGTGGCTGCCAGGGGACTCAGCAAAATGCCTTCTGGGTCATAACTTAGAGATCATCGAGTTGGTCAGATAATGCATGATGGTGAGTTGTACATGTCGTGACCACTATGCTGCTAAGGTCGATCATCGAATGCAGAGCCACTTCAGTCGTGATTACGCGCCGGCGATCGTCCGACGACATATCAATCTTGCTGGCTGAAGCCAAGAGTTACGCGGACAGTCGAGAAGGTGTCTAGCGGAGTCATGCCTGCTGCGCTATCTCGGAGCCGCGCAGTCGGCGCAGCGGTGGTGATGCAGAACGCCGTACTGCCGGCGCGGATGTTAGTCGGCAGCTGGGTAGCAGGGATGGCAGGCGGTTCTGCCGAGGTTGCGTGAGCGTATCTCCATGGTGGCTGCCGTTGGGAGGAGCGCGAGCCGCCGCTGCTGATCACGGCGCAGCGAGGGCTGGGCCCAGATCGCCAGCGTTACTCGCCGAGTTGGCGTGACAGCGGCAGTGAAGCGGTGCCAGGCGACACATCAGCGATTATTCTCGCGAGAAACAGCTGGCGCCGATCGGCTCATGTAACGTCGCGGCGAGCACGACGGCCATCTGGGCCGCTGCGCTGACGCATGAGGCGCTGCAGCGTGAGAAGCTGCCAGAAGCGCCAAACGCTGGTAATCACCGATGGTGATCGTGTCGAATTTGAGCGATCGTTCGACAGACGGTGAGTTGCGGCCGGGACGTGGAACGTTAACACAGCACGCATCGACGATGAGGTGGCGTCTTCGAATCTGGGTCTGGAAATCGGTACGGTAGTCGCAGGCATGGAGATGGTGTCGATATCGCGTTATCTATACCGTCGCCGAGCTGCATGAGCCCGGCGCGGTCGCGCGACCTGGCAACCGTGCCGACGTACCGCCAACACGCCAGTGAAATGGCTTATATTGCACCGACGAGTGACGAGCTGCGGTGCTGCTGCTGGGGTAGCCAGCGAGTCTGCCGAGCTAACAGATGTTTCCAAATGAACAAGGCGGATTTATAAGAGCTCACCAGAGAGCCAGCAGAGCGATGAACTCAGAGACAGCAAGATGACGCCCAAGCCACAATAATGTGCAAGCAAAGCAGGAAAATGAGGTGAACGGTGACAGCAGTGACAGAGAGACTTCAGGCCACGTGCCCACGTTGAGTCACGCACACGGCGAGTGCCCATTCGCCGGATTCGACGCGTCAGCTGCTGGAGCCAATGCAGATGAATACATCTCATCGGCGTGGAGGCCTCATCCAAATGCCTGGTAGGCCTCGACGGTCAAGGAAAATCACTGCCTATGATAATATAAGCGGTGTCGAAATGAAGCCTGGATCGTTAGATGATGATATGTGAGCAGGCAGTCATGGTAGGTGTCGGTGCCGCAGGTCGTGGAAAGCCAGCCGGGAGGCCAGATGTTGTCACGCTCGCGAGAGAAAACACCTGCACCTATGGGCACAACAGAAAGAAATGGCCACACCACTTTCATTATAGACTTAACACATGGCCGCCGATCGAGGTCAGCCTGGAAAGTTCAGAGATGCCACGTGGTGGTCAACTTGGCCAGAATACGCCGGAAGAGTCCACAAATGGTGGCGAATGGTGCTCCTCAGCCTGCCGGTTACCAGTACGAGGTGCGCGTGAGTTGTTGCAGAGTGCTGGTGGTGCCACAAAGCCAGCCGGCTCATGGCACAGGCCGTGCCGCACGGGTCGCCATGGCTGGGAGAATGGGAGGCACTGCCAGCGCCGACGCCATGGAGACGTGGTGGCTGGTGAGGCAGCGATGCAGTGGCGCCTGATCCGATATCTGCAACGGTCCCGTGGCGCCCCGGCAGACTGTCGTCGGGAGGCCGGCGTGTCTCTCCCGCTCTCGAAATAGTGCAGGTGCGGAATGCACGTCGAGAGATGAGCCTCCAACCAGTAAAAGATCGCATGGATGGGGACGCTTCGAAAGATTTATGGCGTGCAAGCTGGAGAGTTTCGATTTGATCAATGAATCATGAACAAAGCTGGTTAACTGTCAGCAACCAATTTATTCGGCAGAGCCGAAAGCAAACGCCGAGAATCGCGATCTGCTGACAACAGATTCAGTTGCGCTGAGTACAAGGCTAATTCGCAGAGTCGGGGGACGTGGTAAGATCGGCGCAGAGGCGAGCCGGAAGACAGTATGACCACCAACGACGGTCAGGACGCTGCAAATACCAATTGTCACTGACATTTCCGGTATCGCCAAGTCATGTCATTCGCCGAACAATAATAGCTAATGGCATCTCAGCCAGCATTATCAAGATATCGTCATACCAGCTCACGATCGCGTATGCGCGGTCGGGTGAAAGGCTCTCGATACGAGCAGACGGATGAAAGTACTGAAAAAGACGGCTTTTTACGCCGGGATGCAGAGCCAGCGTGCGCTATCGTAGGCGGTCGCTCAAACATGCGGCGCTGGGCGACTGGCCGGCATGTTGTACTGCCGGTAGTATAAATAAATACGCCCGGCCGAGGGATCCGAAAGCGCCGGTCGCGTTGGCAGGTGCAGGATACGGCGCGCCCCGCCACGCCAGTTGACGAATGCCGCTCATCATGGAAACACGAGCGAGCAGCCGTCGCTGGTCGAATTACGCACACAGGTGGTAGTAATGGGCGAGGCGGAGCAGGACGGAACGTCGCTCGCAAATATCATATAAAATAAATACTGAAGGTACTTATTCAGGCGAAGCCGGAGAATATTACTTCGATCCGGCCAAATTGCATTTGTCGTGACGCGAGCGAGTCGCGTCGTCCGCGGATGCACTGCCGCCGACGGCGCTTCAGTGCCGCGCAGCGGCGTAGATAAAACGGTCTGAAATGGAAAGGGAACAATAAAGTGAAGGCTACCGGTCTGATCGCATCGTCGGTAACAGGTAACGCGCCGCTCATGCCGTACTTAGCTTGCATATGAATGCCCCAAAACGTAAAGGTCAAGATACTAACAACATGGTCGCTGCCGACACGATATCAGATTGGTCGCACGTGGAATCATGAGTCGATTGAGCCGCAAAGTGAATCATCGCACGGGTACGCAGTGGTGACCGCAAACATGCCTCGGTGAGCGCCATTATCAGGCCACGACTGAGACAACGAGAAGCTGCTGCTCTCTCAAAGAAGTATGCCGCACAGAGTCAGCGACTCCACATCAGCTAGTAGATCAACGCAGTGTTCTCGCTGATGATTGCCCGTCATGCAACAGATCACCGGTGGGAAGGTCTGACTGGCACGCCGGCCGAGAGGAATGCGAATCATACCAGCGCCGCAGTGGTAACTCGAGCGTCGCTGCGTCCACGAATCAGCAGCACTACCGAGCGGCGAATACGCCTCGAGCTGCACTACGGCTGGCGGGCCGCCTTTCTCGTTTCGGCGCTCGGGCCCCTGCTCGCCGCGCTCTCGGTAGTGCTGCTGATTCGTGGACGCAGGCCGGCGGTCGCGAGGACGCTGTCGCTCGGGGCGTTGTTTCCGCTCGCGGCGTGGCGCCGGAGTGCTTGCAGACCGTGCGGCGGCCGGCTACACCTTCGGCTACGCGGCGCATTGCCTGGAGCTTTCGGCTCGCGCGCGCTGGATGGTGGCATTCCTCGCGTATTCGGCCAGCCGTGCAGTCAGGTCCCGAGCTTCCCGTGGCACGCTGGCGGCGATCGCTGCCGTGATCAACCTGATCGCGGTGCCGGCTTCGATCGCGAGGCAACGAAGTCGCGCTGCGACTCGGCCGGCGGCGCTGGATCGTGGCTCGTCGATGAGCGCGTCCGGTACGCAGCGGCATCGTGCTCGCCCTCGGCGCCCTGGCACTGGGCCGCCGTGCTTGCTTGCTGGTCGTCTACTCCATGCTGGTGATGGCCGGAGTCGGGTACGCTCACGGCCGGTCTGGTCGCCACGGCGCCGAGCGATCTCCGTGGTGCGGCGCTCGGGCTCTATTCGCTCGCGGGCTTCGGCGGCGGACTGGCTGGGACCGGTGCTGTTCGGTGCGGCGCTCGACGCTGGCAGGAGGGCGGCGAAAGCACGTCGCCTGGATCACCGCGCTATGCAGCCATAGGGGCGGGATGCCTCGCCGCGCCGCTCGTGGTTAGAATGAATCCGAACGAAAACGCGCCTCTAGGAGGAGAAGTGGAGCGCATCTGGCTGAAGAGCTATCCCCCGGGCGTGCCGGCGGATATCGATCCTCGGAGTACACGAGCCTGGTCGGAGATGTTCGACCGGGCCGTCGCAGCAGTTCGCCGCCAGGCCGGCGTTCCACAGCATGGGCCGGACGATCAGCTTACGCCGACCTCGACGGCTGTCGCGCGACTTCGGCGCGTGGCTGCAGGCGAAGGGGCTTGCCAAGGGCGCGCGCGTCGCGATCATGATGCCGAACGTGCCTGCAGTACCCGGTCGCGATGTTCGGCACGCTGCGCGCCGGCTGCACCGTCGTCAACGTCAATCCGCTCTACACCGCGCGCGAGCTCGAGCACCAGCTGCAAGGACTCGGGCGCCGAGGCGATCGTCATCCTGGAGAACTTCGCCGCCACGCTGCAGCAGGTGCTGGCGAAGACGCCGGTCAAGCACATCGTGGTCACCTCGCTCGGCGAGATGCTCGGGCTGAAGGGCCTGATCGTGAACCTCGTGGTGCGCAAGGTGAAGAAGATGGTGCCGGCCGTTCGACCTGCCCGGCGCGGTCGCTTCAAGCGACGTGCTCTGCGGAGGGCAGCGGCAAGCCGCTGAAGCACGTCGACGCTCGGGCCACGAGGACATCGCCTTCCTGCAGTACACCGGCGGCACCACCGGCGTGTCCAAGGGCGCGATGCTGCTCCACCGCAACATCATCGCCAGCGCTGCTCCAGTACCGCGCCTGGCTCGCGCCCGCCATCGGCGGCGAGCGCCCGGTCATCATCACCGCGCTGCCGCTCTATCACATCTTCTCGCTGACGGTGAACTGCCTGGTGATGATGATGGTCGGCGGCGAGAACGTGCTGATCACCAATCCGCGCGACATCCCGGGCTTCGTCAAGGAGCTCGGCGAAGCACCAGTACAACATGATCACCGGGCGTGAACACGCTGTTCAACGCGCTCCTCAACAACCCGGATTTCGCCAAGCTCGATTTCTCGCAGCTGCAAGCTCTGCGCTCGGCGGCGGCATGGCGGTGCAGAAGGCGGTCGCCGAGCGCTGGAAGCAGGTGACCGGCACGGCGCTGCTCGAAGGCTACGGCCTGACCGAGACCGCGCCGTGCGGCCACGATCAACCCGCTCGATCTCGAGGAGTACAGCGGCACCATCGGCGTGCCGATGCCGTCGACCGAGGTCGCGCTGCGCGACGACAGCGGCAAGGACGTGGCGCTCGGCCAGCCGGGCGAGATCTGCATCCGCGGCCCGCAGGTGATGAAGGGCTACTGGCAGCGGCCCGACGAGACCGCCAAGGTGATCGGCACGCGACGGCTTCCTGCATACCGGCGACATCGGCGTGATGGACGAGCAAGGGCTTCGTCCGCATCGTCGACCGCAAGAAGGACATGATCCTGGTCTCGGGCTTCAACGTCTACCCGAACGAGATCGAGCAGGTGGTGGCGATGCATCCCGGCGTGCTCGAAGTGCGCGGCGATCGGCGTGCCCGACGAGCACTCGGGCGAGGTGCCGAAGGTGTTCGTGGTGAAGAAGGACCCGCAGCTCACCGAGCAGGACGTGCTCGAGCACTGCAAGAAGGAGCTCACCGGCTACAAGCGGCCGAAGTACGTCGAGTTCCGCACCGAGCTGCCGAAGACCAACGTCGGCAAGATCCTGCGCCGCGCGCTGCGCGAGGAGAAGAAGGCCGCCTGAGCTAGCGCGCATAGAGCGTCTGACGTCCGTTGATGCTGCACTGCGCAGCATTTCTGCTATAACGTGCCGCAGCAGATGCTCTATAGCCTGTACGAAGCACAACACACGGCGCTCGCTGCCCTGGCGGTCTCTGGGCGGAGCTGACGCGCGGCTGGTTCGGCCATCCGTTCAGTCCCGTTCGCCCACCATGCCGATCTCGCGGCCGCATCGCCGCCGTCGAGCGACCTCTTCCTGCGCCTGACCGGGCGCTACGAGAAGCCCGAGCTGGAACCTGCCGAAGCCGAGTTCGGACGATCGCGCTCGGACAAGCCGTTCTGCAAGCTGATCCATTTCCGCAGCACGGCGCGCCGAAGCCGCAAGGTGCTCGGTCGTGGCGCCGCTTTCGGGCCACCACTGCCACGCTGCTGCGCGACACGGTGCGCTCGCTGCTCGCCGAGCACGACGTGTGGGTCACCGACTGGGTCGACGCGCGCATGGTGCCGCTCACCGGCGGGCCGTTCCACCTCGCCGACTACGTCGACTACGTGCGCGAATGGATCACGCTGCTCTCGGCCCGACCTGCAACGTGATCTCGGTCTGCCAGCCGACCGTGCCGGTGCTCGCCGCGGTGTCGCTGATGGCCGCCGACGGCGAGGTCGCAGCCGCGCACGATGGTCATGATGGGCGGGCCGATCGACGCGCGCCGCAGCCCGACCGCGGTCAACAACCTCGCGACCCGCAAGCCGTACTCCTGGTTCGAGCAGAACGCTGATCCAGCGCGTGCCGACGAAATATCCGGGCTACATGCGCCGCGTCTATCCCGGCTTCCTGCAGCACCTCGGGCTTCGTCGCCATGAACCCGGACCGGCACCTCGACGCGCACTGGGACTACTTCAACCACCTGATGCGCGGGCGACGACGACTCGGCGCGAGAAGCACCGCGACTTCTACGACGAGTACAACGCGGTGCTCGACCTGCCGGCCGAGTACTACCTCGACACGGTGCGAGCACGGTGTTCCAGGAGTTCGCGCTGCCGAAGGGCCGCATGTTCGTGCGCGGCGAGCTGGTGCGGCCGCAGGCGATCCGCGACACCGCGCTGCTCACGATCGAGGGCGAGCTCGACGACATCTCCGGCAACGGCCAGACCGAGGCCGCGCACGCGCTGTGCCTCAACATCCCGCGCGAGCGGCGCGAGCACTTCCTCGCGCCGGGCGTCGGCCACTACGGCATCTTCTCGGGCCGGCGCTGGCGCGAGATGATCTTCCCGCGCGTGCGCGACTTCATCGCGCAGCACGCTTCAAGCTCGTAGCGCGAGCCTGCTTCGCCCGACCACCGCGCTGCTCGACCACGTCGCGCGACAGCTGCGGCGCGAACAGCTCGATGAACTCGTAGGCGTAGCGCCGCAGGTAGGCGCCGCGCTTGATGCCCAGGCGGGTGGTGCTCGACTCGAAGAGATGGCTCGGCGTCGATGGCGCGCAGGTTGCGGTCGCGCTTCGGGTCGAACGCCATCTTCGCCAGGATGCCGACGCCCAGGCCGAGCTCGACGTAGGTCTTGATCACGTCGGAGTCCTGCGCGCTCAGCACCACGTGCGGCTTCAGGCCGCGGCTCTCGAAGGCCTTCTGCACCAGCGAGCGGTTGGCGAAGGCGAAGTCGTAGGTGACGATCGGGTACTCGGCGAGGCTTCTCGAGGGTGAGCGGATCGCCTTGAGCAGCGGATGCTTGGGCGGCACCACCACGCACGCGGTTCCACTGGTAGACCGGCAGCGAGACCAGCTCCGGGTAGCAGCGCGATCGTCTCGGTGGCGACGCCCATGTCGGCCTCGCCGGCGAGCACCTGCTCGCAGATCTGGGTCGGGTTGCCCTGGTGGAGCAGCAGCTCGACCTTGGGGTATCTGCTGCTTGAAGGCGGCGACCGCCTTGGGCAGCGCATAGCGGGCCTGGGTGTGAGTGGCCGCTATCGTTAGAGTGCCGAGCTTATCGTTGGCGAACTCCTCGCCGGCGCGCCGCAGGTTCTGCGCTTCGGAGAGGATCCGCTCGGCGATGGCGATGACCGCCTTGCCCGGCTCGGTGACCGAGACGCAGGCGCTTGCCGTGGCGGACGAAGACCTGCGATGCCCGAGCTCGTCCTCGAGGCGCGGATCTGCTTCGACACCCCGGGCTGGGAGGTGTGGAGCGCCTCGGCCGCCTCGGAGACGTTGAGGCTCGCGGCGGGCGACTTCGGTCAGGCAGCGAAGCTGCTGGAGCTTCATGAGTCCTATATGCTCAAGATTCATAACATCCTAACACATTAGTCTTTGTGAGAATAACGACCGCCCGTACGATTTGCTGCCTCAGGACCATGGAACCCGGCCTCCTCGCGCTCGTCGTCATTACCTTCGTCGCCGCCTTCGTCAACGGCGCGCTCGGCTACGGCTTCTCGTCGATCACCGTTCCGGTCGGGCTGCTGTTCTTCAGCAACCGCGTCCTCAATCCCGCGCTGGTGCTGATCGAGGTGTTCATCAACCTCTACGTGCTGTTCATCAACCGGGCGAGCATCCCCGCCGTGCTGGAAGCGGGTGCTGCCGATCCTCATCGGCCTCGCGCCCGGCGTCGCGCTCGGCAGCTATCGTGCTCGCCTCGATCCATCCGGGCTGGCTGAAGTTCGTGACCTACGCGCTGCTGCTGCCGCTGCATCCTCGTCCAGGCGGCGGGCGTGCGCTGCCCGATCAAGGCGGAGAAGCTGGTGGGCGTGCCGTTCGGCGCCGGGCTCGGCTTCCTCTACTCGGTGACGACGATCTCCGGTCCGCCGCTCGCGCTGCTCTTCAACAACCAGGGCTGCGTGAAGCAGGATTTCCGCGCCGGCCTCGCCGTGATCCGCGTCGCCGAGTCGACGCTGACCGCGATCGTCTACTACCACCTCGGCACTGTTCACCGCGCAGACCCTGGCGCTCGGTCGAGACCATCCTGCTCGGCGTGCTGGTCGGCATTCCGCTCGGCGCCTTCGCCATCCGCCAGCTCGACGCCGAGACCTTCCGCCGCGTCTGCATGAGCTTCGACGTCTGGATCGTCGGCTTCGGCCTGTCGAACGTGCTTGATCGACCTCAAGCTGGCGCAAGGCGCCGGCGCCTACGGCGTCATGCTCGCGGCGGTGCTGATCGACGCCATGCCTCCTCTACCTCTTCTTCTCCCGGAATGTATCGCTACGACGAACATAGACCAGCGGCTGGTTGACGAGCGGGTCAGCGCAGTTCCGCGACCAGACGCGGCGCTTCCTCGCCGGCAAGCTGTCCGAGGACGAGTTCCGCGCGCTGCGGCTGAGGAACGGCCTCTACATCCAGCGCTACGCGCCGATGCTGCGCATCGCCATTCCCTATGGCCTGCTGTCCGACGCAGCAGCTGCGAAAGCTCGCCGACATCGCGCGCAAGTACGACCGCGGCTACGGCCACTTCTCGACGCGCCAGAACCTGCAGCTCAACTGGCCGAAGCTCGAGCAGGTGCCCGACATCCTCGCCGAGCTCGCGACGCGTGCAGATGCACGCCATCCAGACCTCGGGCAACTGCGTTCCGCAACATCACCACCGACCATTTCGCCGGCGTCGCGCGCCGACGAGATCGTCGACTCCTTCGTCTGGTGCGAGATCATCCGCCAGTGGTCGACCTTCCACCCCGAGTTCACCTACCTGCCGCGCAAGTTCAAGTTCGCGGTGAACGGCGCCAGGGCCGACCGCGCGGCGGTCGGCGTGCACGACATCGGCTTGCACGCCATCAAGAACGAGCAGGCGAGGTCGGCTTCAAGGTGCTGGTCGGCGGCGGCCTCGGCCGCACGCCGATCGATCGGCTTCGTCATCCGCGAGTTCCTGCCCTGGCCGCACCTGCTCACCTACCTCGAGGCGATCCTGCGCGTCTACAACCGCTACGGCCGCCGCGACAACATCCACAAGGCGCGCATCAAGATCCTGGTCAAGGAGCGCGGCGCCGAGAAGTTCCGCGAGGAAGTCGAGGCCGAGTGGGCGCATCTCAAGGACGGCCCGGCGACGCTGACCGCGCGAGGAGGTCGAGCGCGTCGACGGCGCGCTTCACGCGGCCGCAGCTACGAGGCGCTGGCCGATCAGGACCTACGCCGAGCTCGGCAGCTGCCCGGCTTCGCCGCCTGGCTGAAGCGCAACGTGCATCCGCACAAGGTGCCGGGCTACGCCGCGGTGACGCTGTCGCTGAAGAAGACCGGCGTGCCGCCGGGCGACGTCACCTCCGACCAGATGGAAGCGATCGCCGAGTCTCGCCGACCGCTACTCCTTCGGCGAGCTGCGCGTGCACGCACGAGCAGAACCTGGTTCTCGCCGACGTGCGCCAGGCCGACCTGCGTCGCGCTGTGGCGCGAGGCGCGCGCGCTCGGCCTCGCGACGCCGAACATCGGCCTGCTCACCAACATCATCGCCTGCCCGGGCGGCGACTTCTGCTCGCTCGCCAACGCCAAGTCGATCCCGGTCGCCGAGGCGATCCAGCGCCGCTTCGACGACCTCGACTACCTGCACGACATCGGCGAGCTCGACCTCAACATCTCCGGCTGCATGAACGCCTGCGGCCACCACCACGTCGGCCACATCGGCATCCTCGGCGTCGATAAGAACGGCGAGGAGTGGTACCAGATCAGATCGGCGGCAATCAGGGAGACCGGCCCGGCCGGCGCATCGCTCGGCAAGGTCATCGGCCCGTCGTTCGCGCGCGCCGACGTCCCGGACGTCGATCGAAAGCCTGATCGAGTGCTATCTCGCGCGCCGCGACAGCGAAGCGGAGCGCTTCATCGACGTCGTGCACCGCATCGGCATCGAACCCTTCAAGGAACAGCGTCTATGGCAAGGCTGATCAAAGGTCGCCGCGCTCGTCAGCGAGACGCCGCCGTCGCCTGACGCGAAGGTGGTCCGGCTCGAGCCGGCCGACGATCCGGCCGCGGTGGCGGGCGAGCTCGCCGGCGCGTCGCGCGTCGAGGTGAACTTTCCCGAAGTTCGGCGACGGCCGCGGCTACTCGCATCGGCCGCCTGCTGCGCGAGCGCTACGGCTACAAGGGCGAGCTGCGCGCGGTCGGCCAGATCACGCGCGACCACCTCTTCTACCTCGAGAGCTGCGGCTTCGACGCCTTCGAGCTGCGCGAGGGCGAGGACGCCGAGGAGGCGCGTCGCCGCCTTCGGCGATTTCAGCGAGTCCTATCAGGCCAGCGTGACGCGGCCGCTGCCGCTGTTCCGCAGACGATGAATCGCTCTGGAAAGAAGCCTGCGCGCCATCGCCGAGGAGTTCTCGCCGGCGGTGCTGGCGCACAGCCTGCAGGCCGAGGACATGGTCCTCACCGACGTCATCGCCCGCGCCGGCCTGCCGATCGAGATCTTCGTCCTCGACACCGGCCGGCTGCACGCCGACAGCGCTCTATCTGATCGACAAGATCCGCGCGCCACTACGGCATCGACGTGCGCGTCTACGCGCCCGACGCCGGCGCGGTCGCCGACTACGTCCGCCGCCACGGGCGCGACGCTTTCTACGGCAGCGTCGAGCTGCGCAAGCGCTGCTGCGAGATCCGCAAGGTCGAGCCGCTGGCGCGCGCGCTCGCCGGCAAGCGCGCCTGGATCACCGGGCAGCGCCGCGCGCAGGCGGCGAGCCGCGCCAAGCTCGCCGAGCGCGAGTTCGACGCACGCGCATCGGCCTGGAGAAATTCAATCCGCTCGCGGCCTGGACCGAGACCGACGTCTGGGACTACATCCGCGCGCAACGCGTGCCGTACAACCGCCTCTACGACCAGGGCTACCGCTCGATCGGCTGCGCGCCCTGCACGCGCCCCGTGATGCCCGGCGAGGACCTGCGCGCCGGCCGCTGGTGGTGGGAGAAGCGCGGGCACAAGGAATGCGGGCTGCACATCACGCCGGACGGTCGCGTGGTCCGCGCCAGGAACCGCATGAGCGCCGTCCTCGAGCGCAGCCCGGTCGCGCTGCCGGCCCGCACGCCACCTCGACTGGCTGGAGTCGGAGGCGATCTACATCCTGCGCGAGGTCGCCGGGCAGTGCCAGACGCCGGTGCTGCTCTTCTCCGGCGGCAAGGACTCGATCGTGCTGCTGCGCCTCGCCGAGAAGGCGTTCCGTCCGGGGCGCTTCCCGTTCCCGCTGATGCACATCGACACCGGGCACAACTTTCCCGAGGTGATCGACTTCCGCGACCGGCGCGCCGCCGAGCTGGGCGAGCGCCTGATCGTGCGCTCGGTCGAGGATTCGATCCGCCGCGGCACGCGTCCGGCTGCGAAGGAAGACGAGAGCCGCAACGCCGCGCAGTCGGTGACGCTGCTCGAAGCGATCGCCGAGTTCTGCGTTCGACGCCGCGATCGGCGGCGCGCGGCGCGACGAGGAGAAGGCGCGCGCCAAGGAGCGCGTGTTCTCGTTCCGCGACGAGTTCGGCCAGTGGGATCCGCGCAACCAGCGCCCCGAGCTCTGGAACCTCTACAACGCCCGCGTGCATCCGGGCGAGCACGTGCGCGTGTTCCCGATCAGCAACTGGACCGAGCTCGACGTCTGGCAGTACATCGCGCGCGAGAGGCTCGACGTGCCGTCGATCTACTACGCGCACCGCCGGCCGGTGGTGCGCCGGCGCGGCCTGCTCGTGCCGGTGACGGCGCTCACGCCGGCGCGCGACGGCGAGGCGGTGGAGAAGTCGTCGGTGCGCTTCCGCACCGTCGGCGACATCACGCTGCACCTGCCCGGTCGAATCGGCTGCTGCCGACGCTCGAGCAGATCATCGTCGAGACCGTCGCGCGCGACGCTGACCGAGCGCGGCGCCACGCGCATGGACGACCAGACCTCCGAAGCCTCGATGGAGCGGCGCAAGAAGGAAGGCTACTTCTGATGAGCCTCGCGGATGCTCGACTCCGGTCGCCGAGGACCGCGGCGTGCTGCGCTTCATCACCGCCGGCAGCGTCGACGACGGCAAGAGCACGCTGATCGGCCGGCTGCTGCTACGACTCGCGCGCGCATCCTCGAGGACCAGCTCGCCGCGGTCGAGCGCGCGTCGCAGCGCGCGCGGCGCGGCGAGCATCGACCTCTCGCTGCTCACCGACGGCCTGCGAGGCCGAGCGCGAGCAGGGCATCACCATCGACGTCGCCTACCGCTACTTCGCGACGCCGCGGCGCAAGTTCATCATCGCCGACACGCCCGGCCACGAGCAGTACACGCGCAACATGGTCACCGGCGCGACGCACCGCCGACGCCGCGGTGATCCTGATCGACGCGCGCAAGGGCCTGCTGCAGCAGACGCGCCGCCACCTGCTGCTCGCGCGCCTGCTCGGCATCCGCCACGTCGTCGTCGTTCGTCAACAAGATGGACCTCGTCGGCTACTCGCAGACGTCTTCGAGCGCGTGCGCGACGAGGTCTCAGCGCCTTCGCCACGCCGCTCGGCTTCGAGACGCTGCGACGTCCTGCCCGGATCGGCGCTGCGCGGCGACATGGTGGTCGACCGCGGCGACGCGCTCGACTGGTACCGCGGCCCGACGCTGCTCGAGCGCCTCGAGAGCCTCGATTCGGGCGCCGAGCAGCGCGGCGGTCGGGCCGTTCCGCTTCCCGGTGCAGCTGCGTGTCCGCGGCCGCAGGGCGACGTCGGCGCGCGGCTACACGCGGCCGCGATCGAATCCGGCACCATGCTGGCGGGCGACGAAGTGCAGATCGCTGCCTTCGGGCCGGCGCACGCGCGTGCGCGAGATCCTGCACGCACGACCGGCTGCTGAGATCGCCGCCGTGCGCGGGCGATTCGATCACGCTGGTGCTCGCCGACGACATCGACCTCGCGCGCGGCGACCTGATCGCCGGCGCGGACCGACGCGCCGCGCGAGACGCAGCGCTTCGACGCGACGCCTGGTCTGGCTCGACGCCGAGCCGATGCGCCAGAGCGCGCGCTACCTGGTGCAGCAGGCGAGCCGCCGCACGCTCGGCCGCGTGCGAGGACGTGCTCGCGCGCCTGAATGTCGCATACGCTCGAAGAGCAGCCGCCCGCCGCGCGTGCAGGTCAACGACATCGTCGCGCTCGCGCATCGTCGCTGCAGGCGCCGCTTTTCGTCGACCGCTACGACAGCGGTGCGCGCGACGGGCTCGTTCATCCTCATCGACGAAGCCACCAACCGCACGGTCGCGGCCGGAATGCTGCGATGACCGGAACAGTCCATCTCGTCGGCGCCGGGCCGGGTGCAGCCGACCTCCTCACGCTGCGCGCGGCCCGGCTGCTTGGCGAGGCGGACGATCGTCTTCCACGACGCGCTGGTCTCCGAAGGAGATCTCTCGCTCTTGCCGCCAAAGCCAGGCTGGTCGCGGTCGGCAAGCGCAGCGGACGCTTCGCGACGGCGCAGCATTTCATCAACAAGCAGCTGCTGGACGCGGCGCAGCGCTACCAGACCGTGTAGTGCGCCTGAAGGGCGGCGATCCCATGCTGTTCGGCCAGCGCCCACGAAGAGATCGCAGCTTCCTGAAAAAGCACGGCATCGAAGGTCGAGATCGTGCCCGGGCGTCACCGCCGCGCTCGCCGCGAGCGCCGAGCTGCAGGTTTCGCTGACGCGGCGCGGCGAGGCGCGCAGCGTCGCGTTTCGTCACCCCGCGCGTCGGCGCGGGCAGAGCGCGAGAGCCGCTGGGTCGACGCCGGTGCTTGCCGCCGATACCGCGGCGATCTACATGGCCGCAGGCGAGGCGCGCGACGGATCGCGCAGGCCCTGATCGACGCCGGCAAGCCGGCGCGCACGCCGGTCGCGGTCATCGAGCGCGCATCGCTGCCGGATGCGAAGGTGTCTTTCGCGACGCTGGGCAAGCTGCGCGCGCTGGAAGCGCCGGACTGCGCCGGCGCTGATCTTCGTCGGCGAGGTCTACCGCGAAGCGGCGGCCGCCGCCATCGCCGGCGAGCCCGTCCTGCGAATTCCCAGCCAGAGCGCGTAGAGCGCCAAGTACGACGAAGCCAGGCGAGCGACCACTCGGCGATCGACATGCCGAGGAAGGTCCAGTCCACCTTCGCGCACTCGCCGGTGCCCTGGATCAGCTTCTGCAGCGTGGTCCCGAGCGGGAAATTCTCCAGCATGAAGAACAGGTCCGGCCCGCATTGCGGCACCTTGTCGGCGCGGCAGGTGCTGCAGCCAGACCTGGCGCGAAGCCGCTGCGGCGCCGCCCGCGGCGAACGAGCGCGCGCCAGGACGCCGTAGGCGATCCCGGCGGTGCGCCGCGGCTCCGTGCACGCGCGGCGAGAATGAAGACCGCCATCACCGCGTAGAAGAAGCCGCGCTGCACATGGCAGAGCGGGCAGGGCTCCAGGCCGCGCGCGTACTGCAGGTAGTAGCCGAAGCCGAGCAGCGCCGGCGCAGACCGCAGCGCCGGCGGCAAAGCCCGCTCGCCCGGAGAGTTTCTCGATCATGAGGGCCGCATCTTAAGGCTGATTTTCTGGCAAAGTGCAGGCCCGGGGAGGGAAATCAATATGGTCGTGAAGCAACTTTTTCGCCGTCGCCGCGGTCGCGCTTTCGCTCGGCGCGCCGCTGGCGCATGCGCAGCAGAAGTACGAGATGAAGCTCGCCTATTTCGTCGGCGACCAGCACGCCATGTCGCAGTGGCTGATCAAGTGGTCGGAGCAGCTCGAGAAGGGTTCGGGCGGGCGCATCGATCGTGAAGCGCTTCCCGTCGGCGCAGATGGGCCCGACGCCGGCGCACTACGACTTCGCGCGCACCGGCCAGGCCGACGTCGCCTGGTTCCTGCACGGCGGCACGCCGGGACGCTTCCCGCTGACCGAGATCATCAACCTGCCGTTCATGGTCGGCAGCGCCGAGATCGGCACCAAGGTGCTGAACGACGCCGAGCTGCGCGCGAAATACCTCGACGCCGAGCACAAGGGCATCAAGGTGCTGATGCTCTTCACGCACCAGCCGGGCGGCGCCGCACACCACCAAGAAGGCGATCCGCAACCTCGACGACTTCAAGGGGCTGCGCATCCGCTTCGCCTCGCCGACGGTCCGCGACCTGGTCGCGGCGCTCGGCGCGACGCCGGTCGGCGTGCCGCCGACCGAGATCGCCGAGCAGCTGCAGAAGGGCACCATCGACGGCGCGTTCATGGACTACGGCGGCGTCGGCATCGCCTTCAAGCTGGGCGGCATCGATCAAGTACTCGACCGAGCTCTACGCCTACGTCACGAGCTTCGGCCTGGGCATGAACGAGGACTTCTGGGCACAAGCTGCCGCCCGACCTGAAGAAGCTGGTGACCGACACCGATCACCGGCAAGGAGAAGGAGGTCGGCGAGGCCTGGGACGCGCTCGACGTGCCGGGCAAGAAGGCGGTCGATGGACGGCGGCGGCGAGGCGATCCAGCTTCTCGGCCGCGGAGATGCGCGCAGGTGCGCAAGATCGGCGCCGAGGTGTCCGAGGCCAAGGTCAAGGAGTACGAAGCGAAGGGCATGCCGGCGCGCGCGGTCTACAACCAGATGCGCGCGCTGTCCGACAAGCACGCGAAGACCTCGAAGAACTTCTGGAACTGAAGCGATGGCGTAGCGCCGCCGCGCACGCGGCCTGCGGCGTGGCCGGCGGGCGTCGTTCGCTCGCCGGCGATGATGCTGCTCACGGTCGCGGACGTCGTGCTGCGCGCCGCGCTGCAACCTGCCGATCCGCGGCACCTTCGAGATCGATCGAGCTGCTGCTCGCCTGCACCTTCTTCCTCGCGCTGCCGGCGGTGTTCCTGCGCGACGAGCACATGCGTCGTCGACGTCGATCGACGACTGGCGCCGCGCTGGGTGCCGCTGCTGCAGGCGCATCGCCGGAAGTGATCGCGATCGCCGGTGCTCGCGCGTGATGGCCTGGCAGGGCTGCATCGCGCGCGCGCGACACGCTGGTGTTCAACGACGTCACCTCGGACCTCGGCCATCCATCGGCTCTGGTACTGGATGCCGGTGCTGATCGGCATGATCGGCAGCCGCGCTTGCCGCGCGTGGCGATGCTGCTGTCGCAGAAGGACGACGAATGAGCGCCGGCGTCGATCGGCGTCGCTCGGCGTGCGTCGCTGCTGCTGCTGCTGATTTTCGCGCGCGTGCCGATCGCGGTCGCGCTCGCCGCGAGCGGGCTGCGTCGGCTACGCGGCGCTCGACGGCTGGGCGCCGGCGCTGAAGATGTTCGGCTCGGTGCCGTTCACGCTGGCGAGCGCCTATTCGCTCTCGGTGATCCCGCTCTTCATCCTGATGGGCGCGGTGGCCGCGCGCGCGCAACATGGCGACGCGAGCTGTTCGAGGCGCTGCAACGCGCTGTTCTCCGGCGTGCGCGGCGCGCTGGCGAACGCCACCATCGGCGCGTGCGCGCTGTTCGGCGCGATCTGCGGCTCGTCGATCGCCACCGCGGCGACGTTCTCCAAGGTGGCGATCCCGGAGATGCGGCGCCACGGCTACGACCCGGCGTTCGCCGCCGGCGCGGTCGCGTCGCGCCGGCACGCTCGACGTGCTGATCCCGCCCTCGGTGCTGCTCGCGATCTACGCCATCGTCGCCGAGCAGTCGCTGCCCAAGCTCTACGCCGCGGCGTTCGTCCCGGGCTTCGTGCTCGCCGGGCTCTACGTGCTCGCGGTGTGGGTCGTGGCGCTGGCTGCGGCCGCACTGGGTGCCGAAGGTGCCCGGCATGCCGCTCGCCGCGCGCGCTGCGCGCCTCGCTCGGCATGTGGAAGCTCGGCGGTGCTCTTCTTCTTCGCGGTGTTCGGCATCTACCTCGGCTGGTTCTCGCCGACCGAGGCGGCCGCGGTGGCGGCGTTCGTCGCGATCCTGATCGCCTTCGCCACGCGCGCAGATGGGCTGGCGCGGGCCTGGTCGGAGGCGCTGCTCGAGACGGTCTACACCACCGCGGCGATCTTCTTCATCGTCGTCGGCGCGTTCATCTTCTCGCGCTTCATCGTCCTGACGCAGTTCCCGAACGAGCTTGCGCGCGTGGGTGAAGCAGGCCGGGCTCGGCCCGTTCTGGATCCTGCTCGCGGTGATCGCGCTCTACCTCGCTGCTCGGCACCTTCCTCGACGAGGTGAGCACGATCCTGATCACGGTGCCGGTGACGCTGCCGCTCGTCCTCGGCATCGGCTACGACGGCGTCTGGTTCGGCATCTTCGTCACCGTGATGTGCACGATCGGCCTGATCAGCCCGCCCACCGGCATGACGGTGTTCGTCATCCAGGCGCAGCACCCGGACATCCCGGTCGCGCGGATCTACCTCGGCACGCTGCCGTTCCTCGTCGCCGACCTCGTGCTGGTCGGGCTGCTGGTCATGCTGCCGGGGCTGGTGTCCTGGCTGCCGGCGCTGCTGAAGATCTGACCTTCAGGATCTGAGCCGGGCATAGATCGGCGTGAAGTCCGGCGCGGTCTCGCGCATCAGCTGCTCGAACGAGTCGATGACGAAGTAGGTTTCCTGGTAGCGGTCGATGCTGTATTCGCTGCGCATGATCCGCTCCAGCTCGAACGGCAGCCGCCGCGGCCGCGGGATCGTCGACGCAGTAGGCGAGCTCGCCGCCCGAGGAGAGCAGCCCGGCGCCGTAGGCGCGCACGCCGCGCGACGTCTTCATCAGGCCGAACTCGATCGTGTACCAGTACAGGCGCGCCAGCCATTTCACCGCGTCGAGGCGCATCGCCTTCAGGCCGCCCTTGCCGTACTCGTGCAGGTGGTCGGCGTAGACCTGGTCGAAGAGCAGCGGCACGTGGCCGAAGAAGTCGTGGAACACGTCGGGCTCGACGATGTAGTCGAACTCCTCGGGCTTGCGCAGCCACACCGTCACCGGGAAGCGCCGGTTCGCGAGGTGGGTGAAGAACGCGTCGTCGGGGATCAGGCCGGGCACCGGCGACGATCTCCCAGCCGGTCTTGCGCTTCAGCTTTCGCGGAAACCTGGTCGAACTTCGGAATCTCGCGCGCGGAGTCCAGGCCGGCGATCGCCTCGATCCATTCCGGGCAGGCGTATTGCGGCACCAGCTTCGACTGGCGCTCGAACAGGCGCCGGTAGAGCGCGTGCTCGTCGGCGCTGTAGCGCGCCCAGTCCTGCTCGACCGAATAGTCCGGCGCGGCGCGGCTGTAGTCGCCGCGCAGGGGCTGTTCATCCGCGCATTATCGCGCCGGCGCGATGCGTCCCGCCGCCGCGCCGAAGCCGATCGCGACTGCGCCGTCCCGCTCACAGCGGCCGCGCTGGATCGCCTCGTCGCCATCTTCGAGGAAGGTGCGCGTCTCGCCGCTCGGCAGCCGCAGCGGCGCCTTGCCGGCCTGCGTGAGCTCCATCAGCGAGCCGAGCGCATCCGGCGTCGCGCCGGAAAGCGTGCCCGAGCCGAGCAGGTCGCCGGGCTGCAGGTTGCAGCCGTTGGAAGTGTGGTGCGCCACCATCTGCGCCGCGGTCCAGTAGGCGTCGCGCGCGTTGCCGCGCGACAGGCGCACCGGCGCCTTCATCTTCGGCGTGCGCAGGTGCATTTCGAGGCTGATGTCGATTCCCTCCGGTCTTTCTCGAAGAGCAGATACGGCAGCGGCCGCGGGTCCGCCGGCGTCGCGCTCGAACGGTCGGCAGCGGAACGGCTCGAGCGCCTCCATCGTCACGATCCAGGGCGACATCGTGGTGGCGAAGCTCTTCGCCAGGAACGGGCCGAGCGGCTGGTACTCCCAGGCCTGGATGTCGCGCGCCGACCAGTCGTTGAGCAGCACCACGCCGAACAGGTGGTCTTCGGCCTCGTCGATGGCGATGCGGCTTGCCGAGCGCGTTGCCCGGCCCGACGACGAAGCCCGAGCTCGACCTCGTAGTCGAGGCGCTTGCGTCGGGCCGAAGACCGGGTCCTGGTCCGGCGCTCGCGTCTGTCCGCTGGGCCGCACGACCGGCGTGCCGGAGACGACGACCGACGAGGCGCGGCCGTGGTAGCCGATCGGCACCCACTTGTAGTTCGGCAGCAGCGGATTGTCGGGCCGCAGCAGCTTGCCGATGGTCGGTGGCGTGATGGATGCCGGCGTAGAAGTCGGTGTAGTCGCCGATCGCCACCGGGACGAAGAGCTCGGCCTTCTTCATCGGCAGGAGATGCCTCGCCAGGTTCTTCTTGTAGCCCTTGATGGCGAGGAACTTCGAGATTCCTTTCCGCAGCTCTCGCCAGGCGCGCGGCCCGGCGGCGGCGAGCCGGTTCAGATTCGGGCCGGTGTCGATGCCGAGCGCGGCGAGATCGAGGATCTGGTCGCCGATGGCCACGCCGCCTCGCGGGTTTTCCTTCGAGCCCTTGCGGCGGAAGACGCCGAACGGCAGGTTCTGGATCGGGAAGTCGCTCGAGGGATCGCTTGCGCGACTCGACCCAGCTCCTCAGCTCAGGATCGTGGGTTGCGTTTAAAGCCATCCCACACTTTGTCGTAGTCCCGCTGCAGCTCCTTCGCCTTCAGCGCCGCGCGCGGTCGGCCGGAACACGTAGCGCGACTCCCACATGAAGGCGAGGCTGTCGCCGGTTTTCTCCGGCGCCAGTTCCTTCTGATGCTTTTTCTCGTAGGAGGCGACGGTCGGGGCCGTGCGCGCTCATGCAGTTGTGGATCGAGATGCCGCCCGGCGGCGAAGCCTTCGGCCTTGGCGTCGTACACGCCGCGCACCAGCCCCATCAGCTCGCTCATCACGTTGCGGTGGAACCACGGCGGGCGGAAGGTGTGCTCGGCGACCATCCAGCGCGGCGGGAAGATGACGAAGTCGCAGTTCGCCACGCCCGGCCTGCCCGAGGGCGAGGTGAGCACGGTGAAGATCGACGGATCCGGATGGTCGAAGCTCACCGTGTTGATCACCATGAAGCGCGCGAGGTCGTACTTGTAGGGCGTGCAGTTGCCGTGCCAGGCCACCACGTCGAGCGGCGAGCGGCGTGTAGTCCGCCGCCCACAGGTTGCCGAGGAGCTTCGCGACCACCTGGCACTTGCGCGACTTGTCCTCGAAGGCCGCGACCGGCGCGAGGAAATGCCGCTTCTGCGCCGAGGCCCTGCGAGCCGATCGGCCCCAGCTCGGGCAGGCGGAAATGCGCGCCGTAGTTCTCGCACACGTAGCCGCGCGACGGCCCTTCGACGTCGACCTTGAACTTGATGCCGCGCGGGATCACGGCGATCTCGCCGGGCTCGACCTCCAGCATTCCCAGCTCGGTGAACAGCGAGAGCGACCCTGCTGCGGCACGAACATCAGCTCGCCGTCGGCGTCGGTAGAAGTAGCGGTCCTTCATCGAGCGGTTGGCGCAGTAGACGTGCACCGCGATGCCCGACTGCGACGCGGGATCGCCGGAGCCGGCGACGGTGAAGAGCCCGTCGATGAAATCGGTCGGCTTGGACGGGATCGGCAGCGGGTCCCAGCGCAGCCGGTTGGGCGGCGTCTCGGCTTCGGCGAACGGCCCGGAGCGCAGCAGGCCGTTGCCGATGCGCTTGTACGGCGCGTGCATCGCCGATGGCCGCAGGCGGTAGAGCCAGCGAGGAGAGGTTCTCGCGCGCGGCGCGGTGAACGCCGTGCCGGAGAGGACCTCCGCGTAGAGGCCCTTCGGCGCGCGCTGCGGAGAGTTCTGGTCGCGCCGGCAGGGCTCCCTCGCCGCTTCGCTGGAAAACGTGTTGCCGAAGCCGGACTGGTACTTCATTTGTGTCACGCTTCAGCACGCCGCGGCGCATCTGGTCGAGCTCGATCGACTCGAACAGCGCCTTGAAGTTGCCTTCGCCGAAGCCCTCGTCGCCCTTCCGCTGGATGAACTCGAAGAAGATCGGCCCGAGCTGGTTCTCGCTGAAGATCTGCAGCAGCAGCTCGCCCGCCTTGCCGTCGACCAGGATCTTGCGCTTCTTCAGCTCGGCGACGTTCTCGCCGTGGCCGGGGATGCGCTTGTCGATCAGCTCGTAGTAGGTGTCGACGGTGTCCAGCAGCTTCACGCCGCTCGCGCGCAGCGCGTCGACGGTCTTGAAGAGATCGCGTCGCGCCCATGCGCGATGTGCTGGATGCCCTCGCCGTGGTAGCGTGTCGAGGTACTCGGTGATCTGCCCGGGCTTCTCGTTGCCTTCCTCGTTGATCGGGATGCGGATCTTGCCGCACGGGCTGGTCAGCGCCTTGCTCTTCACGCCGGTCACCTGGCCCTCGATGTCGAAGTAGCGGATCTCCCGGAAGTTGAACAGGCGCTCGTAGAAGTCCGCCCACTCCTTCATGCGGCCGCGGTGCACGTTGTGCGTGAGGTGGTCGATGTAGAGCGAGGCCGTGCCCGTCGGGTGCGAGCGTCGGCGCCGGGCAGCGGCTCGAAGTCGACGTCGAAGAAGCCGATGTTGCCGATCTCGCCTTCCTTCGCGCCGTTCTTGCCGCGCCAGCGGTCGACGAAGTAGATGAGCGAGTCGCCGACGCCCTTGATCGCCGGGATGTTCAGCTCGCCCGGGCCGGCGTGGCCCGCGTAGCCCCAGGCGCCGAGCGAGATCGCGCGCTCGTAGGCGGCCTTGGCGTCGCTGCACGCGGAAGGCGATGGCGCACACGCTCGGGCCGTGCAGGCGCGCGAAGCGCTGCGCGAACGAGTCGGGCTCGGCGTTGAGGATGAAGTTGATCTCGCCCTGGCGGTAGAGCGTCACGTTCTTGTGGCGGTGGCGCGCGATGGCCGTGAAGCCCATGCGCTCGAACACCGCCGCCATGGCCGGCGGGATCCGGGCGCGGCGTATTCGATGAACTCGAATCCGTCGGTGCCCATCGGGTTGTCCCAAGGCGTGAACTTCATATCAGTCGATCTTAACGCTCACGGGCAGCTTGCGAAAACCGCGAAAGCGGATGCGCCGGTCGCGCTCGGGCACGCCGGCCGCCGCGATCCGGGAAACGCGCTTGAGCAGCGCGTCGAAGGCGATGCGGGCTTCCATGCGCGCGACGTTCATGCCGGCGCAGGCGTGGTCGCCGTGGCCGAAGGCGACGTGGCGGTTGGGCTTGCGGCCGACGTCGAAGCGGTCGGCGTCGGCGAACTGCGCCGGGTCGCGGTTGGCCGCGCCGATGCCGATGGTGATGAACGTGCCGCTCCGGCGAGCCGCCTGCCGCCGAGCGTCGACCGGCGCGGTGAGGCGGCGGTTGTTGAGCTGGATCGGCCCCTCGTAGCGCAGCATTTCCTCGACCGCGCTCGGGATCAGCCCCGGGTCTTTGCGCAGCTTCTGCATCTCCGCGTCGTGGCGCAGCAGCAGCCACATGCCGTTGCCGATCAGGTTGGTGGTGGTCTCGTGCCCGGCGTTGAGCAGGAAGATGCAGTTGTGATGCAGCTCGGCGGCGCTCAGCCGCGTCGCCGTCCTTCTCGCCCTGGATGAGGCGGGTCAGCACGTCTGCGTCGGGATCGCCGGGATTCTTCTTTCGTGCCTCGATGAGACTTTCCAGGAACGCGACGAAATCGCGTCACCGCCCGGTTGCCGCGCTCGAGCATCTCGGGCGTCGGCGCTGCGGCTCCAGGCCCGAGAGGATGGCGATCGACCAGGCGCGCAGCGAGCCGCGCTCGTCGCGCGGCACGTCGAGCAGGTTGCCGATCACTTCGACCGGGATGCGCGCGGCGAAGTCCTCGACGAAGTCGACCGCGCCCGCGCTCCTGCCATCTCGTCGAGCAGCCGCGCGACCAGCGTCACGACGCCGGCCTCCATCCGCGCGATGGCGCGCTGGTTGAAGCGCGCCCATGATGATGCGCCGCACGCGCGTGTGCAGCGGCGGGTCGTTGAACACCAGGCTGGTGGTGTGATGCTGGTAGAGCGGCGAGTCGCCGAACTTCGGCCTGAACTCGACTTTCTTGTCGGAGCTCGCGCGCGCGTCGCGGTACAGCGGCGACGACGTCTTCGTAGCGCGTGAGGAAGACTGCGCCGCCTTCGAGCTCGTGCACCGGAGCGTGCTCGCGCAGCGCCGCGTAGTAGCGGTAAGGATCGTCGAAGAAGTCCGGCCGGCACGCTCGGTGAGCGCGGAAGCCGCGCGATCCATTCGGTTATTATCGCGCCATGCCACGCACACCTCTGGCGGACTTCGAGCCCGCGCTGAAGAAGCGTCTCGAGGATCTGTGGGGCACGCCGCCGAACCTGTACCACTGCCTCGCCAACCATCCCGCGCTGGTCGCCGCGTGGAGCGAGTTCTCAAGGCGCTGCGCCACGGCACGCGCACGCCGCGCGCGCTGCGCGAGCTCGTCATCCTGCGCGGCGCGCAGCTGATGCGCTCCGAGTACGAATGGGCGCAGCACCTGAAGATGGCGCGCAAGGCCGGCGTGCGCGAGGCGCAGATCGCGGCGCTGCCCGCGTGGAAAACGTCTGCCGAATTCGACGCGAAGGAGAAGGCCGCGCTCGCTGCTCGCCGAGGCGGTGACGCAGGGCAAGGTCAGCGACGACGTGTACGCCGAGGCGATGCGGCACTTCGACCATCACGACTACGTCGAGCTGTCGATCACCGCGGCGTTCTACGCCATGGTCGGCCGCATGCTCGACGCGATGGGCGTGCAGCTCGAGCCCGACTTCCGCGACTTCTCTCCGCCGTTGCCGCGATGAGCGCGGTCCTCCGCCGCGCAGCTACCGCTACTACGATTTCGTGATGGCGGCGTTCGTCACGGTGCTGCTCTGCTCGAATTTCATCGGCGCCGCCAAGCAGGCCACGATCGACCTGCCGCTGCTCGGCGCCGACCACGTTCGGCGCCGGCGTGCTGTTCTTCCCGATCTCGTACATCTTCGGCGACATCCTCACCGAGGTCTACGGCTACGGCCGCGACCGGCGCGTGGTCTGGGCGGGCTTCGGCGCGCTCGATCGTTCGCCTCGTTCATGGCCTGGGTGGTGGTGAGCCTGCCGCCGGCGGGCAGCGACTTCATGAAGAGCTACCAGGCGAGCCTCGAGGGCGTGTTCGGCAGCAGCTGGCGCATCGCGCGCGGCTCGATGATCGCGTTCTGGTGCGGCAGCTTCGCCAACTCCTACGTGCTGGCGAAGATGAAGATCTGGACGCAGGGCAGGTGGCTGTGGACGCGCACCATCGGCTCGACCATCGTCGGCGAGCTGATCGACTCGTCGCTGTTCTACTTCATCGCCTTCTACGGCATCTGGGCGACCGGCGACATCGTCAAGATCGCGATCGCGCAGTACGTGCTGAAGACCTCGTGGGAAATCGTGATGACGCCGGTCACCTACCGCGTCGTGGCGTTCCTCAAGCGCGCCGAGAACGAGGACTACTACGATCGACAAACGGACTTCAACCCGTTCACGCTGCGCAGTTAGGAATCAACTTCTCCAAGCGCCGGGCCGTTTGATCGCTTCCACCGTGCCGTTCGTCGGATGACGGATGACGCGCTTACCCCGAACTGTTTCAACCTGATGACGTATCCGCTTGAGCTGTAAGGCCAAATTATCGTCTTGTCCATGGCGCAAGCGCCGCACGTATCAAAAGCGCTAAAAAATAAGCACTACCCGAGAATTTGCTGACACCTGAGGCTTTGCCGGCTACGGGCGTTTCCGGATAAGCAATACGTGGCT
>ERZ1370068.1281-contig-11172_pt1 | contig 28035 bp, 24 predicted proteins | sample MGYA00561227_ERZ1370068 | MGnify/ENA primary metagenome ERZ1370068 (study PRJEB38410, sample SAMEA6850437) | metagenome | study: Metagenomic assessment of the ecological functions of the soil: analysis of the soil microbiota associated with the...
GCGCGCCTGCGTCAGCCGGGCTATCATAGGATGCGGCCTCCGCCTGGCGGAGCTATCAGCACCGCGTCCCGCGCAGGCCGCCGGGGACTGGACGCCGACTATTTTTCGGCAGATCCTCGGACGCATCGAACGACCGGCGGGGCACCCCAAGTGATCGCGAGCCAACATCCGAAGTGACGGCAATGAGTTGCGGTGAATCAGCGGAGGTGTCTCTGAAGGTGCGGTCGTGGTGACCTGAAATTCAAAAGCACGCGGTCGCTACGCGGCCCGTTCGCCACGACAATGAGCGCTCTGCGATGAGCTCGTCGAAGCTCCGTTCCCCCGCCGCGCACGTCGTCTGCTGCCTTCTGCCGAAGCCTCCTCGTCGTTGTGGCCGTGGCGCTGTCCGCGGAGCTGCCGCGACTCTCCTCAAGGCCGCCTCGGCGCCTGCCCCGCCCGGCGGTCACGGATCGAGCCGGTGGCCGAGAAGGACGTGCCGATCTACTGCGGAGTGGGTCGGCACGCTGGTCGGGTACATCAACGCCCAGATCCGCGCCCGCGTCAGCGGGCACCTCGTCAGCCAGAACTACAAGGAGGGCTCGCTCGTGAGGACCGGCGACCTCCTGTTCCAGGTCGATGCCCGGCCGTTCCAGACCGCCGCTCGACCAGGCCGCCGCCAAGCTCCGCCTGGCGGAGTCGCAGCGTGGCCCAGGCCGAGGCACAGGTGAGCGCGAGTCAGGCGCAGGTCGAGCAAGCGAAGCGCTGCCGTGGCGCAGGAGGAGGCCGACGTCACGGAAGGCGGAGGCCACCCAGCAGCAGACGGAGCTCGACGTCGGCCGCTACACACCGCTCGCCGCAGCGCGGATCGGTGAGCCAGCAGGAGCTCGACAACGCGGTGCAGACCAATCTCGCGAACCTGGCCGCCGTCGCGGCCGCGCGCGCCGCGCTCGCTGAACGCGCGAGGCCAGCGTGGCGCGGGCGGAGGCGGCGCTCGAGAAGGCGCGGGCCGACGTGGAGACGGCAGCAGGCGGACGTCGCCGCGGCCCGCGCGGCGCTCGCCGACGCCCAGCTCAACCTCGGCTACACCAGGGTGCATCTCGCCCATCGACGGGATCGCCGGGTTCCGCGGGCGCCAACATCGGGGACTTCGTCGGCCCGAACGACACCACGCCCGCTGACCACCGTGTCGCAGGTCGATCCCATCTACGCGCGAGTTCGCCGATCAGCGAGCAGCTGGCCTACTGCCGTGTTCCGGCGATGGGCCGACGATCCTGCTGCGCGCCGCCAGCTCGAGCTGGAGCTGATCCTCGCCGACGGCAGCGTCTACCCGAGGCGCGGGAGAGCGCGACATCCTGGACCGGCAGGTCGACGTGACGACCGGCACCGTGATGGCGCGAGGCACCTTCCCGAATCCCGGCAACGTGCTGCGCCCAGGCCAGTACGCCAAGGTCCGGGCGGTCGACCGAGGTGAAGAAGAACGCGCTGCTCGTGCCCCAGCGCGCCGTGCAGGATGTGCAGGGCGTCCATCAGGTCGGCGTGGTCAGCGCCGACGACACCGGTCGAGCTCCGGCCGGTGCAGGTCGGCCAGCGCGTATCGGCTCGCTCTGGATCATCGAGCACGGGCGTGAAGCCCGGCGAGCGGGTCGTCGTCGAGGGCCTCGACAAGGTTCGAGCCGGCGCGAAGGTCAAGCCGAGCGGCCAGCCTCGCCGCAGCGCCCCGGCCGGCCGAGCGCCGTCAGAGCTAATCGGCGGAGGCGCCGCCATGGCCAGGTTCTTCATCAACCGGCCGATCGTGGCCATGGTGATCTCCATCCTCATGGTGATCATCGGCCTCGTCGCGATGGTGCAGCTGCCCATCGCGCTGTACCCGAACATCGCTCCGCCCGAGATCCTCCTGACCGCGACGCTACCCGGGCGCCGACGCGCTGACGCTCGAGCAGTCGGTCGCCACGCCCATCGAGCAGCAGATGAGCGGCGTCGACAACATGCTCTACATGTACTCGACTCAACCAGGCGGCCGGCAGCCAGATGCAACTGCGCGTGGACTTCGACGTCACCACCGACCCGAGCGTCGACCAGGTGCTCACCAACCTGCGATACACGCAGGCCGCCTCCCAGCTGCCGCCCGACGTGGTGAACCAGGGCGTCACGGTCATCGAAGTCGGTGACGAGCCCGCTGGGGATCTTCGCGCTGTACTCGCCGAAGGGCACGTACGACCCGCTGTTCCTCAGCCAACTACGCCTACGTCAACATCAACGACCCGATGACGCGCGTCCCCGGCATCGGCCAGGTGCAGATCTTCGGCGCCGGCCAGTACGCCATCCGGCTCTGGGTCAATCCCGACACGCTGGCGAAGCTCGACATCACGGTCGAGCGAGATCGCGAGCGCGCTGCAGGCCCAGAACACCGTCAACCCGGCCGGCCAGGTCGGCGGCGAGCCGGTGCCGCCGGGCCAGGAGTTCACCTACACGGTGCTGCGCGCAGGGGCGCCTGGCGAGCGTCGACGGATTTCGAGAACGTCGTGGTGCGGGCGAAGCCCGACGGCTCGCTGGTGCGGGTGAAGGACGTGGCCCGCGTGGAGCTCGGCGCGCAGAGCTACATCCGACGCGGGCCGCCTGAACGGGCAGCCCGGCCGCCCTCGTCGCTCATCTACCAGCTGCCCGGCTCGAACGCCATCGACACCATGAAGGCCGCGACGAAGCTGATGGAGGAGGCCAAGGCGCGGTTTCCCAGCGACCTCGACTACGTGACGGCGCTCGACACGACGCTGGCGGTGAGCGCAGGGCATCCACGAGATCGTCAAGACCCTGGTCGAGGCCACTCGTCCTGGTCGTCATCGTCGTCTTCATCTTCCTGCAGGGCTTCCGGGCGACGCTCATTCCGCTGCTGGCGGTGCCGGTGGCGCTCGTCGGCGCGTTCATGGTCTTTCCGCTGCTGGGCTTCTCGATCAACACGCTGTCGCTCTTCGGCCTCGTGCTGGCCATCGGCCTCGTGGTGGACGACGCCATCGTCGTCGTCGAGGCGGTCGAGCACCACATCGAGGAGGGCTGTCGCCGCGCGACGCCGCCTTCAAGGCGATGGAGGAGGTGTCGGGACCGGTCGTGGCGATCGCGCTGATCCTGGCCGCCGTGTTCATCCCGACGGCCTTCATCCCGGGCATCACCGGGCGGATGTACCAGCAGTTCGCGGTGACGATCGCCGTGTCGGTGCTCATCTCGGCCTTCAACGCGCTCACGCTGAGCCCGGCGCTCTCGGCGCTGCTCCTGCGGCCGCGGCGGGAGATGCGCGGCCCGCTGGGCGTCGTTCTTCCGCGGCTTCAACCGCTGGTTCGCCCGCGCGACCGACGGCTACGTGGGCGCCTGCGGGCATCTGATCCGCAAGTCCGCCTTCTCGATGGTCCTGCTCGTCGTCGTGGCCGTGTTCGCCGGGCTCATCGGCTCGCGGCTGCCCGGCGGCTTCGTCCCGGACGAGGACCAGGGCTATCTCTACGTCAACGTCCAGCTTCCGCTGGCCGCGTCGCTCGAGCGCACCGCGGCGGTGAACGACAAGCTCGACGCGATCCTCAAGGACGACCCCGGGCGTCAAGTACTACACCGGCGTGGCCGGCTTCAGCCTGCTGAGCTTCGCCTTACGACGACGTACAACGCGTTCTACTTCGTCACGCTGGAGGACTGGGACGAGCGGGACAAGCACGGGCTCACCGCCGACGTCATCATGCGGAACCTGAACCATGCGGCTCGCGGGCGTTCCCGACGGCGCAGGTCGTTCGCGTTCTCGCCGCCGGTCATCCCGGGCATCGGCACGTCCGGCGGCGTGACGTTCATGCTCGAGGACCGCGCCGGCAAGGATCCCGCGTTCCTGGCCGAGAACACGGCGAAGTTCCTCGCGGCCGCGCGGCAGCGACCCGAGTTCGCCCTGCTCTTCACCACGCTGCTGCCGAGCGTGCCGCAGTTCTTCGCCGACGTCGACCGGGACAAGGTGCTCAAGCAGGGGATCAACTCTCGCTCGGTCTACCAGACGCTGCAGGCGTTCCTGGGCGGCGCCTTCGTGAACTACTTCAACCAGTTCGGGCGCGTCTGGCAGGTGTACGTCCAGGCCGAGGGCGAGTTCCGCACGCAGGCCGAGACACGTCGCGTCAGTTCTACGTGCGCAACGCCAGCAGGCCAGCCGGTGCCGCTGTCCACGCTGGTCACCATGAAACCGGTCAACGGCCCGGAGTTCACCGTGCGCTTCAACGAGTACCGCGCGGCGCAGATCAACGGCATCCTCGCGCCCGGCGTACAGCACCCGGCAGGGCATGCAGGCGCTCGAGGAGGTCTTCGCGCAGACCATGCCGCGCGACATGGGCTTCGACTACTCGGGCATGTCGTTCCAGGAACAGGTGGCCGCGCAGGGCATCCCGCCGGCCGCCGTCTTCGGCTTCTCGCTGCTCGTGGTGTTCCTGCTGCTGGCCGCGCTAGTACGAGAGCTGGACGCTGCCGTTCGGCGTGCTGCTCGGCACGCCCATCGCGGTCCTCGGCGCCGTCGGCGCGCTCTGGCTCGCGCCGTTTCGAGCTGGACGTGTTCTCGCAGATCGGCCTGATCATGGTGATCGGCCTCGCGGCCAAGAACGCCATCCTGATCGTGGAGTTCGCGAAGGACGAGCACGAGCGCGGCGCCTCGCTCGTCGACGCCGCGCTCGCCGGCGCCCGCGTCCGCCTGCGGCCGATCCTCATGACGGCGTTCGCCTTCATCCTCGGCGTGCTGCCGCTCGTGATCTCGACCGGGCGCCGGCGCCAACTCGCGACGGATCCTCGGCACGACGGTCATCGGCGGCATGCTCGCGGCCACGCGTCATCGCGATCTTCATCATCCCGGTCACGTTCTACGTCGAGCGAGCGCTTCCGACGGAAGCCAGCGAACGGCGCGGCTGCCGCCGAGCCGCTGCCGGCGCCGATCTCCGGGGGCGGCGGACGACGAGCCTCCCGCGGACGGAGCGGCGCCCGTGACGTCGCACGGGCGGCCGACGGTCGCCGCGATCGTCGCGGCCGCGTTCCTGGCCGGCTGCGCGATCGGCCCGGACTACAAGCGTCCGCCCGTGGCCGAGGCCCGACACGTTCCGCGGCCAGTCGGCGGCCGAGGCGGCGTCGCTCGCCGACCTGCCGTGGTGGGAGGTGTTCCAGGACCCCATCCTGAAGAACCTGATCCAGGAGGCGCTCGCCAGCAACTACGACGTGAAGATCGCCGCCGCGCGCGTGCAGGAGGCGCGGGCCCAGGTCGGCGTCGCGCGGTCGCAGTTCTTCCCGCAGATCGGCTACAACGCCGCCGTGGCGCGGGCAGTCGTCAACGCCGTGGCCGCGTTCGGGATCCGTCCGAGGTGCGCAAGGCACCGACCGACGAACTTCTTCTCGGCGACGCTCGCCGCGTCAGTGGGAGCTGGACATCTGGGGGCGCATCCGCCGCTCGAACGAGGCGGCGCGCGCGAACCTGCTGGCCACCGAGGACGCCCGGCGCGGCGTGTGGCTGACGCTGGTCAGCGACCTGGCCCAGGCGTACTTCGAGCTGCTGGCGCTCGACGTGCAGCTTCAGATCGCCCGCGACAGCACGGAGGCGTTCCAGGGCACCTACGACCTGTTCCAGGATCGCCTCCAGTTCGGGCGTCGCCTCGAAGCTCGAGACCGTCTCGGGCCGAGGGCGCGCTCGGCGGGGCGCAGGCGAACATCCCGCAGCTCGAGAGCCAGATCGTCGCGAAGGAGAACCAGATCGGCATCCTGCTCGGGCAAGGCGCCCGCGCCGATTCCCGCGCGGCACGCCGATGTACGGACAGCCGGTCGTGCCCGACGGTGCCGGCCGGGCTGCCGTCCGACCCTGCTCGAGCGGCGGCCCGACCTCCGCCAGGCCGAACAGCAGCTGGTCGCGCGCCAACGCGCAGGTCGGCGTCGCCAAGGCGGAGTTCTTTCCCAAGCTCAGCCTGACCGGCATGCTCGGCACGGCGAGCCCCGAGATGTCGGCGATCACGAGCGGGAGCGCGCTCGATGTGGGCCGTCGCCGCGCGGACTGAGCGGACCGATCTTCAACGCGGGCCGCATCCTTCAGAACTACCGCGGCCACCGTCGCGGAGCGGGAGCAGGCCGATGCTCCAGTACGAGCAGGCGGTCATCACCGCGCTGCGGGAGGTCGCGGACAGCTCTGACCGCGCTGGCCAAGCTGAGCGACGCGGAGACCGGCCAGGACCGCTCCGTCGAAGGCGCTGCAGGAGGCGGTCGCAGCATGGCGACCGATCGCTATCGCTTCGGGCTGGCCAGCTACTACGAGGTGCTCGAGGCCCAGCAGCAGCTCTTCCCGGCCCAGCAGACGCTCGCGCAGATCCGGCGCGACCGGCTCACCGCGTACGTCGCGCTCTACAAGGCCCTCGGCGGCGGCTGGCAGTTGTCCGATTCACAGTGGACCGCTCAGAACGAGCTCGCCGGAAAGGAGCAGACGAAATGATGCCGCTGCGGAGCCCATTCGACGGCGCTGAGCTCGCCTCTGCCGCGACCGCACGGCCGCGCGAGGAGCCATTCCCGGCGATGCTCGCGCGAAGGACCTGCGGCCGAGGGGGCCCCGATCGCCGGTAGCATTCTCGTGGTGGGCGGCTGAACACGAGCGACTGCACGCCGGGCGCTCATCGACGCGCGGAGCGACAGCCCGTGCGCGCAGGGCGTTGGCCGTGCCTCGAGTCGTCGTGTGCATCCGGCCACTCGCCGGTATCGATCGCGATCTGCTCGCTCACCCCATCGCGACAGAGCGGGGTCTAGGGCCACCACGACCGTCGGGACGAGCGCCATGGATCCCGTCGCGATCTGGATCCCGCTGGCCGTGGGCGCAAGCGCCCTGGCTGCGACGATCCTCATCCACGCACTGGCCGTGGCGGCCACGGTGCATCTCGTTCGCCACCAGGTACGAGTCGGCCGCGCTGGCGCACGGCTTCTGGACCGATGTGGCGATCGTCGTCGCGGCGATATTCCTCGCGCTCGCGGCTCACCTGGTCGAGATCGCGGTGTGGGCGCTATTGTTCATGGTCTGCGGAGAATTTCCCGCGTTCGCCATGGCGCTGCTACCACTCGGCCGTCAACTACACGACGTTGGGGTACGGAGACGTCGTCATGACGGCGTCGTGGAAGTTCCTCGGGCCGCTCGAGGCCGCCAATGGCTTGCTGCTGTTCGGTGTGTCGACGGCGCTCGTCTTCGCGGTCATTCAGCGCGTCGCACAGGCGAGGTTTGCGGATCTCCGGGCCTGATGTCGCCCGCCGGTGAATCACTGATCATCGCCTTCGTCGCCAGCGGTTTCGCGCCGTCCGGCGCCCAGGGTACGCACGATGGGCGGCGAGGCTATCGTACAACGCCGGAGGCTGTTCGGATAGAATGTCGCAGGCGAAGGCACGCCCATGGACACCGCCACGTCGCGTACCGGGCCGATGCCGCCGGGGGCCGACCTCGTCGTCTCGCGGCCATCGGTCGGGCGCTGCAAGCGGAGTTTCAGCCCGGGACCTTCCTCGATGACCTCTCCGCCGCGTTGCACCCCGTCGTCCCCACAATCGTCTCGGTCTCGGTTATCTCGCCCCGGACCGGCGAACGTTCTCGGTGTTCGCCGAGCACGGCGGACCGGATTCTTGCCGCCGACGGGCCGCTACACGACCGACCTCGAGCGCGCGGCACGCTTTCCGGTCGCCGACTCACCGCTCGCGGCCGTGTTCGACGGACACGTGCTGCGCATCGCGGACCTCCCGGCGGATCCGGGCTTCGTTCGCCAGCGGGACAGTGTCAAGGCAGCGGGATTGCGGTCGGCGGTCATCGTTCCGGTCATGGCGGGCAGCCGCGTGATCGGCGAGCTGAGCGCCGCGAGTCACCTCGCGGCCGCCTACGACGACGTGCATGTCGAGCGGCTTCGGACGGTGGGGCGCATGATCGGCCCCTTCATCGACGTCATCGCCCCTGCTCTATCGGGAGCGGCGCCGGCGCCACCGGATGGACTGCTGAGCGGCATCACGAAAATGCTGGGGACGACCCTCGACCTCCGTGAGATCTTGGCACCCGTCGGGGAGGCGGTCCGGCCTGCGATCGCGTTCGATGCGATGGGCGTGATCATGCTCGACACGTCCGGCTGGAAGTGGGCGTTCTTCGGAACGGCCGGGCGAGCCGCCAGTGCCCGGCATTGAGCGTATCCCCGCCGCTGAGTTCTCCTACGCGGCGGCGTTGATGGCCGGTCGGCCTGTCCTCTTCGACGAGGCGGCGAAGCAACTCGATTCCGCCCGGGCCGGCGACCGCGCGGTGCTCGCCGCCGGGCTGCAGAGCTGTCTGCTGGGTGCCGATGCACTTCGGTGACGAGGTCGGCGGCACGCTCTTCTTTGGCAAGCACGAGCCGTACTGGTACGACGACGTGGATGTCGAGGTCGCCACCGTCATCGGGTCCCGGATGGTTCTCGGGATCCAGCACCAGCGCCTGGCCGAGGAACAGCGGCGGCTCGCCTCGGCGGAGCGCCGCGCCCGAGGCGCTGGAGCAGAGCCTGAAGAGTGCCCGGCGCGAGCTGCACCAGCGCTACGGGTTCGATCAGATGATCGGGGACTCACCGCTCTTGCGCGAGGCGCTGACCCGGGCGGCTCAGGTGGCGCGAACGGAGACGACGGTGCTGCTCACCGGGGAGAGCGGGACGGGGAAGGAACTGGTCGCCCGCGCCATTCACTACGCCAGCCCCCGCGCCGACGGCCCCTTCGTCGCGGTCAACTGCGCGGCGCTGCCCGACACGCTGCTCGAGTCCGAGCTGTTCGGGCACGAGCGCGGCGCCTTCACCGGGGCGGACCGGCAGAAGCCCGGACGCTTCGAGCTGGCGGCCCACGGAACGCTCTTCCTCGACGAGATCGGAGAGCTCTCCGCCGCGGTGCAGGTCAAGCTCCTCCGAGTGCTTCAGGAGCGAGAGTTCGAGCGGGTCGGGGGGACCGCGACGCTCAAGGCCGATGTCCGCCTGATCGCCGCCACCAACCGTGACTTGATGGCCGAGATGGCGGCCGGGCGGTTCCGCAGCGATCTCTTCTACCGGCTGAGCGTCTTCAACGTGCACCTGCCCCCACTCCGGGAACGAGGAGACGACGTGCTGCTCCTGGCCGACTCGTTCGTGCGGACGCTCGCGGCCAAGATGGGCAGGAGTGATGTCACGCTGAGTCGGGACGCCGTCGAGCTGCTGCGGCGACACCCGTGGCCGGGAAACATCCGGGAGCTTCAGAACGCGATCGAGCGAGGCCTCATCACCTGCGAAGGCGCTCTGGTCACCGCTGCCCACCTCGCCATTTCCCTACCGTCGGAACGGACGATTCCGCGGCAACAGCCCGAACCGGTGCGGCCGGCCGCCTAGCCCGTGGACCTGCACGAGCTGGAGCGAAAGGCGATCGTGGACGCGCTCCAGCGCACGCCATGGTCACAAAGCGCGCGCGGCGGCGCTCCTGGGTCTGACCCGGTTCCAGCTCTACAGCCGCCTGAAGCGTTACGACATCGAGGTCTCTCCCGAATAGCTGCGGTCACGATGGACCTCGGACGCGAGCGTCGGGCGTGCGCACCACCGCACACCACGTGCGGCGGTCCACGACGACGTGCATAGATCAACACCGGTTGGTGCCCACCCTGCATCCCGCCGCCTTTGGCGCTCCTGGCGATTTGGCAGTCCCGATGCAATCCGTCCGGTGTCGGTCTCATTTTGAGGACGGCGACGCTCGAGAGCGCCGGCAGCCCAGGCGCCCTGAGCGACGTGCCGGATCACGAGGGAAAGGCAATGGACAACGCGGCGAACTCGCTCATGACGGCCCTGATCGACGCCGGAAACATCGACTACCGTCTATCGAGACGTGTGCCGGACCGCGCACGAACGCTTCCTGGCGCCGGTGCTCTGCGCTCGAGGAGTTCCATCGCCTCGAGCAGCAGCGCGCCGCGCTCACGCGGCGTTGCCGGCCACGATCGCGCACGCGCTCGAGACGGCGAACTGGTCCGCTGGTGAAGGAGCTCAGCCAGCGAGCACAGCTGCTAAAGCGAACCCTCGACGACAAGGCTGCGCTGCTGCCAGACCGCGCAGAGCGTGTACGACGTCCGGGACGTTCGGCTCGACCCGTTTTCGCCCGGCCTCCAATCGTTCACGCGGATCCCGGCGCGTGACTGGCCCTACGCTTCGGACGCGAGCGTTGGAACTCCTCGGGACCCTCGAGCGGGCGGACGTCGCCTGGAGCGATTTCTACGCAGCTCGCCGGCGCGGCGTTCCCAGGCACGGCCGAGAGACAGCGTCCGAGACGTCTCCGAACCCGATGCCGCGACCTCGTCGTCGCCAACGGACGCGCTCGAGGCCGCCCGGCAAGCCCTGAAAGCGGGCGACATGAATGCGGTTGGCGGCATTGGCCGACGCGCTCAGCGCCGCGGGAGCGCAGGGCGGGTCGTCCTCGTCGCACGCTGCGAGCAACGCGGATCAGCTGCGGCAGCGGCGAGCCGGGTCAGGACGCTTCAGCCGGTCGCTCACTCCAGCGAGACGCTGGCGCGCGCGCGCGGCACCTGGGGCTGGCGCCGCGTCACCTCGAACCGCGGACTGGAGACTCGCCTCGCTTCGCCAGTACGCCTGGACGCCATTGTCGGACGAGCGGGGAAACAGCGGCCGCCGCTCGGCTGCGGCTGCCGTCCGGAACGCCCGAGGCTCTCCGGGACGGATTCGCGCGTCTTCATGATCCACCCGCTGGTGAACTCGGGCGGCGCACGCTATCTGCCGAGCCTCGTCGCCGAGGACGTACTCGTCGAGGACTTTCCCGATCCCGTGGACGGTCAAACACCCCGGCGTCGGCGCTCGTGAGAGAGCCTGAGACTCTCGGGTCGCCGAGGGTTGCCGCGCATCGTCATCGAGCAGGCGCTGCTCATGCACGGCGCCCGCATTCTCGAGAACGAGTCTCGGACTCGATCCGCACGTCTTCCGTCTGGTGTGCATCCCCCGGACGTCTACGTCCGGCTCGGCGAGCGCCGAGGGCTGGGGACGACAGCCGTTCTGGACTCACTTCGATGGTTACCTCATCAGGACGGTCGACGGCCAGGTCCGGCTACGGTGCCCTCGCCGGCGGCGACGTCCGCTTCGGCGGGCTCTACGATCTGCTCGCGGGTCGGCCGCGACTACGACTCCGACCATCTGCTGGCGCGGTTCGCAGTGGTGCAGCGCGCGCGCATGGTCGCATGGTGACGTTCGGCAGGCCGTTGCACTTCCGGAAGCGATCGAGCTTGAGGCGCGATGCGCGCAAAGGCCAGACAACGTGATGAATGTTGCAGAGCGGTCGCCATGAGCGTGTTCGCGATCAGGCACGGCGAGACCGAGTGGAGCCTGAACGGGCGAGCACACCGGCACGACGGACATTCCGTTGACCGACAACGGGCGCCGGCTCGCGGAGCTCTTGCGGCCGGCGCTGAGCGGCCGAGCGTTCGCGCTCGTGCTCGTCAGCCCGCTGCAGCGGGCGCCGCGAGACCTGTGAGCTGGCCGGCGCTCGCCGCCGAGCGCGATCATCGAGCCCGACCTCGTGGAGTGGAACTACGGGAAGTACGAGGGGCTGACGCCCGAGCAGATCCACGAGCAGGCGCCGGGCTGGCTCATCTTCCGGGATGGATGCCCGGGCGGTGAAACGCCGGACCAAGTCGGTGCGCGCGCCGATCGGGTGATCGCGCCGGGCGCGCGCCGCCGAGCGGCGACGTCGCGCTGCTTCGCGCACGGGACACGTGCTGCGCGTGCTCGTGGCGCGCTGGCTCGGATTGCCTCCGCGGGCGCCGGCCAGCACTTCCTGCTGGATACGAGCACGTTGAGGCGTTCTCGACTACTACCACGGTATCCCCGCCCTGAAAGCCTGGAATGCGCCGCTCGTCGGCCACGTATCGCCGATCGCCCAACGAGCATCGCGCGCGATGGGACCGAGCCGGTGATCTGGATGTCAACGACACCGAGTCACATAGGAGGACGACGCCATGACCAGCCACAGACAGGACGGCCGGAGCGCGGACGCCGAGCGCGCCGGGAACGGACAGGCTTCTCGAGCAGTACGGGTGCGGTCCGATCCAGTTCACCGGGAACGCCGATGCGCTCTACGAGCGGCATCTTCTGTTCGACAACGTCGTCGATCCCGGCGGCGGCGGCCGCGCGCGAGCGCTACGAGGCCGTCGCCCGCTCCGTGCGGGACGTCCTGTCACAGCGCTGGGTGCGCACGGAGAAGACGTACGAGCGCGCAGAACCCCAAGCGCGTCTACTACCTGTCGATGGAGTTCCTCATCGGGCGCTCGCTGGCCAACAACATCACGAACCTGCTGCTCGATCCCGTCGTGCAGCAGCGTCGTCGCAGAGAAGAGCCTCGACTGGCTCGGCCTGCTCGAGGAGGAGCCCGACGCCGGTCTGGGCAACGGCGGGCTCGGGCGCCTGGCGGCGTGCTTCCTCGACTCGATGGCCACGATGCAGCTGCCGGCCATGGGCTACGGGCTGCGGTACGAGTACGGCATCTTCAGGCAGACCATCCAGGACGGCTGGCAGCACGAGCAGCCGGACAACTGGCTGCGCCGCCCGGACCCGTGGGAGGTCGCCCGGCCGCACGAGAAGGTGGAAGTCAGGCTGAACTGCTCGTTCGAGGTGCGCGGCGGGACCTTGCGCGCCGATCCCCGGCCAGCCGTCCACGCCTGATCGGGCATCCCGTTCGATCGCCCGGTGGTCGGCTACGGCGGCAAGACCATCAACACGCTGCGCCTCTGGGCCGCCGCGGCGCCCGATGTCCTTCGACTTCCAGGCGTTCAGCGGCGGCGAGTTCGTCGGGCGCGCTGGCCGAGACGGCTCGGCCGCCGAATCCCTGACGCGCGTCCTGTATCCCGACGACTCCACGAGCCATGGGGCAGGGACTGCGCTTCGTGCAGGAGTATTTTCTCGTCGCCTGCTCGCTGGCCGATCTGGTGCGGCGCTTCCGGCGCAGCAACGCCGACTGGAGCGCGCTGCCCGAGCAAGGTCGCCATCCAGCTCAACGACACGCACCCGGCGCTGGCCGTCCCCGAGCTGATGCGGATCCTGCTCGACGAGGCGCACCTCGGCTGGGACCAGGCCTGGGACCTCACCCGACGGACGCTCGCCTACACGAACCACACGCTGCTGCCCGAGGCGCTGGAGAAGTGGCCGCTGGCGTGGTTCGAGCTGCTGCTGCCGCGCCATCTGGAGATCATCCTCGAGATCAACCGCCGCCTGCTCGACGAGGTGCGGACCCGCTTCCCCGGCGACGACGGGCCGCGTCGAGCGCGTGAGCCTCGTCGAGGAGGGCGCCGAGCGCAAGATCCGCATGGCCAACCTCGCCATCGTCGGCTCGCACAGCACCAACGGCGTGGCCGCCATCCACTCCGAGCTGCTGCGCACGGTGACGGTCAAGGACCTGGCCGAGATGTTCCCCGAGCGCTTCAACAACAAGACCAACGGCGTCACGCCGCGGCGCTGGCTGCTGCTGGCGAACCCGGCGCTCGCCGGCACGATCACCGACGCCATCGGCGACGGCTGGATCACCGACCTCGGCCAGCTCGCGCCAGCTCACGCCGCTCGCCGACGACAGCGGGCTTGCGCGACGCCTTCCGCAAGGCCAAGCGCGAGGCCAAGGCGCAGTTCGCCGACTGGCTCAAGGCGACGGCCGGGCCAGACGGTGGACCCGGACACCATCTTCGACAGCCAGGTCAAGCGCATCCACGAATACAAGCGGCAGCTGCTCAACGCGCTGCGCATCGTGGTGCTCTACAACCGGCTGCGCGAGAACCCGGACCTCGAGATGACGCCGCGGACGTTCTTCTTCGCCGGCAAGGCGGCGCCGGCCTACCACCTGGCCAAGCTCATCATCAAGTTCCTCAACAACCTGGCCGGCACCATCGACGGCGACCCGGCAGTGCGCGGCCGGCTCAAGGTCGTGTTCCTGCCCGAGTACTGCGTGTCGCTCGCCGAGCGCCTGATCCCCGCCAGCGACGTCTCCAACCAGATCTCGACCGCCGGCTACGAGGCCAGCGGCACCAGCAACATGAAGTTCATGATGAACGGCGCGCTGACGATCGGCACGCGCGACGGCGCGACGATCGAGATGGCCCAGGAGGCCGGCGAGGAGAACTTCTTCCTGTTCGGCCTGACGGCGGAGCAGGTGGCCGGCAGCCGCGGCTGGTACAGCCCGCACTGGCACTACGACCACGAGCCGGAGACGCGCGCGGCCCTGGACCTGATCTTCTCCGACCACTTCAGCCGCAACGAGCCGGGCGTCTTCGCCCCGTTGCGCGACGCGCTGCTGACGCACGGGCGACCACTACATGCACCTGGCGGACCTCACGTCCTATCTCGAGGCGGACCGGCGGCTGGTCGCAGCTGTACGCCGACCCGAGGCATGGGCGCGCAAGGCCATCCTGAACGTGGCGGGCTCCGGGAAGTTCTCCAGCGACCGCACCATCGCCGAGTACGCGGCCGACATCTGGCACGTCAAGCCGTGCCCGGTGCTCGTGATGGAGCCGGCGATGGTCCACGGACATGGAAGGAGGCCGTGCACGATCTCGCCGCTGGCGGGTCAGCCGGCCCCGAAGGATCCATGCTGGTGGACCTCGCCCGGCTCGAGCGGGCGTACTACGAGCGCAAGCCCGATACTGGACGACCCGACTCAGCTCGTCGCCTTCGGCACGAGCGGGCATCGCGGCTCGCCGCTGCGCGGCTCGTTCACCGAGGCCCACATCGCTGGCCATCACCCAGGCCATCTGCGACTACCGGCGCGGCCAGGGCATCGACGGCCCGCTGTACATGGGCAAGGACACGCACGCGCTGTCCGAGCCCGGCGCAGCGCACCGGCGCTCGAGGTGCTGGCGGCGAACGGCGTGGAGACGATCATCCAGCGCGACGACGGCGTGACGCCGACGCCGGTCATCTCGCGCGCGATCCTCGTCTACAACCGCGGCCGCGAGCGGCACCTGGCCGACGGCATCGTCGTCACGCCGTCGCACAACCCGCCCGAGGACGGCGGCTTCAAGTACAACCCGCCCAACGGCGGCCCGGCCGACACCGACGTGACGGCGGTGGGTTCAGGACCGGGCCAACGCGCTGCTGCGCGAGGGCAACGCCGGCGTCAAGCGCGTGCCGTTCGCCGCAGCCATCGAGGCCGCGACCACGCACCAGGAAGACTTCGTCCTGCCCTACGTCGACGATCTGCGCGAACGTCGTCGACATGGACGCCATCCGCGGCGCCGGCCTCGCGCTGGGCGGTCGACCCGCTCGGCGGCGCGGCCGTGCCGTACTGGGAGCCGATCAACTGCCGTCTACAAGCTCGACATCGCCGTCGTGAACCCGGTGATCGATCCGACGTTCTCGTTCATGACGGTGGATCACGACGGCAAGATCCGCATGGACTGCTCGAGCCCGTACGCGATGGCGCGGCTCGTCGGCCTGAAGGATCGGTATCCGCGTCGCCTTCGCCAACGACCCCGACGCGGACCGGCACGGCATCGTGACGCGCGTCCGCGGGGCTGATGAACCCCAACCACTACCTCGCGGTGGCCATCCGCTACCTGCTCGGCGCATCGCCCGCGCTGGCCGGCGCGCGCCGCGGTCGGCAAGACGCTGGTCAGCAGCAGCCTGATCGACCGCGTGCGTGCGAAGCTCGGGCCGCCGGCTCTGCGAGGTGCCGGTCGGCTTCAAGTGGTTCGTGCCCGGCCTGCTCGACGGCTCGCTGCTGCTTCGGCGGCGAGGAGAGCGCCGGGCGCGAGCTTCCTGCGCCGCGACGGCACCGTGTGGACCACCGACAAGGACGGCCTGATCATGGACCTGCTGGCCGCCGAGATCACCGCCCGCACGGGCAAGGATCCGGGCGAGCACTACCGTGAGCTGACGGCGGAGTTCGGCGCGCCTCTACTACACGCGCATCGACGCGCCGGCGACGCCCGAGCAGAAGGCGCGGCTGGCGAAGCTGTCGCCGGACGCGGTCACGGCGTCGACGCTCGCCGGCGAGCCGATCACCGCCAAGCTGACGCGCGCCCCGGGCAACGACGCCCCGATCGGCGGCCTGAAGGTCGTGGCCGCGCAGCGGCTGGTTCGCGGCGCGGCCGTCCGGCACCGAGAACATCTACAAGATCTACGCGGAGAGCTTCGTCGACCAGGCGCACCTGGACGCCATCGTGGCCGAGGCCCGCGCCATCGTCGATCACGCGCTGGGGCTCCGGCATGAGCGGATCGGGTCGCCGGCGCTGACATTCCGCCGTTCCCGCGCGGGATACCGCGCGTCCGGCGTGCTGCTGCACGTCACGTCGCTGCCGTCGCCGTACGGTATCGGCGATCTGGGGCCGGCCGCGTTCGCGTGGGTCGACCGCCTCCACGAGGCCGGGCAGCGCTGGTGGCAGGCGCTGCCGCTGGGGCCGACCGGCTATGGCGATTCACCGTATCAGTCGTCTGTCGTCGTTCGCCGGCAACGGGCTGCTGATCAGCCCGGACGGCCTGATCGAAGACGAGCTGTTGCAGGCGCGCTGACTGCGCGGGCCACACGTTCTCGCCAACGCGCCGTCGAGTACGAGAAGGTCGTCCCGTTCAAGCTCCGCCTGCTCGAGACGGCGTGGAGCCGCTTCAGCGCCGGGGCCCGTCCGGACCTCCGGCCAGCCTATGAACAGTTCTGCCAGGACCACGGGCTCTGGCTGGACGACTACGCCCTGTTCCGCGCGCTGAAGGCGAGGTACGACGGCGCCACGCTACCTCGACTGGCCGGCCGAGCTGGTCCGGCGCGAGCCGCCCGGCCGTGAGCACGGCGCGTCGCGAGCTGGCGGACCGGATCGAGCTCGTTCGCTTCGCCCAGTTCCTGCTGCTTCGCCAGGCGGAGCGCCTCGCAGCAGCACGCCCATGACAGGGGCGTGCGCTTGATCGGCGATCTGCCGTTCTTCGTCTCGCCCGACTCGAGCGACGTCTGGGCCAACCCCGAGCTGTTCTTGCTCGGCAACGACCACGCAGCCGACGGTCGTCGCCGGGGTGCCTCCCGACTACTTCAGCGCGGAAGGGCAGCTCTGGGGCAACCCCGTCTACGACTGGGACGCGCTTCGTCGGAGCGGATATCGCTGGTGCGTCGACCGCCTGCGCGCGCTGCTGGCCCACGTGGACGTGATTCGGCTGGATCATTTCCGCGCCTTCGCGGCGGCCTGGCACGTGCCAGCCGGGAGCGTCGACGGCACAGAGCGGGCCAATGGGTGCCGAGGCCCGGGCGCCGAGTTCTTCAGCGCCGTCGAGAAGGAGCCTGGGCGCCCTGCCGTTCATCGCCGAGGACCTGGGGCTGATCACGCCCGACGTGACCGCGCTGCGCGATCAGTTCCGGTCTGCCCGGCATGCGGGTCCTCCAGTTCGCCTTCGACGGCAAGGCGGACAACCCGTACCTGCCGCGACAACTACGTTCCCAACACCGTCGTGTACACGGGGACCCACGACAATCCCACCACGCGCGGCTGGTACGAGGAGCTGCCGGACGACGCAGCAGCAGAACGTGTGGAGCTGGCTCGAACGCGCCCGGGGCGCAGTCGCGAGGTGGCGCCGGCGCTGATGCGAGCTGGCGTGGCGATCCGTGGCCGCGCTCGCCATCGCGCCGCTCCAGGACGTGCTCAACCTGGGCAACGAGGCCCGGCATGAACGTGCCGGGCCGCGCCGATCGGAACTTGGCGCTGGCGCTGCACCGACGACATGCTCTCCGAGCGGGTCTTGGCGTGGCTGCGGGACCTGACAAAGACCTCGGATCGCTTGCGAGGAGGATTCTGACGATGAGCCACGACATCACCGACATCGAGAGCACCGCCAAGGCATTGGTCGCCGATGGCAAGGGCATCCCGGCCGCCGACGAGACGCACCGTCCACGCTGACGCAAGCGGTTCGACGCGCTCGGGATCCGGTCCACCGAGCAGAGCCGGCGCACGTATCGGGAGATGCTCTTCACGGCTCCGGACGCCGCCGACGTTCATCAGCGGCGTGATCCTGCAAGACGAGACGATCCGGCAGAAGAGCGCGACCGGCGGCGCCGCTTCTCCAGGTGCTCGCGAGCCAGGGCATCGTCCCCGGAATCAAGGTCGATACCGGCGCGAAGCCTCTGGCCAGCTCGCCGCGAGCGAGACCATCACCGAGGGGCTCGACGGCCTGCGGGATCGCCTCGCGCGAGTACCGGGGCATGGGGGCGCGCTTCGCGAAATGGCGGGCTGTCATCCGCATCGCCGACGCGCTGCCGAGCGCGCGCGTGCGTGAGCGCGAACGCCCATGCCCTCGCGCGATACGCCGCGCTCTGTCAGGAGGAGGGCCTCGTGCCGATCGTCGAGCCGGAAGTGCTGATGGACGGATCGCACTCCATCGAGCGCTGCGAAGAGGTCACCGGCATGGTCCTCCACGCCGTGTTCCACGCGCTCTTCGAGCAGCGGATCTCGCTGGAGGCCATGCTGCTCAAGCCCAACATGGTCATCGCGGGCAAGGAGTGCCCCGACCCCGCCTCCGTACAGGAGGTCGCGACTGCGACGCTCCGCTGCTTGCGCCGGCACGTGCCGGCGGCGGTGCCCGGCATCGTGTTCCTGTCGGGCGGCCAGAGCCGATCGCGATCGCCACCGCGCACCTGAACGCGATCAATCGGCTGCCCGGGCCGAAGCCCTGGAAGATCAGCTTCTCCTACGGGCGCGCCTTGCAGGATTCCGCGCTGGAGGCCTGGCACGGGCGGGACGAGAACCTGAAGACCGCCCAGGAGGCCCTGTCGCACCGGGCCCGGTGCAACGGAGCCGCCAGTCTCGGCCGATACACCGATGAAATGGAGAGGACGGTCGGCGGGTGCCGGCAGTCCAGCGCAACGCCATGAGGTGCACGACGACTGATCACTACCACGCGTGCCGGTTCGCCGCCGGGGCATCGCCGCACGTGAACACGCCGTTCAAGAGTTATCAGGGAGGCCATCATGGGAAGCCCGCTCTCGGACAAGGAGCTCGCGCTCATCGATGCGTACTGGCGCGCCGCCAACTACCTGTCGGTCGGCCAGATCTATCTCTACGACAACCCGCTGCTCAAGAAGCCGCTGACCAAGGAGCACATCAAGCCGCGGCTCCTGGGCCACTGGGGAACCACGCCCGGCCTGAACTTCATCTACGTCCACCTGAACCGGGTGATCAAGAAGCACGACCTCGACATGATCTACATCACCGGTCCCGGGCACGGCGGCCCCGGCCTGGTCGCGAACGCCTATCTCGAAGGGACCTACAGCGAGGTCTACCCGAACATCTCCCAGGACGAGGAGGGCATGAAGCGGCTCTTCACCCAGTTCTCGTTCCCCGGCGGCATTCCCGAGCCACGTGGCGCCGGAGACCCCGGGCTCGATGCACGAGGGCGGCGAGCTGGGCTACGCCGTCTCGCACGCGTACGGGGCCGCCTTCGACAACCCCGACCTGATCGTCGCCTGCGTCGTCGGCGACGGCGAGGCGGAGACCGGGCCGCTGGCGACGAGCTGGCATTCCAACAAGTTCCTGAACCCGGTGACGGACGGCGTGGTCCTGCCGATCCTGCACCTCAACGGCTACAAGATCGCCAATCCCACCGTCCTGGCCCGGATCAGCCACGAGGAGCTGGACCAGCTGTTCCGCGGCTACGGCTACACGCCCTATTTCGTCGAGGGCAACGAGCCCGGCGACGATGCACCAGCTCATGGCGGACACGCTCGACACCGATCATCGCGGAGATCCAGCGGATCAAGGCCGACGCGCGCCGCGAACGGCTTCACCGGAGCGCGCCCGCGCTGGCCCATGATCGTGCTGCGCACGCCCAAGGGCTGGACCTGCCCCAAGGAGATCGACGGCAAGCGCACGGAGGACTACTGGCGCTCGCACCAGGTGCCGATGGGCGAGATGCACGAGAACCCGGCCCACGTGCGCATCCTCGAGCAGTGGATGAAGAGCTACAAGCCCGAGGAGCTGTTCGACGACAGCGGCCGCCTCCGGCCCGAGCTGGCCGAGCTCGCCCCCGAGGCAGCCGCCGCATGAGCGCCAACCCGCACACCAACGGCGGCCTGCTCCTCCGCGACCTGCGCCTGCCCGATTTCCGCGACTATGCCGTCAAGGTGCCGTCGCCCGGCGCCGTCACCGCCGAGTCGACGCGGGTCATGGGGAAGTTCCTCCGCGACGTGATGAAGCTCAACATGGAGGCGCGGAACTTCCGGCTCTTCAGTCCCGACGAGAGCAACTCGAACCGCTGGCAGGACGTGCTCGAGGTCACCAACCGCGCCTGGGTCGCGGAGACGCTATCCGTGGGACGACCACCTCGCCCCCGACGGCCGGGTGATGGAGATGCTGAGCGAGCACCAGTGCCAGGGCTGGCTCGAGGGCTATCTCCTGACCGGCCGGCACGGCTTCTTCTCCTGCTACGAGGCCTTCATCCACATCATCGACTCGATGTTCAACCAGCACGCCAAGTGGCTGAAGGTCTGCAACCGACATCCCGTGGCGTCGGCCCATCGCCTCGCTCAACTACCTGCTCTCGTCGCACGTCTGGCGGCAGGACCACAACGGCTTCAGCCACCAGGACCCGGGCTTCATCGACCACGTCGTCAACAAGAAGGCCGAGGTCGTCCGCGTCTACCTGCCGCCCGACGCCAACTGCCTGCTCTCGGTCACCGACCACTGCCTGCGCAGCCGGAACTACGTCAACGTCGTCGTCGCCGGCAAGCAGCCGGCGCCGCAGTGGCTGACGATGGACGAGGCGATCAAGCACTGCACCGCCGGGCTCGGGATCTGGGAGTGGGCCAGCAACGACCGGGGCGGCGAGCCCGACGTGGTGATGGCCTGCTGCGGCGACGTGCCGACGCTGGAGACGCTGGCCGCCGTCGATCTCCTCCGGCAGCACGCGCCGGAGCTGAAGGTCCGCGTCATCAACGTCGTCGAACCTCATGAAGCTCCAGCCGGCGAGCGAGCATCCGCACGGCCTGTCCGACCACGACTTCGACGCGCTGTTCACCACGGACAAGCCGATCGTCTTCGCCTTCCACGGCTACCCGTGGCTCATCCACCGGCTGACCTACCGGCGGACACGGCCACCGCAACCTCCACGTGCGCGGCTACAAGGAAGAAGGGACCACCAGCGACGCCGTTCGACATGTGCGTGCTGAACGATCTCGACCGCTTCCACCTGGTGAGCGACGTGATCGACCGCGTGCCGAAGCTCGGGGCGCGGGCCGCCTACGCCAAGCAGGCGATCCGCGACAAGCTCATCGAGCACAAGGAGTACATCGCCCGGTACGGCGACGACATGCCGGAGATCACCGGCTGGAGGTGGGGGCAGCAGGCCGGTGCGCCGAGCGGTCCGTTCGACGGAGGCCGACAATGCATGAGGTCCGAACTCCCGGCACTCTCCGACGGCGTGACGCAGGAGGCCGCCGTGACACGGACTCCCGCACCAGGCAGACATGGAACGTCTCGCCCGGGCGCTGCTTCCCCTCGGGGCCACCGTCCGTGGAGGGCGGCGTCAACTTCTGCGTCTTCTCCAGACAGCGCCAGCCGGCTGGAGCTGCTGCTGTTCGACGGCGCCTGCGACGCCGAGCCGGCCCGCGTCATCCGCCTCGACGCGCCCAGGCACCGGACGTACCACTACTGGCACGCCTTCGTGCCCGGCCTTCGCGCCTGGACAGGTCTACGCGTATCGCGCGCGTCGGCCCCTTCGACCCGGCGCGAGGGCTTCGCTTCGATCCCGCAAAGGTGCTGCTCGATCCCTACGGGCGCGCCGTCGTCGTGCCCGGACGGGTACGACCGTCGCGCGGCAAGCCGCCCGGGCGACAACACCAGAGGTCGCCATGCGGAGCGTGATCGTGGATCCCGACGCCTACGACTGGGAGGGCGACGCCCCGCTGCGGCAGCCCTTCGCCACCACGGTGATCTACGAGATGCACGTCGGCGGGCTTCACGCGCCATCCGAGCTCCGGCGTCGCGCCCGGGCGCGCGGAACGTACGCCGGCATGATCGAGAAGATTCCCTATCTGCACGATCTCGGGATCACCGCGGTCGAGCTGCTGCCCGTGTTCCAGTTCGATCGCGCAGGACTGCCCGCCGGGCCTGGTCAACTACTGGGGCTACTGCGCCGGTCTCCTTCTTCGCCCCGCACGCCGGCTACAGCTCGCGTCGGCGACCCGCTGGGCCCGGTCGACGAGTTCCGGGACCTCGTGAAGGCGCTGCACCGCGCGGGCATCGAGGTGATCCTCGACGTCGTCTACAACCACACGGCGGAGGGCGACCACGACGGACCCACGCTGTCGTTCCGCGGCCTCGACAACGACACGTACTACCTGCCTCGAGGCCGACCGGCGCGCGCTACGCCGACTACACCGGCACCGGCAACACGCTGAACGCGAACGACGCGGTCGGTGCGCCGCCTGATCGTCGACAGCCTGCGGTACTGGGTCGGCCAGATGCACGTGGATGGCTTCCGGTTCGACCTGGCGTCGGTGCTGTCGCGCGACGAGTCGGGGCTGCCCGCTCCAGCGTCCGCCCGTCCTGTGGGACATCGAGTCGGACCCGGTCCTGGCCGGGACCAAGCTGATCGCCGAGGCCTGGGACGCCGCCGGGCTCTACCAGGTCGGGCAGCTTCGTCGGCGACGCCTGGCAGGAGTGGAACGGAAGTTCCGCGACGACGTCCGTCGCTTCGTCAAGTCCGACAACGACACCGTGGTCGCGCTTCGGCTACCGCTGCTTCGGCAGCCCGGATCTCTACGGCCACGAGGAGCGGGGGCCCGAGCAGAGCGTCAACTTCGTCACGTCGCACGACGGCTTCACCCTGAACGACCTGGTCAGCTACAACGCCAAGCACAACGAGGCGAACGGCGAGGGCAACCGCGACGGGTCCGACGCGAACCTGAGCTGGAACTGCGGGGTCGAAGGGCCCGACGGCCGATCCCGACATCGAGCGCGCTGCGCCAGCGCCAGGTGAAGAACTTCCTGGCCATCACGCTGCTGTCGCTCGGCACGCCGATGCTGCTGATGGGCGACGAGGTCCGGCGGACGCAGCGCGGCAACAACAACGCCTACTGCCAGGACAACGAGATCAGCTGGTTCGACTGGACGCTCCTCGAGCGACACCGCGACTTGCACCGCTTCGTGAAGACGCTGGTCCGCCAGCGGCGGGAGCTCGGCGACGAGTTCGGTCGCACGCGGATCAGCCTCAACGAGCTCCTGCGCGAGGCCGACATCCAGCCGCACGGCATCACGTTGAACCGACCCGGATCTGCGCCCCGACTCGCACAGCCTCGCGGTCACCGTCCGCGCCACGCGCGCGCGGCCGCCACGCTGCACGCGATGTTCAACGCGTACTGGGAACCGCTGACGTTCGAGCTCCCGCGCGACGTCGTGGCGACGGTGGATCGACACGTACCGCGAGGCGCCCGACGACGTGAGCGACGGCGTCGCGCCGCCCGGTCGCGGGCTCGACCTACACGGTGCAGGCCGCGGTCGCTCGTCGTGCTGGTCGCGGTGGACGGAGACGGCGCGCTCGCGCACCGGCTGAGCGGGCCGGCCGAGCGGCGGCGACGGGTCCCGGTGACCACGCCCCACATCCGCCCGTTTGCGAGCAGGGGGCCACGCTGGGTGGCGCGCGGTACTGGGCTCGCACAGCCACAGCATCGGGATGGAGACCTCGGGCGTCGGCGCCGCTGAAGGAGCTGCAGAAGAAGTTCGGCTTCGTCCCCGAGAACGTCGTGGCCGCCGCCAGGGCACAGGTCGCCGGGGTGGAGGAGGTGGATCGCCGTGCGCCTCGCGATCGGCGCGGATCATGGGGCGTCCTGATCTGGAAGGAGGCAGGTCAAGCGTGTTCCTGGCCGCCCAGCATCACGAGGTCATCGACGTCGGCACTCCGCAGCCGGGACCCGGTCGACTCATATTCTCCGGACTACGCGCAGGCCGCCGGCGCGGCCGTGCGCGAGTCGCGGGCCGAGCGCGGCATCCCCGTCTCGCGGCAGCGGGGTCGGCGCGTCGATGGTGGCGAACCGGATCGCGGGCAGGCGCGCGGGCCTGTGCCACGCGACACGTACTCGGCGCACCAGGGGGTCCGGCACGACGGCATGAACGTGCTACTTGGCGGCCGGGCTCGGCGACGAGCTGGCCCGCGAGCTGATCCGCGCGTTCTCGAGGCCCGCTTCACGGGCGAGGCGCGGCACCTGCGCCTGCTCGCCAGCTGCTGGCCGCGCTGGAGAACCGGCGCCGACAGGCGCGCTCGAAGTGTTCGGCCAGTCCGTCTCGGCTCGACTACAGAGGCGCAGGCACGCGCGCCGCGCAAAAGCTGGACCCGGAAAACGCTGTACGAGACGCTCGCCGTCCGCGACATCCAGGACGCCGCCGGACGCCCTGCGACCTGCGGTGTGTACGAGCAGACCGGCGGGCGCGACGGCTACGTCAACCTCAAGGCAAGTCCCCGTTCCTGGCGCACGACACGCCGGGCACGGTGGCCGAGGCCCGCCGGTCTCGGGTCCGTGGTCGGGCGCGAGGGTCACGATCTTCGTGCATCCGGTCATCGCCCGGCATTGAGAGGTCACGACGGAGAGGCGTCAGCGGGTGGTCCCGCGGCAGACGCGCCTGCTGACCGGCCGCCTGCGCGTCGCGATCAGTCCGGCCGTCGCAAGGTGGACGGCGGTTTGCGGGCTGCTGGAGCTGCGCCTCAGGCCGCAGCCCGGTGCGCCGGTGTCGGCGCCACAGCTCGACCGTGTGCTCAGCGATCATCCGCCCCTCGTCGGTCGGGATCACCCAGGCCGAGACGTGCGACTTGGCGGCGCTGATGCGCGGCCGCCGGCACGGTTCGCGGCGGCGTCGAAATGCAGCCCGAGGCAGCCGCGGCGGCGCGGGCACAGACGCGCTCACGGCGAATTTCCGGCGAGTTCTCGCCGATGCCCGCCGTGAACACGACGCCGTCGAGTCTGCCGAGCGCGCCGGCGAGGCCGGCGAGCCCCGGAGCGTACCTCCGGTACGCGAAGTGGTCGAGGGCCAGCTCGGGCCTTCCGGGTCCGCTCGCGAGGGGGCACGCGGACGTCGTTGCTGATGCCCGAGAGCCCGCGCGCAGTCCCGGAGTCACCGGTAGAGAAGGCGCCCTCGAGATCCTTCCAGCCGCACCCCTTCTCGGCGACGAGGTAGAGCACGACGCCGGGGTCGAGCTGCCCGCACCTGGGTGCGCCATCGGAAGCCCGTCGAGCGCAGTGAAGCCTATGGTGCTGTCCACGCTGCGCCCGTCCTCGACGGCACACATGCTGGAGCCACTGCCGAGATGCGCGATGACGACGCTCCGCACGCGATCTCGGGCGCGACCTGTAGCGGAGCCGGCGGACGATGTACTCGTAACGACAGCCCGTGAAAGCCGTAGGCGGCGGACACCCTCGCGGTAGAGGTCGTCGGGCAGGGCATAACGGTCGGCCACCTCGGGTGCCCACGGTGAAACCCCGTGTCGAAGCACGCAACCTGCAGGGTCCCGGGCAGGCGATCCTGCACCGCGCGCATCGGCTGGATGGAGCACGGCTGGTGCAGCGGGGCGAGCGGAAACCAGCGGCTCGACCTCTGCGAGGCACCTGAGCGGTCGTCGACGACGACTGGCGCCGAAAAAAGCCGGGCTCCCGTGCGCGACGCGGGTGGCGCCGACCGCGACGGCTCATCGCTGGCGCGATGCGCCACGCAGCCATCCGGCGACCCGGACCATTGCCGCCGGCACGTCCGGGACCCGGCCGGCCTCGAAGCTCTGGTCGACGAGCTGCGCGCCACGCCCAGTCGACCGCGCGCAGGCGGGGCGCGCTGCCGATGCCGTCGGTCTGGCCCTTCGAGACCAGAGCGAGGTCGGCTCCATCCCTGACCGCGTACATGGAGAACTTGATGCTCGACGAGCCGGCGTTCACGACCAGGATGGCGTCCACGCTCGGCTACCTCTCCCCGGAGCCTCGCATTCCGCGCGTCCGGTCTCCTGCTCGTCCGCGTCCGTCGCCATGCGCGTACAACCTCCTTGCGCTCGTCCAAATTTGCGGCCGGCCACCGCTGACTGGCAGGAACGAGCCACGGCCGGCGCCGCCGCCCCGAGAGCGTCGATACCGTCCGTTCCCGTGACGTGTCGACGCCCGACTGCCGGCCGGCGCGTGATTTCGCACGCGGTCGGGTGCGATTCTGCACAGCGACGGTCGCAACCGCATCGCACGGCGCTACTCGTCTGCGCCGGCCGCGGGATTGCTGGCGCGCGCAGCGCGCCGACTGGTGCACGGAGGAGAGTCATCACCGCGTTCCGCGGTCCGCGCCGCGCGACACCGGCGCCCGTCGCGCCGCAGCAGAAGGTACGCCGACGCCGGCGCGCCCAGCACCCGCGGCTATTCACTGATCCGCGGATCAGCGCCGACGGCTTGCCGCGCGCTCCGGTGCGGGCACTGGCGCCCTCGCGTGAGGCGGCGGCTCCCAACAGCGACGCGTGCGGGCCGGTGGGGGCGTCACCCGCGCATCCGCGGTCGCGCAGCGTAACCACCGGACGAGTCGCGCGTACTAATCGTGGCCGGTCGGTGCGGTCGTCGACGAGCAGGAAGTTGCTCCCATCCGATAGAGGACCGGGCTGTGAGGCGTGATCACGCAAGGGTGAAAAGGTCCGATTGTTGCAAAGAGCGCAGTTCGAGGCTCGCGACCAGGGCACTGCAACGCGTGTGCATTACGCGGAGGACGAAGCATGCTGCAGACACGATTCCACCCCGGCAGCCGTCGCACCGCGGATCGCTCTCACCGCGATGGTGATCGCGTCCGGCATCGCTGTCCTTCCCGGACGCGTCTCCGCGGTGACCGATTGCCTCGACGGCCCGGAGAAGACGCCGGCATGGGCCCTCCTGTCAGATGGCGCCAAGTCGCGGATCTGCTCCGGCCAGCCAGCCGGCCGACACGGCGGTGCGTCGACGGGAGGCCGTGGCGTTGCCGGACAAGTCCTCGGACGCGATCGCGGCCACGGCGGCATCGAGCGCCGACGTGCCCTTCGGCGATGTCGGGACGGCGGCCCCTCTGCCGTGCCCCGGCTTGCCGACGACGAGAAGACCCTCGTGCTGATGGAGGAGATCCGGGCCCCGCTCCGCAACGGCAGCCGGAGGTGCGGCTCACGACGAGCGAGACCAGCGGCCTCCCGCAGGTCCAGATCGCGGGCGAGAACGTCGCGCCGCCGCGCGCGATCCTCATCAGCTGCGCGCGCGGGGCAGCCGGTCCGGTCACGTTGAGTAACTTCGTGTCCGGTCGGCGCCGGGAATGTGGCGTCATACGATGTCGACGAGAGCGTCGCCCGCATGGTCCGAGAGGAGAGGGCATGTCGCGTCGCGGTCGCCGGCGTCGCCGTGCCGCTGCCGCCGCGGAATTGGTCGCGATGGTCTGGTCGCCGTCGACTCCGAATTGACATGGCCGGACTCGCGGTCTCGCGCGCCTGAATCACCAGGCCCTGCGATGAACTCTCGTATCCGCGCTCGATGGAGCACCTGCCGCCTATCGTTCGCGGGACGGCAATCGATGTCGCGAACGCGCTGCTCGCGGAGCGCGACGAGAAGGGCGGGCCGAACACCAAGGACCGAAGCCGCCGGCCGATGACGATGGACTCGATCGCCGCGCGGAATGCTGCACGATGACGTCCAGGGCGTGCAGGTCGAGGCCGGCGCGAGAAGGAGCTGCCCCCTCGCCTCTTCGAGCGGGCCGAGGAGACGGCGATGAGCGAGACACGCCCGGGTTCACCGAGCCGCGAATCAGCACCGCGGACAGTCCCGTCTCGGTGCTGGGTACGATCACGACGGACGAGGAGCCGATGATCGCCCGGCACACGCCGGCCTGCATCCCGCGCGGAGGACCGCAGTGTGACGCAGACGTCACCGTCGACGCGGCCGGACGTGATCCAGCCTGGCCTGACGAGCAACGCGTCAACGATGTCGTGCTCGGCGCCGTCGCTGGCTCTGTGGGACGCGGCTCAACAACCTGACCCGGCTGCAACGCGTCTCGGCGAGACCGGTGCCGGGCTCACGATCTTCGGAGCAATACGTACTGAACGAAGTACTAC
>ERZ1370068.4305-contig-3384_pt1 | contig 28032 bp, 39 predicted proteins | sample MGYA00561227_ERZ1370068 | MGnify/ENA primary metagenome ERZ1370068 (study PRJEB38410, sample SAMEA6850437) | metagenome | study: Metagenomic assessment of the ecological functions of the soil: analysis of the soil microbiota associated with the...
ATTGTACTTCGTTCAGTTACGTATTGCTGACGACGGCTATCGCTTCGTGCCCGAAACCCACACCCGACATCGCGCTACGACTAAGCCGGACACTCCGGCAGTTACATTGCGCGAGTGCGTGATTCGCCTGACCACCGAGTCCACAGCGGATCGCAGGCCGGGCACGAACGCCTTCCACTGCATCGTGCAGCCGGCATGTCCCGCATCGACGGTCACGGTATGCGCGTCGGGAATCTGTTCGGCTACCCAACGCTGGTGCCGCGGCGGGATGACCCGGTCACGCAGCGGTATTAGCACCGAGGTCGGTACATCGATGTCAGCGATCCAGCGCGTGGAATCAAACCGGGTGATTTCGGCCAGCGCCCGCATCATCGCCCCATAGCTGGTCGCCCGGAATTGCCCAAGCGCCCAAAGCCGGTCATTCATCACGATGTCGTCGACGACGGACAGCCGCGCCGGGTCGGGCCGCCCGGGCTGCGGGCCGACAGCCTCTAGCAGCGCGGCGAAGACACCGGTCGCGAGCCGCTCATGGGTGGCACGGCCGAATGTCGCTGCCGCGGCGCAGAGCACCAATGCATCGACCCTGTCTCGGTGGCGCCGCCACACCTGCTGCGCCACCAGTGATCCCATCGAAAAGCCCACCGGGATGAATGTTTCTATGCCGAGCTCGTCGGCCAACGCGGCGACGTCGTCGGCGCAGTCCTCCAGCTGGAAACGTGGCGAGGCGATACCCGAGCCGTGGCAGCGCTGGTCGAACACCACCACACGCCCGAAGCGACGCATCATCTCCAATGACGGATACCACGTCAACAGCCCGGTGCACGCCAGCGAGTGGAGCAATACAAACGTCGGACCGCCGGCAGTTGGGCCGGAGTCCACAACATAAGTGCTGCCACGATTGGAAAGCTCTACCACGCGGCCGTGCGGAAGGCGGCCAACGGGGGCGACTTCGGGCAGCGTGAACGACGGCAGCGGCAACGGCAGTCTCAGCGGACCAAGAAGCGCGTCGATCACGCAGTATGGATTGGGGAAACCTGACGCGGTCGTCGCTGAGGGGCCGCAAATGGTCTCATGGGAATCGAGGCGAGACACGCTGCGGCGCAACATGCTTGGTCGCAAAATGCCCGGCGCGGCCAGTCGCCGTGGAAATGCGCGTGAGGCGAGCTGCAGAACATTATCGCTCATCGTCGGTGCCCCGCAGTCTGTCGGTCGTACGTTGCTTCAACGCGGCATGACGGCGGTCGGTTGGCACGGCCTCGCGGACGAGGCACGATCCTTTGACCCAACCTCCCTGGGCGCGAGGTCTTCCACTCCTCAGCGCGTGAACCGCCTGCGCGGCACTATGGGTCAAGAACACTCCGGGACATGGGGCTATGTTCATCACGCAGAGCAGCCGCGCACGAGAGTAGTCGGGTACTCGATTCTCCTGGATCCTGCTACTCGAAACACCGAGGCACCGCCCGGGTTCCTGTGTCGGCGGCGGTGTGACACCAACAACCCCGCGCTGCTTCCTCATCCTGAGAGTCCCTCTGCCCCAACGGGAATCGATAACATACGATTTGAACGAGCTGTTGTCGGCGAAATCGTAGGCCAGCGGCAAGGCGTAACAAGTCGAGTCGTCGCAAGTGCACACCGGCACCGTGAGCGTGACCCAGCCACAATCGACATGGTGAAGCCGCCCCGGCGCATAATCAGCCCGCTTAGCGCACTGCACCACCGCGTCACGGTTGAGCGCGCCGCGCTGTCCGATGCTCTGGTGTCCTGGTGATTTATGTCGTTGCCCGTTTGGCCTGTTGGGTAGTGCCTGCAGCACGCGCCGAGGTCGCATTGCCGAGAAAGTAGATGCCCACCGCGACGAGCAGGGACGACGCTGCGATTCCGGCCACGAGACAGAACCACCACCGTAGGCGACGGTGGCACCGCCAATCGACACCGATCCCCGAATCATTAGAGATCAGCGGTGTCCACGAGCCGCTCAGCGTGGCGATCACCGCGACCGCCGCCTGAAGCACGTCGTACACCTTGGTCTGGATCTCGATCGGCTGTCCTCCTCCGACGCCGATTGACAGCATCACGATGAACGCCACCAGGGCGAACAGCGACGCGATGACGGTCTGCGCCCACACCGCTTTGGCTGGACCCTCGCGCCGGTGATGGCCAGCCATACGACTGTCCGCGCAAAGCCCTGCCGTTACGCAAATGGGTTGTGTGCGTCAGCTTTCCGGCTCATAAGTCTTGCGGCGACAGGCGGATCATGAGGAAAGCGCTGCAGCTTCAGGACGCATGCCATCCTGCAGCGAACACTGCCCCGGCAGGGCTCTCCGCATCCGTGACAGCCCGATCGTTTGCGCGGAGTTCTGGCCGTGAAGCCACGGCCAAGGCAGAAGATTCGCTGATGCCGAACCGCTGGTGCAGCCGCGCCAGCGGTGCAGGCGCCCACCAGTTCACCCGGCCAAGCACACGCATGAAGGCCGGCATCAACAACATCCGAACCAGCGTGGCGTCCACCAGCACCGCCAGCGGCACTCCGACGCCGAAAATCCGCATGACCGACACGTCGGCGGCCACCAGTGAGGCGAACGTCACCGCCATCAGCAACGCGGCCGCCGTGACCACCCGGCCGGTGCGGGCTAAGCCCAACGCGACGCTCTCATCGTTGTCGGCCCGGGTCTTGCCTGTGGCGAGCCAGGACTCGCGAATCCGCGAGATCAAGAACACCTCGTAGTCCATCGACAACCCGAATGCCAGGCAGAACAACAGCACCGGGACACTGGCCACCAACGTGCCGGTGGCCGTCGTGCCGAACGCGCCGAGGTGGCCGTCCTGGAAGATCCTGGGCCGCCATTCCGCGACAGATGATTGCCGCCCGTGCCCGCGACGAGCTGGCTCGGCTAGGTCGAGAGGAATCCGGGCCAAAACGATTGACCTATTGTTAACAAACCTACGCCCCGGATACGCTCCAGGAGTCCTGACCGCTCTGCCGAGAGGACGCCGTGACCGAACTGGCGCAAGCGCTTGTCGGGGGCATTCTCATCGGTGGTCTGTACGTCGCCATCAGCATCGGCTTCTCGTTGTCGTTCGGCGTTCTCGACGTCGTCGACCTCGCGGTCGGGATGTGGGTGGTTCTCGGCGCGTTCGCCGCGATCGTGGCCAGCGACAAGCTGGGGGTAGACGCGTTCCTGCTGCTCCCGGTCGTGTTCGTCGTCTTCGGGGTCGTCGGCTGGCTCATCGCGCCGCTGATCTATCGGGTCCGGACGAGCAAGTACGCACTGCCGGCGCTGATGGGGCTGGCGTTCACCTTCGGGCTCGCCACGCTGATCCGCGGCGGCCTGCTCACCGTGTTCGGCTACACGCCCCGCACCGTGCACACCGACCTCGTCTCCGGCAACGTCGAGCTGCTCGGCATCACCGCACCCGCGATCCGGGTGGCCGGCTTCGCCTTCGCGGTCGATCGCCACCGGCCTGTTCCTGGCGTTCCTGTTCTACACCCGCACGGGTCTCGCGATCCGGGCCACCGCGCAGAGCAAGGAGAACGCCGGGCTGATGGGCATCGACGTGAAGCGGATCAGCAGCCTGGTGTACGCGATCTACACCGGCGCTCACCGCGATGGCCGGCGCGCTGCTCGGCGCCATCTACGCCATGACCCCGGAGGTCGGCCTGCGCTACACGCTGTTCGCGTTTTTCGTCGTGGTGCTGGCCGGGCTCGGCTCGGTGGTCGGGGTACTGGCCGCCGGGCTGTTCCTCGGCGTGCTGCAGTCGTTGGTCACGACGTACGTGGGCGCCGACTACACACTGCTGGTGGTCTTCGCGGTGCTGTTCGTCGCGCTGCTCCTGTTCCCGCAAGGCATCTCGCGGCGGGGGCTCGCATGAGCGAAGCTTGCGAGCGAATCATCGGCACGGAATGCGACGGGCGAGCCTGCGAGGTCGGTCGCATGAGCAGGCCCCGCCTCCGGCGGCAACGCGATCCTCAACCTCGGCGTGCTCGCCCTCGTCGTCGCGGTGCTCTGTCTGCTGCCGATGATGACGACGCCGTACTACGTCCGAGTAGCCACCGGCGTCGCGATGTGGGCCGGAATCGCGCTGTCCTGGAACGTGATCTGCGGCTACGCCGGCTATATCAGCTTCGGCCATGTGGCTTTCTTCGGCATCGGCGCGTACACCACGGCGATCCTGATGCAGCCCGACATCGACTGGAACTTCTGGGCGACCCTTCCGGTCGCGGCCGTGGTCGCCGGCGCCGTTGCGGCGCTGGTCGGCTGGCCGGCGCTGCGGCTGAAGGGCGCGTACTTCGCCATCGCGACCTGGGCGCTGGCCGAGGCGGTGCGCGAGCTCACCACCGTCCTCGACTTCACCGGCGGCTCCGGCGGACTCACGACGCCGATCCGCCTCGACGACAACTTCTTCTTCTACACGATGCTCGCCGCCGCGGCGATCGCGTACGCCCTGTGCTATCTGCTGCTGGAACGGTCCCGGTTCGGTTTCCGGGTGAAGGCGGTGCGCGACAACGAGGTCGCCGCCCGCGCGCAGGGCATCAACACCACGCTGGTCAAGATCGACGGCGTTCGTACTGAGCGCGATGATCCCGGCCGTGCTGGGTGGCATCAACGCGTACTGGATCACGTTCATCAACCCGGACAGTGTGCTGAACACCATCATCACCGACCAGCTGGTGGTGATGGTGCTCGTCGGCGGGCTCGGGCACGCGTGGGGTCCGGCGCTCGGCGCGACCGCGATGTTCCTGTTGCAGGAGCAGCTCCGGGTCAGCTACGGCGAGACGACCGCATACATCATCATCGTCGGCGCGCTGGTGATGGCGGTCGTGCTGTTTCTGCCCGACGGGCTGGTCAGCCTCGGGCGGCGAGCACGACGAATGCGGCTCGTACGCCAGCTGGCTCGGCCGCGCCCGCGACGACGTCGCGCCCCGCCGAACGGAGACAGCGAGACCGAGGAGGCCAGACGATGACGGTGCTGGCGGTTCGACGACCTGTTCCGCTCCTTCGGCGGCATCCACGCGGTCGACGGTGTCACGTTCGACATCGAGCAGGCGGAGATCGTCGGCATCATCGGGCCGAACGGCAGCGGGAAGAGCACACTGTTCAACCTGCTCACCGGCGCCCTGAAGCCCGACGCCGGCACCATCTCGCTGTTCGGCCGGGACATCACCCGGCTCGCTGCCTACCGGATCGCCCGGGCCGGCCTGGGACGCACCTTCCAGATCCCAGCGCTGTTCGTGAACATGACTGTGCGGGAGAACCTCTGGACCGCCGCGGTGCAGTTCGACTGGGACAACGCCCGGGCCGACGCGGACGCCGTGCTGGAGCGGCTGGAGCTCACCCACGTCGCCGACGACCTCGCGAGCAGCTTGTCCGGCGGGCAGCAGCGGCTGCTGGAGATGGGTCGGGTGCTGATGCAGAACCCGAAGGTCGCGCTGCTGGACGAGGTCGCCGCCGGTGTCCACCCGCGACTGCGCCAGATCATGCTGGACGCCATCCGCACCCTGCGTGACGCGGGCACGACGTTCCTGGTGATCGAGCACGACATGGAGCTCGCGCAGGACATCTGCGACCGGATCATCGTGATGGATGCCGGCAAGATCGTCGCGCAGGGCAGCTTCGAGGAGATCTCGCACGATCCGCACGTGATGGAGGCGTATCTGGGGGTGTCGGCGGAGTGAGTGAACACCAGCGCAGCGACGCCCGGGACAGCGTAGTCACGGTCGACGGCCTCGACGCGGGATATGGCAGCGTGCAGATCCTGCACCAGGTGTCGATGACTGCTCGCACCGGCGAGGTCACCTGCATCTTCGGGCCGAACGGCTGCGGGAAGAGCACCCTGCTGAAAGCGATGGTGGGAGTGATCGATCCGTGGGCGGGCAGCATCAGGATCGACGACGACGATCTCACCCACCTGCCGTCTCATCGCACCTTGGGCCGCGGGATCGCGATGATGCCGCAGGGCGGCGGCGTGTTCCCACAGCTTTCTGTGCGCGACAACCTGCGCATCGGCGGCTATACGATCCGCTCCCGAAAGCAACTGGACGGGCGGATCGAGGAGCTGCTGGAGGAGTTCCCGCGGCTGCGCGAGCGGTATGACGTGCAGGCCGGCCAGCTGTCCGGCGGCGAGCAGATGATCCTGTCGATCGCCCGTGCGCTCGTCTTGAACCCACGGTTCCTGCTGTTCGACGAGCCGTCCGCCGGCCTGTCACCCAAGCTCGGTCGGCGACGTCCTGGTCCGCGCCGCCGAGCTCGCCCGGCGCGGCGTCGGCGTGATCATGATCGAGCAGAACATCCGCGAGGCGTTGCGGGTGGCCGACCGGATGTACGTCCTGGTGGCGGGGCGGAACCGGTTCGAAGGCACACCCGCCGACGTAGAGGACGACCGCGAGCTCATGCACCTCTATCTGGGGGTCGCTGAACGATGCACGGCCTCGGCCCGCAACCCACCAGGGCGACTCGAGAGGAATGATCATGTCCAACAACATCAACCGTCGACGCTTTCTCACCCGGGCCGGCCTCGATGGCGGGCGGCGTGGTTGCCGGCCCCGAGCCTGCTTTCCGCGTGCGGCGGCGGCACGGGCGGCGAGGGGCGAGCGCGACACGTTCAAGGTCGGCGCCGTGCTCGAGCTGTCCGGCGCATCCGCGACCGGTGGACAGATCGCCCAGCGCGGATACCAGCTCTGGGCCGACACGGTGAACAAAGTCGGGCGGGCTGTCCATCGGCGACACGAAGTACAAGGTCGAGCTGATCGTGCAGGACTGCAAGAGCGATCCCGCCACCGGCGCCGACGCGACGTCCGGCTGGTCACCGAGGAGGGCGTGAACGCCATCTTCGGCGCGTACACCAGCGGCGTGCAGCTCGCGATGGACCCGATCTGCGCCGAAGTACAGGGTGCCGTGCATCGCCGGCTCCGCGGAGTCTCCCGGCGTCTGGCAGAAGCAGCCCGCGTTCACCTTCGGCGTCATCCCCGCCGTCGACACCACAGCGGCCCGCTCGATCCAGTCGATCGTGGACACCGCGAATCCCAGGCCGGTCACGGTGGCGGTCGTCGGCGCCAACGAGCCGTTCTCCGACGACACCGCCGAGGGCTTCCGCGCGGGTGCCGAGGCCGCGAAGCTCGAATGTAGTGCACTTCTCGCTGTTCCCGCCGAACGCCGACCTGGCGCCGGTCGCCCAGGTGGTCGCGGCGCAGCGGCCCGACATCGTGGCGGTCGGCGGCCACGACGTCCTGCTGGTCGACTTCGTGAAGGCGATGGCCGCGACCGGCTACACCCCGAAGGCGATCATCGAGCACTACGGGATCACCGATGCCTCCTTCGCGAAGGCGCTCGGCCGCCAAGCCGACGGCGTGATGGGGATCTCGGTCTGGTTGCCGACCGCGTCTTTCAAGGACGACCTGTTCGGCTCGGCCGCCGACTACGCGAAGGCGTTCGAGGAGCAGCACGGCTCGCCACCGGACTACACCGCCGCCGGGTGCAGCGCCGCCGGGCAGGTGCTGCAGGCCGCGGTCGAGAAGCTGGGTGAGCCGCCGTCGCTGTCCGAGGACGCCCGGGTCAAGCTGAACGACCTGATCGCCGGCACCGACCTGCAGACCTTCTACGGACCGATCCGGTTCGCATCCGAGGGCGACCACTTCCACAACAACACCGCGCTCGACCCGATGCTGGTCCAGATCCAGGGCGGGCAGGTCAAGGCGATCGCGCCGCGAAGGACTCGGCACAGGCGCAGATCATCTACCCGCTCGCCCCGCTGGGCTGCAGGCGCACGCCGCCGATGCGACTGCTGCTGCAGACCGCCCTATTCCCGTGGACGGGACATCGCCGACATGCTGCGGGAAGTGGTTCTACCGCGTGGTACTGGCGCGCTGGCCGGACCCTGATCGTCAGGCTTTGGTCTTGACGCCGACGTCCAGGTCTCGCCGATTGTCGCCATCTTGCTGGCGGTCGGAGTACTGTCGCTGTGGTCCGCATACAACGTGATGTTGATGTGAAAACCGTGCTGCCATAAAACCATTAGTGCTATTGCGGCGCTGACGGACGTAACCCTCGAGGCTGGGTGAACGCCCGTATCCCGTCGGCGCCGCGCCTCGCGGCCGAGGCCCGACTGCCCGACCCCACCTGAACGGCACCGCTGCGGGTCCCGGGCCGCCATGCCGTGGCAGCTGACGCTGACGGCGCCCGCGACCAGCCGCCCAGTGACCTTGTCGGCCAGCGCGTCGTCACTCCGTCCAGACCGACGCGGCGAGGCCGAACCGCGGTGGCGCTCTGCCGCGGCGACGGCGTCGTCGATGGCGTCGTACCCGAAGATCGGCAAGCACCGGGCCGAACTGCTCGTCGGTGGCCAACGCCGAGTCCGGCGCCAGGCCCGTGACCACCGTCGGCAGCACGAAGTGCCCGCCCGCGTCGGCGTCGGCTCTTCGCTGGATCCGCCCCGCGGTGCGCACCGTCGCCCCCTGTGCCGCAGCACCTTTGACGAGCGACGTCGACTGGTCGCGCGCCCGGCGGCGGTGCGCAGCGGGCCGAGCGCCACCCGGCGGCGAGGCTGTCGCTGACGACTCACCTCGCGCTCGCACCGCGCGAGCACCGCCTCGGCCAGCCTCGTCGACGCGATCCGCGCGGCGCGTAGAGCCGCTTGATCGCCATGCAGACCCGCCCGCCGGTGGTGTACGTCGCCGCCACCAGCCGCTCGACGAGCTGGTCGCTGACCGTGGATGTCGGGCGCGATGATCGCCGCGTCGTTGCCGCCGAGCTCGAGCAGATAGCGGCGTGAGCTGCGGCGCGGCGGCCGCCATCACGGCAGCGGCTTACCGGCCGAAGGCCCACCCGTCAGCGAGATGACGTCGATGCCCGGGTGCGTCGACCAGCGCATGGGGCGAGCTCGACGCCAGGCGCACGGTGGGTGTGCTGAAGCCGCCGCAAAGGCAATGCCTTTCGGACATGTGCAGGTCGCGCTGGCCAATACGTTGGGCGACTCGAACCCGTTCTCCGATGCGTGCGTGATCGCGATGGACTTATGGCCGAGAGAGCATCGTGCGCGACGACTGGACGAAGATCTTCGACGACGGCGAGCTCGACAAGGTCATCACCAGGATGCCGCGTATCGACCAGATCGAGCGCACACCCGCATAGCCACGCGTTGACGCCGATAGTGGACGAGCGGTCTGGTTCGTGCCACGGTGGAGAGACCCCTTCGAGGAGGGTGCAAAGCAACGTGAGCAGACCCAGCACAGACCTCCGCCCGTCAGGAGGACAGCGACCCAGCCGTTCGCGTCTTCACCGATCACGGCTGGCGCTGGGGTGGTTACTGGCGGACTCCGAAGGACTATCAGCACTTCGAGCGCCAGGACCAGTGAGGCCGATTTGGGCTGCGTGAGTGTTGCTGCGCCCGCTGAAACACGACAGGCAAAACGCGAGTTTTGGACGACGCCACCGGATTTCTCATGCTGCAGTCGCAATTCACCTTTATATCGAATAGTTACACAACATCGCGAAACATTGCGGTAGCGTTTTCCGCTAATTGCCGACGCGACGCTACATGGGGAGCGAATGGCCTTTCCGTGGGAGTTGAATCTCGATCGTCCGTACCATGACGAGAAGTGGCCTTTTCCCGAGCGGCGAGCCCGGGGCGAGTCGACGCGACTCGAGTATTCGGCGGCGCCGCTGGAGAAGCCTCGATATATCTTCCGGCAGACAGTGAGAATCGGCAAGGCACCGCCGAAGGCTCTGATCCGGAGACGCCACCGGCAAGCGCAAGCCGCGGCCGCTCGACGGTGATCGACCACAAGCTTCTCTGAAGCGCCGTCTCACTTCACGGCCTCCGCATGTGCGTTGAGCCATTCAATCTCGAACACCGTCTCGCCGATCTCGACAACAGCATGCGCCCGCGCGGTTACTATCACCTCCCCCAATGAAGCTGCGAATGACCAACCCGATGCGCCACCCTTCCGCGTTCCGCGCGTCGAGAAGCCGCGCGCGGAGGGCCGCTTCTACCCGCCCACCGGCCGGCGTCTCGGCTTCGCCGAGTTCGGCGACCCGTCGGGGGAGCCAGTGCGTGGTTCCACGGCACAATCTGGCGGGCGGCGCCAATTTCCGCTACTGGCCGTCGCGCCGCCGAGAAGCTCGGCCTGCGCGTGGTCGCAGTGGAACGACCAGGTAGTGCTTGTCCGACCCGGCATCCCTATGAGTCGATGGCCGACTGGGCGACAGACGTAGCGCGTACGTGGCTGACTCTCGGTGCCCAGCGACTCGGCATCGTCGGTCTGTCCGGCGGCGGCCCGTACGCCCCGCCGCTGGCCTGCGCGGCGTCCCCGCTCAGCGGCCGGGTGGCGGCCGTCGCGGTGCTGGGAGGTGTCGTCCCGTCAGTCGGGCAGGACGCCATTGCGACCGTGCCATCGACTGGCCCGCCGCTTCGCCCCGGTACTGCGTAGCCTACGGCGGCCCCTGGCCCATGCGGTGTCCGCGCTGTTGTTGCCAATTGTCCCGCTGTCGCATTACGCCTGAAGCCAGGCCTACGCCAGGACTATGCCGGAGGGTGACTCGGAAGGTCCTTCGCGATCCCGAAGTAGAGGGCATGTCTGTCGACGACCTCGTCCTGCTCGCCAAGGGTCGTTTTCAGGCTATCGTCGACGACGCCCGACTCTTCGGCCGCGACTGGGGCTTCCGACTTGCCGACGTGGCGGCGTGCCGGTGCGGTGGTGGCACGGCGACGCCGACCACATCGTGCCGCTCAGCGACGCACAATCGGCGGTCGCACGCCCGCCCAACGCCGAACTCGTCTTTACGCCCCTGAGGAGAGCCACCTCGGCGGCTTTTGCCACCGCGGACGAGGTCCTTGCCTTCATCCGGTCCCACCTTCTAATGCGTGACCGCGTCGGCGTCGGTCGAGGCTGAGCAGCATCGGCGATCCAGGACGTAACCGGCCAAACGCCACAGTCCAAGCAATTGGCGGCCCGGGGCCGCCACGCAACGCCCACACGCACGGTGCGCTGCCTCGACGGCGAGCCGACCGGAAACCAGCTGACGATGGCGGTCCCCGTGGGTCGGCACACCGTCACGTTGAGACGACTTAGCCGCACGTGGGAGCGCCAGTGCAGAAAAACGGCGCAGACCCAAACGCCAGCGCCGCACAACAACGGAATTATCTCACGCGGCCCCCACATCAGCCTCTTTGTCCGGCAGGATGGGGAGGCCCTCGATTAATTCTCGTCGCATCAACCATATGGGGGCTGCGCTGAGCGAGGAGAGTTTCTCGCAGGGCAAGCGGGCCTCACGCGGTACGACGCCCGACGAACTCGCTGTACACGCGCGCTGGGAATGTGACGAGCTTTTGTGCCACGCTCAAGCCAAGGCACACCAAATCAACGGCGAAGGCGGCGGCACATGACTGCTCCGACCATGTTTCATCGACTGGCAGCGGAGATGATCGGCACTTTCTGGCTGGTCTTGGGCGGCTGCGGCAGCGCGGTGTTCGCCTCAGCTGTGTTCCTCCCTGACGGTATTTCGGTGGGGATAGGTTTACTCGGAGTGGCTATCGCCTTCGGTCTGACCGTGCTCACGGGTGTCTACGCGTTCGGCACGATCTCCGGCGGGCATTTCAATCCCGCGGTCACGCTGGGCGCGGCGCTCGCCGAAACGGGTGGAGTGGAAAGCTCTGCCGGCCTACTGGATTGTTCAGGTGATCGGCGGCTTACTCGGTGGCCTGGTGATCTACCTCATCGCCAAGGGCAAGCAAGGCTTCAGCGCCACCGGCAACATGGCGGCCAACGGATTCGGCGCGCACTCTCCTGGCGGCTACTCACTGTCGGCAGTCATCGTCACCGAGGTCGTCCTGACTTTTGTGTTCCTGCTCGTCATCCTGGGATCCACCGATGACCGGGCGCCCAAGGGATTCGCCGGGCTGGCCATCGGCCTAGCCCTCACGGTGATCCACCTCAGTCTCCATCCCGATCTCCAACACGTCGGTCAACCCGGCGCGGTCGACGGGCGTCGCGTTCTTCAACGGTAACGGCGCCCCGCGCAGCTCTGGGTGTTCTGGCTCGCACCGCTCATCGGCGCTGCGATCGCCGGAATCGCATACCCGTATCTGTTCGGCCAGCGTGAACAACTGGCCGCGCGCCCGGTCCGCGATGACGCGTTGGAAACCGACGCCAGGCATGCACCGACCGCCGGAGACATGGTCCCGAGGTGGAGGTCCTCAACCTCCTCGACGACCACCCCCGGCTCCAGGGTCATGGCCACCGCAACTGCCGCCTCGCCGGCCGCGGTAATCACAGCTGCGCGATACAGACGTCAAACGGCTGGGAGGCTCAATGGTGTTGTGGGATTTGACCGAGACGTCACATCACCGGGGCGGAGGGGCGCCCGGCATTGCGATCGGCGGCACCCCGGGTGTTCCGAGCTTTCCGGCGAGCCAGGGCAACGCCGCAGCGAACGCCGACGCCGCGGATGAGAAGTCGTGCTTACCGGGGTTGGGCACCACCGCGCACTCGATGCCGTGACTGCTGGCCGATTGGCACAGCCTATTGGCGATGGCGGCATGGTCCTCGGGGTTCGGATCCGTGTCGTCCGCGGAAGCGGACCGGCGTCCGTCGGCGCGCGGTACACCGTAGGAGTGTCGACCGAGACCGCGAACCAGCCCGACAGTCCGCTGTATGCACCATGTTTGGCGATCACGGTCCGAGGATCGAAAGCCGCCCAGGCATCGGCGTCGCCGCCGAACAGCCGGGCAATGGTCTGCTGCTTGGTGCCGGCAGTGGGACCCAGCTGGCCGTCGATGTCAACAAACGCGCCGAACAGCTCCGGATGCATCACGCCCAGTGTCAGCGCGCAGGTGCCCCCGCCGACCAGCCGACGATACCCCAGTTGGCCGGGTCCCGGCTGACCCCGAAATTGGAAATGATGTACGGCACCACGTCTTTGGTGAGGTGATCCGCGGCGTTGCCGCGTACACCGTTCACGCACTCGGTGTCATTGCTGAAGGTCCCGCTAGAATCGGGAACACCAGCACCGGCGCATTGCCGCCGTGCCCCGCCGCGAAGTCGACGATCGTGCTTTGGGCATCGCCGGCGTACAGCCAGGCGGCCGGATTCCCAAACTCACCCCCGATCATCATCACCACCGGCAACGGTGGCGGTGGCGTGCTGGCATACCACGCCGGCGGGAGCAGGACGAGCTCGTCACGGTGTTTGAATCCCGATTCATGATCGGGGATCCTCACGGACACGATGGTTCTCCAATCCGGCGCCCTGTGCTGTTGCTGCAGCGCGGCGACCGTGGCACGGTCGGTCTGCCCGGGCAGCGGCGCACCGGTCATTCCGTCCCATGCCGTACCGACCGTGGGGAAGTAACCAACCCACATATTCACAGTCAGCGCCGTGCACAGCACACATAGCGGAACCGCCAGGACGGAGACACCGCGGCGCCACCAGTGGACGTCGCGCCATCCCAGCACGACCACCACCGCGGCCAGCCCGGTCAACGTGATCCACACCCACAGGCCCAGCGGCGCGGGATGGTCGGCCAACCCTTGATCCCTCGATGAACCAATACACCGCTCCGGTCAGAGCAAGCGCCGACGAAAAGCGCCACGGGAACCGAGATCACGCGCCACCGGCGAGATCGCCAGCCGATCGCCACCACCAGCACCACCGCGGTGATCACCTGCACCGTCACCGGCATCCAGCCATGTAGTAAAGACATTCCGGGTCAGTCCTCCATGATCGAAACGCCTGGGCTACAACGGCCTGGCGATTGGCACCGGCCGCTGTGAATCAGCAGGCGGACTCCTGTCCGGTTTCACCCAGCGACACCACCGGCTCGATGGCGCCACTGTTGGCAGAGAGTCCACGGTACGCCGACGAGGTTTGACGTTGAGCTGTTAGTAGACGTTATTCGCGTGATTGAAAGGTGCCCCGTCCGGAGGCCCGTGTCCCGTGACGAGATCAACCGTCGCTACAACACGCTCGGCGCGCATACGGTCGCGAGGAGCGCGGGCGGTCGCGCGTACTGCGTGTGGCTGACCCGGCACGGAGGTGCTGACCCGGCTGGAGGAGGTCGGCGTTCGGCCCATCCGCTGACCGTCGGCAGCGACCGCGGTGGTTGCGTCGCAGGTCGCAGCACGTGTCGATCACGGTTGTGTGAGGGCGCGTGTCGTCGGGAAACGGAAGCGCTCAACTTGCCGCAGCCTGGCGCTATGGCCGATGCCTCGAACGTGCGGCACGACACCATCGTGGTGCCCGAGACGATGAGCCCGGCCCAAGTAAGGGCGCTGGCGCGAGCGGAAGGCTCAGGCTCAAGTCGGCGACGATGACATGGTCGCCTTTTTGCATCTCCACGGATCACGGCCGGTCGGCGGTGAGCATGGCACCGAGGTCGAGTGGCGTTACAGCTACCAGGTGATACCGCCTGGCGGCGCAGCTACTGATACGGCCGGCTGACTGCAGCGCCGGTGCGTCGTGGAAGGTGGGTTGCCTTTGCCGCTGTCGCGCGTCACTGCCGAATACCGCGGAACGCGCTGGCGCCGCCGTGGCGGCTGGCTCAGCGGCGGCGATGGAGGCCCGCCAGCGCCCTCGTACCGGTCGCTGCCGGGATTTCTTCGGGTTCTGGAGCTCGACCCCGCTCGGAGGACGAAGCCGACCCAAGGGGTCCTAGCATCTCGCGCGGGCAGCACCGCCGCGTCACCGGCCCCAACGTGATCGATGTATTCCCAGAGCCCGTGCCGCACACCCTCGACAAAGCAACTGTCGCGCAGCGGAATTCATCGAGACGCCGCCGCCGCGCCTCAGCCGCTTTCGGTGGAAGCCCGGCAGGATCTCAACAATCTCGCCGCATCATCGTCAGGACTGGACTGAGCGAGTAGGGTTTTCTCGCAGGGCCAGCGCGAGCCCACGTCGACGCGACCCGCCGGAAGTGGTCAGCGGCGATGGGGTGGAAGGATCGTTTACGGCTTGCGTGGACGCGCTCCCGCCGAGAGCCGAACATGCCCAGCAAATGTGTTGGAGGGGCGGTGGAGATCGTACTTGGTGCGTCGATGACACCCACGACGGTCAGCATCGCACCTCGTTGAGGGCGAAAAGGCCGACGGTGTCATCGTCGAGCACGACGTCTTCGACATCACGCGCCATCGACGGCTCGGCAACGTCGAGCGCATCCGATCACGTCATCGCCGCGGTCCTGGGCACCCAGGAGGGCGCGATCGCCGCCGGCCACCATCTGGTGTCGACCGGGGTGACCTGGACTGACCACGCCGAAGCGGCCGTACTGCGGGAGGCATTGGTCGCCCGCGGCATCGAACGATGTGCTGCTGGTTTCGAGTTGCACGCCGCCGCGGCGCTCGCCCAGGCGGTCGGGCGGGCAGTGGGCTACGACAAGACCGCACTGATGTTCGTCGAGCGCGACACCGCGACGCTGGCGGTCGTCGAGACCGCCGACGGCTCGGTCGTGAAGGTACTCGAGCCAAAGTCTGCACAGATGCGGACGCGATCGCCGTGCGTGGCCGAAATGGTCACCGAGCCTGGACGTCCAGGAACTCAGCGGCCCAGGGCATGTTCGTCGTTGGCTCCGGCGTGGACGTCACCGCGGTCAAGGCACATTTGCAGGACCTGTGTCTCGGTGCCCGTCATCGCCCCCTGAAGAACCCCAGCTGGCGTTGGCGCGCGGCGCTGCGCTGGCGTCGGCGAGTGCGCCGCGCTACGACACGTCCACCATCGGCCTGGCCTACTCACAAGATCCCGAGGCGGCGACCATCGGTGCCTACCCGATGGCCTCTGGCCGATGACGCCACCACGTTCCTTGGCCACGACGACGCATCCTCGACACCGCCGACATCGCTTCGGACCCCGACGACGTGCCGGAACGCAGCAAGCCGTTCCTGCTAATGGGCAGCTCGCTGACCGCCATCTTCGTAGCGGGAATGACGGCACTGGCCATCGCAATGGTGATCAATGTCCAGCCGACCGCGGATCAGGGCTCGGACGACATGGCGGTGCATCCGGACGCCGCGGCGCTGCCTCCCGCGTGTGCAGAGTGCGCCGCCCGCCGCGCCGCAGCAGCTGCCCAAGACGGTCCCTGCCCCCGCCCCGGCGGCACCACCACCTGCGCGCCATCGCGACGGCACGGCTGAAGGTTCCGCCCGCCCCGCCACCGCCGCGAGTGGTGGTGCGCAACGCTGCGCCCGCCCCGGCTGCGCCACCACCCGCACCGGCCGCCTCCGCCGCCCGTTGTGCTTCCGCCGGGATACCGCCGCTAGATCATCCAGTGGCTGCCACCGATTCTTCAGCCACCCCCTTCTTCAACCCGGGTCCGAGGGGCCGCGGTTTGGCGACGGCGGGCCACGGAGGCCACGGAGGCCACGGCGGCGGGCATGGGCACGGCGGCGGTGACTAGCGCCGCGAGTCGTTGAGTTTGCCATCCCAGCGATAGCGCGCCGGATCGCCATCGGTAACGATCGCGGTGATCGAAACGCTCAGCCGGCCACCGGGCATTCGCCGAGCAGCGACGTGGTCAGCATGATGCGGCCCAGCGCCACCCAGGCGGCGCCGTAATAGGTCGGAGACCGCTGCTCCAGTTGCGCCGCCGCGTCAAGGCGCTCGACGGCGCCGTTGGGATTGCCGGCGCCCTGTTCGGTGGCCGCGGCGGCGACCAGGGCGACGGGATGCTGCCAATTGCTGGCAGCCGACCCATTCAGGTTGCGCAACGCGGGAACTTCACCCGGCGCTGTGAGGATGGGGCGCATCGCACCCGCGAGGGCTCGGTCCTCTCGATCGCAGGATTCTGCGAACCGGACCGGTAGGCGCGCGGCGTCGAGACCGAAGCGTATGGGCCCCCGGTGACGGGTCGCGGTGGGCACGGCATGGCCGACTTCACTGACGGTGGCCCAGTCGGGCGGCAGCATCCCGGTCCCGACGAGCTGCCAGCCCAGGACCCGCTGGGTGCGGGTGATGTCCGTCCACCGCCGGTCGGCCGATGCCTCGAAGAGTTCCCATTCGGCGCGAGGACTGAAGTACCCCGGGTTGACGACGTACGGCGCCGTCACAGCCCAGTTTCCGCCGACCAGCGTGCGCCCCGATCCGGCCACCCACGTACCCGGCGGATTCACATCGCTCGGAGGGGCGGCCCCAGTGCCGACGGCGACGGTCTCGGTCTCCAGGATCGCCACGCCCAGCCGTCTGCCGTCCTTGGTGAGCTCCGGCGCATTGAAGCGTCGGCCGGCCAACACCAACGACCGCGCCGCATCGAGATCGGCATCCGCGGCGCTGTTGACATCGGTGACCTTGTTATCGGCCCACCGCCAGGCCAGCAGGCCGTCGGCGCGGCGCAGGTAAGTCTTCGTCCACTTCCATATCGACCGGAACCGAGTCTCGTCACCGACCGCCACAGCGATGAGCATCCCGTAGGCCTGTCCCTCGCTTACGACGTCACCGCCCTCGTCACGTCGCACGACCCGCCCGTCGGGTTCGACGTACTCATCCAGGAACTTCTGGCCGGCGATACGCGCCGTGTCCTCCCGCAAGCCGGCGATGTCGGCCGCATCCAGCCGCGGATCGATGGCGTTCGCGATCCACCAGCCCGCGCCGACCATCAACACCAGCACGAGCGCAATTGCCGACGCGGTGCTCAGTTGCCTCTTCATCTGGGCTCCCGCGGAACCGAAGGCTTAACGACCCCTAGGTAGTCGCGCAGTGGTGTCAACATCCAGATCTAGTCGCGCAGTGTCGTCAACCGGTCGTGCGCGGCGAACCACCTCACGCCAGTCGCGCGCCCGCACCGCCTCGTGCAGTGCAGCATCGTTCTGCCGTCTCGGCCGCCGCGGCGGAACCGAAGGCTTAACGGACCCCCTAGGTAGTCGCGCAGTGTTGTCAACATCCAGATCTAAGTCGCGCAGTGTCGTCAACCTGATGCGCGGCGAACTCACGCACCGCCCACGCCCGCGCGGCCGCACCGCTTCGTGCAGTGCAACATCGTTCGCGCCGTCCGGCCGCCGCGGTCGAGCCGAATGCTTAACAATCCCCTAGGTAGTCGCGCAGTGGCGTCAACATCCAGATCTAGGCGCGCAGTGTCGTCAACCGGTCGTGCGCGGCGAACCACCTCACCGCCGCGCCCGCGCCAGCGCCGCCTCGTGCAGAGAACATCGCTCGTCCCGGCCAGCTCATCAGTTCAGCATCGTTCCCGGCCGCCGTCGCGGTCGCGCCCTGGCCATCAGGACCGCTGCGCCCGATGATGGCGGCGACGCACAGTACGACCGCGATCCGCCTTCCGTCCGAGCCGTTCAATCGCAGGCGTTTTCGCTGGTTTTGTCCACCGCACTTCCGCTCGCGGGCATCGTCAACGTCGGGGATTCAGCGCGGCGGGGGCCTCCGGAACATCCAGCAGCGTCCGCAGCAGGGGACCGTCGGGCCCGTCGGTGAGCAGGAGACTCATCGGCTCGCCACCGAGGAATTCAACGGGTTGGCGCCATTCCCGGCCGTTTGCACTCACCACCGCTTCGTACTGCCCCGCGGGCACCGCGGCATACCCGGTGATCAGCCCGTACCCAGCTTGGTTCGCCAGCACCATCGGCTCGACCATGCCGGGTGCTACCAGCGCCAGGTAGACGGATCCCGCTGCACTGGCAGCGTGCAGCATCCGCACGGCGGAGTCGGGCGTGGGGCCGGTGGGCGGGCCGTCCGGTGCGAGTTGCACCGCGAGCCTGGCTGGATTCGGCCGCAGAGAACAGTGCGAGCGTGTAGGTCACCCCTGGATCGAGCGTGAGCACCTGACGTATAACCGGGTCACCTCCGCCGGCACGGTTCGTCACCACCACGTACGTCCCCGCGGGCATCGACCGATAGCTCGACGGATTCGCGTCGTCGCTCGTCTCAAGCGGAACCGGCCGCGGTGCCGTCGATGCGCACGAAGTTGAGTTGCTCGGCCGGTCGGCTGCGGCGCAGGTCCGCCACCCGCAGCGCGGCCGGACCGCCCTGCAGCGGCGCCGGACCTGTGCCCAGACCGATATCCTTGGTGCGCAACGGAAATCGAACTCTCAGTCCCTTGGCGGTCAGATCCACGGACTGCACTGCGAACGGGCCCACTTGGCGTTCGAAGAATGCCGCCACACCTTGTAGCCGGTCGCGCGGGCCGCTCAGCGTGATATCGCGTCGGGGCGTTCCGGTGTCGTCCTCTCCTTCGATAGTCGAAATGTCCTCGACCCGAACGGGTTGCGTCGCAGCGATCACTGCCAGCGTCGCAAGCACACGTTGATCCACCGTCCGAGACTGCAGGACCGCGAGCACATCCGGATCGGTGGCACCGGCAAGGCGGGCCGCGAGTTGCCCTCCGAACGCCGGCGCCGCGGGCGACGGGGTTTTCGAGGTCGGTTCGCCATTGTCGACACGGAGCACCTCGACTCGCGTCCCGCCCGAGTCGAATATCGCCGCTGGTTGTGAGTGCGCGACCGCGTCAGTGAGTACACCGTTCGGCGGCATGTTGGCACGCAAGGATGCCGTCGACACGACCCACTCGTAGTCGGTCCAGCCGTGGGGCGCCCAGCCCTGCACCTGCGCGTCGGTGTCCACCTTGTAGGCCCACACGACATTGCGCCGGTCGCGGCCGTCCCGGATCAGGTCCAGCCACAACGCATCGTCGACGATCAGACGGTCGGTCTTTGGCACGTTCTGCTCGATCCACTGCTGCGCCTGCCGCATCGACGCGTCATCGTCGGACTCCAGCAAGCCGTGATAGGTGGGCAGCCAGAGCGACACGGCGATGGACACGATCAGCGCCCCGGCGGCCAGCGCCGGAATCACGCAAGCGCCGCAGGCCAACCGATCGCTGCTCAACGGTGCGGAACAGATAGCGCAGCGCCACCTCGCCGGTGCCCGCGGCCAGAAGCGCTAGTCAACGGCAGCGCGGACAGGATGAACGGCACCGGCAGGTGTCCGGGACGGAGAATCGTGGCGATGAGTATCACCAACCCGACCGCGAACGGCCTCAGCCGCTTGACGAACAGTGCGGCCAGGGCGATCGGGACGGCCAGAAACGGCAGGGCCGGATCAAGTTGGAGCCATTCGTCAACGGTATGGCGTTTGAGCGAATAGGGATCATCGAGCGCGCCGCCGGCCGTGCGCTCCAACAACTGGAACCTGATGCCGTCCCACAGACTGACGTGTCCGGGCCCGGGGACCAGCTCACCACGCAGGACGGCCATCAAGACGTACGTGCTCACCACCACGCCGAACACGGCGACGAACACGGCGAGTGCGTAGCGGCGGGTCACCGGCGCGGTCCTGGTCCAGACCAGCCAGGCGAACATCGGCAGGAGCAGCAGCATGGTCTCCTTGGTCAACACCGCTATGCCGAAACATGTTGCGGCGCCGAACATTGCCGACAGCCGGTACCGGGGTGAGCACAGCAAGCACCAGGGCGCCCAGCACCCACGCGACGGCGAGATTGTCCAGATATACCGTGCGGCTCAACGAGATCGCCAACGGAGACAGCGCGAAGACGGCGACCGCGGCCGCGGCTGCCCACCGCGACATCTCGATTCGGCGCGCCAGGGCCCACAGCAGGGCGGCGGTGATCACGGCGACGATGACCATCAGGTATCTCCCGGCAGCGACCGCGTTGCCCCCGAAGTCGGGACCTGAAATCGCCGTCCACAGCGCCAACTGCAGCCAGCCGGCCGGCGGATGGTCGTACCAGTAGGTGTAGTGGGCGAGTTCTCCCCATTCGGCCACGGCGTAGGCCTGGGCCATATACGTGCCTTCGTCGTCGAAGCCGGCCGGGCGACCCGTGAGGTTGATCAACCGCAGTGTCGCGGTGAGCATCAACAGGATCCCGAGCATCGGGATCGAGGGATTCAGGCGGGATAGACGACTCATGCCGGAACCGGCCGCTTGGGTGTGGTGGTGCGGTGGGCGTTGGTGTGAGTGGTCTTCTCCCAGCCTCCGTGCCCGCGGCTCTGACGCCACACCGACCGCACCGCGGCGGCCGCGAGTAGCAGCTGGTATGGAACGGTGCCCAGCAATAGTCGCGCTTGATCACGGACACGTATTCGGATGCCGAATTCCCGTCCGAACTCACCGAGTGCGGCAGACTCGACCGCCATGGTGACGAGCGTCGGCGCCAGCGGCAAGAACGTCACCAACGCCGTCGGCATCGGAACCTTCAGCAGGAACATCGACGCTAGCGACAGCGGCATCAACACGCCCGTTGCCGCCTGCAGCAGGGGCATCGCCAAGGTGTAGCGGGCCAACCAGCGCTGTCTGCGGCTAGGCAGCTTGCGCCACTCACCCTTGCGGAGCACCTGCAGAAAACCTTGATCCCAGCGCGTGCGCTGCTTCACGAGGGCACGGATCGAACCGGGGGTCTCTTCCCGGGTTACCGCTTGCGGGTCATAGGCGACGGCCACGACTGCACCCCGGGTGGACAACCGCACGCCGATCTCGCAGTCCTCGGCCAGACAGTCGGGATCCCAGCCGCCCACTTCCCGCAGCAGCTCGGTGCGGGTGAACACGGTGTTGCCCCCAAGCGGAATGAACCGCTTCTCCGCGTGGAAATGCAGGCGGGAGCGGAACCAGAAGTAGTACTCGAGGCAGTTGCGCAGCGACCACCAACTCGTCTGGACGTTCATCAACTGCACGCCCGCCTGAACCACATCTCGCGCCGGATTCCTCGAAACGCGCTTCGACCAGACGCAGCAGCCCCGGATGCACCTCGTCCTCGGCGTCGAAGACACCGACGATGTCGCCCCGGCATTTGCGCAGTGCGGTGTTGAGCGCCTTCGGCTTGTTCTTGGGCAGGTGGTAGTCCATGACCACCCTGACGATGCGCGGGTAGCGTGCCGCCGCCGCACGCGCGACAAATTCTGTCTCCGGGTCGTCATGACCGATGATCACGATCACCTCGTACTTGGGGTGGTCGAGCCGAGCCAGCGCGTCGATCGTGTCCCCGAGGACATCCTGTTCGTGGCGAGCCGGTAACAGCAATGAGAACGACCGAGGTGCACCAGCTGCTCGACGCCGAAAACCCGTCGCTGCCAACGCGTCCGGACTGCGCCACGCGTGCAGCATCCACCACAGGGTCGTACCGGCGACCGTGAACAACCCCAGCGACAGGACCACCAGCACGCCGTTGAGGAGGAGCTGCGGCCACGACAACGGACGATTCTCGCTCTGCTCGCGCGGCATCGGCTGTGCGTGCGGCTCAGTGCCGCCTGAAAACGCTTGCACGCCTTGGGCCGGTGGCAGTGCGCCGCCGGATGAGCCTTCGGGATGCGCACCCGGGGATCAGGTGCCGGTTGCTGTTGTTCCGTCGCGGCTGATGACCCGTCACCGCTGGCTGAGGGCACCGACGGCTGCGGCGCGGGCTGGTCGTCGCCCCCGAAGGGCCGCCCACTGAAGACCACTAACGCGACGAAGAGGAGAACGGCACCGAACGCCACGGCAGTCCGCTTGACGCGGAGCCCCCAAAGATTTGCCTCGCCAACAGTCACCGCTTCGTGCAGTGCAGCATCGTTCTGCTGTCTCGGCCGCCGCGGCGGAACCGAAGGCTTAACGGCCCCCTCCGAAGTCGCGCAGCGCTGTCAACCGGTCGTGCGCGGCGAACCACGTCACCGCCGGGCCCGCGCGCCCGCACCGCTTCGTGCAGTGCAGCATCGTTCTGCTGTCGCGGTCGCCGCGGCGGAGCCGACGGCTTAACGGGCACCGTCTCCGGATCTAGTCGCGCAGTGTTGTCCAGCATCGAGATCGAGTCGCGCAGTGTTGTCAACCGGTCGTGCGCGGCGCAACCACCTCACGCCAGTGCGCCCGCACAGACTTCGTGCAGTGAAGCATCGTCCTGCTGTCCCGGCCGCCGCGGCGGAGCCGACGGCTTAACGGCCACCGTATCCGGATCTAGTCGCGCAGTGTTGTCAACATCCAGATCTAGTCGCGCAGTGTTGTCAACCGGTCGTGCGCGGCGAACCACCTCACGCCAGTGCGCCCGCACCGCTTCGTAGCAGTGCAGCATCGTTCTGCTGGTCTCGGCCGCCGCGGCGGAACCGAAGGGCTCAGTCGGCCAGCCGTATCCAGATCTAGTCGCGCAGTGTTGTCAACCGGTCGTGCGCAGTGAACCACTTCGCAGCCGCGCCAGCGCGTCCGCACCGATTCGCCGCACATCGATATCTTATTGTCAGCGGTCACGTAATTCCCAGGTTTGAGGCGACTGCGCCGCGCCATGACGCGCGCCCACTGTCGGCCTCGCTTTACCACAAGATCCCGACGGGACCACGGTCTACCCGATCTCCCTGCCCGATGACGCCACCCACGTTGATCGGCGGTCCCGGCTCTCCTTCTGGCTTCGGGGCGACGCTGTCGCGACTGATCCGGCACGGGATCGGTGTTCATCACGCCGGTGCTGCCCAAGTACCGGCGGCTGGTGAACAGCTGGCCCCAGGCGGGTCCGCCAAGGTCATCGGCGGCACCGACACCTCGGGGGTGGGTGCCTCCCTCGTCTATGCTGTGCGACGCCCTCCTCGCACGCCCAGCGCCTGTTTTCTCTCTCCCGCTCCGGTTACTGGGAACTTTGGTGTGCCCGTCGTTTAGAACAGCGGTTCGGCCTCATCCGCTGACGAACCCAGCACGAAAGCCGCCCAATGAAAGTCGTTGGACTGGGCCAACAATTGCGTCTCTACGACACCTTGGACGCTGCACTCGACGACGTTCGGTGAAATCGCCCCAGCCGTTCAGCCGCGATGGCATACACTGACCAGCGCTCGGCACTGCGTCCGCCGTCGCTGACCCGCTGGTCGTGCTGCGTGGCGACAACCGCAGTGCTTGCGTGAGGTGATCACGGTGCCGAACGATCCCATTGATGTCTTACTGATCGAGGACGATCCGGCGACGAGCCTGATCACTCGGGAAGGATTCGCGCACAACAAGATCAGGAAACACTCTCTATGTCGCCCATGATGGCCAGGAAGGGCTGGACTTCCTGTATCGACGGGGCCCGTTCAAAGATGCACCACAGCCGGGACTGGATCCTGCTCGACTTGAATCTCCCGAAGTACGACGGTCGTCAAGTTCTGCAAGTTCTGAAATCCGGATCCCGGCCTGGTGCACATCCCAGTGGTCGTGCTGACCACCTCCTCGGCCGACGAGGACATATTGCGCGCCTACCAGTTGCATGCCAACGCCTATGTCACCAAACCCGTCGATTTCGACCAGTTCATGAATGCGGTGCGCCAAATCGACGAGTTCGTACAAGTAGTCAAGCTTCCCCGGGCCGTCCGGCCAAATCAAGCAAAAACAGTAGATTGTCCCCAGTGTCCGCAGTAGCTTCGACGACGGTCGTTGGTCGCCAACGTCGCCAACGCCTTGACCTGCCAGTTGTTGACGCCAACGCGGCCAGCCGCAACAAACGCCCAAGTCGTCTCCGGCTCATCGTGACCGCCCACTGCCGGTGCCAGCCCAATTGTCCCGCAGCGCAACTTGGGAGAGCGCCAAACGGCCATGCCGCATCACCAGACGGGGAGGACGGGCACGATGCACAGCCGCAGCTGCCCACTTGCACGAGCGCGCCGCGCACCGCTGCGCCGTCGAGGCATCCATCTGGGGCATGCCAGCGGCCAACCCGGCGCTCAGTGCACCGTCGGTCGATCAGACGACGTGGTCGGCGTGCATACTTGGCGATGGCGTCCGCGTCGTAGCCGAGTTCGGCCAGGACGTCATCGGTGTGCTCGCCGAGCAGCGGCGATCCGGTGATCGTCGGCGTGAAGTCGGAGAACTTGACGGGGCATCCGACGGTCAGGTACGTGCCGCGCTCCTTGTGGTCGACCTCGACCACGCTGCCGCTCGGCGCGCAGCGCGGGGTCGTAGGCGATCTCCTTCATGCTGAGAGACCGGCGCGCAGGGCACCTCGAACTTGCGCAGGATGTCGACCGCCTCGTACTTGGTCTTGTCGGCCAGCCACTTCTCGATGTCGTCGAAGATGCTCGAAGATGTGCGATTCGCGAGCGCTTCGCGGTGTCGTAGGCCGGAGTCGTCGACCCACTCCGGCTTGCCGATGGCCTCGCACGTGCGCTCCCAGTTCTGCTCCTGGATGGTGAAGTAGATGTAGGCGTTGGGGTCGGTCTCCCAGCCCTTGCACTTGAGCACCCAGCCGGGCTGACCGCCGCCGCCGGCGTTGCCGCCGCGCGGCACGGCGTCGCCGAACGTCCCGTTCGGGGTACTGCGGGTACTCCTCGAGGTAGCCGACTCGCTCCAGGCGCTGCTGGTCGCGCAGCTTGACCCGGCACAGGTTGAGCACCGCGTCCTGCATGGACACCGAAACCTTCTGGCCCTACCGGTCTTCTCGCGGCCGAGCAGCGCGGTCAGGATGCCGATCAGCAGGTGCATGCCGGTGTTGCTGTCGCCGAGCGCCGCGCGCGCTGACCGTCGGCGGACCGTCCCAGAACCCGGTGGTCGAGGCGGCGCCGCCCGCGCACTGCGCGCACGTTCTCGTAGACCTTGAGGTCCGACCACGGCGAGTCGTCGTTGAAGCCCTTGACCGAGCCGAAGATCAGCCGCGGGTTGAGCTCGTGGATGTGCTCCCAGGTGACAGGCCCATGCGGTCCATCGCGCCCGGGGCGAAGTTCTCGACCAGCACGTCGGCGTCGCGGATCAGCTTCTCCATGACCTCCTTGCCCTCGGGCGTCTTGGTGTTGATCGCCAGCGACCGCTTGTTGCTGTTGAGCATCGTGAAGTACAGGGCGTCGACGTCGGGGATGTCGCGCAGCTGGTGGCGGGTCACGTCGCCGCCGGTGGTGCCGCTCGACCTTCAGCACGTCGGCGCCGAACCAGGCGAGCATCTGGGTGCAGGCCGGGCCGGCCTGGACGCCGGTGAAGTCGATGACCTTGATTCCGGTCAGGTGGCAGGTTGGTCATGATGGGTTCCTTTCTGCGTGAGTGGGATCTTGGTGTTATTTCTGCCCGACGCCGGTCGGGTTGAGGTGGGTGAGGTGGCCGCTTTCGGTGCCGTCGGCGGGGTCGATCACGCAGTCGATGAGCGCTGGACCGCCCGACGAGGAGCGCGCCGGTGAGCGCGATGGTGAGCTGGGCGGGCGTGGTCGCCTGGTAGCCCTTGCCGCCGAACGCCTCGATCAGGCGGTCGTGGCGGGCCTGCGGCATCAGGGTTGTCGGCGACGGGTCGGCGGAAACGGGATTGACCCCGTCGCCGCGATAGACGCCGCCGTTGTTGAGGATGATCACGACGATCGGCAGCCGGTAGCGGCAGATGGTCTCCAGCTCCATGCCGCTGAACCCGAACGCGCTGTCGCCTTCGATCGCCACGACCGGCGCGCCGCTTTCGACGGCGGCGGCGATCGCGTAGCCCATGCCGATGCCCATCACGCCCCAGGTGCCGCTGTCGAGGCGGTGGCGCGGCAGCTGGCATGTCGATCACGTTGCGCGCGAAGTCCAGTGCGTTGGCACCTTCGTTGACGACGTAGACGTCCGGACGCTCGCGCAGCACGTCGCGGATGGCGCGCAGCGCCCGTAGAACTGCATCGGGTGCGGATCGGCGGCCGAGACGCTGCGACATCTTGGCGACGTTCTGCGCCGAGCGGGCCGCGAGCTCATCGCGCCACCGCAGACGGCGCCCTGATTTGACCGGGCTTGGTCCGCTCGATCAGAGCGCTGCATCACCGAGCGCGATGTCGCCGACCAGCGGCGCGGCGATCGGCTGGTTGCTGTCCAGCTCCGGTCGGCTCGATGTCGACCTGGATGAACTGTGCGTCGGGATTCCACTGCGGCGCCTCGCCGTGGCCCAGCAGCCAGTTGAGCCGGGCGCCGACGAGCATCACGACGTCGGCCTCGTGCAGCGCGAGCGAACGGCGCGGCGGCCGCCGACTGCGGGTGGTCGTCGGGCAGCAGGCCCTTGGCCATCGACATCGGCAGGTAACGGCAGACCGGTCGCCTCGATGAACGCGCGGATCTCGCTTGTCCGCCTGCGCGTATGCGGCGCCCTTGCCCAGCACCACCAGCGGCCGCTGCGGCGCCTGGCGAGCAGCGTCGATCGCGCGGTCCACCGCCTCGGGCGCGGGCAGCTGGCGCGGTGCCGGGTCGACTGACGCGGCCGCAGCGATGCGCGCGCCGGTCTCGGCGTCGATGACTTGCGCCGAGGACTGCGGCCGGGATGTCGAGGTAGACGCCGCCGGGGCGCCCGGACGACCGCGGTGCGGATCGCGCGGGCGACGCCGCGACCGATGTCTTCGACCCGGTTCACCCGGTAGGCGGCCTTCGCGAACGGCTCGGCCGCCGTCAGCTGGTCGAGCTCCTCGTAGTCGCCTTGCTTGAGGTCGACGATGTGCCGCTCGCTGGACCCGGAGATCTGAACCATCGGGAAAGCAGTTCGTGGTGGCGTTGGCGAGCGCGACGAGCCCGTTGAGGAAGCCCGGCGCGGAGACGGTCAGGCCAGATGCCCGGCTTCTTGCGTCAAGAAGCCGGCCGCCGCCGCCGCGTGCCCGGCGTCGCTTTCATGCCGGAAGCCGATGTAGCGGATGCCCTGATGCCTGGGCGACGCGGGCCACGTCGGTGATCGGGATGCCGACCACGCCGTAGATGGTGCGGACGTCGTTGAGCTTGAGCGCCTCGACGACCAAATGGTATCCGTCGGTGAGCTCGGTGGCGGCGTCCGCGCCCGACACCGCCCTAGTGGAAAGGGTAGTCATGGTCGTGGTCCTCTCGGTGCGGTTATGGTTGTGCGCCTTCAGTTTCAACGGTCCGCCACGCGGGCAGCGGCGTCCAAGACTTGTTGCGACCAGTTCATAGGTGTCGTTTTCGACGTCGGCCTTCGCGGTGGTACCCCGGGCAGTCCTGATCCCGATATGCACTGTCCAGATGAGGTCGCCCATTCGTCGAGTGGGCGAGCTTCGAGCGTCGCGGCCTCGGTGGGAGGTGCCGGTATCGCCCAGAAGCGGCTTTGGGTCGCCGAGGGCAATGCGGAAAAGCACGCCCGCAGGATCCTGTCCTGACCTGCCTCTTCGTTGTGGATGGCTATGTGGATTGCTGCACTGCGGCTAGCAATACGTAACTGAACGAAGCA
>ERZ1370068.8764-contig-7594_pt1 | contig 28031 bp, 40 predicted proteins | sample MGYA00561227_ERZ1370068 | MGnify/ENA primary metagenome ERZ1370068 (study PRJEB38410, sample SAMEA6850437) | metagenome | study: Metagenomic assessment of the ecological functions of the soil: analysis of the soil microbiota associated with the...
ACTGGAACGAAGCAACAGAGCTTTTCGCTGGACATCCAGGCGGGCGAGAAGACGTACCAGGATTACACGCCAAGACGACGAACCCCGGCGGTCGCTATTCGCGTCCGTCGAAGACGAATGCGATCAACCGTTTCGCCGCCGGTCTCATCCGAGTTGCGTACAACAGTTTCCGGTCGCCTCAACGACAATGACGCGCGCGTATTTCGAGCAGCAGGCGAAGCTTCAGCCGCCGGAGATCGCCGACGCGATGCGCAAGGTGCTCGCCGATCCGTCGACTGATGGCAATCGAGCGTCTCTGGGCGGCGAACTCCCAGCTGGGTCGGCATGCTGCGCACGACCTGTGTCGCGACGCAGATCGAGGGCGGCCACGCGCCGAACGCGCTACCGCAATCCGCGCATGCGAACGTCAACTGTCGGATCCTGCCGGATCGTCCGGTCGATGCGGTGGATGCAGCAGCTCAAGCAGATCATCGCGGATGACGGGTCGCGATCAGCGTCGGGCGACCTGAGTCCCAAGGCCGTCGTGCCACCACTGACGTCGAATTCAACCGTGACGGGCCGGCACAGAAAGTCGCGGCCAGATATGGCCCGCGCGCCGATCATTCCGACGATGTCCACCGGCGCGACGGACGGTCACCAACGCGGCCGGAGTTCGATCTTACGGCCTCTCCGGCTGCTTCACGATGCGGAAGGCAGCCATGCGCACGGCCTGAAATGAGCGCATCCGCGTCGCGTCGCGGAACGCCGCCGCTTCCTCTACGACGTCGTCAGGCCGTACGCGAATCAGAAGGACCGATTCGCGCGATCAACCGCGGAGAGTCCCTGGCGCCTGGCGCGGGCGCCAGACCGAGACACCGACGCGCGAGCTGCCTATGTCAGTAGGCGGCCGGCCCTGGCGCGGCGATGCGAGCAGCGCCGCCGCCGGCGAGAACGATCGCTTCGGCGATCAACCACCGGCCACGCGAGAGGAAGCCAGAAAGGGATCTGATTCTGGCCCTTGTCGAAGGCTTCCAGGGACCTTGATTCCTACGCGATCTCGCTTCGGAATGAGCCTGGCATGACGCGCTTCGGAAGTCTGACTTCTCGATCATGCTTACCTCCTGAGGCGTGTGCTCGAGAATCTTGACCTGCTGACCGGGCGGGAAACTTGGAACCTGCTGACCGGGAAGGCTTGCACGGGTGCGCCGTAAGTCCTGAACGTCGGTCTACGCCGCATCGCTCTGCAGGAACCGCGTCGTCAAGCCCGATGTTGTTGATTCTTTGCGACGATGACGCCGCGATCGTTTCCGTGCTCGGTGAACACGGGTCGCCTATCATGCGATGCTGCAACAGCGATGCCGCGTCGGGTAGGGCAGCGTGTGCCGGTCGCCGATCGCCCGCAATGACCGGCAATGGATGCAGAAGCAGCAATCGCTCCGCCGTATCTCGGCGCTGTCGCCGTTCCGTTTTCCAGTCTTTCGCGGCATCTGGATAGCGAGCTCGCTGTCGAACCTCGGCGGTCTGATCAGTCGGTCGGCGCATCGTGGCTGATGCTGGATTGCGCGGTCCGCGGACATGGTCGCGCTCGTGCAGGCGTCGATCGCGCAGCTGCGTCATGCTGCTCTCGCTCGTCGCAGGAGCGATGGCGGACAACCTCGACCGGCGCAAGGTCGTGCTAGCCGCCCCAGTTCTTCATGCTCGCCGTATCCATCGCACTGCTCGGTGTGTGCGTGGCGCGAACTGCTGACGCCGTGGCTCCTGTTGATGTTCACGTTCCTGCTCGGCTGTGGCGCGGCCTTCAACGCACCGGCCTGGCAAAGCCGCGGTCGGCGACATGGTGCCGCTGCGGAGGGGAGCTGCCGGGCGCCGTGGCGGCCAGGCCAGCGTGGGGTTCATTGCGCGCAGCCTCCGGGCCTGCGATCGGCGGCATCACGTCGTCGCGGCGGCGGGCAGCGCGGCTGCGTTTTGCGATGAACGCGGCGTCAGTTTTCGTGCCGCTGATCGGCGTAGCACGGCGCGCTGGCGCCCGGAGCGCATCCGGCTTCGCGTTGCCGCGCGAGACGCTCGGCACCGCGATGGGTGCGAGGCGTTGCTACGCTCGCGTCGCGATGTCGCCGGTCATTCGCGCGGTTCTCGCCCGCAGCGCCGCGTTCCCGCGTCGGCTGCGTGGGCGCCGTGATGCGCACTGATGCCCGTGGTCGCAAAGGATCTCGTCGCAGGCGGTCGCGCGACCTTACTGGGCCTGTTGCTCGGCGCGTTCGGCGTGAGGCGCAGTCGGCGGCGCATTCTGCATCGCGCACCTGCGACGTCGGCTCTCGAATCGAGCCAACCGTGCAGTGGGCCGGAGGCGCGCTGGTGCTTGCGATCGCGCTCGTCGGGCTGGTACGCGCACCTCGCGATCACGATGGCGGCGCTCGCCGTCGCGGGTGCGGGCTGGAGTGCTGACGCTCGCCATGACGTTCAACGTCACGGTGCAGATGTCGGCACCGCGCCTGGGTCGTCGCGCGCGTGCGCTGGCGCTGCAACCAGATGGCCGCATTCGGCGGAGTCGCGGCGGGAAGCTGGCTCTGGGGCGAGTGCGCAGCCGGCATGCGGAGTTCGATCGACGTTGCTGATTGCATCCGCCGCGATGCTGATTCTAGCTGCGCTGCTGGGTCGGTGGTTTGCCGTTGTCGCACTCGGTCCGAGCGGAACCTCCGATCCGTTGCACCGCGCGCAGTGGAGCGAGCACCGCGGGTGCCTCTCGACGAGCGCACGGGCCCGGTCGTCGTATCGGTCGAGTGCGTGATCCACGAGGAGGGATGTGCTCGGAATTTCTGGCGAGCGATGGGCGAGCGGCGCCGGATCCGTCGTCGCGACGGCGCGCTGCAACTGGCGGTTGCTGCGCTGATCTTCCGAAACCCGCAGCTCTGGATCGAGCGCGTTTATGAGACGCCGACGTGGCTCGACTACCTGCGGTTGAACAGCCGCCTGGCGTGCAGTGTGACGACGCGGTGGTGCCGGAACGGCTCCGCGCATTGCATCGTGGTCCCGCGGGTCCTGGCGTGCGTGCCGAATGCTCGAGCGCCAGACGAGTCCGTTACCCGCGGAGCAACGCCTGGCTACCGAAGATCACATCGAGGCGCCCTCACGGGCCTTGAGGCTCGACGAGGACAAGAGCAACTTTCGTCCACGCGGTCAGGCGGCGAGTTGCGTGTGGCACCGAATCGGATCGTCAGCGCCGCTGTGATTGCGCCCGCACCGGCTGATTCACGGCTGCCGCGATTTCATCGCGAGGCGGTACGCGCTCTCGGGCAGCATCCCACCGGTGTCCGCCGCGGCTGCCGCCTGAAGGCGGACGCCGCCAGCGCGGCGATCGCAACGAGGCTGCCGGACGCGCGCGGCGCCGCGCTGTTGATTCCCGATGCGGTGCCGCCTCATGCTCGGCGGGCGCGGAGTCGAAGCACCGTCGTCGAGCGGCGCGATGGTGACGGTCATGCCGATGCTGATGACGATGAGTCCGGAAGGAAGCCGCTCCAGTAGCTCAGGGGTTGCTGGACAGACCGAGGGATTGGCGAAGCCTGTTGCGGCGACAGTTGGGCCGACGATCAGCGGCAGGCGCGAACCGATTCGATCGATCAGGCCGCCGGACCAGCGCGACCCGAGGCCGACGATGACCGAGAAGGGCAGCAACGCGGCGCCAGCCGCCGTCGCCGCTGTAGCCGTGAAGCTTGTATCAGCACGAGCGGCAGCAGGAACAGGGCGCCGCCCGAGCGCGGCGTAGAGCAGGATCGTCAAGCGCGTTGGCGCCGCTGAAGCGATTCGGTTGCGGAACAGCGACGGCGGCATCATCGGCGACTGCGCGCGAGCTTCGCGTCGGATGAAGAGCCAGATCGCCGGTACATGCGCAGACCAAGGCCACGGCAGCCGCGGACCAGCGCGTGCGTCCCCGAGCGAGATCAGGCCAAACGTCATCAACCGCGAGCGACACGGCTAGCCAGGAGCGCACCGCCGCTGTCCGAAGTCAGCGGTAGTCGATTGGCCGACGGTCGATCGGCTGGAGCTTTGACGCGCGAAGAGCAGCGCCGCGGCGCCGATCGGCAGATTGAGTGAAGAAGATCGAACGCCAGCCGATCGGTGTCGACGAGCCACCCACCGAGCGGTGGACCCGAGTGCCGTCGTAAGCGCGCCGGCCGCAGCCCACGTGCCGATTGCCAGCTACCGCGCGCAGTCGCCGCCATACGCGGACCCGATGATGCCCAGGCTTGTCGGAGTCAGCAGCGCGGCGCCGACGCCCTGGACGAGACCGGGCCGCGACCAGCCAGGGAGACGACGCCGCCAGACCCGCAACCGAGCGGAGGCCGCCGCGAAGATGCCCAGGCCGATCATGAAGATGCGCCGGCGACCAAAGCGGTCACCGAGCCGCACCGCCAAACAGTATCAAGCTGGCCAGCGTCAACCATGTAACCGTTGACGACCCACTGCAGCGTTCCGAAGCTGGACTCGAGGCTGCTTTGCATGGCCGGCAGACGCGATGTTGACGACGGAACCGTCGATGAAGCTCATGCTCGACCCGAGAATCGTGGCGGGCAGCACCCAGCGCGGGCCTTGAGCCGTGAGCCCGCTGTCGCCCTTGTATGCCTCGGGCGTTTCGCACGGGAAGACGGTGTGGACCGACCATCTCAGATCTTCGGTGGCGGTCACCCTGGCCAGCGGCATCGCCACGAGGTCGCGCCGGTAGCGATAGGGCCCAGCACGAGATAGATCACGATCGTCGCGGCCATCATGCCGACCATGACGAGCAGCGCCGGCTCGTACCGGCCCAGGCGGTCATAGCAAAGCCCGACGAGCGGCGGCGCAACACGCCATGCCGAGCGCGAGAACGGCGATTGCACGCCGATGATGCCGCCGAAGTCCCTGAGCCCGAAGAAGCGACAGTTGGAAGAAGGTCGCCATCGGCCGCTTGGCGTCGCCGGCGAAGCCCATCACGGCGGTCGACGCGGCGAGGATCGCCGTGCCCATGCTGCCGCCGGACAGGAACAGGAGTCCGAGCAGACCGAGCGTCGAGGCACGCTGAACGGTGCAGCGACCTTGGCCGTGTCGAAACGGTCGAGGCACCAGCCGCCGACCAGCGTTCCAACCCGCCCATCGCGATCGACATCAGTTGTGGACCATGCCGACGGCGGAATTCATCTCGACGCCGCGCGCGAGCATGTACGGAATCATGTGCGGCATCAGGCCGATCGCGGGGACGATCGCGAGGAGCCCGGCGAGCGTGATGAGCCAGAACTGCCGCGTGCGCAGCGCTTCGGCGAGCGGCACGCCGGGCACCTCGCCGCCGGCCGCGCCGGGCGCTACCGAAGGCGCCTCGGGCTCCCGCAGCCAGATCAGCAGCAATGGCACGGTTGCCAGGATGATCGCGCCCATGCCGACAAAGATCCGCGCCAGCCATGGTGGACCAGCAGCCACTGGATGATCGGCACCGCAAGCGCACCGGCCAGGCTCGATTCGACACCGAAAATCGCGAGCGCCTTGCCGCGGTGCTTGTTGAAGAGCGCGCCGAGCACCTTCGGCGTAACCCAATCGCGGTCGATGCCCAGTGCGCCGAGCACGGCGAAGCCGCGCGAGGAATTGCCACAGCGCAGCCGGTCTGCAGCGACAACGCCATCGTCATCAGACCGACGAGCACCGTGCCGCCGATGATCATCGGACGCACGCCGACCCGGTCCACCAGCGAACCCAGCACCGGTGCGGACAGTGCCCCGCCCAGCATCATCGCCGACATTCCGGAGTGAGAAGCCCGCGCGCGACCAGCCGAACTCGCCCGTCATCGGCAGCAGCAGCAGGCCGAGCGACATCATGGGCACGGATGGTCGAGCCGAACAGCGTGCCGACGATGATCGCCGTGGCGACCTTGAGCTTGCGCAGCGAGAAATCGGATTCTTCGGGAATGGCCGCTTCGTGCGCACTCGCTGATTCGACGCTACCAGATCCGCGCGCTGCATGTTGCTCGTCGCCTGCGTACGCCCTGCAGCTTGCATCATCGCATCAGCCCGGATGCTCGCATACGACCCAGCGCGAAACGATTGCGCCGGTACTCAACCCCGGGCGTAACGAGAGCACGGCTCAGGTGAAAGCCTTTGCCGAGGTCGTGTGCTTCGACGTGAAACGGTCGCGGCGAATGTCCTGACCCTGGTAGCCGCGTGGATACACCGTGCGGTAGTATCGAGTTACGATAGCGTAGCTCGTCTGCGGCATGCGTGCCGACAACAATCTCCAGCAACGCCGTGACGACGGCAAGCCCGTCGCGCGGAGCTGCCACAGCGTAGGTGAGCATGAAGTTCGATCGAGTGATCAAGGGCGGGATGATCGTCGATGGGACGAGGGCAGCCGCGGTTCATCGGCGATATCGGAATCCGTGATGGCAGGATCGTCGAGATGGGGCAAGATCGACGATGCCGGCTCGGCCGAAGCGATCGATGCGAGCGGCATGATCGTCGCCCCGGCTTCGTCGATCTGCACACGCACTGGTGACGCGCAGCTCTTCTTGGGATCCGTACTGCAGCCTGTCCGGCTGGCACGGTGTCACGTCGGCGGTCATCGGAAATTGCGGCTTCGGTTTCGCGCCGATGCTGCCCGAGAACGCGCGACCGCGCGATGCTGTCTGATGACGCGGATCGAAGCCATTCCCTACGAGTCGATGCGGCTCGGGCTCCCGTGGAGCTGGGTCTCCTATCCCGAATTTCTCGATGCCGTGGATGCGACGCCGAAGGCGATCAACATCCTTCCGGTACGTGCCGGCGGGTCCGCTTCTGATCTGGGTGATGGGCCTGAGGGAGCCAAGTCCGGTCGCATGCCGACCGACGAGAGAGCATGCTCAGCTGCGCCGCGTCTTCGCCGAGGCGCTGGATGCCGGCGGTTGCGGCTGGTCGGCCCAGCGCACCCGCCTTCGGGCGGGGCCGCTGTGCAGCGCGACTACGACGGCACGCCCACTGGTCACCGACCTCATGCACGACGAGACCGCGTTCGAGCTCTGCGCAGGTGCTGCGCGAGCGGAACGAGGGCTTCATGCAGGTGCTGTGACGAATCGGGCGACCAACCGACGAACGAGCTTTTCTACGAGCGGCTGGCGGAGATTTCAGGTCGACCGGTGCTCACGAACGTCGTCACGCCACTTCCGGACAAACCTTCCTACCATCGCAACCAGCTGCGCGTGGCTCAAGCGTTGTCACGAACGTGCGGCCTGCGCGTCATCGGCCAGGGGAACACCTCCGACGCCGGCTACACCTTCACCATGGAAGATTGGAACCTGTTCGATGATCTGGACGTGTGGGCTGAGGTCACCACGGCACTGCGAGGAACGCAAGGCGAAGATGGCCGATCCCGCGCGCCGGGCATGGCGCTGCGCGACATACATCCCCAACGGCCTGATCCCGCTGCACCGCGTCGTCGTCACCGGACCGCGGCTCGAGAAGAACAACGCAATGGCTCGATCACGACATCGGTCTGATCGCCGAAAGGACCGGAGCGCCACGTGGTCGACATTTTCCCTCGACATGGCCGTGTGAAGAGGATCTGAAGACCGAGTTCTTCTGACTTCCGCCGATGACCTCGATCCCGCGTTGCTCAAGGAAATCGTCGACGATCCTTCTGGCTCGCTTTCGGAGTGTCCGACGGCGGGTGCGCATACGCAGCTTTCTGACCTCCGGCCGTTTCCCGACCGAGCACATCATCAAGATCGTGCGCGAGCACAAGATGTGCTCGCTCGAGGAGATGCACTGGCGGCTCTCGACCTTGCCCGCACTCGTCGCGGGCTTTCGCGATCGCGGTACGCTCCGTGCCGGGTGCTCCCGCCGACATCGTCGTCCACGACCTGGAGAACCTGACCATCCACGACGTGGAGGTTGCACACGACTTCCCGGCAATGGAATGGCGACGCGTGCAGCGCGCATCAGGATATAAATTCATCCTGGTCAACGGCGAGGTCACGATCCGCGATGACCAGCAGACCGAGACATATTCCGGGCAGCTGCTGCAGCCACGGCGTGGCGCCGGTCGAAGCGAAGCCGGCGATCGCCGCGCAATGACGGAGGACAGGTACATGGAAGGCACGATTGCCGCTGAGATCCCGCTGGCTCTCGCTGGCGCCCCGAGACAAGAAGTGGCTGGAGGTCGATCCGGCGCAACGAGTGGATCAAGGTGCTTCTGGACGAACGCCGACAGCGGCGCCTGGGCAGTTCTCTACAGGTGGAGCAAGGGTTACGTTGCGCCGCCGCACCGGCATCTCAGCGATGCGCACATGCTCGTCCTCTCCGGTGCGCTGAAGGTGCGCGATGGTTGTTTTGGTCCGGGAGACTACGGCTACGAGCCGAAAGGCGCGGTGCACGGTCCGACGACTGACGCTCGAGGATTGCGTCTACTTGTTCATCTGCAACGGCCCGATCCTGATGACCGAGGATGAGGAGGCAACGATTCCCAGCTACGAGTTCCGGGTGCGAACAGGTGTGGATGATCGGCGAGCAGGCCGCCGCACAGAGCCACCGAAGCGATCGACCGACGCGCCTCGACCGTCGCCGCGCACATCATGTCGTCGCGTGGGCTTGACGCTGGCCGATGTCCGGATCGCATGATCCTCATGGCGGGACGCGCCGCGGCATCGTTCGTCGCCGTGATGTTCGCCGTCGTCCTGGTCGCCATGGTCCACGCGTGGCCAGGGGCCGAGCCTGCGCCCATCGCCGCGGACATTCCCAGCCGGGCACCGGCACCCACCGATGGTGATTGGCTGCACTACGGCTACGCGGACGCGTGGAGGCACGCGCTTCTCGCCGCTCGCGCAGATCACGCCTGACAATGTACACAAGCTGAAGGTGGCGTGGATCGCGCGCACCGGGTCCAGTCCGGCAGGCGATGGCAGGCGCGGTAATTTCGAGGCGACTCCGGCTCAGAGGTGGGCGAATCGCTCTACGCGTGCACGGGTGACAACGTCGTCCCCGCGCGCTCGACGCTGCGACCGGCCGCACGCGCTGGAAGTTCGATCCACGTAGTCGAAGCCGCGCGTCTGCCACCGTTCCGTTCCTGCCGCGAAGCGTCGCCTATGGCGGAGACGTTCTGACGTCGCCGGGCTCTGCGCCGAACGGATCTTCACTGGCACGCTCGACGCGGCGCTCTGGGCACTGGACAGCGCGACGCGGCAAGCCGTGCCGGACTTCGGCGTCGGCGGGCGGGTCGATCTGTTGCGGCGGCATGAGCCCTGCAGAGCCGGGGTTATTACTACGTGACCTCGGCTCCGACGGTCGTACGCGGAAAGGTCGTCGTGGGCGGATGGATCAGCGACAACCAGTATGTCGGCGAGCCTCCGGCGTCGTCCGCGCGTTCGACGCTCGATCAGGCCAGCTTGCGTGGGCTTGGGATGTTGGGATCATCTCTGGAAGCGTCACGGCGAGCCGCCCGCCGGCCAGAAGCTATGGTTCAGGAACGCCCAACAGCTGGGCGCCGATGAGCGCGGATGAATCGGCGGGTCTCGTGTTCGTCCCGACGGGCAACGCGACGCCCGATTTCGTGGCCAGTGCACCGTTCGCCCGGGCAGCCACCGCTTCGGATCGTCAGGTGGTCGCGATCGATGCCGAGACCGGGATCTCGCGATGGTCCTTCCGAGACCGTGCATCACGATGTGTGGGACTACGACGTCGCCTCGCAGCCGACGCTCTTCGACCTGCGGATCGGCGACCGCTCAGTCCCGGCGCTGATTCAGCCAACCAAGACGGCTCAACTCTTCCTGCTCGATCGGAGGGACGGAAGTCCAGTCGCGCCAGTCGAGGAGCGTCAAGTTCCACAACGAGGAGCAGTTCCGGGCGAGCGGCTGTCGCAAACGCAACCTTCTCCGCCGGCATGCCGTCGCTCGCCGGTCCAACCGTCGCCAGAATCGCAGATGTGGGTGTCACTCCGTTCGACCAGCTCTGGTGCCGGATTCACTTCGCAAGCTGCGATACGACGGGGAATTCACACCGCCGAGTGTCCAGGGGACGCTGAAGTTTCCCGGATATTGCCGGCGGAATGAACTCAGGGGCAGTGCCTCGGTCGACCCTGAACGGCAGATCCTGCTGGTCAACTCCAACCGCTTCGCCAGCGTGATCGAGCTGCTTCCACGCGCCATCGCGAACAAGCCGGGCGCTCGACCCGCGCCCGTTCCGGTCCGCTCGCGGCGCAGGAGGGTACGGCGTACGGAGCCAAGGTGTTCGGCTTCCTGTCGCCGCTGTTCATGCCATGTCAGCAACCGCCCCACGGCTTCCTGACTGCGATCGACCTGCGCACGCGACGCGTCATCTGGAACAGGCCGTTCGGCACGGCGCGCGACAGTGGCCCCCTCGGCTCTTCGCTCGACCGTCTGTCATCCCGCTCGGTCCACCCAACATGGGCGGGTCGATCACGACGCGCGGCGGCGTGACTTTCATCGCCGCTTCCCAGAGAACGCATTGCACGCCTTCGACACGCGCCATGGGCCGCGAGCTGTGCGGAAGGGACGACTTGCCAGCGGGAGGGCAGGCGACGCCAATGACCTACGTTGCGGGCGCTAAACGCACCCAATTTGTCGTGATCGCCGCCGGTGGTTTCCTCGCGTGGACGCGACAGGGGCGACTCATCTCGTGGCTTTCTCGCTCGGCGAATGAGCGACGACGGGCCTCATCCAATATGCGCGCGTCCGATACTGAGCGAATCCGATCCGCGGCCGATGGCCGGCTCAGATTTGACCGGCCGCGCTTGCCGTGGTGGCGTCGCATCGTTGCGGTCGCGCTGCTCGCCCTGGGACTCGCGTGGAATGTTTCGCCGGCTTCCGACTGGTCCAGCTCGACGGCTCGGCTTATTACCTGCTGGCCGGATTGGTGCTCACAATCGCCGAGTTCGGTGCTGTGGTTCCATCGACCGCTGGCTCGAATGATCCTGCACCTCTGGCTTGGCGGAACAATGCCGTGGGCCGTCGTCGAAACCCACGGGGAACTCTGGGGCATGGTCTCGCGAATTGGCTATCCAATAGTCGTCCGGCTCGTCGGGCTGCTTGTGACTTCTCGCCTGCGCGGCGAAAGCGCAGCTTGGCGCCCCGAGGATTGAACGGCTGCCGTGCATCGGCTGAAAAACTGGCAGCTCTTCGCGGTCTGCGTGCTCGTCTGGAGCACGACGTGGCACGCGATCACGTACCAGATCGCGCACGTGACGCCCGAGGTCGGCATCGCGTTGCGTTTCGGGCTCGCGGGCGCCGTCGTGCTGCTGCTCTGCGTGGCTCGCCATGACTCGTTGCGCTTCACACCGGCCCAGCACGGACGGCTCGCGCTGCAGGGGTGTTTCATGTACGGCGTGTCGTACATCTGCGTCTATTACGCAGAGCGGTACGTCGCCTCGGGTCTGGTCGCGGTCGGCTACTCTGCGTCCCCGCTCGTGACGGGGCTTGGCGCACGCGCGCTGTTCGGAATCCGGATCACGCCACGTTTCATCCTGGGTGGCGTGCTCGGGCTCGCGGGCGTGGCGCTGATATTTCTGGCCAGAGTTTGGCAAGGCCGTCGGCGATGATGCCACCGCGCTCGGCGCGATGTTCACCGTCTCTGCGGTGTTGCTCTCGTCGGTCGGTTCGCTCGTCGCGAGCCGTAACCATAGTCCACGCGCTGCCGTTCTGGCCCGCGCTCGGCTACGGCATGCTGTATGGCGCGGCCGTATCAGCGCTGATCGCGCTGGTGCAGGGCGCCAGCTTCGTGCCGCCCGCCGTGCCGTCGTGGTGGCTGTCGCTCCTGTACCTCGCGCTCGCCGGGTCAGTGCTCACGTTTGCCTGCTTCCTGACGCTGCAGCGACGCATTGGGCCGGGCCCGACGAGCACCGTGGGACGTCGATGACGCCGCTGCTCGCCTTGGTCGTCTCGATGTTGCTCGAGAACTTCCAGCCGGGTGCGCTGACGTACGCAGGCGCCGCGCTTCGCGTTCGCGGGCAACGTGTTGATGCTGCCGCTCGGCGCTGGCGAAATAATCTGCAAGGACGACCGACAGCCTTGCTGGTTTTTCAGTCGGGCGTCGACTGCCACGACGCAAGGATCCCGCCGTCCGCGGCGTAGGTCGAACCGGTGCAGTAGCTGCTCTCGTCCGATGCCAGGAACAGCATCAGCCCGGCAATTTCTTCGGCGCGCGCATAACGACGCATCGGGATCGTCGCCCTGACGACCGCCGCCATCTGCTCCCGGCGCGCCGGAAGACTCGTGGATGCGATCCATCATCGGCGTGTCCGTCATGCCGGGAATCACGCAGTTGACGCGGATCCGGTCCTTCGCGAGCTCGAAGCGCTGCGCCTTTCATCATGCCGATTACGGCATGCTTGGACGTCGTGTACGCAGACGTGCCGGGCAACGCCGAGGTCCCCTGGATTGACGACGTGATTACGACCGAACCGCCGCCGCGTCGCCGCATCGGTTCGATCGCGGCTCGCAGCGCCCCAGCCACACGGCGTTCACGTTGACCGCCATGACTCGTGCAAACGTCTCGGGTGGATACTGCTCGAGCGGTGAGTGCACACCTTCGATGCCCGCGTTCAAAGCGCGATGTCGACACCGCCAAAACGCTGCTGCGCTTCGTGCATGTAGGCACCGACCTGCTCGGGATCGGTCACGTCCGCGGCAAAGCCCGCAATGGCGCCGCCGATGCCAGTGGCGGCCCGGCCGATCCCGCGCGCGGCCGCTTCGATGCTGGACCCCGGGCGATCGACGAGCAGCACCGAGGCGCCTTCGCGCGCGAACAGCGCGCCGGCAGCCCGACCGATGCCGCCGGCGCCGCCGGTGATGACGGCGACCTTGCCCTGCAAGCCTGCTCATGCGGGATCGTCTCCGGATTCTTTCGGGAGACGATCTTCGCACCGGCGCGGATTCGACACCAAACTCGAGACGCGCCGACGGCGGCGCAGGAACCCGGCCATCCGTGGCCGGGGTTCGCGAGCGATCAGTACAGCCGCACGCCGCTCGACCTGGCGCAACCCGCCGGAATTGGGATCCGTCGTCGAGGTTCCGGCAAAGAACCTCACGAGACCGCTGGTCGTGAACTCGTCGGCCGACTGCATTTCGAGCGTCTGGTCGAGCCGCTGATAACCGCGCCGGTAGCGGAACGGCGGCAGCGTACTGTCGAACTGTATGAACGCCTGATCACGAACTGGTACGACGTCTTCCCGCTCTGCTCCCAGTAGCCGTGGCCCGGGCCACGCTGGCCCGGCTCAAAATTTGCGTTCGAGTTCGTTTCCGTCAGGGTGCCGCCTCGGCCAAAGGTCAAGTATGCGGTCACCTTTGATTGCCCGGAACGTCATCGCCGGCGTTGAAGTGGCGGGCTGGCTGTGCAAAAGATCGGGCTGATCGTCACCACCCACGTGCCTTCGATCGGCGCCCCACCGCCCGTGTGCGGCCGGGCTGTCCGCCAGGCCCGCGCTCGAGTAGCCGGCGGTCGTCAGGGCGGCCAATACGATCAGCGAGCACCACGTTCTTCGTCTTCATGATTGTCTCTCCCAGAGGACGACTGGATTGCCGCGTCCTTTGTGGAGCACAATCTCGCCGCTGGGGTCTGAAGAGGTCTTGCGGGCGCCCTGAATAGATCTGAAGCGTTGCCTACGCAGCCGTTTTGGCGGTCGGGCAGGACGTTCGCGTTGAGCCGGAACAGGTTCGTCGGGTCGTAGCGATCCTTGACGGCGACGAGACGGTCGTAGTTGCTGCCGTAGACGAGCCGCGCGCGCGATTCCTCATCGCCGGTCAGCGCGTTCACGTAGAAGCCTGAGGTCGTTGGCTCGAGCGCCTTCCACGCGCGCTTGACATTGCCCATGCGTCGCTCGTCCTCTGCACCGTCGCGCCAGTTCGCCATCACCATCATCCAGTAGCGCGCGTCGCGGTTCGTGAACGCCGTCGCGTTGACCGGCACGCGTCCCATCGGCGCCTCCGGCCTGCTGCAGAAGTGACCATCAACTCACCGGGCGCGGAATTGAACGCATCGACCACCGCCCCGATCACCTCGGCATTGATCGATTGAATGAACCCAGCCTTGCCGTGAAGTGCCGGATCCCGTACGCGTTGACCTCATCGCCGCTGCGTTGCAGGTCGACATAGAGCATCGGCTGCACCGTGTCGGCGATCGTCTTGCCGACTCGCCGCAGCGGCTCGATGACCGAGGATCCGCGGCGCGCGATCGCCCGACCAGCAGACTTCGACGATCAACGCGGGTGGCGCTCCGGGCATCGCCGCCATGTAGACGTCGGTGTTGAGCTCATCGGGCGCTGCCTGCGAGAAGTCGGCAATGAACTTGAGCACCTCGCGGGCCTGCTCGACTGGCCAGACGAGCGTGCCGCCGAGGATCGTCGGGTCCATCGCGTGCAGCCGGTATTCGAACGACGTCACGACGCCGAAGTTGCCGCTGCCACCGCGCAGGCCCCAGAAGAGGTCCGCATTCTGCTTGTCGTTCGCCTGCAGCAATCGACCGTCCGCGGTGACGACATCCGCGGCGAGCACGTTGTCGCATGCGAGACCGAAATGGCGCCCGACGCGGCCGAGCCCGCCGCCGAGCGTGAGCCCGCCAGCGCCCGTGTGCGACACCGTGCCCGCGGTCGTGACGAGTCCGAACGCCCGCGTCTCGCGATCGAGGTCGCCGAGCAGCGCTGCCGCCCTCGACGCGCGCGGTACGTGCGTCGCCGTCGACGCGCACGGCGCGCATCGGTGCCAGGTCGATCATGAGGCCGCCGTCGCACGAGGACTTGCCCGTCGCGCTGTGACCGCCGCCGCGCACCGCGGTCAGCAGCCGGTGTGCACGAGCGAAGTCGACGGTCGCGCGCACGTCGCTCGGGCTCGCACACATCGCGATCAACCCTGGGTGGCGGTCAAACGCGCCATTCCAGAGCTTACGCGCAGCATCGTAACCGTCGCTGCTGGGCAGCAGCAGTCGGCCGCGGAGGCTTGCGCCGAGTTGAGCCACCTCGCTCGCCGCAATCGCGATCTGGTCGCCCGACAGCGTGCGTGCCATCACGTCCGCGGCCTGCGCGCCCAACGCCCACCGCGTGCCCAGCGGCACGGCGAGCGCGGTTCCCACAGACCAACGAACGAAGTCTCTGCGCTTCATGGCAACCCCCAAAAGATCTTATTGCAGTTATTTTATCGAAGTTATCGAAGCAGACGGCGTCGGGCGGCCTCAGGCGACGACCCGCGACGCGTCGATGTTACCGCGCAGGATGGTACAGGTCGCGGCCCGGGAGCGCTCGACCGAACGGCAAAGGGCGAGGGCATTGCTGCCCCGCCCTCGTTGTCGAGATCTACTTGCGGGTTGCAGGCAGCCCGCTGCTGATCGCGGACACGCCGTCCTCGCCGGCAATCTTGCAGATGGGGTGCGAGAAGTCGCTCTGCAGACTCGGCACCGCGACGATGCCCTGGTAGTTGATGTTGTCGTCGCCGTTGGCGCCGACGCCTGCGGTGACCCAGTCCAGCCCGAGTCGGCGGCGCGTGCGCCACGCGATGTTGTGATCGGCGCAGGAAGTGTCGCCGCTCACGCCGATCGCGCCGACGAGCCGCTTGCGCGAGTTGTACAGCGCGAGCCCGCCGCCGAAGACGTTGACGCCGCCGATGCGCTTGCCGACCATCGGATCGTCCGACTGGCCGAACGCCGACGCCGGGCCCGCGTACGCCGCGTCCGTATTGACGGGATTGCTCTGCTGCAGCCCGTACAGCGAGCCGCCGGGCTGCACGGCCGCCCACAGGTTGGCCGTCGACAGCGCGAGGCCCGGCAGGCTGAATGCATTGGCCGTGTTGGCCTTCTGCGCCGCGATCACGCGGCTGCCGGGCCACTGGCTGCCGCGGTCACTGCCCGTGAACGCGACAGCGCAGACGATCCCGTCGCGGTTGACGACGGCGCCCCACATGTCGAGGTTGAAGCCGCCATTGCCCTGGGCACGCGCAAAGCTCAGCGCATTCTGCAAGGCGTCGTGACCGGGAAGACCCGTGCACCCGTGGCCAGAGGCCGCGCTGGACGCGACGCCGCGATCGGTTTCCGCAGGGCGCGCGAGCGCGCTGGTACTCGCCAGCGTCGCGGCGATCGCAATGAACAGGGCAGGACGAACGATACGTTGAATCATGGTGAGATCTCCTGGTTGTGAAGTGGAGGCCCCGTCGCCAGACGAGGCGCTGAAAAGGTCATCGTCGAATGAAGACATCGGGTGACTGGTCGTCGTCGATCGACGAGCTCGCGCGGGCCGCCCGCACTGCGGCTCGGCGCCAACGCTCGTTCGCTCGAGCGAACGGTTCCGTCTCAAGGTCGAGTGGGTCGGGACACAGGGCACGTGCGATCGGCTCGACACCGATCGCCCGTGCGAGGATCAAGTTGCGAATCAGACCGCTGCTCATGGCACAGGCCCCTCGCGTGGTTGACACCGGACTAGAACGCAGAGCGGACGGCAAACCCGACAGGGAACCGGGAACGGCGCACGAACGGCGCTCCCAACAGCCGGCTCCCGGCTGGGGCGTAAGGGCGGCTCCCCCTGGTGGCGGCCTTTGCACCGCATTTCCGTTCTATGGAGAGGACGCGGGAGGACACCATGTCATTGGCAGCAAGCCCACGGCGACACCCATTCGGCAGCCACGCTTCCCTCGGACGGCAGGGGCGTGCAAACTGCGCGCCGCAGTTGGGGAAACGGCGGGTAGCCCTCGTGACAGCGGAACCCGTGGATGTGCATGCCGTCGCCGGCGGTGCAGACCGGCGCGCCGAGTTGTTCACCGCGCTTTACGCGCAGCTGCGCCAGATCGCGCGCAGCGCGCTGCGCCGCAGCGGGCCGCAGCTCACCGTCAGTCCCGACGACGCTGCTGCACGAGGCGTACCTCGAAGATCTCTGCGCGCGACGCGCTCGAATTCCCGGATCGCGCGCGCTTCATGGCGTACGCATCGCGCGCGATGCGCAGGCTCGTGATCGACTTCGTCCGCGAGCGTCACGCGCTCAAGCGCGGTTCGGCATTCGAGATCACGTCGATGCCGACCGAAGGTGCCGAGAGTCGCCGTCGACGAGTCGGAGCTCGAGCGCATGAGCGAAGCGCTCGACGAGCTCGCCACGGTCGATGCCGCGCTCGCGGAGCTGGTCGACCTGAAGTTCTTCTGCGGCTTCTCGTTCGCCGAGATCGCTGCAATGCGCGCCGTGTCGAGCGGACCGTCCAGCGCGACTGGAACAAGGCGCGACTGCTATCTGCACGACGTGCTGCGCGAGCCGTGAAGAGCCCGCTTCGACAAGGCCCGCTGGGACACCGCTGAGCCCGTCTGCTCGACGAGCTGCTGGCGATCTCGACGCGCGCGGCGCGTGCCGAGCGCCTCGCGCAGCTGCGGCGCAACGCACTACGCGATGCCGCCGACGCTGCCGGTCAGCTCATGGCGCAATACACCGAGCTCGAGCAGCGACGGATACCTGGAAGAGCGCATTGCCGCGTCCCGCGACCGACCACGTCGCTCGAAGGCCAGACAGTCGGCAGCTACACGCTCGACCGCCTGCTCGGCCAGGGCGGCATGGGCACCGTGTGGCTCGCGCATCGCAGCGACGGCCGCTACGACGCGCGCGTCGCAGTTCAAGCTGCTCAACCCGGCGCTGCTCGGGCCCGGCGGCGTCGAAGCGCTTCCGGCGCGAAGGCCGCGCGCTCGGTCGACTGACGCATCCCAACATCGCACGACTGCATCGATGCCGGCGTCACGCAGACCGGCCAGCCCGTACCTCGTGCTCGAGTACGTCGAAGGCGAGACGATTACCCGCTGGTGCGATACGCGACGCGCTCGACGTGGCGGCGCGCGTGCGGTTGTTCCTCGACGTGCTCGCGGCCGTCGTCGCACGCTCACGCGAGACTCATCCTGCATCGCGACCTCAAGCCGTCGAACATTCTCGGTGACGACCGACGGTCAGGTGAAGCTCGTCGACTTCGGCATCGCGAAGCTGCTCGACGACGAGTCCGAGCGACGCCCATGGCGCCGGGCTCACGCAGTATCGCGGCGGCAGGCATTCACGCCCGAGTACGCGGCGCCGGAGCAGGTGCACGGCGGCGAAGTGACGAGCGCCACCGACGTGTATGCGCTCGGCGTGCTGCTGTATGTCCTGCTGACCGGCCAGCATCCGACTGTCGGCAGCGCACACGCCGCTCGACCGGATGCGCGCGATCGTGGATACGGAACCCGCGCGTCCGAGCGATGCCGGCCTGATGCGCCAGGCTGAACAGGCTCGCCCAGACGTGCCGCCGCAGATCGCGCGCTGCGCGGCGACCTCGACAACATCGTCCTCAAGGCGCTCAAGAAGCCGCCGGCCGAGCGCTATGCCAGCGTCGAGGCGTTCGCCGAGGATCTGCGTCGCTCACCTGAATCACGAGCCGGTCAGCGCACGCCCCGACTCGTTTGCCTATCGCGCCGTCGAAGTTCGTCGCTGCGCAACAAGCTGGCGGTGCGGCGCCGCGATCGATCGTTGCTGCTGACGATCATCGCGGCGGCGGTGGTCTCTATCTGGCAAGCGATCGAGGCGACGCGCGAGCGCGATCGCGCGCTCTCGCTCGCAGCGCGCAACGAGGCCGTCATCGAGTTCGTGCAGGAAATGCTCACGGAAGTCGCGCCGGCCGACCAGCCCGTCACGCGTCGCCGGACCTGATCGAGCGCAGCCAGCAGATCCTGCTCGACCAAGATCGACATCCCGGAACACCGCGCTGCGATTCTCTGCGATGCTGTCCGCGTACTACCTGAGCTCCGGCAAGCCCGGCCCAGGCCGACGTGCTGCTCGCGCGCTCCGCGAGCTGACAGCAAGTCGACGCAGGATCTCGATCTGCGCGCGTTCCTGCTCTGCGAGACGCGTACGCCGCTTCACTGGCAGGGCCGGCCGGACGATGCGCGGAAGCTCATCGAGCAGGGCCTCGCCGCTGAGCCGCGCCGACCCGATGTCCGGTGTGCAGTGCCTGCGCAATCGCGCTTACATGGCGCAGAACACGAACGATCCGCAGGCGGCGCTCGACTACGCACTAACAGGCGCAGGCCGCGCTGCACGGACTCGCCGATACCGAAACCCGACGTGGAAGCGGAGCGTGCTCGCCGACATCGCCGCTGCGCACTACTCTGGCCGGCAACAACGCGGCGGCCGAGCGCTACTACGCCGAAGCGCTCGCCGAAGATGACCGCGCTCGGGCCGCGGCGAAAGTCCGAGCGTGTTCTTCCTGCGCAACAACTGGGGACGTCGCGAGCTATTTCCTCGGGAGACACCCGCCGCGCGCTCGAGCAATACGACGAAGCGCTCAGGATTGCCACGCAGCGCTCGATCGGCGGCGAGCCACCGCCCTATCTGCTGCTCAACCGCGCCACCGCGCTGTTGAGCACTGCGCGCGCTATCGACGAAGCGCTCGATGCGTGCAACGTTGCAATCGACTCCGGCGACTCGCGGCGGCAATGCGACTGTTCGTATCGCGGGCGCTCGCGAATCGCGCGCAGCACGTACCTGCAGTTGGGCGACCTGCAGCGAGCCGAGAGCGAGCTGGCGCGAGGTCTCATCGCGAGATCGGCAAGTCGATTCCGCCCGACAGCGTGCCAGCGATGACGATCATGCAGGTACAAGCGCGCATCGACGCGGAGCAACGGACGCTTGGGCGAGGCGATCGCGGGGCGTCTCGAAGGTCGTCGAGTTCTTCGACGGCCGGCAGTTGCGCGTGGCCGGCATTGCGCGCGCCCTGCTTCTGCGCGGGGATCTGTACCTGCGCAACGGAAACGCCGGACGCCGCGATGAAGGACGCACGTCGTGCGCTCGAGTTGCGCAGTCCCTCCAGGGCGAAAAGCCGTACTCGAGCCTGACGGGTCAGGCGATGCTGCTGACGGCGCGGATTCACGAGCATCGCGGAGAGGTCGAGACGGCGCGATCCGTCGCTGCTCAGGCCGTGCACGCAGCTGAGCGAGACGCTCGGCCCAGCGCATCCGGACACGCGCCGGGCCCAGGACTTCTCGCTCGCAGCGCAGCGCCAGCGAGGCCGAGCTCGATCCGAACTCGTAAATTCTCCCCAACTTGACTTCGCTCGCTCGCACCCATGCAGCGTCTAGTGGTTGCGCAACCCGAAATCGCCTCGAGGGAGATCGAGCCACGACCGGAAACACGACCGCGCCTCGCATCCCGTTTGCAGAACATCGCGCCCGCGCTCGCCGAATACACCGAGAAGGTCCTGTTCGGTGACGTCTGGCAGCGGCCCGGCCTGTCACCGAGGGACCGCAGCCTGATCACCGTCGCGACTGCTCGTCGCGCTGTATCAGACGAACAGGCTGCCGGGCCACCTGAAACGAGCCCTCGACAACGGCATCACGCAGGACGATGGCTGATCGAATCGATCACGCACCTGGCGTTCTATGCCGGATGGCCGATGGCCGCTACGGCCTCGGCGATTGCGCCGGCGTGTCTTCCAGGAAAACGAAGGCCTGATCGAATCGGCCCAGGCGGATGCCGCACTCCGCAGCATCGAAAAACTCAGGTGACGAGCATGTCCGAGTTCGCAGAATGGAGAGCTTTTACGTGATCAGTGCGGCGCGGCCGCCGGCGCGCTGATCGAGTTGCAGTTCGTCGTGATCACGCTGATTGCAGAGAACCCGTCTTCCGCGCGCGTCGAGGAACGAGCGCCTGCATTCGAATCCGATCGATCGTCCACTTCGAGCGCCGCGTTGCTGCTGTCGGCGCTCGTGAGCGTTCCGTGGCACGGGGATCGCGATCATCGCCGGCCTGTGGGGTCTGCTGGGCCTGAGCGGGTCGTGGTACGCCGCAACTCATCGTGCGCCGCATGCGCGCGCAGCGGCCTATCGACCCGTGTCTCGAAGACTGGGTGTATCACGCGCTGCTGCCGATGGTCGCCTACGGGAACGCTCGCGGTCTCGGCCTTCGAGGCTTCATCGCATACGCGTGACGCCCTGTTCGGCGTTGCCGCCTCGACGCTGTTGCTGCTCTTCATCGGTATCCACGTCGCTTGGGACAACGGTGTCCTACCACGTGCGCGGTCCCGCCGGCGCGAGGCGGAGTGAGCCGGCGCTCGGCGCACGGTCGACGGTCCGCGCGTCGGACTTCCTGGCGCTGACGAGGAAAGGGCCTCGATCGAGGCCCTTTCTCGCCGCTCAATGTGCGGTCGTCGGGTCGATGATCCCTGGATCTCCGTGATCCTGCTGGCCGGAAACCTGCTGATGCGCGCGTGCTCGTGAATCGCAGCTCGTCGGCCGCCAGGTAGATGCAGAAGCGTCTTGTCGCCCGCGACGTACGAATGCACCCACTGCGCGCGGCCCTTGAGCTCGTCCAGCGCGGCATGTGGACTTCGCCGCTAGCGCCCGACAGCTCGTTGGACTTCAACTGACCCACGCCGAGGAAGTTCACGCTCGATCATGTAACGCTTCATCGCAGTCTCCTCCACCTGAGGTTTGAAATGTCGACCGACCTCCCGGCCGACGCAGGGCGGCACGATACGGAGCGCACTGGCGAGCGCGGATCCGGCGGACCCACCCATCTTGCGGCGCGGCGATGCCCAATTTTGCGGCCGAATTCCCGCGAGCTTCGCAGACCCTGAAACTCGGGGCGGAGCCGTGCCGCCAGATTGGGCAGACCTTCCGATCCGGGCGGCCGGTTGCGTTGCCATGCTGGCGACCGTGGACCTCGATCATTCCGGAAGGGAAGCAGCGCCATGCCGCGATACCTCGTCGAGCGGGATTTCCAGCCGGTCTGCCGATCGGTGCGGACTCGGACGGTTTCGACGCGTGTCGCGAAGTGGTGCGGCGAAACGCCGAGGACGGCGTGACCTGGGCGCATTCGGTATGTCACGTTGACCGACCGCCGCAGCACCTACTGCATCTACGACGCCCCGACACCCGAGGCGTTACGCCGCGTGGCGGCGAGAAATCGCCTGCCCGTCTCGAGGATCGTCGAGGTCCGCGACCTCAGTCCGTATTTTCATCGCTGAAACAGCTCAGTGAAGTGCCCGGCTGCGCGGCGCAGCGCGTCGGCGCGGCCGCGCTACTCGGAGCCGGCGGTCTCGCGCGACGCGATGGCGACGGCTTCGAGCCCGCGTCGAGGCAGCCGAGCTTCGCGAGCACCGCCGGAGACGTGATGGTCGATGGTGCGCGTCGAGAGGTAGAGCCGCTTTGCAGATCGCCGAGTTGCGCAGTCCCGACCGCATGAGGTCGAGCACCTGCGCCTCGCGTCGCGTCAGGCCGAACGGATTCTGGCGAGTCGAGGCGCGCGACCCCGCGGCACGCGCCGTGCACCGCCGGCGCGCATGCTGCCTGCGCGCAGTTGCTGCGGCGCGGGCGCCGCGCCGAGCGACTCGAATTTCTCGAGCGCTTCACGCTGCGCGGTTTCGTCGCCGTACCAGGCGAGCATGCACGCGTGCTCGTACGGACAGCCGAGCCGATCCCACGCGGCTGCGGCTTCCCGCCATTGGCCCGCCGCCTCGAACCGATACGGCTCCGCGCAACCCTCAGGCAGCGCGGACAGGGCCTGTCGCGCGCCAGAGCCAGACTGCGATCTCACCGCGGATCCACGGATCGCGCTGCGCCTGGGTCTGCATAGACCGCGTCCGCGAGCTGATCGACCTGGCCTGAGGTCGCCGTCCAGGTGAGCGATCTCGGCAAGCGCGTCCATGACGGGCGCCGTGCGTTGGAATCTCGCGTGCGCGGCTCGCGAGATCTGCGCGCCTCGGCGATCGGCGATGCCGCATCGGGATCGCCACGCCGCGCGCGCAGCTGGCCCAGCACCACGAGCGCCGGCAAGCGCGTGACGGGTGAGGTCCCGGGGATTCGTGACGAACGGCCTCGGCATCGTCGCCCGCGCGCCGAGCCAGTCGCCGCGTTTGCAGGCAGCGCGCGTGCGCGCCACGCCAGGCATGTAGAGTCGCCACGCATCCAGATCGAGACGCTCGGTGTATGCAATGCCGTCGTCGAGGTACCTGGCGCGCGTCGTCATACCGGCGCAGCGACACAGTGGTCGATGCGAGATTTCAGTGTAGCGCGCGCCGAGTGCTCGTGCAGGTTGGCCTGCAAGGCGATTTCCTGAGGCTCCTCAAGAGGTCCGACTCACCGTCGTGGCATTGCCGTCGAGCATTGTCGCGGTGCCTCGATTGTTCAGCGCGTGCGTCTGGACCTCGATGTCGCCGAGACGTTCGGCAAGCTCGGAGCGCGCGCGAGGCCCACGCGACGGTATCATAGCGCGGTGCGCGAGCATCTCCGAGCTGCGCGCGATTGCTGTACGCCAGCGCAAGCTCGCGCCCCGGAAGGCGAAGCGCTCGAGCGTGGCGATGGCTTCGCGCGGCATAGCGCTCGCTATCGGACCGTTGACCACCGAACCAGCTGAGCCGCGACAGCCAGCGCAGGTTGTCACCCTGTCGCAGCGCGTCGCCGGTGGATTCCCAGATTGCGAGCGCGCGCGCGGCGCGCCTCGAGTGCCTGCTCGACGCGCACCGGTCAGGTAGTTCTCGTAGGACAGTGCATTCCTGCAAGGTTCAGCGCGTTGACGGGGCACCAGCTCCCGCGGCATGTTCGAGCGCGGCCGCATGAGTGCGAGGCGGCCTCGCGATGCGCGCCGACGGCGGCCGCATCGCTCGGCCGCGGCCTGCGCGTATACGAGCACCGCGCGCCGCATCCTCGGCGCCAGCGGCGTGATGCGCGAGAGACGGGCGGGCGCGATGTCGCCGCGCTCGCCGAGCGTGCGCAGGACCGTCACGTGCAGATCTGCGCCGGTGGGCCGGCGGCAGCGCACGCCTCGACCGCGCGGCAGATCGAGCTCGTGCCGATACGCGAAGCGCGCCGTCGTCACGACGCGCGCAGGCCGATCTGCAGGCAACCGTCGATGTCGGCGGCGCTCGGTGCGACGACTGGCATCCACGAGCCACGACTCCGCGGCGGCGGGCACCACCGACGCGATCTTCGGCCACGCGTCTTGCGCCTTCCGGTCAGTCGCGCGATGCGCGCGAGCACGGGCTTCGCGGATCGTGCCTGGGGATCGCAGTCTCATCGGACGCGAGCACCTCGGTCACGAACAGCGGGTTACCGCCGGTGATTCGATGCACCTCACGGGCCGAGCGGCCACGCTGCCGGGCCAGTCGAGCTACGGCCGATTCGGTGAGCGGCGCGATGCTGACGCGATGCGTGCGCGCTCGCGGCAGGTCGGCGAGCAGCGAAATACAACGGATGTCCTCGCCTCGATCTCGTCATCCCGATACGTCACGACGAGCATGGTGCGTGTGCGCGCGCTATGCGCCGCCCCGCAAATTTCAGGAAATCGAGCGTCGCTTCGTCGGCCCAGTGCAGGTCCTCGAACACGACCAGCGTGGGCCGTGCCTCGAGTTCGTCGAGCGCCGCTGCGAACAGCGTGTTGCGCTCGGCGCCACCTCGTGCCGCCTCGAGCAGCGGGCCGCCTGCCTGCCGCGCGATGTCGAGCAGCGGTGCGAGCGGGGCGCGGAGTAAACAGGCGTCGCACGCGCGCCCCAGAGCAATCGCGCCGCCGGATTGCGATCCACGAACGCGCGCACCAGCGACGTCTTGCCCATGCCGGCCTCGGCCCCGATCAAGACGACGCTGCCGCTGCTGGGCGGCCTCCGCGCACCACCCGGAAAGTTGCGAGAGACTGGAGTCGCGCTCGAGCAGCTCCACGATCCAGCGCATCAGTTCGAGCGGACTCGGCGACCTGGCGAGCAGTTCGTCGCTGAACTTTGCGCACCGATGTGGAAGAACGCTGCGCGTGCGATCTTGTCCGCGCGATTCTCCCAGGCGTGATTCGTGCCGCGCTGGACGACGACGTCACCCTGCGTCAGCGTGACCTCGCTGTCGTCGAGCAGCGTGCACCAGTTCGCCTTCGATCATCACGACGTAGTCGAGGGCCTGCGTCCGGTGCATGACCGTTCGCTTGCCGCCGCTTGCGGCGGATAGACCTCGGAAGGATGCGCAGCAGTGGTCGGCGACGAGGCATGGATCGTGAATTCGCGCTCGTTGGGTTCGCGCGCTTCGACCGATGTCAGCAGCGGGACCGCGCGCGGCGCATTCCAGATCTCGATGAAATCGGCGCCGATCGACGGGCCTCGCATCGAGTGATGCTGCGGCGGCGACGCATCGGACAGGACGGAACCGACTTGCCCTCCTGAGTCGTGACCCGTAACGATGCGTCGGGGAGGGCGTGTCATCTGCAAGACTGCATCTCCTGCGTTCATCCGGTGACCGCCGGTACCGAAGTGCGCGCCAGCATGCAACACCCGGCAGGATTGTCAAATTCGAGCCTTTCGTTGCGCGCATTGGGCCGAGGTTCGGCGGCGGCCGCGAGCCTCCTCGTGCGCTCACGCGGGCTGGTTTATCGTGAGGGCGCGATCCGCTCGAGAAAAAGGTCTTCGAAGTGAACCCATCGTGGCTCGCGGTCTCCTGCTGACGATGGTCGCGGCGCGATTCCGTTGCGGACTACATCGCTCGAGCCTGCGGACCTCGATTCTTCCGACCGGGCAGGCTCCTCGTCTTTGCGGGTCCGGAGCGCAATGAGGGCACCGGCCGACCGAAGTTCGAAGAAGCGGTTGCGATCCGCGACGGCCGCATCGTCTTCGTTGGCGAGCGCCCGACGCCCGAAGTATGCGGGTCCCGGCACGAGCGTGACCGACCTTGCCGGTCGCATGGTCATGCGGGAATCGTCGACGGCCGCTTCCATGGCGCCGTTCGAGCGACTGCGAGATGGGCTACGAAGGCGGGACAGTTGCGCAGGTTCTCGCGAAGCTGCAGGCGTGCCTGGACCGTCCGGAGCAGGCGATCCCACAAGGGCACCAACGTCGCTTCTACGCAGCACGCAATTCTTCGGCGAGGCAGTGGTACCGGAAGGAACGGCGCTCACGCGCGAGGACCTGGATCGCCTGGACACGACGCGGCCGGTCAGGCTTCGCAACGCCGATGGACACAGAATCCTGGATGAACAGTCGGGCGATCGCGAACGCACATATCGGTCGCCGGCACGCCGGCGCCGCCCGGATGGTCAGATCGGACGCGATGCCAGCAGCCGTCCGAACGGATTGCTTCTCGGATGTCGACCTCGACGAGTGGGGCGACGCACTGCACCGGAGAGCGAGGCCGCACTCGTCGATCTCGTGCGACCACGAACGCCGACGCGAACCGCCGGAAGGGCATCACGTCGGTCTTCATCCCGGGCGGCGGCCAGGATCAGATCGCGCGCTGGGCCCAGGTGCAGGACGAAGGGCGATTGACGCTGCGCGCCAACGTCGGCCTGTCGGCCGATTTCGTGCACGCGGCGCAACGCGATGTCGCGAGAGCTCAGAAGGCAGATCGGCGGCCCTCGACGCCTATCGAAAGTACTCCGAAAGGGCTGATCTCGGCTTCGGAGCGTCAAGGTCTACTGCGACGGCGTAATGGAGTATCCGGCGCAGACTGCGGCGATGCTGAAGCCGTACAACGTGAACACAGGGCAGCCTCGAGCATCCGGTGTGGGTGCGCTGGAACCTCGCGCGGCCCGGATCCCGCCTGCTCCGACGCGAAACTCGGATTCGTCGAGCTCCGACAAGGCCGGCTGGCAGATCCACGTCCACGCGATCGGCGACCGCGCGACGCGCGAGGGCGCTCGACGGCTTCGAGGCAGCGCGCGCGGCCAACGGCGCGCACGACCTGCGTCACACGATCACGCACCTGCAGGCGATCGACGCGGCCGACATGCGCGCGCTTCCCGGCGCTCGGCGTGATCGCAAGCATGTCGCTGCAGTGGGCGCGGCGCGATGCCTACTCCGTCAACTTACACGACCGGGTACATCGACGACGATCTCTACGCCCGGCTGTATCCGGCGTTCGAGTCTCTGGCGCGCCGGAGCGATCGTGTGCAGGAGGCAGCGACTATCCCCGTCGATCCGCTGCTGCCGCTGCGTGCAGATCGAAACCGCGATCGATCACACCGGCGAGAGCGATCCCGGGTGTCTTTGCCGGGTGCGCTGAGTCCGAAGGAGGCCATTCCGGACCTGCTCGCCGTGATCAGGATGCACACGATCAACAGTGCCTACCAGATGCACATGGAGCACGTAACCGGGTCGATCGAGGTCGGCAAGTATGCCGACCTGGTCGTGCTGAGCCAGAACCTGTTCGAGGTGCCGACGGAGCAGATCTCCGACACGAAGATCCAGACGATCCTCGGCGGCGAGGTCGTTTACGACGCTGCCGCCGGAATCGCTGACCGCGCGCGTGTCAGCTAAAGTCGCCGCGCAGCGGGTCTCATCAGCGACGCACCCCTGCTGCTTGGCGAGCTGACCGCGCAACGCGCCGGCTCGGGAACTCGGCCGTGTGCACGTTCACGTAGTGCGCGGACGGGTTGCCCATGATCTCCTTGAGCACCGCGGGATCCACACTCGCGCACCCTTTGGACGTTCCGTCAGCGCCAGGCGCGTTGAGAGGCACCTTGACATCACCCGACTTGCCGGGTGCTCCGGCATGGATGTGCGCGCCGTTCGCCGTGCCGATACCGCCATGACCTTCAGCTCGTAGCAGACCTGCTGCTGGCCTGGATTGAAATGCAGCGTCGCGGTGCCCGTGCCACTGGTGGAACCGGGGCCCGGCAACCTCGGCCGCGCCCGTCATCTTGACGGCGATTGGCTTGTCACCGTGTTCGGTCTGCTGGGCGAGCGCCGCAGCGGCCATGAGCAGGGAGCAGGCGAAAGTCCAGCCTTGACGTGTGTCGATTGCATGCGAGTAACCTCGAGAGACCACCCCAACGTGCGGGCAATGTCCGCCCGCTGGTCGGCCCATCAATCGGCGTTTAAGCGCGGAAAGCGTAGGAGCGGGCTGACAGCGCGTCCTGACGAAAGTCAGTGTTGCCAGGTGACATCCTGCGGTATCAGCGCAGGAACGGCTCAGTCGAGAGCTGCGGCGAGCAATAGATCAGTCGCCGAGGCCAGGGAAGGGCTCGGCTTTGGCGTCCAGGGACCCCCATCATCGCAGCGCTGCGATGGCCCCTCGGCTCCGGGCTCAATGGCCCGGGCCTTCTTATCTGGAGACTGCTGGAATCTCGCGCGACAAGGCAGAACCTGCTGTTACCAGCGTACGTAA